>Ga0105048_10000254_pt1 | contig 78912 bp, 64 predicted proteins | sample MAT05_FD_78382 | JGI IMG/M metagenome (GOLD analysis project Ga0105048, IMG submission 78382) | Freshwater microbial communities from Lake Fryxell liftoff mats and glacier meltwater in Antarctica - MAT-05 | ecosystem: Environmental > Aquatic > Freshwater > Ice > Liftoff microbial mat | place...
AACTTTACCAAATTGCTCAAGTGCTTACTGGTTGAGGGTTCTGGCCCCTCTCCTTTGGAGAGGGGTTGGGGTGAGGTCATGCAGGCTTGATAAGGCTTTCAGACATTTAGTCGGACAACAATATTAAAGAATAAATAATAAGATTGCGGCAAAGTTAGTCACAACATGCTGCTGACGGGCATCCTGGCGGCCTTAAAGGCAGATTTTAATTAAAATTTAATTGAATTTTAATCTTTTAAAAAACCAAACAAACAGGCTTGTTCATTAACATCCAACCTGTTGCACCACTAACCATATTTTTCTGATACGATGCCATTTTTGTTCCTGCTGGCTGCGTTCTCTTTTTGATTGTTAATAAAAATTGTTTGTGTGGGAAATGCAAATTCAATTCCTGCTTTTTCAAACTGCTCAAAAATATCAATGCAAATATTATGATGCGTATCCATGTATTTGAGGTAATCAGCAGATTCAATGTAATAAACTATTTCATAGTTGATACTGAAATCTCCAAACGATTTCAGGTGTACCCGGTCGAAAGCAGCATTTTCCTGTTTTTCAATAGTGGCTTTTACGATACCGGCAATATTGCGTAGCTTTTCTGCTGCGGTATAATACACTACTCCAAGGCTGAATACAACTCTTCGCCGCTGCAGTCTTTTAAAATTATGGATCACTGATTTCACCATTTCCGAATTAGGCATTATTAATTGTTGGCCGTCCAGGCTTCTTACATGAGATGTTTTGATACCAATTTTTTCCACAATGCCGCTATTGTTACCCATTACGATAAAGTCGCCAATTTCAAAAGGCTTGTCGAAGAAGATGACGATATAACTAAAAAGATCACCTAAGATGGCCTGTGCTGCAAGCGCAATGGCAATGCCGCCTACACCCAGCCCGGCAATGATAGTGGTTACGTTATAGCCCAGGTTATCCGCCAGCATAATAATGCCCATTATCCAGGTCACAGCCTTTAAAACCATCATCATTCCGTTCACCTGCTTTAACCGCTCCAGTGGCTCCTTCTTTTTTGCCATATACGTTTGCACTGCACTGTGAATGATAAAGTTGATTCCCCTCACTGCATAGTAGGTGCAGATAAACAACATGGCAGCATCTGCAACTTTTACAATACGTGCCGAAAGCGTTAATTGGGTAAGGATGCTGTAGTTGATAAACAGGTAACAAAAGGGAACCAGGAATTTTTCGGCGATCTCTACCAACAGGTCGTCAAAGTTTGTATTTGTTCGGGCGGTCAATTTTTTAAACAGGTACAACAGCCGCTGTTTTATCAATCTCAGTAAAAGCCATACAAGCAGTATGCTGCCTGCTGCGAGGGCGTAATCAAAAATGGAATTTCCAAAAATGAGTTGGTTGAAAAATTCTTTCATAAAATTTTTTTTAAATTTTCAATGCCGGGAGATGATGGACAGTGAATGATCGATCGGTGATTCTGTCAGGAATTGATGGCTCCGTTATGAGATGCGATTGTCAATTAAATATTAATTATACCTGCCTGCAAAATTATCATAGCCTGAACTCGTATGAGCCTGTGATCAGGATTTTAATCAAATTTCAATAACAGGTTAATCTCTTCTTTATTGCAGGGTAATAATATTGTATCATAAAAAATCGTGCGAATGCAAAAGCTGTTCAATAAGATTTTGGTACCTGTTGATTTTTCACCACCGTCAAAATATGCAATAGCCAAGGCAGTTGAAATAGCCCTCCAATACCAATGCAGTATTCACCTGCTGCACGTGGAAACTGTTTCACCTTTTGCGGTAATGGCAATGGCCGGTGGAAGTATGGCGTTGCCGCCAAACATCACTGACAACAGCAAGGAGCTGGAATATCAATTAAAGAAGTTAGCCAAACATGCACAGGTACTAAGTGCCGGTTGCATCCAGGTTGAATATAATTATCAAAATGGAAGCTGGGACGAGGTAATTACCGATATGGTAAATGATAACGGGTTCGACCTGGTTTTGGTTGGCCAGCAGGACAGGTTTTTTCGAAATGGAAAGATGCCGGTAAACCCGGATAAGATCGCCGCCAGGACAACGGTTCCCGTTATTACGGTTCCTGCAAACCGGAGGTTAACAAGGCTTTATTCGCTGGTGATACCGATCACCGATTTTTTACCGGTCAGGAAATTAATGTACGGGGTGTACATCGCTTCCGGTAATGGTGCGGTTATTAAATTGATTGGGGTAGCAAATGAGCTCACGAAAGATAAGCTTGCTTATTTCATGAACAGGTCGTACCAGTTAATACGTGATAATTGCGATGTAAAAGTGGAACTGGATCTAATTGAAAATAACAATGTGGCTGATGCGATTCGCCATTTTGCAGTTCAAAAATCAGCAGACCTGGTTATTGTTAACCCAGATACACAAACAAGGATGCCCGGATTTTTTTCTTCCTTAATGGGCAATATAATACAGAAGTATGCCGGGCCACCGGTAATGACCGTAACGAAGCTTTAGCAAACAGGTGAGCTTAATTAAACACAGATTTATATTGGTTTTCATTGACAGCGTTATGGTAGTTCAAATATTTATTAACTAAAAGAAAAAGACTAAAAATGAAGAAGCTATTTATTGGAATGATCCTGCTGTCATCAGCCACTTTTGTTACGGCACAAACAGTAGCAGACGCAGAAAGCGACATCTACTATGAACGATATGAAACCGCGAAAGATAAATTAATGGATGTGGTGGCACAGCATGCTGCCAGCCCGGATGCGTGGTACTGGCTTGGGCAAATTTACCTGCAGGAGAAAAAAGTGGACTCGGGGTGGAAAATATTAGCAGGTAAACCGGATTCATTTTTAGCCGCAGGGTTTTCCAAAAAGAAAAATCCGCTTTTGTTTATTGGTTGGGCCCATGTACTGCTTGATTCAGGGATGAAAGCAGCGGCCCGGCAGCAAATGGAAGATATATTAAAAGAAACAAAGTATAAAAATGCTGAAGTATTGCTTGCAGTGGCAAAAGCCAACATTCAAAGTAAATACGGTGATACCGCCTGGGCGATAGAACTGTTAAACAGAGCTGTAAAAAGACATAAGAAGAATGCGGCGATCTATGTTGCCCTCGGAGATGCCTACACGAAAATGGTGGATGGGTCCAGTGCGGTTAAGAATTATGATAATGCCCTGGATTTAAACCCGGGTTATGCAGAAGCGATGTATAAGAAAGGGCTTATTTATAAAACCCAAAAAAACACGGAGATCTATCTTGACAGGTTTACAAAGGCATGGGAAATGGATACGGCTTATGCACCTGCATTATATGAACTGTACTACTATTATTATTTCAGGGATGTAAACAGGGCGGCAGATTTCCTTTCAGCGTACATACGCCATGCTGACCCTTCACCCCAGCATGCTTACATGGTCACTGACCTCAGCTATGTATCACAAAAATACCAGCAGGCAGTAGACCAGGCAAAAAATATTATTGCTGCAGAGGACGATAGTGCAAAGCCAAGATTGTATAAATTGATAGCGTACAGCAATGCAGCCCTGGGTGATTCCGCTACCGCATTAAGTAACCTGGATGTTTATTTTGAATGACAGCAGGACACCGGGTATGTTGCCAAAGATTTTGAACTGAAAGCCAAACTCATGGAAACGTTAAACCCGGATAAATCGCTGGCCATAGATTGGTATAAGAAAGCACTGGCCGCAGAAAAGGATGAAAAAGAAAAATTATCCTATATGGTGAGCCTTGCAGACCTGCAAAATGAACTGGGCAACCGGGAACGGGAAGCCAAATGGAGAGAACAGGTGTACTTGGCAAAAGAACAACCTACCAACCTTGATCTTTATAAATGGGGGATGGCGTTGTATTATGGAGAAAAATTTGAAATGGCTGACAGTGTATTTGCCCTCTATGAAGAAAAATACCCCGACCAGATTTATGGTTATCTATGGCGGGCAAAGAGCAATGCGCTGATTGATACAGCCATGGAAAACGGGCTGGCAATTCCACATTATATCAAGCTGGCAGAAGTGGCGGCGCAGGATACCGCAAAGAATAAAGCAATTTTACTGGGCGCATTTGAATACCTGGGTCCTTATGAAGCCAATATTAAAAAAGACTATGCAGCATCGCTGGGTTATTTTGAGAAGATACTGGAATTTGATCCGGAAAATAATGATGCTAACAGGAACGTAGGCATATTGAGGAAAAAAGTGGGTACCGTGAAAGGGGACGACTGATTTTTTCGTGGTGATTTTTGGTTGAAGAAAAGGAAGGGAGCTTTGGCACTCTTCCTTTTGTTGCAGGATAGCGGAACTGCAATCAGAACAGCAGTAAAAATGCAGACCCTTCGCCTTCCTTACTTTGCACCTGCAGCGTGCCTTTATGCAGCATCATGATCTGTTTGCAAAGGCTGAGGCCAATGCCACTGCCGGTTTTGCGGGTGCTGAAAAATGGGATGAATATTTTTTCAATTAACTCTTCCGGCATGCCTACCCCATTGTCGGCTATTTTTATCACTACTTTATTGGCGGGAGTGATATAGGAAGATAATTGTATTCTTGCCTCCGGCCTGTCTTTCACGGCTTCTGCTGCATTTACCACCAGGTTGATGAGGACCTGTTCTATCAGGTTCACATCAGCGTGCAGCATCAGGTCGGGGTCTTTTAAGATAATTTCCAGTTCAATATTTTTCTTGTCAAAGGTTGGTTGCATCAGGTGGTGCAGGGTTTCAAACATGTCCCTTACATACACCTGCTGCAGGGTGAGTTTGGTGATCTTGTTCAGGTTGCGGTAGGTTTCAGCAAACTTCAGCAGGCCTTCACTTCTTCGTTTGATGGTTTCAATTCCTATTTCCAGGTCATCGATGGGGCCCGTTTTGTTAAGGTCACTCACGGCAAGCTGTAGCCTGTTTTTCAGCGTGTCTGCCAGTGAAGAAATGGGCGCCACCGAATTCATGATCTCATGGGTCATTACATTCAGCAGTTTCTGCCATGCTTTGGATTCTGTTTCTTCCAGTGCCTCATTGATATTCTGAAAAGCGATGAGCTTGTATTTTTTATTGTCTGTCTGAAAGGCCGTGGCGCTCAGCAATACCTTCATACTGGATTTATCGCCCCTCATGGTAATTACTTTCTTCTCTCCCGGGTTCACCGCCAGTATATCATGGTACATCGCTTCATCTCTTTTTTGCAGCGACTGCAACGTTTTTATGTAAGGCACCTGCAGCATTTGTTTCAGCGCCTCGTTCATCCACATTACGTCACCGGTGGCATGTTCATAGCTAAGGATACCGGTATCAACCAATTCCAGTATTTTCTGAAGGTACACAAACTGTGTTTCTTTTTCTTTTGTAATGGTTTTAAAAGTAGTGGTGATCTCATTAAAACCTTTCCGCATGGGCTGCAATGAAACGGGTGCATTTTTTTCATCAAAGCGGCGGGAGAAATCCCTGTAATGCACAGATTCTACAAACTGCTGCAGCTCTTCATTGCTTTTATTCGTAAAACGAAAGAGGTCGAAAACCTGGAAAATAATGAGCCCGCAGCCTAAAGCGGCAATGGGGTATTGTGCTTTCATAAGCAGGTAGGCAATACCACTCATTACTGCAAGCAGCAACAGTATCCGCACTGACAAAGCCCATTCAAATTTTTTAAATTTCATCGCCCCATCCTCCTTCTCCTTCCCCCAACCTCATCCGCCCTTTGGGCACCTTCTCCTAAAAGAGAAGGGATATGGATGCGATAAAATTTAAGGAGCGGTAATTTATAAACGTTAATAATCATTTTATCTTCCATTTCATCATTTTTTCTTTAATCAACAATGACCTCAACCTGCTTCCCCAAGGGAAAGTAGCCGCACTTTATACCTTATCCAAACATTTAATTTTCCACCTCTTCATTTGCCCTTCAATCAGTAGAATTGTTAACACGTTGCTTCTCATTTACTTCAAGTATTCGAATGTGTGTCTTTAAGTCCCCCTGGGGGGATTTAGGGGGCTAAATCTCATACTTACTCAACCGCCTGTACAATGCTGTACGGGTGATACCCAGTTCCTTTGCCGCTTTTGAAATATTGCCGCTGTGTTTTTCAATTACTTTTAAAATGGTATTTTTTTCCAGGTTACTTAGCTTCAGGTCGCCAGCTTCTTCTGTGGCGATGCTCACAGATTCTAAGGGGGAGAAAATAATATCGCCTGCAGTCAATACGTCTCCTTCTGCCATTATCACGGCTCTTTCTATGCTGTATTGAAGTTCCCTCACATTGCCCGGGAAAGAATATTGCAGCAGTTTTTCTTTGCAGCCCGCATCAAATTCCGGAGTGGGTTTAATGTATTTATCGGCATAAATTTTTCCGAAATGTTTTGCCAGCATCAAAATATCTTCCTTTCTTCTCCGCAATGGCGGAATGGTGATCTCTACAGTATTGATCCTGTACACCAAATCTTTTCTGAACCTGCTTTCATTGGCCAGCTCGCTCAAAGGCACATTGGTAGCGCATATCAGGCGAATGTTGACAGGTATTTGTTCGTTGCTTCCCAGCCGCATGATCTTGCGGTTCTGCAATACCGAAAGCAATTTTGCCTGTTGCTGCAACGTAATGTTGCCGATTTCATCCAAAAATAAGCTCCCCCCTTCGGCAGATTCAAAACGGCCAACCCGGTCTTCACGGGCATCGGTAAACGCACCTTTTTTATGGCCAAATAGTTCACTCTCAAATAAAGATTCTGTTAGGGCGCCTACATCTACTTTTATAAATGGCTTTTGTGTCCGCAGCGATTTTTGATGAATGGCCTGCGCCACCAGTTCTTTACCAGTGCCGTTTTCCCCCAGTATCAGCACATTGGCATCTGTAGGCGCAATCTTTTCTATCTTGTAAAATATTTCCTCCATCACTTCACTGTTGCCCAGCAACTGTGTACCAATAACAGAATCACTGGCTACTTTGAGGGATGCACTGACATCACCACCGGACTTTTTGCGGAGTATTTCTTTTATGGTGGCTACTAATTTTTCATTGTGCCAGGGCTTTACAATAAAATCCGAAGCGCCTTCTTTTAACGACCGTACCGCCAGGTCTATATCGCCATAAGCCGTGATCATGATCACCGCCATATTTTTATCCAGTTCTTTAATTTTTTTCAGCCAAAAAATACCTTCATTGCCGGTGTTGATACTGCTGTTGAAATTCATGTCGAGCATTACCAGGTCGAATTTTTTTTCTGATAGCAGCGAACGGATATTCTCGGGATTCTTTTCGGTGGTTACTTCCCTGGCTTCCGTTTTCAACAGCATCTTCACGGCTGTAAGTATATCCGTGTCATCATCAATGATTAATATGGCGGCGTTTTTTAGATTCATTTTTTATTTTTTATATCGGGCCAAAACATTTGTAAGTCTTTACTGGTGCAGTTTACACCGGGTAACCAGGTACTTGTTGCTGCGTATAGTCTGCTTTTTCTGCCATTCTTTTTCCGCCTCCCAGCCCTTACGGGCAATCACTTATATCTTTTCTTATCTGCCCACAATGATACCGTATTTTAAAATAATTTTTTAAGGCTGCCGCAATAAAAATTTTCAGCCAGAACAAATTGTATCAAAACAGGATATAGATTGTATCAAAAGCGTACACTGCATTTGGTGGGGCCTCTCATAAGTAACTGAAATACAGTTTTTTATTTTCTGGCACGTTGTTGCTTATCCCTGTTACAACGAAAATAAATTATTAAAATAAAAAAACACAATCATGAAAAAGCAAACATCTGATTTCTTTACTGCCCTTGGCAAAGAAGAATTGGAAACACTCACCAGCATTGTAGCAGAAACAATCGCCGCAGGATTTAAACAGCCGGCGAAAAAAAACTTCAACGCTGCTGATCTCTGGAACATCCAGAAAAAAAAGAGAAGTTTTGTTCAAAGAAGAATGGCTTAATAACAAAATACTCCCATTGTAAAAAAATAACATTATGAAAAAGCAACAGCATTACTTAAACAGTTTAAATATAACTGAAGTAGCCGCCTTAACCAGCATTGTAAAAGAAGTAGTGTCAGTTGAATGCAAACCCGCAGAAAAAAGAATTTTCGGCGTACCTGACCTTTGGAATATTCAGAAACAAAGAATAAGTTTTGTACAAAGAAGATTTGCCCAATGATCAATTACTGCATCCAGGCTAAAAGAGGATCAGATAACCCCAGGCCGGTTTGAAAGCAAGAAATTTTTACAGCAATCCAGTACCCTTTGAAAGTGTATCGAAACCGAACAGTTTTTGTATCAATAGCGTACAGTGATAACGGAGAAATGGTTTTAAGCTATTGAAAAACAACGATTTATAATTTGGCATGTGTTTGATTAAATGTTTACAGATATTTTTTTGAGTCGAACACCACTAACCGCCGCTTCAAAAAGAAAATTAAATACAGGGAAAATGGACAGGGTAATTGAAAAAAAATACTGGAACAGGAAAAAGATAATGACCATTGGCGGCATCACTATTTTGGTATTGTTGATAGGAGGAAGTATTTATTTAACATCCGGTAAATCTAAACTGAATGTTGAAAGCGACCGCATCACTGTCAGTGAAATTAAAGAGGGCCCTTTCCAGGAATTTATACCAGTGAATGGGGTAGTGCTTCCTGTTACCACTATTTATTTAGATGCCATGGAAGGCGGCAGGGTGGAAGAAAAATATGTGGAAGACGGAGCCATCATGAAGAAGGACCAGCCCATACTCCGGCTGAGCAATACGGATCTTGAGTTGCAGTTGGCCAATGAACAAACAGCGGTATTTAATGTGCTGTCTGTAATGCAGAATACAAAAAATAATGCAGAGCAGAATTCTATCACCAGGCAAAACCAAATGGCCGACGTGGACAATGCACTGAAAGAAGCGGAACGCCTGTACAATGTAAATAAAAAATTGTACGATCAAAAAGTGATCGGCAAACAGGAATTCGAATCGAGCCTTAATTTATACAACTACCAGGTAAGAAGAAAAAAACTGGCAGAGGATATTTTAAAACAGGATGGTACTTCAATGAAAGAGCAGGTGGGCCAGGCAAATGAATCATATAGCAGGATGCAGAACACGCTGGCGCTGATGCGTAAAAAAGTGGGCGACCTGATTGTGAGGGCACCGGTGGATGGCCAGTTGACAGCGCTGGATGCAGAGATCGGTCAGAATAAAAACAAGGGAGAAAGGCTGGGACAGATAGATGTAACCAGTGGTTTTAAAGCAAGGGTGGATGTGGATGAGCATTATATCTCCAGGGTGTTTATCGGGCTAAAAGGGGAAGCTTTGATTGCCGGTAAAAACTATTCGCTTACGATTAAGAAAGTATATACCCAGGTAAATGCAGGCAGGTTTCAGGTAGATATGCAGTTTGCCGACTCTGTTCCACCGGGCATACGCCGCGGACAAACGCTGCAGATAAGACTGGCATTGAGTGATGAAAGAAGGGCTGTGTTGCTTGCGAAAGGCGGGTTCTATCAGCAAACTGGCGGCAACTGGATCTTTAAGATAAATGAAAATGGTACCATGGCGTACAAAGTGGATGTACAGTTGGGCAGTCAGAACCCTGATTATTACGAAGTGCTGCAGGGACTGAAACCAGGTGATAAGGTGATCACCAGCAGTTATGAAAATTATGGCACTATCCAGGAGTTGGTGTTGAAGAAGCAATAATCCCCTCCGCCCGCTAAAGGAGGACCCAGTGAGCACCATAATAATTGAGTACAAATATAAAATTTGAAGAAATAAAATAATTAATAAAATACTTTTTATGAAACAGAAAATATTAAAACTATCACTGCTCTTTTTAATGACGGGCTTGTTGGGTTCTTCAAAAGAAAATACCGGTAAAGCCAAAGTAAGCTGCCGGTTGAAATGCGCAAAAGCTGCAGTACTTCCTGCAACGGTTGCCATCAACAAGGTAGAAGCAGTGAAAGAAGAAGTTGAAACACGTCCGTTTGCATTGGCACCAGGTAGTTACCTGTTTATTTACTAAAAAAATAAATTTTATCATTATTCAATCAATCAAAGTATATGATCAGCATCACCAACCTGGAAAAAGTTTACCGCACAGAAGAAGTGGAAACGGTAGCACTCAGCAAACTCTCCATTCATATCAAAGCCGGCGAATTTGTTGCCATCATGGGGCCGTCGGGCTGCGGTAAAAGTACCCTCCTTAATATCCTTGGCCTGCTGGATGACCAGGATGGAGGAAGCTTTGTATTCAATGGGATTGAAGTGTCCAAATTTAATGAACGTAAAAGAGCCGACCTGCGTAAACACAATATTGGTTTTGTATTTCAGAGTTTTAATTTAATAGATGAACTGACCGTTTTTGAGAATGTGGAACTACCGCTGATCTATACCGGGGTAAAAGCTGCCGACAGAAAAAAAAGAGTGGAAGAAGTATTAGACAAAATGCAGATCATGCACCGCCGCAATCACTATCCGCAGCAATTGAGCGGTGGTCAGCAGCAACGTGTTGCCGTGGCAAGAGCGGTGGTAAACAAACCCAAATTGATATTGGCAGATGAACCAACCGGAAACCTCGACAGCAGCAATGGAAATGAAGTAATACAATTGCTAACCGACCTGAATGAGCAGGGTACTACCGTGATAATGGTAACACACAGTGAGCATGATGCAAGGTACAGCCATCGAATTATCCGTATGCTCGACGGACAAACGGTAACAGAAAATATTTTGAGCCCGATTTAATTCCCCCTTCTAAATCTCCCCCACCGGGGGAGACTTTAAGCCCCTTAGCAAACTGCCGTGTTTCGAAACCAGTGTTTATTATAATTGTTTTATCTCCGCCGCCTCTCTCCTGACCGAAGCTGAAAAACAGGAGAAGCGGAAGGGTGATGAGGTTGCCCATTTGAAATACTGGTGCCGGTAACATAAAATCATTAGCCATGATTCAGAACTATTTAACAATTGCCTGGAGAAATTTATTGAAGAATAAAACTTTCTCTATTATCAACATCGCAGGCCTTGCATCCGGGCTTGCCTGTTTTATATTAATTGCCCTGTATGTAGCGGATGAACTGAGCTATGACCGGTTCAACGAAAAAGCCAGCCGTATTTATCGGGTGAATGGTGATATTTTATTTGGGGGTAATCAACTGAAACTGGCTGTAAGTTCAGACCCGATGGGTGCCACCTTAAAAAAAGATTATCCGCAGGTGGAATCGTTTGTCCGGTTTTATAATTCTAACGGAAACCGGATGGTGAAAAAAGGCAGCCAGTACATTCAGGAAGACAAAGTGGTACATGCAGATTCTACCCTGTTTACAATATTTTCACTTCCAGTTGTGGCCGGCGATCCAACAACAGCTTTGAATGAGCCGAACACAGTTGTGATAACAGCGTCCACCGCAAAAAAGTATTTTGGTACAACAGATGTACTGGGAAAAAATATTGAGACAGATGAAAATAACAGTACCCTATATAAAATAACAGCGGTTATTAAGGACATCCCACACAACTCGCATTTTAATTTTGATTTTATTTTTTCGATGGATAACGTACAGTATCCGTGGGGGAACTTTTTGAGTCACAATTTTCAAACCTATATTTTACTGAAAGAAGGAACAGACTATAAGGCATTTGAAAAGAACCTGGATGCCGTAATACATAAGTATATATTGCCGCAAGCCAGGCAGTTCATGAACATTAGCTCAATGGATGATTTTAAAAAGGCAGGCAACAGGCTCGAGTATTCATTGATGCCATTAACTGATATCCACCTGCATTCCGACCGCTTTCCTGAACTGGGTGTAAATGGCAATATCCAGTATGTATATATTTTTTCTGCCGTGGCGTTGTTTGTGTTGCTGCTGGCCTGTGTCAACTTTATGAATCTATCTACCGCCCGTTCGGCAAAAAGGGCAAAAGAGGTGGGCATACGCAAAGTGCTGGGTACGGAAAAAAGTACACTCATTGGCCAGTTCCTTACGGAGAGTACCCTGGTGGCTTTTATTTCGCTGGTGCTGGCAATTGCACTGGCATGGTTATCTATGTCTTATTTTAACACGATGTCCGGTAAGCACATGTCCATCTCGGATTTGTTGCAGCCAACATATTTAAGCATTTTATTATTGCTTCCGCTGGTGGTTGGATTATTGGCCGGGGTGTACCCAGCATTTTATTTATCCTCGTTTAAGCCCATTGCAGTGCTGAAAGGAAAATTGAATACTGGCTTTAAGAAAAGCAGTTTGAGAAATGTGCTGGTGGTATTTCAATTCGCTACTTCTATTGTGCTGATCGTGGGTACCATCATTGTTTACCGCCAGTTAAATTTTATCCAGACAAAAAAGCTGGGATTTAGTAAAGACCAGGTTTTAGTAGTGAATGGCACCGGCGGATTGGGTAAAAATACCGAAGCATTTAAAGACGGGATATCAAAAATGAGCGGCGTGAGCGTTGCTGCTTTTGCTGGCTATTTACCGGTATCCAATTCTTCCAGAAGCGACAACAGTTACTCAAAAGAAGCCGTGATGGATGCTAAGAATGGACTGAATATGCAAACCTGGGTGATCGACTATGATTACATTCATTTGATGGGCATGGAGATTGTCAAGGGAAGAAATTTCTCAAAAGATTTTGGTGCAGATTCCAGTGCAATTATTATTAATGAAACCACCGCCAAAACACTGGGCTACGAAAACCCGGTAGGCAAGAAGATATACACTTATTTCCAGGACCAGTTTTCTACAAAGCTTATCTCTTATGATATTATCGGTGTAGTTAAAAATTTTCATTACGAATCATTAAAACAGCAGGTTGCGCCACTCTGCTTGCGGCTCGGTAAAAGCGATTGGGTAACGGCATTTAAAGTAAGTACCACCGACATACGTGGGCTGGTAAAAAATATTGAAAGCAAATGGAAGGAAATGGCCCCGGCTATGCCTTTCAGTTACCAGTTCCTGGATGAGTCTTTTGACAATATGTACCGGGTAGAACAACGCACCGGCAAGTTGGGGCTCAGCCTCGCCATCGTTGCTATCCTGATTGCCTGCCTTGGCTTATTTGGCCTGGCCACTTATATGGCAGAGCAGCGCATTAAAGAAATTGGAATAAGAAAAGTATTGGGTGCAAGTGTGAGTAATATCACCGCCATGTTGTCAAAGGACTTTGTAAAATTAGTACTGGTTGCTGCTGTGATTGCTTTCCCGTTAGCCTGGTGGGCTATGCATACATGGCTGGAAGATTTTGCCTACCGGGTAGATATCAGTTGGTGGGTTTTTGTACTGGCTGGAGCGGTGGCGGTTTTAATTGCTGTACTAACAGTGAGTTCACAGGCTGTTAAGGCCGCTTTAAGTAACCCGGTAAAATCATTGAGAACGGAATAAGTCAACGCCATTGGCCAGGGCGAAACCAAAGCAGGTAGTCAATACTGTGAGGTACTCAGCAAAGCCGGTTGCAGCGCATCAAAGAGTTTAAAAATCGTATAAAAATGATAAGGAACTATTTTACAACTGCCTGGCGCAACCTGCATCGAAATAAGCTATATGCAGCAATTAATATTTTTGGCATTGCAATCGGGCTGGCTGCGTTCTGGATGATAGCCCTGTATGTAAGTGATGAGTTAAGTTATGATCGTTCATTTGCCAATTCAGATCGCATTTACCGGGTGGTACAGCATGCCGGTTGGGAAGGCGGCAAGTTAGATATTGTGCCCACTTCGGCCCCATTTGCCCCTGGCCTAAAAACTGAGTTTCCAGAAGTGGTGGAAACTGCAAGGATAGATATCGAAGGTGGCGGGGTAATACAATATGGCGATAAAACCTTTAAACAAAATGATATTTGGTTTGCAGATAATTCACTGTTTAAATTATTTGACTACGAATTCCTGCATGGCAATGCTCCAACAGCACTCAGCCAACCCAATACCATTGTGATTACCGCAACACTGGCTAAAAAAATATTCGGTGATGAAACGAAAGCGCTGAACCAAACGATTTCTTTTGGCGATAACAACCCGTCAAATATTACCGGTGTAATAAAAGATGTGCCTGCTAACTCCCACCTGCAGTTCAGCGGTATCCGTTCGTTGGGTAACAGGGTGGATAATGATGGCTGGCAGAACTTTTATTTGTACACCTATTTGCTGTTAAAAAAAGATACGGATGTACAGGCGCTGGAGAAAAAGCTGCCTTCATTTGCAGCCAAAACAATTGCAACGGAAATGGGGGTCACCGATTATCAAATGATACTTCAGCCAGTCAGTTCCATTCACCTCCATTCTAACCTCGATTACGAATTAAGCAGCAATGGAAACAGTAGCCGGGTATATATGTTAAGTGTAATTGGTATATTGATCTTACTGATCGCCCTGATCAATTATATGAATTTGAGTACGGCCGCTGCCGCCATGAGGGTGAAAGAAATTGGTATACGAAAAGTAATTGGTTCGGCTCAAAAACACCTGGCAGGCTTATTTATTTCAGAAGCAGTATTGGTTAGTATCATTGCCGCAGTGGTTGGTTGTTTCATTGTGCAGTTAGCGCTGCCTTTCTTTAACCAGCTTGTTGGAAAAAATTTAGATCTCCTCTATTTCGGTACGGTAAAGACAATGTTGGGTGTTGTGCTGTTTGCGCTACTGACGGGACTTATCAACGGCAGTTACCCGGCTTTCTTTTTGTCCCGTTTCAAAATGATCCCCTCATTGAAAGGTCAGTTGGGTAATATGCACAGCAGTAATTTATTTCGCAAATCGCTGGTGGTATTCCAGTTTGTGATTGCTGTTTGCCTTATCAGCGGTTCCTTTGTTATTTACAGGCAACTGCAATTTGTATCGAAAAAAGATTTGGGTTTCAATAAAGAGCAGGTACTTACATTTCACCTGGATGCCATGAAGGTACGCAGTGAAATATCCGCCTTAAAACATGCGTTGTTGCAAAACCGGTTGATCGAAGCAGTTGCCGTTGCCGGTAATCCTATCGGTGATAATGATTTGGGTGGCCATGATTTTTCATTCGAAAAAAATGGCGTGATGCAAACCACATCACAAATGGCAAAACAATTATTTACCGATGAGGATTTTTTATTTGCTACGGATATTCAATTGCTGCAGGGAAGAAATTTTTCAAAGGAAATGCAAACTGATAAATTGAATGCTGTGATCATTAATGAAACGTTGATGAAAGAGTTGGGTTATTCCAATGCGATTGGAAAAAAAATGCAGTACCGGGTTAATAAGGATGCAGCAATGAGTTACCGAACGATCATTGGTGTGGTGAAAGATTTTCATAGTTATTCGCTGCAGCATAAAATTGAACCCATGGTAATGATGATGCCACCTGCTGAAAGTGAACAGGATAATTTGTATGTAAAGGTGGCGAAAGGAAAAGCCGCAGCGGGTATGGCTTTTCTAAAGAACATCTATGCAGAGTTCGACAAAAATAACACCGCTGAATTTCATTTCCTGGACGAAAATTTTAACCGGCAATATGCTGCTGAACAAAGACAGGAAAAACTGTCCTTGTCTTTCACTATCCTGGCTTTTATTATCGCCTGCTTGGGTTTATTTGGCCTGGTAACTTTTGCGACAGCACAGCGCAGGAAGGAAATCGGTATCCGCAAAGTACTGGGTGCTTCTGTATCATCCGTTACCCTGATGCTGAGTAAAGACTTTGGTAAACTGGTTGCCATTGCCACCATCATTGCTATTCCCGTTGCATGGTTTGCGATGAACAAATGGTTGCAGGAATTTGCCTACCGCATCGATATTCAGTGGTGGATGTTTTTATTATCTGGCAGCGTGGCAATTTTAATTGCGCTGTTAACAGTTAGTTCACAGGCCATCAAAGTGGCATTGGCAAACTCCGTTGAAAATTTAAGGACAGAATAAAACTCAATGCTATGATAAAAAATTATTTAAAAACAGCCTGGAGAAATTTGTTGAGGAACAAAACTTTCTCATTCATCAACATATTTGGTTTGTCCATCGGTATTTCTGTTTGTTTCATCATCATGCTCTTTGTGCAGGATGAACTGAGCTATGATAAATTTAATTTGAAAGCAGACAGAACCTACCGGATAGTTTTTAAGGCAAATATCAGTGGTGGTAAAATAAATGAATCGAATGTGATGCCACCGGTAGCAAAGGCATTAAAAAATGATTACCCGGAAGTGGAGGAAGCCACAAGGCTGCGCACTTTCGGAAGACCGAAAATTACTTATGCAGACAAGACGTTTAAAGACGGCAGTTTTGCCGCAGTTGATCCAAATTTTTTAAGTGTGTTTACGCTTCCGTTAATTAAGGGAGATGCAGCCACTGCTTTATCTCAGTCAAACACTGTAGTGATCACAAAAGAACAGGCCAACAGGTTTTTTGGAAACGAAGAACCGGTTGGTAAGCTATTAAATTTTGGCAACAATGATTTGTATAAGGTAACAGGTGTGATTGATAAGATCCCTCAAAATTCACATTTTCATTTTGATATGTTTGGTTCCATGTTAGATTTTAAAGAAGCTAATGAACCAACCTGGATGGCATCTAATTATTTTACTTACATCGTCTTAAAAAGTGGTTATGATTATAAAAAGTTAGAGGCAAAGTTTCCGGGCATGGTGAAGAAGTACATGGGGCCGCAGATACAGCAGGAAATGGGTATGAGCTTATCGCAATTCCGGACTAAGGGAAATGAATTGGGTTTTGCATTGCAACCGCTCACATCTATTCACCTCCACTCCGAAACCAGTTCTGAATTAGAACCCGGAGGCAATGTACAGTACGTTTATATTTTCGGCGCCATTGCCATTTTTATGCTGTTGATAGCCTGTATCAATTTTGTAAATCTATCCACCGCAAGTGCTTCCAAAAGGGCAAAAGAAGTAGGTGTACGCAAAGTGATGGGCTCTGGTAAATTCACTTTGATCACACAGTTTTTAACAGAGTCGGTATTGCTGACATTTATCGCACTGCTTATTTCTTTTGTATTAATTCAGGTGGCGTTGCCAGTGTTTAATGATCTTTCAGGAAAAAATTTAAGCATTGGATTTAACATCAAACCAATAATTATTTTATTGACACTGGGAATACTGGTGGGCATTGTTGCAGGTATTTACCCGGCATTTTATCTTTCTTCTGTTAAACCGATCGCCGTGTTGAAAGGCAGGGTGAGTGTAAGTACGAGAAGTTTTAGTTTACGAAGCGGACTGGTGGTGTTTCAATTTTTTATTTCTGTAAGCCTCATTATCGGTACCATCGTTGTGTATCAGCAGATGAAGTTTATACAAAACAAAAAACTGGGATACAATAAAGAGCAGTTATTGGTGATACCCAACTCATGGGCATTGGGAAAAAATGAAAGGGTTTTTAAAGAAGAATTATTAAGGGATACAAGAGTTTCAAATGTAACGGTATCCGGTTATAAACCGGCAGGTCCAAGCTTTTATAACAATGCACTTGCTTACCCGGCCGGAAAAGAAAATGAGATAATGCGAACGCTGGAGTATAAAATAGATGAACAATACATACCAACATTTGGAATGGAGATGGCTGCAGGAAGAAACTTTTCACCTGAATATGTAACCGATTCTTCGGGCATTATTATTAATGAAACTGCTGCTAAAGCATTCGGGTGGGGAAATAATGCGATCGGTCAAAATATAGTCAGGCAAAACAGCGACCGGGGCAGAGATTTTTCATACACTGTAGTCGGGGTTGTAAAAGATTTTCATTTTAAATCACTTCATGAAGCGATCACCCCTTTACTGATGGTGCTTCAATCTGAGTCAGGCTTAATTGTAAAGGTAAAATCAACAGATGCGGCAGCGCTGATTGCTTCAATTAAGCAGCGATGGGCAGGTTTTAAAACGGAAGAACCGTTTGAATATGCTTTTATAGATGAGCTTTATAACAAAACGTATGAAGCAGAACAAAAGACTGGCTTTATACTCAACATCTTTGCTGTACTAACTATATTGGTTGCCTGCCTCGGTTTATTTGGCCTGGCAACTTATACCGCCGAACAACGCACCAGGGAAATTGGTATCAGGAAAGTATTGGGTGCAAGTGTTTCACAGGTGTCCACCATGCTGTCAAAAGAATTTTTAAAATTGGTACTGATCGCCTGCATTATTGCATTTCCGTTGTCCTGGTTTATAATGAATAAGTGGTTACAGGACTTTGTGTATCGCATCAATATCAGTTGGTCGGTATTTGTCATAGCTGCTGTTGCTGCATTATCGATAGCATTGTTAACAGTAAGCTACCAGGCAATAAAAGCCGCAGTGGCAAACCCGGTAAAAAGTTTAAGAACAGAATAACCGTTTTCTAATTTCTTTTTCGGTGTACGGAATCAAACACAAACTGTTCGTTTTCGTACACATTTTATTTGCCGCCTGCCGAAACGCTTGACAGGTAAGGGGTTTCAGAATGGCACGGCTGTTGATTTCACATGCCGGTCAAATGAATTTTAACCATGGTAAAAAATTATTTCAAAACCGCCTTCCGCAATTTACAGCGTCACCGCAAACATGCCATCCTTAATATTCTTGGGTTGGGTGTGGCCATGGCTGCCTGTATCATTGTTTTTTTAGTGATACAGTTTGAATATAGTCATAACAACCATTTGAAAGGTTATAGCAACCTTTACCAACTGGTAACAAGGGATATGGATGGTGATGGAGAGCATTTTACACCCGGTATGCCTTTCCCCACTACCAAATTTTTGCGGCAGGATTACCCCCAATACCAGTTTGCACAACTCATGCAGAATTATGGTGTACAGGTCACTGTAAAAGGTAGTGATGGTAGCAGTGCCACCTCAAATAAAAAGTTTTGGGAGGAAGAAGGCGTTTTTTATGGCGAGCCTGAACTGATGCAATTATTTGAAGTGAATTTTTTATCAGGGAACAGGGAAGTACTGAAAGATGTGAATAGTGTGGTATTGTGTAAATCACTTGCAGAAAAATATTTCGGCAATTGGAAGCAAGCGGTTGGAAAAAGGATCACGATTGATAATGCAGTGTATGATTTGCAGGTGGCGGGTGTATTTGAGGATGTACCGGATAATACTGATTTCCCGTTTAAGCTCGTAGTATCTTACGCTGGGTTTACAGCACATAACGGTAATGGATGGCCGCTGGAAGACTGGGGTGCTAATACAAGTAACCACCAGGTATTTGTATCACTTCCAAAAGGAACCAATACTGTTGCAATGGATCAGCAACTGGCGCTGTTTGAAAAGAAGTACAATACAGCAAATAAAGATACCAAACGTGTACACTTTCTGCATGCGTTAAAAGATATTCATTTCGACGAACGCTTTGGTACCAATGGCGACCATGTAACCAGCAAAACATCACTCTATACATTGGCTTTTATCGGCCTGCTTATAATGTTAATGGCCTGCATCAATTTTGTTAACCTGTCTACCGCACTGGCAGTAACCCGTAGTAAGGAAGTAGGCATCCGAAAAGTGATGGGCAGCAGCAAAAACCAGCTAACCATGCAGGTATTAGTAGAAACTACCACGGTGGTATTTGTGTCTGTGGCCATAGCCGCGGGGCTGGCACAACTTGCGTTGCCTTATGTAAAAAACATGATGGTGGTGCAAAGCGAATTGAGTTTGTTTAACCCTGGCAGTCTGCTCTTTATCCTTGCCACTACAGTCCTTACTATATTATTGTCGGGTATGTATCCTGCCTTTATTATGGGCCGCTTTAACCCGGTTGAGGCCATTAAAAATAAGGTTAGTACTTCCAGGGTGGGCAGTGTATCATTGCGCCGGGTGCTGGTAGTATTACAGTTTGCGTTTTCTCAGATATTTATCATTGCCACTATTATCGCCATTACACAAATGAACTTTATAAAGAATGCTGATCTCGGGTTTAGTAAAGAATCTGTACTGCTGCTGAATATGAATGCAGACAGTATTACCAGATCGAGGCATGAGGCCTTCAAAGATGTATTGCTTGCCCGCAGTGATGTAAAGGAGGTGAGCTATGGTTTTGACGCACCCAGCAGTGATAACTCCTGGCAGAGCAATTTTGCTTTTGATAAAATGGAAGACAGGGAATTCAGCGTACAACTGAAGATGGGGGATGAAAATTACCTAAAAACCTATGGTCTGGAATTGGTGGCAGGTAAGTTTTACAGCGCCAGCGATACGGTTCGTGAGTATGTGGTAAATGAAACATTACTGAAAAAGGTTGGGGTGGCTAATCCGCAGGATGCCATTGGCAAAATGTTCCGCATTGGTGGTGGCCATCCAAAGCCGGTAGTGGGCGTGGTAAAGGATTTTAAACAGCAATCTCTGCGGGATGCGGTTCAGCCAGTTGTGTTGTTACCGAGAAAAAGCTATTACCAGGGTGCAGGCATTAAATTGGTAAGCACCAATCTTGCAAGCAGCAGGGAATCTATAAAGTTGATATGGGATAAGTTCTTCCCTGAGTATGTGTACAATCCTTCCTTCCTGGACGACAATATCAACCGTTATTACCAGCAGGAAGACCGGCTGAGCATGATGTATAAAGTATATGCATCGCTTGCCATCTTTATCAGTTGCCTCGGTTTATATGGATTGATCTCTTTTATGGTGGTGCAAAAGACAAAAGAAGTGGGTATAAGAAAAGTACTCGGTGCCAGTGTACAAAGTATCCTCTATTTATTCTCAAAAGAGTTTACTGTATTGATCAGCATTGCCTTTGTGCTGGCAGCACCGGCTGCCTGGTATTTAATGAACGGCTGGTTAAAAAATTTTGTATACCGGATTGAAATTGGGGTGTGGGTATTTGTAATTGCCGTAGTGGTTTCTATCATCATTGCCTGGATAACCGTAGGGTACAAAGCATTGCGGGCGGCTATGGCCAACCCGGTGAAATCGCTCCGCTCGGAATAAAAATAAAACGTGTCGGTAGAAATTTTTATCACTGTGTAAATTGATTGATATGTTCAGGAGTATTTTGAAAATTGTCGTTCGCAACCTTTGGAAATATAAGGGATATACTCTGGTTAATATTGCCGGATTGGGCATAGGTATTGCCGCTATGGTATGGGGCTTCCAGACCTACCAGTTCAGTTTTAGCTTTGATAATTTTCATAAAGATCAGGATAATGTGTACCGGGTGCTAACTTATAAAGAGGGTTCGGAAGGCATGAAAGGTATTTTTCCGATGGCTGCAGTGCAGGCTGCAAAGCAGGAATTTTCAGGCATAGCCGAAACCGTGAGATGGGATGGCGACTGGCTCAGCGTAAAAGGAGATAAAGCAGAAACATTTGAAGAACATGCACATTTTACCGATCCTGCTTTTTTTGACCTGTTCAATTTCCCACTGGTAGCGGGCAGTAATGATATCACTGATAAAGCGGGGGTGCTGATAACAGAAAAAACGGCAAAGAAATATTTTGGCAATGAGAACCCATTGGGTAAAACTGTGGTCTTTTACCCGGGTCTGCCGCATGCCAAACCATTAACGGTGAAGGGTGTTTTAAAGGATATCACCAATAACTCTACTTTCCGGTTTGAGTTCATCACTAATTTTGACAACATCAGAATGCCAGATGGAGGCATCCTTGCAGCCGATGACTGGAAATGGTTTTTAGATGCAGCATATTTTAAAGTAGCCAATCCTGCTGATGCAGGCGGGTTTGCTGAAAAGTTTAAAAAGTATCTCCCGGTACAAAATAAGGCAAGAGAGGACTGGAAAGTAGCGGGGTTTAAATTATTATCAATCCGGCAAAACGCCGCACAGACCAATTCAATTGATGCCAACGCTTTTTTCGAGCGGCCGGAAGAAGCCGCAACCTACGGGCCACTGGTATTGGCATTCCTGCTGTTGCTTTCTGCCTGCCTCAATTTTTCAAATACTACTGTGGCAAGAGCCAGTCAGAAACTGAAAGAGATCGGCATGCGAAAAGTGATGGGCGGAACACAAAAGCAACTGGTTACACAATTGCTGTTTGAATGTGCGGCCATTGTTTTTATTGCGATCCTTTTGTCCGCACTGATCAATGTTTGGTGGCTGCCCGTTTTCAACAACATGTTTACGTTTATCGATGTACATGCCAATTACCTGCAGGATACAACCTTGCTGATCTTTTTGGCAATCACCCTGCTGCTTACGTCTTTGCTGGCTGGCGCCTACCCTGCGTTTTATATCACCCGGTTCAATCCCTCCAGTATTTTCAGGGGCAATGTAAAGTTTGGCGGCTCTAATATTTTTTCCCGGCTCATGCTGGGCCTCCAGATTTCCATTGCCATCATTACCGTGGTAGCAGGCATCTCCTTTGCACGAAATGCCGCTTTTCAGAAGACCTTTGATTTTGGTTATTACATAGAAAACAGCATTGGAATTATTGTAAAGGATAAAAATACTTTTGATGCCCTGAAAAATGAAATGACTTCCATGCCGCAGGTAACGGCAGCAGCAGGCAGCAAAAACCATATTGGCTTCGACCGGTGGAATAAGGTGTCGGAAGTTGCGGGTATAAAGAAAGAAACCCAGTATTTTGAAGTGGGCCGCGACTATATGGATGTGATGAAACTAAAACTAGTGGAAGGCAGGTCATTTGAGAAAGAGAATGAATCGGACTACAGTCATTCCATTTTGGTGTCACAAAAGTTTGCTGCTATGTATGGATGGAAAGATAAAGAAGCATTGAACCAACAGGTACGTATCGACACAGCCATTTATTCGGTAGTGGGTGTGCTAAAAGATTTTCATTCCAATAGCTTGTTTGACCCGATGGTGCCGGTTGCTATGAAACTGGTGAAAGCTGAAAAATACAGTTATCTTATTTTGCAGGCCAAACCCGCCGACCTGACCAAACTATTTGAGCAGACAAAACAAAAATGGCATCAACTTTTTCCATTGCAGCCCTTCCGGGGTTTTTATCAAAATGAAATTACGGCTGAGAGTTATCACGTCAGCAGCAGCATCGCTACTATTTTTTCGTGGGTGGCATTTGTTTCTATTTTACTTACCGCCACCGGTTTGTTTGCCCTGGTGTCTTTAACGGTGCTGAAAAAAATGAAAGAGATCGCCATCCGGAAAGTGGCCGGCGCCAACCCCGGCCATGTACTGGTATTAATCACTAAAGGGTATTGCTGGATCTTTATACTTGCTGCTCTACTGGGCAGTGCAGGCGGCTATGCCCTTACCAAATTGTTGCTGGATTTGATATTTAAAGTGAATGCCGGTATTGGCAGCAATACATTGCTGTATGCCGTCGTCATTTTATTTATGATAGCAGGAATTACCACGGGTATAAAAGTGTGGCAGGCAGTCAGAACCAGTCCGGTAAAGATGTTGAGGTCGGAGTAAGATGGATGAACCAGGGCAGAAGATGCACAATAACGAGCTGCTGCACAAGAGTGCGACGCCACTGAAGTTGATTAAAATTCAATTGCTGACAAAAAAAATAAACTCATGTTCAAAAACAATTTCATTCTTACCTGGAGAAACCTGCTCAGGAATAAAGTGTACAGCTTCATCAATATTGCGGGGTTGAGCATTGGTCTTGCCTGTTGTATGCTGATCATTTTGTACAATAAAGATGAAGTAAGCTACGACCGCTTTCACCAAAATGCCGCCAATATTTTCCGTATCACCAGTACCAGTATCGGTGCTGATGGTAAGGTTGCCAGAACCGATGGCATTACGGGGATGATGCCCGGACCGGCGTTTAAAAGGGAGATACCGGAAGTGAAAGAGTTTGTGCGGCTGCAGGGTGAACAACTGCCGGTAAAGGTAGGCACCGAAATTTTTGAACAGGAAGCAATGTATGCAGAGGAAAATTTCTTTTCTGTTTTTTCTTTTCCATTAAAAGTAGGCAACAGCAGGGAAGTGTTGAAAGACATGTATTCCGTGGTGCTGAATGAAGAAGTGGCAAAGAAATTTTTCGGTACTGCTTCGGCCATCGGTAAGGTAATAGAATTGCCCACGGGTGATAACGGTGCTTTCCAAAATTTTACGGTGGCCGGCATTGTGCCAAAATCACCACAAAATTCTTCCATTAAAATACAGATGTTGCTGCCCATAAAGCTAAACCTCCGCGAAGGCAGGGCAGATAACCAGTGGATTAATTTTTACCTCAACACTTTCGTGGTATTGCACCCTGGTGCCAACGTAAAAAAAGTGGAACAGAAGTTCGCGAAAGTATATGAAGCCGATGCGGCTGCACAGATAAAGGAGGGCCGGGAAAAATATAACATGACCGAAACTTTCCGGTACGGGTTGCAACCCCTGCTCGATTTACACCTGAGTACAGCTTTTTCGGCAGACAATGGATTGATGGATGCAAGTAAACCGATCTATACAAAAATATTGGGTGGCATAGCCATATTTATGTTGCTGATAGCCTGTATCAATTTTGTAAATCTTACAGTGGCCCGGTCGTTAAAAAGGGCAAAGGAAATTGGGGTAAGAAAAGTAATCGGTGGTGATAGAAAGCAACTGATCGTACAGTTCCTGGGTGAATCTTTTGTGCTGAGCTTCTTTGCATTCGTATTTGCCATTGTTTTGGTGATCGCTGCATTGCCCATATTTAATGAGCTTTCAAATAAAGCGCTGGCGTTTGCTTATTTGCTGGATGCAAAGTTAATTGCCGGGTACGTGGGATTGTTTCTGCTTACTTCCGTATTGGCTGGTTTTTATCCTGCAATTGTATTATCTGGTTTTAATCCTGTTCAAACCCTGTACAACCGGATGCCTTTGTCGGGGAAAAATTATTTATCAAAAGGATTGGTAGTATTACAATTTACACTCACTACCTTTTTAATCATCGCAACCATCACTATTTACTCACAATTCAATTACCTCACAAAATTTGAGCTTGGTTACAATGATAAAAACCTGGTAACTGTAAGTACCGACAGGATGAAGGCTGATAAGGTGGGCGTTTTCAGGCAGGAGTTAATGAAGGATCCTGCTATAGCGGCTGTGGCGGTAAGGCAGCGGGGGCAATGGAGTACCATTGCAAAGGTGGATGGCAAACAAATAGACTTTAACCTGGATGTGGTAGACAGTGCTTTTTTACCAGTTCTTCAAATTCCAATAGTACAGGGGCGCAATTTTTCCGGCAACTTTACTTCCGACTCAACACATGCTGTGCTGGTGAATGAAGCTTTTATGAAAAAGGCGGGATGGAAAGATCTTACCAACCGGCAGGTAGATTTTTTTTACGACAGTATTAAATATGATGTGGTAGGTGTGGTGAAGAATTATCATTATGCTTCGCTGATGGAAGAGATCAAACCGCAGTTATTCATCATGCATCCCAAATACAGTTATGGGCAATTGCTGGTTAAAATTAAACCAGGCCAAACCTCACAAACATTAAAGCATATAGAAAAAGTTTTCAAAGTACAGATGCCTTTTATTCCTTACAAGTATGATTTTAAAGACGCCCTGAATACAAAACAGTACGCCGCAGAACAAAAGTGGAAACAGATCATCACGTTTGCGGCTGTACTAACCATTTTTATTTCCTGCATTGGGTTGTTTGGGCTGGCCACACTGGCGGCAGAAAAGCGCACCAAAGAAATTGGTATCCGCAAAGTACTGGGTGCATCGGTTGCCGGTATTGCTGCAACCTTATCCAGCAGTTTTTTAAAACTAGTGCTAATCGCTGCTATGCTGGCGTTCCCCGCTGCGTGGTGGGCAATGAACAAATGGCTGCAGAATTATCCTTACCGGGTTGAGGTTGGCGGATGGTATTTTGTTATTGCGGTTTCGCTGGTGCTGCTGATCGCTATGTTTACAATTAGTTTCCAGGCAATAAAAGCGGCCATTGCCAACCCGGTAAAAAGTTTACGAACGGAATGATACCAGGTGGAGAATATGGTACTGGTGCAATGTGAAGATGAAAGATGTTTGCGGCAGCTTGATTCAACCCGTAAAGGAGTTGCATTAAAATTATTGCCGGTTATTAAAAACTAAAAGCAATGTTTACAAACTATTTCAAAGTGGCCATCCGCAATTTGAGCCGCAACAAATTATTGACTTTTGTGAATATTACCGGGCTTTCCATTGGCCTTGCCTGTGTAATACTGATACTGTTATTTGTAAAAGATGAATGGAGCTTTGACAGGTTTCATAAAAATGGGGACCAAATTTACAGGTTGGTACAAACCACCACCGATACCTCCGGGCAAGAAAGACGGAATGGAACCTCCGGCCTGCCGCAAGGGCCGGTATTTGCAGCGGCGATTCCGGAGCTAGCAAATTTTTGCCGCATCAACGGCTGGCGTATGGCTACCAAAAAAGGAAAAGAAGGAATCGAATCGCAGGTGTTGTTTGCCGATCCATCGGTGTTTGACATCTTTTCCATTGATATCCTAAAAGGAAAAGCTGCTGAAATGCTGCAGGGGCGCAACGCCCTGGTGTTAAGTGCGGATGCCGCTAAAAAATATTTTGGTAATGAAAATCCTGTGGGCAAAACAGTAGAGATTGAAGTGGACCAGGTGTTTGAGGCTTTTATGGTTACCGGTGTGGTAAAAACCCCGCCACTCAATTCTTCTATCCAGTTTGATATGCTGATTCCATTTAAACGCCAGCAGCCTGTTGATGCAACAGAATTAAACAGCAGGATGAATGACTGGAACAGTCTTTACCTGAATACTTTTTTTCTGTTGCGTAAAGGAGCAGATGCAAAAATTGTAGAGCGCAAAATTTGGACAACCTATCTAAGTCACAATGAAGAAAATTGGGAGAAATTTAAGCAGCGCAATGGCAACACAAAATTGCAATTTGCTTTGCAGCCTTTTTTATCCATGCACCTGGATAAACAATTCTTTGCCAGCAACGGGCTGAGCAACTGGAGCGACTCCACTTATTCGTATATTCTTTCCGGCCTCGCCGCTTTGATATTGCTCATTGCCTGTATCAACTTTGTCAATATCGCACTGGCCCGCAGTATGCAGCGAAGCAAAGAGATCGGCATCCGCAAAGTTTCGGGCAGCAGCAGGGTGCAGGTAGTGAAACAGTTTTTGAGTGAATCGCTCCTCGTTACTACAATTGCATTCATTGCGTCTTTACTGCTGGTGCAATTGGCATTACCTTTTTTTAACAGTATTGCCGGTAAGCAATTTCATTTTGCTTACCTGTTACAAACCGGCAACATCATCCTTTTTGTTGGGTTGATACTGGTAGTGTCTTTACTGGCAGGTTTTTACCCGGCATTTATTGCATCGGGTTTTCAGCCGGTGCAAACCTTGTATGGCCGCTTTAAATTATCCGGTAATAATATGCTGGGTAAATCATTGGTGGTACTGCAGTTTGCTATTGCGGTGGCGCTCATTATTGGAACGGTCATTTTTAACCAGCAGTTTAGTTTTATCAGTACGGCACCGCTTGGCTACGATGCCCAAAACATCATACACCTTCAGTTTCCCTGGGATAAACCTGCCGAACTCCGGCAATTTAAAAATGAACTGGCAAAAGAACCATTCGTTTTGAGTGTGGGCACAAAAAGCGGTAACTGGAATAAAACAGTTTTTGAGATCAATGGTAAACAAACTGACTGGACATACTATGAAACCATAGATGACCAGTATTTACAAACGATGCAGATTCCTTTAGCGGGGGGCAGGTATTTAAGTTATGCGAATGTTGCGGACACCGTTTCCAATTGCATGGTGAATGAAGCATTCGTTGAAATATTTTTAGACAAAACCATCAACCCGATCGGGCAAATGATTGGCGGCCCCGGCGGGCGAAATTATTATCATGTAATTGGGGTAGTAAAAAATTATCATTCTGCCAGTTTCAAAGAAAAAATTGAACCAATCTTTTTTTCACTCGATAAAAGTGGCGACCTGCTGAATACCTATGTAAAATATGTGTCCGGTAAAGGAAAGGCGGTAGCCGCTGCAATTATACAGCGCTACAAAGCCATCCTGCCTTATTCCACACTGGAATACAATTATATGGAAGACTGGCTGATGCAACGGTACCAGCAGGACGCACAATGGAAAAAAATTGTTTCCTTTTCTGCGTTGGTTGCTGTGTTAATTGCAGCCCTTGGATTATTTGCCCTCACTACATTATCGGTGCAGCAACGAGTAAAGGAAATAGGTATCAGAAAAGTACTGGGTGCATCTGTAACCAATATTGCTGGCATGTTATCAAAGGATTTTTTAAAATTGATATTGATCGCTGCCGTGCTGGCATTCCCTGTGGCCTGGTGGGCCATGAACAAATGGCTGCAGAATTATTCTTACCGGGTTGAAATGGGCCCGTGGGTATTTGTTTTTGCCATTGTGCTGGTGTTAACGATCGCATTGTTTACTGTGAGCTTGCAGGCTATAAAGGCAGCGGTGGCAAACCCGGTAAAGAGTTTGAGAACGGAATGATTGCTGAATAGTGAATGGTGAATGATTTCTTTTGATGAATGAAATGGCAGCAACAACTTATAACTGGCTACAGGGGTATGCATTTTGAACAGGTATTCAATGGTATTATTTCGTTTTGCCTTTTATTTCCATCATTGCTATTGCATTGGTAACGGTAAGTTTTCAATCAATAAAAGCAGCGTTAGCCAATCCTGTTAAAAATTTACGGACTGAATAGGCCTACCGGCCCTGGTAACTGTCCGCTATCAAACAAAAACTGTCCGTTTTCGGACACTTTTTGTTTGGGCCAATTTGTAAAACCTTTGCCAGTAAAGGCTTTAGCAAATGGCATGGTGGTTGAAAAGAGAGCAGCAGCCATTTTATTGAAAGGGATTTAAAGTATAGCAACATGTAGTAATTTTCATTTCGAAAATTAAAACCAACAAAAAAAGATGATACAACTAAAGAACATTTTTAAATGGGTCAACACCGGGGCCAACCGCACTTTTTTATTAAAAGACATCAACCTTGAAATTAGGGAAGGGGAATTTGTTTCCATCATGGGCCCATCGGGTTCGGGTAAATCAACTTTGCTGAATGTAATCGGGATGCTGGATGGGTTTGATGAAGGGGAATATAATTTTTTCCATGAAAGTGTACACAAGCTGAAAGAAAAACAACGAAGCCAGTTGTATAAAGAGTACATCGGTTTTGTGTTCCAGGCATATCATTTAATTGATGAACTCACCGTGTATGAAAATATTGAAACACCCCTGTTGTACAAAGATGTAAAATCAGCCGAACGAAAAGCAATGGTGGCGGATGTACTGGACCGCTTCAATATAGTTGGAAAGAAAGATTTGTTCCCAACACAATTAAGCGGCGGCCAGCAACAATTGGTAGGTATTGCAAGGGCATTGATCGGCAAACCCAAATTGATCCTGGCGGATGAACCAACCGGTAACTTAAATTCAAAACAGGGCGAAGAGATCATGGATATTTTTAAACAACTGAATAAAGAAGATGGTGTCACGATCATACAGGTAACCCATTCGGAAAAGAATGCCGGGTATGGAAAGCGGGTGATCAATTTGCTGGATGGGAGAATTGACAACACCCCTTAACCTCATGCCCCCTAGTCCCCTGAACCAGGCTTCAAGGCATGAGTTCAACATGTTAAGGTGCTTGCTGAGTTGCAGCGTATGGGTCCCCACCAAACCTACCCCAAGGGGCGGCTTAAGCAAGCGCTCAATATTTGGAGCGTTTGCCGAATTGCGTGCTGTGGGAGTTATTGTTGAATAAAGAAATAAAGTTGACGTGGAAGATAGAATGTTTGGAAAAGATATAAAGTGCCGCTTTTTCTCCTTGGGAGAAAGAGAAGGAGAATGAGGCCTGACGTGGAAGATAGAATGTTTGGAAAAGATTTAAAGTGCCGCTCTTTAAATTATACCAAATCAAATTTCCTTCTCCTGTGGGATAAGGTGCCTGAAAGGAAGATGAGGCAGGAGAAAGAGAAGGAGAATGAGGCCAGACGTAGTCGTCATAAGATGGGACAGATCAATAAAGATATACAGTACAAGCCCGCCCGGCTAAACGCCCCGCCAGAATGCCCGCCTGGCCAGTCGGACAGGAATCTTTCGGGCTGGCGTTCGGACGGGCGTGCAATTCGTTCCCTGGTATAAACTGTGCCAATGAAGTAAAATAGATATTAAAAGGCTGGCCCATAAAAAATAATAAAAGAAATTTAAAATAGCATGAGAAGGAAATATTTATTGATTGCCCTCTTAGTAGCCGCAGTGCTTTTTGCGAAAGCACAAACCGCAACGCTTACCCTAAAGGAGTGCATCGACACCGCTTTAAAAAACAATATCAGCGTAAAGCAAAGTGAATTGCTGATGAATACTGCCGGTATTAATTTCCAGCAGGCAAAATACAACCGGTTGCCTGGCCTGCAGTCAACCTACAGTTATGGTGTAAACAACGGCCGCAGTATTGACCCATTTACCAATAGTTACCTTAACCAGCAACTGCAATTCAGTAACGTGGATGCACAGGCCAGTATACCGCTCTTTAACGGCTTCCAGTTAAAGCACAGCATCAAACAAAATGAACTGGCGTTTGCCGGGGCTACCATGGAATGGCAGCAGCGTAAAGATGAACTAACGCTGCAGGTTATACTGGCATACCTCCAGGTGCTGAATGACGGCGATGCTATTGTGCTGGCACGGCAGCAGGCCGCAGTAAGCAAGCAGCAGGTGGAAAGACTAAAAGTGATTGCAGACGAAGGCGCCACGCCCCCGGGCAATTTCAGCGACCTGAAAGGCCAGTATGCAGGTGATCAGTTGGCGGTGGTAAATGCAGAAAATAACTATGCAGTCAGTGTACTGGCACTCACCCAGTTTATGAATGTGCCATACAACAGTCAGTTGCAGTTTGATAAAACAGGTTTGCAGGATGAAGTAGAACAATTCAAAATACTGCCGGATGAAATTTATGCCCTGTCAATTCAAAAATTGGCCACGGTAAAGGCAAGTGAATTGCGTATCAGCAGCAATGCTGTTACAGTAAAAGCGGCGGCTGCTGCATTGTATCCAAGGGTATCTTTATTTGGCGGAGCCAGCACCAACTATTCCAGTGCAGCACAGCTAAGTACTTTCCTTAGTTCAACTTTTGCACCTACCGACCAGTATGTAGTGGTCAACGGCAATAATATTCCTGTGATCTCAAAGCAGGATATGTATAGCAGTACACCGATTGCCTATGGAAACCAGGTCAAAAATAATATCTCTACTTTCTTCGGCGTTTCTGCAATCATTCCTATTTTTAATGGCTTTAGAACCAGGACGGCCGTTAAGCTGGCAAAGAACGATGAAAAAGCTTCCAGGCTGGTCGCAGCAAATATCAGGCAACAATTGCGGCAGGGAATTGAACAGCAGTATGTCAACATCAATGCAGTGTACAAACGATACCAGGCATTGAAGGAACAGGCCGATGCCTACAATGAATCGTTCCGCATTGCAGCCATCCGTTTTGAAAATGGCGTTATCAATTCACCGGAATATTTAATTGCAAAAAATAACATTGACCGCACCAATGCAAATATCATTATTGCGAAATACGAATACTTATTGCGTAAAAAAATCCTGGATTTTTATATGGGGAATTAGGTGGTGAAGAGCGAATGGTGAATGGTCAATAGGAGGACGTCTGTAACATTCAGCAGCAGTGGTTGTACTAAAAGAAATGGCCAGCTTCCATATTCACCATTCTCCATTCACAAATGCCCATTCACAATTCACCATCAAACTCGTACACATGCTTGTGGGCATCACCGGTTATCTCCTTACAGTTGCAATTACCGCCCCATTCCTTAGTGCCGTCCGTAAAATATTCGCATTTCCAGATCGGCACTTCATGTTTTATTTTATCAATGATAAAGCGATTGGCGGCATAGGCTGCGCTGCGGTGTGCTGATGCAGTGATAACCACCACCGCCGTTTCTGATACAGCAACTTTACCGGTTCTGTGTACCGCAAGCGCAATGTTCAATTGCCATTTTTTTGTTGCTTGTGTAATAATTTCAGCGATCATTTTATTGGCTAAAGCTTCCTGCGCCTCATAATCCAGGTAGGCAACTTCTTTACCATGGCTGTTATCCCTGGTTTCGCCGCTGAACAACACAATGGCACCCGCTTTGGGATGATGGGCCAGCGCCAGTAAAGCAGCAGTATCAATGGCGGCAGACGATAAATGTTGGGTACTATCCTCCGCTGCTGGGTGGTATGATGTGGATGCTGTCATTGGGTTGTAGTTGAAAATGATTGTCAACAAAAGAATCATTCACTGCATAGCGGCAACCCGATAAAATAGCAGCGGCTGCAGGATTTCGTTCAATCAAAATATTGTTGAGTGCTTCGATGTTACCCGCAGTTTTATCAACAGTGAACTCTTTATTGAAGTAGTCTTTTAGTATGGCGTACACTTGTATTGTCATGTTGTGAATGGTCAATTGTGAATAGTGAATGGGCGTATCAGTTATTCATCCACTTTTTATTTAATCCGGAGAGAGTTTCTATTTTTTGCAAAGCTTGCATTAAGGCTTCTAACTCTCACCAGTAACCGGGTTAGCTGCCTCTTTTGGTTCGGTACCGCCGAAGGCGGGATTGAAAAAAATGCGCAGCAGATTTTTTTCAAAGAATCAAAAGTAGCAGCGCTCCGGTTACGCAGCCCGCCGGCTGTGGAGGCAAATGCATGAATTAAAGGAACTAACCGAATAAGCCAAAGAGATACAAAAGTTCCTCACCCCCCAATATGCAACATACTCAAATCACTCCCCACAAACTTTACGTCCTGCTTTTGATCCATTGCCAATTGCAATTTACGGATTAATGAACTTTCATCCTCCTCGTCAGCAATAGTGATCGGGTGATTGCTGCTGAGGCAACCGTAAATATTTCCATTGCTATCCAGCCGCAGCCGGTTGCAGTCATGGCAGAAGGGTTCGCTTTCATTGGCGATTATACCGAAAGTTTTTCCTTCTGTTGTTTGCCAGTAGTTGGCAGTAGCAGCTTTTGATCTGTCTATTTTTGTAAACTGATATTGCCCGCTGATAGCAGCTAACATTTCTTCCTGGGTAAATAGATATTTTCCGGAACTGTCATGCAGGTGTCCCATCGCCATGATCTCCAAAAAACGGATGGGGATATTTCTTTCAAAGGCAAAGGCCAGTAAAGGAAGCACCTGGCTTTCGTTTATACCTTTCATAATAACAGCATTGATCTTTACCTGCAGGCCCGCAGCAAGGGCCGCGTCAATTCCGTCCAGTACTTTTTTTACCTGGTTGCGTTTGCTCATTAAAAAGAAAATATCCTCGTCTACCGCATCCAGCGATACATTGATGGATTGCATGCCTGCTTCTTTCATGGGCACCGCCATCCGCTCCAGTAAAAACCCGTTGCTGGTAAGCTTTATTTTAGGGATGCCGGCATCTTTTATTCCTTTTATGAGCGGCACCAGTTCATGATACAGGAGTGGTTCGCCGCCGGTAAGCCTTATGGTGTCTAACTGCAGCACAGCATGAAGTTGCTGAATGGTTTGTAATAACTGTTTGGGCGGAGCAATCGTTTCATGCGAATTATTCTCTTTCACTTCATCCTCACCCATCGTGCAATACACACAGCTCAGGTTGCACTTGCTCAGTAAGCTTACCCGCAGTGTTTTAAATTCCCGGTTATATTTATCTGTTATCAACGGCATCAGGAAAATATCAATTTAACCGCGGCAATACACAATACTGCAGAGAGTATGTGCCGCACGGTGATCAGTTTAAAACGGTGACTGCCTAAATAAGCACCTGCCAATCCCCCCACCACAGCAGCCCCAATCCAAATATAAGCTGTGCTGGTGAAACTACTGCTGTTGATTCCGGCACCAGCCAGCCCGGCGAGTGAATTACAAACAATAAATAAACTGGAAACTGCCGCTGCATCCTTGGTATTGCCCCAGGCCAGTAAAATAATGACCGGGCTTAAAAAAATGCCACCACCAATATTAAGAAAGCCGGATGCTAAGCCAATAACTGCGCCAAACAATAAAGCAGTCGCGATTTGCAGCGGCTTATGTAGTTTTTTTTCTTTTGGTGAACTGGATAACAAACGGACAATGGGAAAAAGCAATGCCAGTCCTAAAATCATTTTATATACCTGTTCGCTGGTAGTGAATTGCGAACCCAGGAATGCAGCCGGTACCGACGTTAGTAAAAAAGGCCAGGCCAGGTTCCATTTAAAATAACCGGCCCGGTAAAATTGAATAAAGGCAATGCCTGCAATGATAATGTTGAGCACCAGCACAACCGGTTTATACACTGCCAGCGGTATGCTGAATATTGTAAGTACAGCAATGTAGCCGCTGGCACCGCCGTGCCCCACGGAAGCATACAGAAATGCAACGATCAGGAGAAGGATGGGGATGAAGATGGTTGCGGTCAAAACTGAAATATTTTGTAAAGGCTATCGGCAAAGATACAGTACGGCTCGATGCCTGTTATGCTAAATGTATTTTGCGTAAGCAAGGGCCTTGCAGCCAAAAGTGGAGGAAATAAGAAAGGGAACGCCGGCAGTGGTTCAGTTTTCAACTTCAGTCTGGCTATCCGCTGCTACTCCGGCGCAAAGTCTGCTGCACAATGCCCTCACCGGGGTATCCGCTGCTATCCAGCGTATGCGCTCAACAGTAGTAATTTTATTCGGCATTTCAAAATTCAGGAGTTGCTAACTATAAGTAAAGGCTTCGGAGCTCATTCCCAGGTAAGTGGCTGCAAAGGCCCTTGCGTAGGGTTTGCAGGACTCACCCTGGTAGGGAGCGATGACCACATTTTATCATCGAGAATTTAAATCACCCGAAACAGGAAATTGTTTAATTCATCCCCGCTGCTGAAACAACGGCGAGTCCTGCAACTCATCACATATAACCCCGGAGCAGCGACTCGCCTGGGAACTTTTAATTGATTGCGGGACCCGGAGCGGAAGAAGTTGAAGAAATAATACCCGTTGCTCTATAACATTTAAAATTGCCAGAACTGTTTGAAGTTTTCCAAAAAAATGTTCAGGATGGATGCACTGCCCCATTGGCTGCCGGATGAAAGCGGATACCCCGGTGAAGGTTTTGTGTGTTAGCCTTGTGCCGGAGTAGGAGCGTACAGCCGGAACCTCAGCCGAACAATGTTACCACCGCCCACCGCCCCAATTCCCCTTTAACAAAAATTTATTCCACCTTCCTGTTGTCCATATCAAAAAATAATACAACATTTATATCGCCGAATAAAAGCTCCCGGTAAAAATCGGGGCAGGCCAGTAAAACCGTCCTGGTTTTACTGAACAACCAACTCAATAAAAAATTATATGGAAGCCGATGCTGCCAAACGTCCTGAAAAGTTCAGTGCAACTTTTTTCAGGTCCATGTTGTTCCTTACAGCCATTACTGTTTTATTTTCCTGTAAAAAATCCGACAAATGGATCGAAGTGGATCCAGCCTTCAGCAGGTACATTGATGCCTACACCACCGGCATCGTTTCTAAAACGGCTGCCATCCGTATCCAGTTAGCCGGTGCCGCCAACACCGCACACAGCGTGGGGGAGGAAGTGAAAGAGGCGCTCTTTTATTTTTCACCATCAGTAAAAGGCAAGGCCGTGTGGATCGATGCCAGCACCATAGAATTTAAGCCGGCCGGATGGTTGAAACCCGACCAGTTGTATGAAGTGAATTTTAATTTGGGAAAAGTCACTTCGGTGCCGGCGGGCAAATACAAAGAATTTAAGTTCAATGTAAAAACGGTGAAGCCTTCTTTTGTAGTAAAGGATTTTGGGTTGCGGAGTGCAGCAGCAAAGAACCGGATGTTCCTGGCCGGCGAATTGGAAACGGCTGATATAGAAGATGGCAAGGCAATAGAGAAAATAATGACCGCTGCGCAAAATAGCAAACCGCTTACTATCAACTGGCAGCACAATGATGCCGCTAAATCACACGTGTACACGATTGAGGGAATTGAACGGGGTGCCGGCAGCAACAATATAAACATTGCCTGGAACGGTAAAGCGATGGGCATGGAAGGCACCGGGGAAAAGCCGGTGGAAGTGCCTGCAGCCGGCGACTTTAAAGTGCTGAATGTGATAGCGATGAATGAGGCCCAGCAATATGCATCGGTGCAGTTTAGCGACCCGATCAGTATCGGGCAAGACCTGGCGGGCCTGCTGTCTATCAGCAACCAGTCTGATATTTCTTATACCATCAACGGAAGTGAAGTAAAAGTATTTGCCGGGGGGAAAATGGATGGTAACTACACCGTAAACATCAACAGTGGTATTAAAAATACCTGGGGCAGTATTTTAGACAAAGGCTTTACTGCCAATATCAACTTTGAAAATAAAATGCCTTCAGTAAAAATTCATGGCAAGGGAAATATACTGCCCACCAGCGGCAGGTTGGTATTGCCTTTTGAAGCCATTAACCTGAATGCGGTAGATATCAGCATTATTAAAATTTTTGAGAATAATGTACCGCGTTTTTTGCAGGACAATTCTCTGGACGGCTACAATTATTTGAGAAAAGTAGCCCGGCCGGTGGTACAAAAAACACTTCGGCTGGATGACGACAAAACACTCGACCTGCACAAGCGGCAGCGTTTTTCGCTGGATATTGATAAGTTCCTGAAAACGGAGCAGGGCGCCGTATACCGGGTCACTATTGGTTTTCGCCCCGGCTATAGTTTGTATTCCAGGGTGGATACCACACAAAAATCAGGGGACAATGAAGAAGAGGAAGGATATGATGGCTACCAGGATGAATCGGAAACTGGAGTAGATGATAGCGAAGAATTCTGGCGCCGGTATGATACGTATTATCCTTACGGATACAACTGGGAAAGGCGGGATGACCCCAACAGCAAATCTTACTATAACAAAGATAGATGGGCCACCCGTAATATTTTGGCGAGCAATATCGGGCTGACAGCAAAGCGGGGAAATGATAACAAGCTATTTGTGGCCGTTAGTAATATTCTTACTACGGAGCCACAGGACGGTGTGCAACTGGAGGTGATGGATTACCAGCAAACGATTATCAGTACGGGTAAAAGCGGCAATGATGGTTTCGCTGAAATTGAGGTAAAACGCAAGCCTTACCTGCTGATTGCCAAAAAGGGCGATGAACGGGGCTACCTTAAACTGGATGACGGAAGCTCACTTGCATTGAGCCGTTTTGACGTGAGCGGTGAAGAAGTGAAGAACGGGATCAAGGGATTTATTTTTGGCGAACGGGGTGTTTGGCGGCCCGGTGATACCATGTTTTTGAATTGTATCATTGAAGACAAGGAAGGGAAGTTACCCAAGGACCACCCGGTGGAATTTAGTTTGTACACACCACAGGGACAGTTGTATAAACATACCATTCAAAGCGATGCCGAAGATGGATTTTATTTATTTAAAACCAATACGGATGCAGCCTCGCCAACCGGCAACTGGCTGGCGAAAGTAAAATGTGGTGGGGCAACTTTTGAAAAGCGAATTAAAGTGGAAACGGTAATGCCCAACCGGTTGAAAATAGATGTTGACTTTGGTAGTAATGCATTGCTTGGTTTTGGCGGTACCACCGGTGGAACTATCAATGCCAAATGGTTGTTTGGTGCAGTGGGTAAAAACCTGAAAGCAAAAATTGACGCTTCGCTTTATGCAAAGAAAACGGTCTTCTCTAAATTTACAGGCTACACATTCGACAATCCTGCTGCCAGTTATGTTACCCAAACAAAAACCATCTATGATGGAACACTGGATGCAGAAGGCAATGCTGCACTGAAGCCAGCTTTTGAAACAGAGGAAGCGGCTCCGGGAATGCTGAACGCCAGCCTGCTGGTTAAAGTGTTTGAACCCGGTGGCAGTTTCAGCATTGATAACATGACGGTTCCTTATAGTCCGTATGCCAGCTATGCCGGGTTAAAATTGCCGGCGGGTGAAAAGCCCTTCGACTTTTTGCTGGCTGGTAAAACCCATACAGCGCAACTGGCCAATGTAGACGGACGCGGAAATGTTGTAACTGGTGCTGCTGATGTTGAAGTGCAGTTTTACCGCATCCAATGGCGCTGGTGGTGGGATGATAATGGGGATAATCTCAGCAACTTTACACAGAACGAATACAACAAGCTCATCAAAAAGGAAACGGTACACCTGGCTAACGGTAAGGGACAGTGGCAGTTTGGAACTTCCGAAAATGAATGGGGCCGGTATTTAATTTTGGTAAAGGATCTGAAAAGCGGGCACATCACCGGCTCCACTTTTTATATTGATGAAGCCGGGTGGCAACGCCGCAGCGGCAACGATGACCAGACCGCTGCTACCATGTTATCCTTCAGCAGCAACAAGGAAAAATACAATGTTGGTGATGAAGTAGTGCTGAATATTCCCAGCAGCAAAGGGGGTAAGATACTGGTGAGTTTGGAAAATGGAAGCAGGGTGATCAAAACATGTTGGCAAACAACCGAGCAGGGACAAACGGTGGTGAAATTTAAAGCAGAAGGCAGCATGACGCCCAATGTATATGCCACGGTAAGTTTGCTGCAACCGCATTCACAAACCATCAACGACCTGCCGATACGCATGTATGGTTCAATACCCATTTTTGTAGAGGATAAAAATACCCGCCTGCAACCAGTACTGAATATTGCCGCCAGCATCCGGCCCGAACAACTGGTAAATTTTACCGTGAGTGAACAACAGGGTAAGGAAATGACTTACTGTGTGGCAATAGTGGATGAGGGTTTGCTTGATTTGACCAGGTTTAAAACACCCGACCCACACGCTGCTTTTTATGCCAGGGAAGCACTGGGTGTAAAAAGTTTTGACCTGTTCGACCAGGTAATTGGTGCCTGGAGTGGTGGACTGGAAAGAATATTAACCATAGGAGGTGATGCAGATGGCGGCCTCACCAAACAGAAAACTGCCAATCGTTTTAAAGCAGTTGTGAAATATCTCGGCCCGTTTCATTTAAAAAAGGGACAAGCACAAAAGCAAAGCTTTACCCTGCCATCCTACATTGGTTCAGTAAGGGCCATGCTGGTAGCGGCACACGAGGGCAGTTATGGCTTTGCAGAAAAAGCAGTGGCAGTTAAAAAGCCGTTGATGATTTTGGCAACCATGCCCCGGGTGTTAGGCCCTGGAGAAACGATCAAGTTACCTGTAACCATTTTTGCCCTGGAGAATAATATCAGGAACGTAACGCTCTCTTTGCAATCCAATCCATATTTAGAAGTAGTGGGCAGCAGTGTAAAAAATATTTCTTTTGCACAAACAGGAGAACAGATGGCATATTTTGATGTGAGGGTAAGGCCAAATACCGGCATTGGAAAAGTGAAATTGCTGGCAAGCAGTGGCAATGAAAAATCAATCTATGAAGTGGAACTGGAAATACGAAACCCCAATCCACCCGTTACAAGCGTAAGTGAAATTACCCTGGCTCCAGGCCAGCAATGGAAAGTTACTGCTTCGCCGGTTGGCGCGGCCGCTACCAGTACGGCCGTGATGGAAATTTCCAGCGTGCCTTCCATGAATTTACAAAAAAGGCTCGATTATTTAATTCAATATCCACACGGCTGCATTGAACAAATTACTTCAGGCGTTTTTCCTCAGTTGGTATTAAATCAGCTCACCGACCTGGATGATTATAAAAAAGCACAGGTGGATAGAAATGTAAAAGCAGGGATTGCAAAGCTTCAAAATTTTCAACGGCCGGATGGTGGCTTTGGTTACTGGCCGGGTGCCAACGAAAGTGATGAATGGGGCAGCAATTATGCCGGTCATTTTTTACTGGAGGCACAGGCCAATGGATTTTTTGTAAGTGATAACCAGTTGCAGCAATGGAAAAATTTTCAACGCGGCCGGGCCAATAGCTGGGTGGTTAACAGTAGCAACTTTTATGGCGCAGACCTGGACCAGGCATACCGGTTATATACGTTGGCGTTGGCAAAAGCTCCAGAACTGGGGGCCATGAACCGGTTGAAAGAATTCAAATATTTATCACCCGAAGGCAAATGGCGGCTGGCAGCGGCGTACAAGCTGGCAGGACTGGAAAGTATTGCACTGGAGCTGATCAGTGGTTTGCCAACCTCCTTTGCCGTAAGAACAAATCCCGGCTTCACCTATGGTTCTGATCTGAGGGATCAGGCAATGGTGCTGGAGACGCTGACGCTACTGAACAGGAAGCCGCAGGCGGCACAGTTACTAACAACCGTTGCAGGCCGGTTATCGCAGGATAGTTGGTACAGTACGCAAACCACCGCTTACAGTTTAATTGCCATTGCAAAATATTGCGGCAAGAATCCATCCGGTGCAAAGATTATAGCCAAAACAAGTATTGCAGGTAAAGCCACCGACATCAATTCTGCCAGTTATATCCGGCAGTTGCCGGTAAATGTTTCCAAAGGAAGCAGCAATTTGGTGGTCACCAATAACGGTAGCAATACTTTGTATGTCAGGCTAATTTCACAGGGCCAGCCACTTAGTGGCGACAGCCTGAAAGTAAACAACAATCCTGCTGTGCTAAGCATGACCGTGAGTTATATTTCGCAGGATAGTTCAGCGCTGGATGTATCCAGGCTTACGCAGGGCAGCGATTTTGTGGCAAAAGTAGTGATCAGGAATACGGGCAGGAGAGGCACTTATGCTGAGATGGCACTGTCACAAATTTTCCCCAGCGGTTGGGAGATATTGAATGCAAGGATGACAGGAGGTGAAGGCGCTTTCAAATCATCTGCCAGCACTTACCAGGATGTGAGGGACGACCGGGTGTACACGTATTTTAATATTGGAGAAAATGAAACGCTTACTTATTATGTGCAACTGAATGCGTCGTATTTAGGCCGTTATTTCTTACCGGGCACTTTTGCCGAAGCAATGTACGACAACAGTATTACGGCTGGGGTGAATGGGAAATGGGTGGAAGTTACCACCTCCGCCCCCTGAAGGGTAAACTAAGGCAAGCATTTAAAATTTATAAGTTTTAGTGAATACCTGGGATAAGAACATCATAAATTTCGTTTGTTCTCCTTCAGAGGATCTCTAATGTGTAGCTTAAATCAACACGTTGAATTTTGAAGTGTTCATTTAGTTGTTGTGGCATGGAATTATTGTTGATTAAAGAAATATAAGCGAAGTGTAAGAACCAATGTTTAGTAAAATGATGAAGTGCAGCTCCCTCGCCTTCAGGTTACGGAGTAGGAGGGAGAGGTGCAAATGAACCATTAAGAACAACTAATTGAAAAATATTTTCTCCACCATATCAAAAAAAACAGGATCACTTAGCCGGAATAGAAAAATATTCCTTTTGCTGTTGCTGTTTTTATTATCGTGGTTCTCGCTATGCCTTCCAAAAACATTATTCAACTCCCCCACCTGCCACATCATTGAAGACAAAGATGGCAATTTACTAAATGCCACTATTGCAACCGATGGCCAATGGCGGTTCCCGGCCAATGACGAAGTGCCTCATAAATTCATTGACTGTATCACAACGTTTGAGGACAAACGGTTCTTTTATCATCCCGGTATTGACCCCGTTTCCATTGGCAGGGCATTGATAAAAAATATCAAACGAAAAAAAACGGTGCAGGGCGGCAGCACCATTACCATGCAGGTAATGCGGATGACACAGAAAGACAACCAGCGTACTTTTTGGAACAAACTGAAAGAAAGTATCCTGGCGGTGAGACTGGAATGCCGGTATTCAAAGAGAAAAATACTGGCGTTGTATGCGGGCAATGCGCCATTCGGCGGCAATGTAGTTGGGCTGGATGCAGCGGCATGGCGTTACTATGGGAGAGCAGCAGGCAAATTAAGCTGGGGCGAAATGGCCACGCTGGCCGTGTTGCCCAATGCACCGGCGCTGGTACACCCGGGAAAAAACAGGAACCGCCTGTTGCAAAAAAGAAATGCGTTGCTGGATAAATTATTGGCGGAAAAAAAAATTGCTGCAATTGATTGTGAGCTTGCTAAGCAGGAACCTTTGCCGGAACAGCCGTTGCCCTTGCCCCAGGCCGCTGCACATTTATTGTTGCGGTATAAAAAAGAAAGTAATAAAAACAATCCGGTAACTAAAATTTCGAGCACCATTGATGGCGCATTGCAAAGAAATGTAGCGGCAATCCTCCAGCAGCACCATGCTCTGTTAAAGGGCAATGGTATCAACAATGCCTGTGCCCTGGTGCTGGATGTGGAGACCGGCAACGCACTTGCGTATGTGGGTAACGTTGGCGGCCACGTGAAAAAGGAAACAGAAAGTGATGTGGATATTGTGGCTGCTCCAAGAAGCCCGGGTAGTGCATTAAAACCAGTGCTGTATGCTGCTATGCTAAGCGACGGCTTGATACTCCCCAATTCGCTGGTAGCAGATGTGCCGATGCAGCTCGGCAATTATTCGCCGCAAAATTTTGATCATGGATATGATGGGGCCGTGCCGGCTGCCAATGCACTGTCAAGAAGCCTCAATATACCGGCAATAAAATTATTGCAGCAATATAAATACCAGCGCTTTTATGAAACACTAAAGCAATGCGGTATCACCACGCTCAACAGGAGTGCCGACACATACGGATTGAGCCTCATACTCGGCGGCTGTGAAGTAACGATGTGGGACATGGCTGGGGTATATGCCTCCATGGCAAGAAGACTAAATCATCAAACAAAAAACCAGGGAGCAATTAATGCCAATGATTTTCATCCAGCCAATTATTTAAAAAATATGGACGGTTCAAAAAACGAAATGCAACCTTCAAATGGCAATAGCAACAGCGCTGGAGTAAACATAGAGGGTACCGAATCTAAAATGCCGGGCTCTCCTTCAGGGGATGGGGGTTTCGATGCAACATCCATCTATTTCACTTTCCAGGCAATGAAAGAAGTAATGCGTCCCGGTGAAGAGGGACTGTGGCAACAATTTTCTTCTGCCCAAAACATAGCATGGAAAACAGGCACCAGCTTTGGCTTTCGGGACGGATGGGCGATTGGCGTGACACCAAAAAATGTTGTGGCGGTATGGGTAGGCAATGCTGATGGAGAAGGAAGGCCAGGCCTGATAGGTATCCAGGCAGCAGCACCCATCCTGTTTGATATTTTCAGGATGTTGCCTGTTACTAACTGGTTTGCAAAGCCGTTGTATAATTTTAGTTATGTGCCGGTATGCAGGCAGAGTGGTTACAGGGCCGGCAGTGATTGTGACGGAACGGATACACTGTTTATGCCCCCCAATGCAAATAAGTCGCCGCTATGTCCCTATCACAAAATGATCAACCTCGATGCCGCTGGAATATTCATGGTGACAGAACAATGTGAAAGCCCTTCTTTGATGCAGCACAAAAACTGGTTTGTATTAACTCCTGCAATGGAATATTATTACAAACAAAAAAATGCGGACTATAAAATGCTGCCTCCATTTAAGCAGGGCTGCGAATTTGGCGAAACTGCCAGGGCCATTGAAATTATATATCCTGCACCCGCTGCAAAAATATATGTACCACTTGAGATAAATGGCCAAAAAGGAAAGACCGTTTTTTCTGCGGCCCACCGAAGGGCCAGTGCTAAAATATTCTGGAGCCTGGATGATAATTTTATCAGCACCACGCAAAACTTTCACCAGGTGGCACTGAATCCCGGCGCAGGGAAACACGTGATTACATTAGTAGATGAAAATGGGGTGAGTGTATCGCGGGAGTTTGAGATTGTAGAGAAGGAAAGAAATTAAAGGAATATAGGTTTATTATAAGACCATGCAAGTAATTGCATGTCCTTCCTTTATCTCAACTGCTTCGGCAGCCTGCAATGCCAATGCATCCGCATGGAGCACTGCAGTAATATCTCCCGAGGTATTGAAAATAAGGGGAGTCGCAACCGTTGGATTTCCCGACAGCACTACAGGGAAAAATTCATCCAAATTTGTTTTCTTTATCCTGTTCACACTAAGGGGAACATGTATTGTTTTTGCTGAAGGCAAACCAAAACATTCCGCCAGGAATTTTTCAATAAAAAGTTTAAATGTAACAAAAGTGGAGAATGGATTTCCCGGCAATGCAAACACCGTGGCACCATTGTCAAATTGCCCAAACCAGATGGGTTTACCCGGGCGGATAGCTACTTTGTGAAAGATCTTTTTTGCGCCCGCCTTCAGTAATACCTCCGGAACAAAATCGGCGTCACCAGCCGATACTGCACCACTTAAAATAAGTATGTCATGGCGAAGTTGGTCTTTAACAGCAGTTAATAAAGTGTCCGAATCATCCTGTATATGGCCGCAACTGCCGGGTTTTATTTTCCATTGCCGCAACAGGGCTTTCAGTAGCGCTGCATTGCTGTTTCTTATCTGCACCTCACTTACAGGTGCATCCATGTTCACGACTTCATCACCTGTAGTGATGATGGCAACAGACGGTAATTGCGCTACTGTTACCCGGGAATATCCTAATGAAGCCAAAGTGTTAATCGTACCGGGTTTTATTAAATGAGGCGATTCAATGATGGCGGTCCCTTTTTGGATGTCAGCGCCTTTGGGAGCAATATTTTGACCGGGTGCTATTTCACTAACAGTTATCATAAGCCGCTTTCCATTCTCTTCAATATCCTCTTTTCGTATCACGGTATCTGCAGATGGGGGTACACCTGCTCCGGTCATTATTTTATAACATTCTCCGCTTTTTATTGATTGTGTTGCAATGGCACCGGCATAAATTGTTTCCGCCAAAGTGAAAGAACTGATACCCTTTTCCCAATCGGTTGATTTAATGGCAATGCCATCCATGGTAGCCCTGTTGAAAGGTGGGTAGTCCCTGTCTGCAACGATGGTTTGCGATAATACCCTTCCCTGCGCATCATCCAGCAAACTTTCTTCTTTGCCAAAGAAACGTGCCTGTTGTATCACCAATCTTGTTGCTTCCTGTAATGAGATCATGAATTAAAATAGTTGAAATGAAAAACCGGCAAGTCTACCCCGCCAAACCAATTCCTCAATGCCCTTCCCCCAATATCATTTTTCCTGAGTGAAATACTGCTGGTAAAATGGCTTCTAAGCTTTCTCTTACACCGACGGTGCTACCCGGTAACGATATGATCATGGTGTTGCCTACGGTGCCAGCCACTGACCTGCTCATCATTGCTAAGGGCGTACGCATTTGCCCGTAGCTTCTCATGGCTTCTGCAATGCCGGTTGCTTCTTTTTCGATGATTTCTTTTATTGCAGCACTTGTATTGTCTCTTGGCCCGAGGCCTGTGCCGCCTGTTGTAAAAATAAATTGTATGCCTGCTGCTGCCCAGCTTTTAATTTGTTGCTGTATTTTTTCTTTATCATCGGGTACAATGCCGAAGTGGAGTACTGCTGCATTTGCGGCTTCCAGCATTTCCTGTATCAATTTGCCGCTTTTGTCTTCCCTGGTACCTGCTGCGGTGGAATCTGAACAAACCAATACAGCACAGGTGGGTGTTTCGTTCACATATTTATCACGGTCACTTTTTCCTCCTTTTTTGTCAAGTAGTTTGATGTTACCAATTTCCAGTTCTTTGTCCACAGGTTTTAGCATATCATAGATTTCAAGGGCTGCAACAGATACTGCTGTCAGCATTTCCATTTCAATTCCGGTACGGCCAATTGATTTTGCTTCGCCGGTAATCACGATACCGCTTTTATAAAACACCGGTTTATCAAAGTACGCAGCATGCATTGCATGATCTAAAAATTCAAATTGTATATCCATCCCATCAATGCTTACGGGGTGACAATGCGGTAGTAATTGAGGGGTACATTTTGCGCCGACAAATCCTGCAGCCCTGGCTACGTCAAATAAATTTCCTTTGGGCAATGCATTATTTTTTACCAGTTCAATAGTGGCGGGGGTACAAAAGATAATACCAATGGCTTTAGCGGTTCTTAAAGTTATTTGCTTGTGTGTGATGTCTCTCATGCTTCTTTTTATTGAAATAGGCTTTCCTTTTTTTGTACAATGCTAATTTCATCGCCAACATGTATGTTGCCCTTCCCGGCCGCAATTACATTTTGCCCAAAATAAACTTTGGCATCTTTCCTGCGATAAGTAGTGAGTGTTTTTAGAGGTTCTTTTCCCTTTTCAGCAGTGTCCTGGTTAATAGTGGTTACCACACACCTGGCACTTGGCTTAACCCCGTAGAAAGTACATCCGTTGATTATAAATTCCTTCATTGTATCTTCTATGAATGGTTCTCCACCTGTAAAAACTAAGTTTGGCCTGAAACGGTTGATAGGTAGCTGCTGGTCAATTTTACTGTTGAGGTCTTCAAATGATGCGTCACTGATCATAAGGATGGGATAGCCATCTGAAAAACTCGTGAGGTCATTGTTCACAGTATATTGCTCATCCACTTTTACGATCGTTTCATCTGCCATATATACCAACCTGCAGGGAATACCCAGTATGCCGGAAAACCATTCGTCGGCTGCCGGCTGTACCAATTGTGCTTCGCAACTGATTCCCCAGATATCTACGGTAATGGTTGTATCAACTGCTGGTAACAAAGGAATGGTTATGGAATGTTGATCTTCTTTGTGATACACTTTTAACCCATTCGCTAAAATCTCCACCCGCAGCAATGCCATGGCCGCTATTTCCCGCTGAGATAAAAAACGGTTGGTATCATCCACCAGCATCCACCGCCGGTCATACTGAAACCCACGATCGGTAATGAAAGCACTTGATATGGAAATGCCCCCTAATGATTTAATGGGGTATATATATAACTGGCTTACCTGTAACATGAAGCTAAGTTACGCAGCCATAGCTAATAATTTGTATCAGATACTATTTGGTAAAAGTCTATTCCTCCCTGAAGGCTGAAGCAATGTAGAAAACCCTGGCTGCCAAGCCACGCAGCAGCCTGTTGGCTCCTCATTCCTTTTTGACAATAAATAATAATTTCATCTGCCGTTGAAAAACTAAAATCCGTTAGTTGCAAAAATGACGCAAGTGGAATATTTGCACCACCGATATTAAACTGGAGATGCTCATCCACTTCCCTCACATCGATCAAATGAAAGTTGTGATGGTTGTTTATTTTTTCTTTCAAAGTTTGTGGGGTAATCACTTTGCTGTTGTTTACAACTGTAAACCGCTGTATGCTTTTGTTGACACTATCAGCAACAAGCTGGTATTTTATGGGCAATGTTTTCATGGTGAGTACATCCAGTTGAATGAGTTTTGATGCCAGCACATCCGGATGGTGCAATACGATTTTTATCACTTCGTTCGCCATTAGCAGGCCAATCATGCCGGTGATAATATTATAGGCTCCAATCTCAGCACAACTTGCCACTGTTTCATTGTCATCTTTGGGAAAAAGGCAACGTAGTGTGGGCGAGCCATGATAATTGAAAACAGTTACATGGCCTTCTCCCTGGTGGATGGCACCATACACCAACGGCTTGTTTAAAAATACACAGGCATCATTTATTAAATACCTGGTGGCGAAATTATCAGTGCAATCCACGATGATATCATACCCTGCAAAAAGTTCCAGCACATTACCTTCTTCCACCAGTAAATCATGGGTTTGAATGTTGATAAATGGGTTGTATCCTGCCAGTCTTTCCGCTGCAACGAGGGTCTTTAATTTACCCACATCAGCATAATTAAATAAACACTGCCGGTGAAGGTTGGAGATGGCAACTTTGTCAAAGTCTGCAATACCTATGATGCCAATGCCGGCTCCTGCAAGCGATTGCAGGCAGGGACAGCCAAGTCCTCCGGCTCCAACTACCAGTACTTTTTTTTGCCGAACCTGCTCCTGTCCATTCGTATTGAAAAAAGGAAGTTTAATGTGGCTGCTGTAATATGCTTGTTTGTCATCCATCATTTTCAAAAGTAGAATAAAAGCAAATGAAACAGGTTGCCCGTTTGTTTTTGGTAGTTTTCAAAACAAATTGGTAAATCTTTTATTTCTTGTCATAGGTTAATATTTTCCTGAAATCAATGTTGCAACTTTGTGTTTTAAATGTTGGAACAGGAACTGATAAAACTAAAAAATACAATTATGGCAACAACAAAATGGGCAGTTGACCCAACGCACTCAGAAGTGATCTTTAAAGTTAAACACCTGATGGTAACAAACGTTTCAGGAAATTTTAACCTCTTTACCGCCAATGTTGAAACAGAGGGAGAAGATTTTACTAAAGCAACAGTAACGTTTTCTGCTGATACCGCCTCCCTCAGCACTAACAACGAGCAACGGGATGAGCATTTAAAAAGTGCTGATTTTTTTGATATAGCGAATTTCCCAAAAATTACATTTAAAGCCACTCAATATGAAAATATAGATCATGATGGCAGTTACGAAATGACGGGAGACCTCACCATCAGGGGCATCAGCAAACCTGTAAAACTATCTGTTGAATTTGGCGGCGTGGTAAAGGATCCCTGGGGTAATACAAAAGCAGGGTTTACCATTAACGGTAAAATCAGCAGGAAAGACTTTGGGCTGAGCTGGAACACTGCACTCGAAACCGGCGGCGTGATGGTAAGTGACGAAGTAAGGATCAGCAGCGAAATTCAGTTAATCAAACAAGCATAATTTTTCGATGGACCAAATGCAGGTCTGTACTTCTCATAAAAATTGGTCGGTGTCATCGCAGGCCAATTTTATTTTACAGGTAATGGTGTTGATGTTAAAATGTCCTGTTATACCTCCCACCTGCAAGCAGTAACTGTTTTCTTTAGATTCATTCTCCGGTTTTGAACGGTGTTTATTTAATTGAATGTACGTTTGTTTATTATAATCTTGATTAAATACAATTTAATCTATACATTAGTATTCAAATAGTTTTAAAACATTGACGACAGAAAAAGATTTTGAATCTATACAGGAGACTGTTCTTGCCGAACTGGATGGGTTGAGCCCATTCCTCACTTATCATTCCAGGGAACATACTATTGATGTGATAGAACAGTCAATTCGCATTGCGATGGCTGAAGGTGTAGCAGATAAAAATGAAATGTTACTATTAAAATTTGCTGCACTTTTCCATGATACCGGCTTTCTTCAAACGTACGATCACCACGAAGCCAGGGGCTGTGAAATATTTTTACAAATGACAACGGGGGTTGGTTTTTCGGCAGAAGAAAAAGCGATCGTTTCAGATCTCATAATGGCAACAAAGATTCCACAGGAGCCGAAGACACATTTACAGCAAATTATTTGCGACGCCGACCTGGACTATCTCGGCAGGGCTGATTTTTTTGCAATTGGGGATACCTTAAGGAAGGAATTCCTGCATTATAAAATCGTTTCCAGCAATGAAGAATGGGAAAAAATGCAGTTGAAATTTCTAAAGAATCATCAATACCATACAAAATCTTCTCAGCAATTGCGGGAACCGGTTAAACAGGCAAACTATGCACAGCTCACATAATTTTTACTGAATATTTTTTTTCATTTCAACGGTTATCCTGTCCTGTACCCTTAAACGCCTGCATAGTGTTCTCATAATTCCTTTCAATATATCAGCGTTGGTGGCCACCACATCGTAAAAAAGCTCCTGTTCTATCTTAAGTAAGATACAGTCTGATATGGTAGTGGCACTTGCAGACCTGGTGTCTGAGTCAAGCAGCGACAACTCCCCAAATATTTCATTTTCTGAAAGTATGGCCAGTTCATGCTCTTCATCATGAATGGATACGTGGCCGGAGTGTATGAAGTACATACAATTGCCCGGATCGCTTTTTTTAAAAATCGTAACTCCCTTATCAATATGATTCTCGGTGCAGATGGAAGCAATGTCTATCAGGTCTGCCTCCCTGCAGGTTTTAAATATGTCTGAGTTTTTCAGCAGTAAAATTTTTTCAATAATCAGCATGATAAATTAATTAATTGCCTTTAGTACAAAGTCTCTTGTTTCTGTAATAATATGGTGTTCCGCCTGTTCTTTTTTCTGACCTATATGTTTCAGGTCTTCCGTTTTATTATTTTTCCAGGCGCAATACAATATGATTGCTTTAGTCCACGCATTGTAAGAAAACGAATCGCTGAAATAGATTTTATTAAAAAGTGTTGCAGTTTCATTTTTCGCCATCGTAGCTTTATGCTCCCCGGGGTCAAGAATGAAATCAAACAGCAGGATAAAGTCTTTTGATATTTTTTTTGGCAGTTCCAGTTCTATCATCTCCATGGCATTGTACAACTTTTGCTGCTGTTCAATTTCCATCAGTTCCAGTATCCGGTTAATCGGCTTGTTCCTGTACAGCATGGAGCAAATCTTAAGTGAAAGCATAAGGTCTTCTTTGACTTCACTGAGCAGCGAATTTTTTACTATTTCTTTTTCTTTATGATAGTCCGGGATATTATGATAATCTGAAATTTTAGCAATGCCCATTGCCAGGTACTTATGTAAAAGCGTATTCAGTATTTCAGTTTCTTTTGGTAAGGCCGGTTTATTATTCAGTATCCATAAGGCATGGATTATTTTACTGGTCTGGTCATTTAATTCCTGCATGGAGGTTAACAAAAATTGTTTGCAATGCTCCCCCTTGGTTTTCGCAGCAATTTTAATAAAATCGTTCGTATGGCGGTGGATGTAATCTTCCGGAAGGGATTGGATGTCTTTAAAAAGTTGATCACCATATTGCTGCAGGGCTTTTATCACCAGGTGCTTATCTACCGGGTTATCGGACAAATTGAGGATCATTGGCAAGAGGGGAGCAATTTTAAGCTTACCAGCAGCCATTACGGCGCTTCGTTTTACCGCTGCATCTTCGTCGTTTATCAGGCTGCTAACGGCATTGGTAAACTGAACATGCTTAAGCTCACTGATAATACTGATGGCCAGTAATCTTTCCGAGGGGTTGGCAGAATTGATCAGGTTATTGATTTCGCTGCCGGCTTTAAAGAGGTAATTAAATTCCTGCTGGTTCAACAGGTTGATGATTACTGTTTTCTTGGTGTCATCTTCCTGCGTGGTGATATCTTCCGAAATGGCATCTAAAAATTTTGCATCCTGTTTGCAGAGAATGGATATCATCCTTTGTCTTACTTCGGGATCCGCTTCGTTTGTTAGCAGGGTTTTTAACGTTTCCAGTGTTGCGTTCCCGTTCATTTCCAACTGCTCAAGGGCGTATTTTCTAATTTCCTTTTCGGTGCTGAACAGTTGCTGGTGCAGCACGTCTGTTAAACCGGTGTACTCAGCTTTTTTTAACAGGTCCAGCGCATAAATAACTTCTGCATTTTTTCCGGTGGTTATTTTATTTAGTAAGATATTGATGGTGACCTGGTCGTAAATATATTTATCGTCGCCGCTGAAAGTACCTTTGTCAATAGAGCGGTGTAACGTTTTTAGATAAGCTTTTTGTATCAGAAAAATAGCGGCACCCCATACCAATAAGTTAACAAGGATAATTTTAATTGTAAACAGTATAGACAATGAAATATTCCAGTTAAACAACAGCAGCAGGGATACACCCACTACAATCAAAGATGGCGGAAGGGTATAACCTTTTGCGATGATATGCCCTTTTAAACGCAATTGCTCCTTCAGTGGTTGAAACAAAATAAAGAACACGGGCTCCTGCATGGTGGAACGCAGCACTTCCGTAAGCAATGCCATAATACCAAAAATGAAGACATTGTAATTTGAATGATCTTCATACACAAAAAACAGGAGGCAGAATAAAAATAATGCCACCGGTGTAATGAAAAGACAGGCAATAATTCCCAGGCGTTCAATAACCCGGCTGGTAAAAATGAGCTTAAAAATAATGGCAATTATTCTTCCAATGGCAAAAAATACAGCAATATAAATTGCCAGGTCAGTTATGTTTTCAAACTTTAATTTTACCTGCGAAATAAAAGTATAATCAATTAATATAAAAACATTGTAGCTGAGTATAGACAAAAGTGAAATGGTAAATATGAGCTTGTTTTTAAAAAAGAAACTCATCGGACCCTGTTTCTGTTCGGCATGCGGCTCCTGGTGTTGTTGATGGGTTGTTTTTCGCCGGATGCTGTCCCAACTCTTTTTTCGAATCACCTTTGCAAAGAGCAGCAGGCCGGTTAATAAAGAAAAAATAGAAAACCAAACGAGGTTGCCAAGTCCAATCAGGGGTATCAGTAACGGGGCCATTAAATAGCCAACCAGCTTTGCTGGAATATCTCCGGCACCTACAACAGAAAAAACACGCCTGCTTTCCCTCACATTGAAAAGTAACGAAACCAACCCCCAAAAAGCATAGCCGGTGATCATGTAAATAATGGTATTGGACACCAGCAATACGAAAATAAAATCGTGCGTGTTCCCAAAAGACAGCCCCGCCCATACTACCAGGATAATGATCATTGCCAGGCCAATGACTATTTTAAGCAGGTAAAGGGGAGAAAATTTGTGTTCGAGTTTTTCGTACAGAAAATTCAGTACAGCCAGCACCAGTGCAATGGAAAGGTATACTAAAGGTAGTTGAGTGATAGGGAAATTATAAATGAAAAGTGTGAACGCAACGATGTTAAGAAAAGCGTTGGCGAGGCCGATAAAAAACTGAACCGATAAAAGATCAAACACCTGTTTTGATTCAGACGCTTTTATATTGAGAATAGTATAGAGCCGTTCTTTCATAAAAAATTAAATTTACGAAACAATTATAATAAGCTTAATTATAAAATTATTCGGGCATTCCTTTAAAGAAACAGGTATGCTTTTAAGGTGATTTTTCTATGGATAAACGTATAATTATTTTCTGGAAAGTTAAAAGGTGCTGTTTGAAGCGATAGCAAAATATCACTTTGACAAAAACATAATAATCATTACATTTACCCTCCTTATATCTTATAAAATAAACCAACTGCCCTGCAATAATTTTTCGAAAACGTTTTCAGGCCTGATTAATCTTACCAGTTAATTTATTTTTTTACCAGTTACTACTACAGTTTGTATGTTGGCATACAAACATAATTATATTATAGCTACCTCTCAAAACCAGTTTATTTTTAGTACCAAACATTGCTAAATTAAACGGTTTATGACAATTTTTTATAAGCGCCATTTTCCCCCCGCATGGGCAATATTGTTAGTTTTTTTGTTGGGAGCACTACCCTTTATTTCCCATGGGCAGCAACTATACGGTTAGTTATGTTTCCGGGCAACTGCACATTATTCAGCTTTCTTTTAAGAAGGCCTGCTGCAGAGAACAATGTAAGCGGCAAAACACCTGTCCATGCGGAGGATATAAATATATACCCCAACCCGGTCAGTGATAAACTGGTGATAGTATTTCGCCAGGCAGTTCCGGTTAAAAAAGAAATTCAGATCATTAATGCCTCAGGTAAAACTTTTTTGTTGCAATCAATACAAAATAATGAAAATGGCAGCCTGATATTTTATCTGTCAAAATTCAGTAGTGGCATTTATTTTATAAGGGTAAATGCTGGTAAAGAAAGTCAGGTATTTAAAATCATCAAACTGTAAGTATGGATTGAAAGCTTTACTGGAAATGAATTTAAAGGAAGGAGTTTGACATTCCTTCCTTTTTATAAATAATCAATGAGAAAAAATCGGGCATATAATAAATCTCTTTGTATGGGCTTAAGAAAAATATTTTCCGGTCTTTTTTACATTTTCCTGTCCTTGCCGGCAGTGGCACAGAATGCCCAGGCAGACAGTTTAAAAAGGGTGTTGGCAGGCGATAAGGAGGATACTTTTAAAGTGCATAATTTACTGGCATTAAGTAAAAATGGTCTCGGGTTGCCTCCGGATGAAGCCCTGAAATTTGCACACAATGCAAGGGACCTGTCAGCAAGGCTGCAGTTCAAAAAGGGAAAAGCATTGGCATTGAAAAATATCGGGATGATCTACTACAACCAGGGCAAATACCTGGAAACCCTCGATTACTGGAACCAGTCTTTAAATATGTTTACTTCGTTGGGCGATAAAGTGGGTGAAGCTAACATGCTCAGTAATATAGGCGCTGTTTACAGTAATCAAACCGAAGATATAAAAGCACTGGAGTACTATTTTCAATCCCTTCGGCTGGCAGAACAAATTGGCGACAAGCTCCGGTTGGCAACCGTATATATTAATATTGGCAACGTGTATTATTACAATCCTGTCAATCACAACAAGGCACTGGAATACTTTATTAAATCACTATCGTTGAGTGAGGAATTGGAAGACAAGAATACCATTGGCAGTGCAGCCGCCAACATCGGCGAAATTTACCTCGATCGCAACCAGTTTGATTCGGCCCCGTACTATTTTAATAAATCCAAAACAGTGCTGGGCAACTGTGATGTTTACAGATTTTAGAAGTTTTTCAAAACTGGCCGGGCAACTTTCTCCGCAACAAGTGGTGTCTGAATTAAATGCCTGTTTTATTGCTTTTGATGACATCAAAGTAAAGTACAGCCTGGAAAAGATAAAAACAATTGGTGATGCGTATATGTGTGCCGGTGGTATTCCCACAGAAGACGATGCACATGTATTTAATATGATCAGGGCCAGCCTGGAGATACGGGAATATATCAGTTTAAGAAATGAAGTAAGGCAAAAAAATAACCTGCCCCCATGGGAGATCCGTATTGGAGTCAATACTGGCCCGGTAGTGGCAGGTGTGGTGGGGAAAAAGAAATATGCCTACGATATCTGGGGGGTGTCGGTAAATGTAGCCAGCCGGATGGAAAGCAACGGCGAACCAGGCCGGGTAAATATTTCCGCCGCCACCTATGAATTGATTAAAAATAAATTTGCCTGCACCTACCGGGGTAAAATCTTTGCAAAAAATATTGGCGAGATCGATATGTACTTTGTAGATCATGAATTGAACTAACCGGTAATAGCTTTGCAGAACAATACATTATTAGTTGCCAGCAACTTTTTTATAATTTGGAATAGGCTCCATAAACAAAAGCGGCACAAATTCCTGTGCCGCTTTTACGCTTACCCGCTTTTATACTTCAATTAAAATGGTAGATCATCTGCCACATCGCTGGTAGCAGCCGCTACCGGCCTTGGTGCTGCCGGGGCAGCCGTATTGGTACCGCTTGATGCATAATTATTCCCGGATGATGGTGCTGTTCCCTGGTTATCGCCGGTATTCTTACTGCCAACGAGCTGAATCGTTTGCACCCGCATTCTTAATACCGCGGTAGTTTGGTTTTCTTTATTGGTATAAGTATCCACATCAGGTGTACCTTCTGCAAATACCGTTTGACCTTTGAGCAGGTAGGGTGCAATGCCGGTCTTGTCTGTCCAGTAAGCACATTCCACCCAGGTTGTGCGTTCTTTTTGATTTCCCTGGGCATCTTTAAAGCGCTCCGTATGAGCCACGCTAAAATTGATTACATTTTTTCCGTTGACGTCTTTTACGATGCAATCTTTTCCCAGATTGCCGATGACTTGTAACTTGATCATAACTTGTGTTTTTAATGTTTGTATGGATGTATCTGTATGTTGGTGAAAGTATGAAATGTCGTCAAGTGGTTGTTCTAAAGTTATACACTGTTTTTTTTGGCGGTTGATATGTTGAAAGATTAACAGGAACGGGTCAAACAAAGAGACCACTACAAATAAAAAGGCAATTCCTTAGTAACCTGTCAACTCAAAAATCAATTCATCTTCTTCTTTAGCGAACTCACCTGGTTTTGCAGGTTACTTACCATACTGGCCAGCGAATCCATATCCCAGCGTTGCTGCTGGCTTACTTTGCTCAGCACCATCTGTGCATGCCACAGTTCCACCACATCTTCTGCATTTACCTGGTAGGGTTGGTATTGTGGATTGTCGCTCACTAAGGTCAGTTTATTTTTTGCCTTGTTATTCTTTACTATTCTTTTATAAACAATGCCTTCGTTGCGGCTCACCACAATATAGGGCTGATTGCTTTTTATATCGTCTGTATTACCCTCCACTTTTTCTCCTACTATAATACTGCCGCTTGGTGTGGGCATCATACTGTCGCCGATGATTTCAAAGGCACGGTAATTACCGCCTGCCAGCATAGGTAAGGTAAAAGTATTCAGTTCATCAATAAACTCACTGTCGGCATAACCTGCAAGGTAGCCCGCTGCCGCTTTCACCGGTACAAAATGAATGAGGTTCCTTTCGGCAGTCATCATTTTTTGCTGGCGGCGTTTGGCTAAATAATTACCGCTGCTGTTGCTGAGATCTTTCAGCAATACTTCATCCAGTGTAAGTTTGAAGATATCGCAAACCAGTTCCAGTACATCCAGCCGCGGATCTGCCCGTTCTTCTTCGTATGCCCCAATGAGGGAACGCTTGATGCCTAATTTAACAGCAAATTCTTCCTGTGTCCATCCACGAAGTTTGCGGAGGTATTTTAAATTTTGCCCTGCCTGTGACATAGTATGACTAATTTGGTTAGCACAAACATACTAAAAATTTTAGTTCTACCAAATTATTTTTTATTTTTTTTATAAATTTCTTATTATCGGGAAAATCCATGATTCGTTCAGGAGTGCAATTCACCTTTAGTTGTATCATTTGCGCCTTCGGAAAAAAGGTAAAAGCACATAGAATAATCCTTAACCTGTTGGGTTATTGAAATAGCTTAGACAGCAGGCTGTTATTGTTCTTTGCGAAATACCTAGTGGTGTTTGTAGTAAAAATAGCATGTGATAATACCATCTTGATTTATTAAGTAGTCCGAAGGACTATGTGTAAATCTTAGATTGTATTATGCCCACCTAAGACTGTATTGGGCTACATACAGTTTACATTCGGTATAAGTACACACAACCGCACAGAATAGCAACGCAGCACCTTTGAAAATCAATTGTCTTAATCAATGCCGTTTACCTGGTGCCTTATTTATTCCATGCAAAGACGCAAATGAATTTCAAACAAGGTGCAAAGAAAGACCACAATCAACTTTGCCTCTTTTTCCTTTGCGTGAAATTCCCTTAAGTAACCTCCATGGAGTTCTTAATAACACAACACGTTCATGTTTACCGATGTTTTACCCGTATCAATTTACCGAAGCAGCAGGAAGATGAATAAATATTACCGCATCTATTTACCAGTGCTTACTTTTGTAAAAAATGATTTTATGCAAACAACTGTATTGGTACTTCACAACATTTTAAGATGGGCTGTTTTAATTTTTGGCCTGCTCACGGTATTAAATGCACTGACCGGCGTTCTTAAAAAAAGGCCTTACACTGAAAGTGATAATAAAAGCAATTTGTTTTTTATGATCAGTTGCGACATCCAGTTGCTGCTGGGGCTGATATTGTATGTAAATAACGGATGGTTTAACAGGCTAAAAGACCTGGGTAATAACATGAAAGATCCTTATGCCCGGTTTTTTACCATGGAACACCTGAGCATGATGCTGCTGGCATGGATACTGGTGCATGTGGGCAGGGCCACAGTAAAAAAAGCCGGAACAGATGCAGCAAAACATAAAAAGATGCTGGCATTTTTTGGGATCGCCTTCATTTTAATTATCGCAAGCATTCCGTGGCCCTTCCGGCAGGCATTGGGCGATCATCCCCTGTTCCGCTGGTTTTAAATTAAATAAATCCAGCTTACGTTTTAAACTATATTCAACGTTTCAAACTATATTCAACGTTTTAAACGATTTTAAACGACCTGAACAATATTCAACGATTCCAAAAAAATGGCGAAAGCAAAAAGACAACCCACCATATTAATTACCAACGATGACGGTATTACGGCACCGGGTATCCGCAACCTGGTGGAAGCCGTAAAAGACCTCGGAAAAATAATAGTGGTAGCGCCAGACAAGGCACAAAGCGGCATGGGACACGCCATCACCATCGGGCAGCCATTAAGAATGACAAAAATGGACATATTTGCCGGAGTGGAAGCATGGCAAACCAGCGGCACCCCGGTTGATTGTGTAAAACTGGCGGTTGATAAAATCCTGCATGGCAAACCGGATATCTGCCTCAGCGGTATTAACCATGGCGCCAACCATTCTATCAATGTAATTTACAGCGGCACCATGAGTGCTGCCATGGAAGCCAGTATTGAAAGTATTCCGAGTATCGGTTTTTCTTTACTTGATAACAGCATCGAAGCAGACTTTACTGCGGCCCGGCATTATGTAAAAAAAATTGTGAGCAGCATGATGGAAAAAAAGATGGATAAACACTTGCTGCTGAATGTAAATATTCCGGCTGTTTCGCTGGACCTGATAAAAGGAGTAAAGATCTGTAAGCAGGCGTATGCTAAATATGAAGAAGACTTTGAAGAACGCAACGATCCTCATGGTAAGAAATATTACTGGCTTACCGGCCAGTTCATCAATTTTGATAAGGGTAAAGACACCGATGTACGGGCCCTCGAAAATAATTACATCAGTGTGGTGCCCGTGCAGTTTGATCTTACCAATTATAAACTAAAAGCGCAGTTGGAAAAAAACTGGAAACTAAAATAATGCTGAAGAAAGACAATTTTGTGATGGGAATAATAATGGGAGCCATTGCCCCGATGCTTGGCTTCCTGTTGTTTAAGTTTTATAAATACAGGATGTTTGGATTTAAAGAATTTTTTCAGTGGTTATATGTGGAGCCGGGATTTAAGACACTAACGGTGGCGCTGAGCCTTTCTTTACTGCTGAATGCCCTCATGTTTACCATTTATATCAACAGCCACAAAGACAAAACCGCCAAAGGTATTTTCGCCACTACACTGGTATATGGCCTGGCAATACTGATTATTAAAACATTTGCATCACGGTAGTGTAAAACAGTATTATGGAAGAGCATCCCTGGTTTAAAGATTGGTTCAACTCACCTTACTATCACCAGTTGTATTTTAACAGGGATGAAAAAGAAGCAGCCGCTTTTATTGATAAACTCATACTCCGCCTGCAGCCGGCTCCCAGGGCGTTGATGCTAGATGTGGCCTGTGGTAAAGGGAGGCATTCCATTCACCTGGCAGGAAAAGGTTTTGATGTAACCGGCATCGACCTGAGCAACGACAGTATTGAGGAAGCCCTGAAGTATCAAAGCGAAACCCTTCACTTTTACAGGCATGATATGCGCCTGCCTTTCTGGATCAACTACTTTGACTACGCATTTAATTTTTTTACCAGCTTTGGCTATTTCCGTACCCGGCGGGAGCACGATAATGCCATCCGTACCATTGCCCAGTCTTTAAAAAAAGGCGGGTGCTTTGCAATGGATTACCTCAATGTGCATTATGCCGAAGATCACCTGGTTCACCAGTTCGACAAAGAAGTAGACGGCATCAATTTTTTCATCACCAAGTGGTTTGATGAAACCCATTTCTACAAAAAAATTGCCGTGGAAGATGAAGCCCTGCAGGAGCCCCTGGTATACACCGAAAAAGTGGCTAAGTTTTCTTTGGGCGATTTTACCGAAATGTTTGCCTACCAGGGTTTGCTGATAGAAGAAATATTTGGTGATTACAATTTTGGAGACTACCATGTGCGGAAATCACCGCGGCTGATCATGATTGCGAGGAAGCTGTAGTAGTTAATTTACACGGCGAAAACCTGCACAGGATTTTGGGGCTGCGGACTTTAGCGCAAATAGCAGCAGGGGTTCAGGCTATCCGTTACAAGTCCCCGCCACAACGGCTTTGCACAGAAGCCTCAGCCGGGGGCTTTCCACTCCTATCCTGCATCCTTTGTACGCTATCTCATTTTTCAACATTTTTTAACCAGGCCATCCTCCACAACAGGCCTGCCAAAAAAAAAGCAGCACCTAGCAAGTTCATTTTCAAATCTTTAATGCTGTCACGAACGAAGGTAAATAAGCTCCGGTTTGCCAGCCTGTTTTGAAATAGCTCATTCAGCAGGCCAATGATATTAAAAACGATCACTGCAATCAATGCCCTGTTCCATCTTGATAATGGATGCTCCTTGGTAAACACAGCCGCGTAAATATAGATTTTAAGACAGATGATAATGCCAAAAAGAAGATGCGCTGCACCGTTCAGCAGCCATTCTGTTTGCTCAGAAAAAAAGCATGTCGGCAGGCGAAATAATAAAAGAAGTTCGCAAGCCCAAAAAATAAAATTGTAAACCTTGTATAGATGCCACAGGTATATACTTTGCCGGTTAATACCATCTTGATTTTATTAAGTAGTCCGAAAGCACTATGTGTAAATCTTAGATGGTATTATGCCGCCCTGACGCTGTGTTGAACTACATACAGTTTACATTCGGTATCAGTATCTCCAGCGAGCCATGCATTGCCACAATATACCACAGGCAATTCACCTGGCCAGTCAGCGAAATTATGATGGCCAGTAAAAACGTACCCACCCGAACCTGGTTAATACGCATGCAGGAAATATAAATTTAATTTGCGTTGGTAGCTTATGCTGCGGTCACAGAAAGCATTTTCATCAATGATTGTCTCTTTAACGTGGTGGAGTTTTCTTCTTATTATTAAACAACAAATACTTCGCCGTCTCATAATAGGCATCCGTTAAAACCCCCAGTGCCTGTTTTATACTGTCGGTTTGTTTGGTGGCAGGTACCGGCTCATTGCCGGTTACAGAAACAAAATCGATCTTGCCGGACTTGCTGTTTTTCTGGTAATAATAGTCATTCGTTACCATGCCAATGGTGCTGGCTTCATGGTCTATAATAAAAGTGGAGGCAGGTTTATTAATGCTGCTGTCAAATAAACTTTGTCCCATACTGTTGTTGCGGTAAGGCACTTTCAACAGCGATGCAATGGAGGGCATGATGTCGGTTTGGGCACACACGTCACTGATATGTTTTGGTTGTAATAATTGGGGTGCATAAAACAACAGGGGCACATGCTCTCTCGTGAGCGATTGGCTACTCCAGCTTTTTGGGTACACCGCATCCGCATTGCCCGGCAGGCCATGATCGCCAACAAAAACAAAAATGGTGTTGTTAAAATACTTTTCTTTTTGTGCCGCTTCCATAAATTGTTGAAAACAATAATCGGTGTAGCGGAAAGCGTTCAACTGGTCAATATCTTCAAAGCCATATTTGATCACACTGTCTTTTGGATATTTTACTTTTTTAAAAACCTCCAGTTCTGCTGCAGGAATTGTGTAGGGCCGGTGGTTATCGGCTGTTTGTATCACCGCAAAAAAAGGCCGCCGCTGTTGTGCTAAAATTTGGTTTGACTCCAACAACAGGCTTTTGTCATCAATACCCCATACATCTACTTTCTTTGCTTTAAAATTGTCCTGGCTGTACAGGTGCAGGCTGTCGATATTATTCAGCAACAGTCCTTTGATATTGGCCCACGATGGATCGCCGCCAATAAAATAAAATTTTTCATACCCTTTCAGGTCGTTGATGACCGTTTGCTGATTCACCACTTCCGGGCTGCGGCTGGCAGTTCGGTTATTGTCGCCCAGTACATCCGGAATGCCGGTAACGGTGGCCCATACCCCGCGGGCAGTAGGGAAAGAAGGCGTAAAGCAGCGGTCATAAAAAACCCCTTTTTTACACAATTCATTAAAATATGGGGTGGTATTAAAAGGGTTGCCGCTCATGCTGCTCCTGAACATGCAGAAGCTTTCACAGATCACGAGTACTACATTGGGCTGGTTGGTATTCGTTTGCCGGTAAGTATAATTTCTCTCGTAATTAAGGAGGCTGCTGTCTTTTGTTTGCACATTCAAATAATCAGCCATCAGCAGGTAACCTGCTTTAGTCTTATTGATGTCAGGCTTTGTATCCCTGAATTTAAGACTGCTGAAAAAACTCTGGAAAGGATTGAGGGCAAGGTTACCTTTAAAATTATCACTCAGGGTAAAAGCATCGCTCCACCTTAAATTGAACTGGCCCATTTTACCAAAGATGCCGAGTGCTAAAAGAAAAAAGAAGCTGACATAATAGCCAATGCCTTTCTTTTTATTAAATGCAGGTTGTATTTGGTAGCCATACAATAGTTTTCTAAATATCACCGTCGCAATTATTGTCAGCAAAATCATCCCGATCATTACAGTAAACACCGGGTACGATTCCATACCCATGGTAACCGTAATAGCGGCATCGTTAAAATAGTTGAGAAGGGAAGCATTTAAGCGTTGCTGTATATAATCGTAGTGATAATAGTCCACCCCATAAAAAAGCAAGCTCATAAAATAAACCACCGGTACAATAATGTTCCAGCATTTTTTTGCCCTGAAATTTTTAACCGGGTTAGCAATGGGGATCATACACAATACCAGCATGGTCACCGCCAGGATGCAGGTAAATTTCAGGTCGAAACGAAGCCCCATCAGCATCGCAGATCCTGAAAATGGTTTACCGGGCGGGTTGTACCGGAAAAAGAACAGCAGCCGCAGCAATGTCATGGTTGCTAAAAAAATCAACTGTACAGATATGATCCATCTCAGCAGCCTTGGTGTCCTTTTTACAATCAGCATTAAAAAATTATTTAAACAGGTGGCAAAAATAGATTAATTATTTTTGAACCAAATAAACAAGATGCAATCATTGTTTGAATGGGACAGGGCAATATTAAGGCAGATCAATGCAGTTTGGCACAATCCTTTTTTCGACTGGATCATGCCCTTCTTCCGCAATGCAGATATGTGGACGCCACTGTATTTTTTTTTGTTGCTGTTTGGGTTAACCAATTTTAAAAAGACCGGCTGGTGGTGGGCGGTGCTGGGTGCTGTTACGGTTATACTGAGCGACTACGTTAGCAGTGACCTGATAAAGCAACATTTCCTCCGGCTCCGGCCCTGCAATGATCCTGCTTTGGCAGACTGGATAAGGGCAGTTCCTGGAATTACCTTTCCGCAAAGCAGCAGTTTTACTTCTTCTCATGCTGCCAATCACTTTGCGATGGCAACCTTTTTTTATCTTACCCTTAAAAATGAAACAGGTAAATGGACCGGCTTGTTCTTTGTATGGGCGGCAGTTATCTGCTATGCTCAAATGTATGTAGGCGTACACTATCCAACCGATATTATTGGTGGAGCAGTTACCGGGATTTTGATTGGGTATACTACCGCAAGTTTGTTTAATAAAAAGTGGGGGCTCCGGTAAGAATATTTACCGGTACAGGGTGTTAAACGCCGCACCGGAGCTAAATTAGATTAGAATACAGATATTTGCACATATTAACCTTCAAAAATCAACTGTTCAGGTTATACCATATATGGCAGAAATATTGATATTATTGATATTGATTGTAGTGAACGCCCTTTTTGTGATGAGTGAAATAGCGTTGGTAAGTGCCCGCAAGGGAAGGCTGGAGAGTATGGCCAATAAAGGTGATGCTAAAGCAAAAGCAGCCCTGTACCTTACGGAAAATCCCGAAAAATTCCTGTCTACGGCCCAAATCGGCATCACCCTTATCTCCATTTTAACGGGTGTGTATTCCGGCGAAAAATTTAGTGCAGACCTGAGGCCCTTTTTGGAGCAGTTTGAATTGCTGAAGCCATATGCTGACACAATTTCTATTGTTTTGATCGTGATGCTGGTAACTTTTTTATCCATTGTTTTGGGGGAACTGATACCCAAACGCATTGGTCTGCTGAGGGCAGAAAAGATTGCCAGGGCAGTGGCAGGCCCTATGAATGTTTTATCTTCCATTGCCTACCCGATCGTATGGTTGCTGAATACCATTACCAACTTGCTCTTTAAAATACTGAATATCAAAGTAGCAACAGATAATGCAGTAACAGAAGAGGAAATTAAAGCAATGATCACCGAAGGCAGTGAACATGGTACCATTGAAGAGGAAGAAAAAGAGATCATAGAAAGGGTATTTCATTTGGGCGACCGAAAGATAACTGCCCTAATGACGCACCGTACAGAAATTGTTTGGTTTGATGTGGATGATTCAGTGCAAACCATCATTGATAAATCGGGAGACATTATTTATTCCACTTATCCGGTATGCGATAAAACGGTGGATGATATAAAGGGGATTATCTACATCAAGGAACTGTTTAAGGCCGACTCAAAAACGAAATTAATTGCATTGGCCAAACCTGCCTTATTTGTACCCGAAAACAATACCCCTTACCAGGTGCTGGAAAAAATAAAGGAAACACGGATACACAGCGGATTTATTGTAAATGAATACGGCACGCTGGAAGGGATGATAACGCTGAATGATATACTGGAAGCCATTGTGGGTGATGTGCCGCAGAGCGGACAGGAGGAATATGAAATAGTGGAACGCCACGACGGGACTTACCTGGTAGATGCACAAATTACCTTTTATGATTTCCTCAGCCACTTTGAAAAAACAGGGTGGATGAACGAGGTAGAGCACCAGTTTGATACCGTGGCAGGTTTTGTACTGTATGAATTAGAACGCATTCCCAATACAGGAGATACTTTTGACTGGCGTGGTTTTTCTTTTGAGATAGTGGATATGGACGGCCAGAGGATCGATAAACTGATAGTGAAAATTCCTGAAGGGTTGAAAGAGGAAATGGATGAGGAGTAGTTCTTAAAAGATTGTTGAATTGCTTTATCAACCGTTAACAAACAACCATCAACTATCAACTTCCCGACAGCACTACTCCACAAACTGAAACACTGCACTCGCTTCCGGGTTATTGAGCCTGGTACTTTTCCGTTTGCCATTTACCGTTGCATGAACAATGCCCATCTGCTGGTTGCTGTATTCGTACAGCAGGTTATTAAACACCAGCATTTTTTTTACCGCAACAATTTCTGCTGCATGGAAATAACTGACAATGCCTTCTTCCTGTTGTTCAAAACCCAAAAACTGCAGCGTAACATTCCTTCCATCCACTTTTAATGAAAAATGTTTTTGTATGTAGTCATTTACCAATACACCCATCGGTGCTGTCAGTTTTTCATTCAGCAGATCAATTTTAGAAGGGTAGTGCCGGCGGAGAGTCTTTTCAAAATCATCAGTAAATATTTTGCAGCTTACCTCCAGGGTTTTTGCAGCGGCATTGTGTTCGATCTCTGTTACACTTACAAAAATGGGATGAATGTTACCGGGAGCAGGTTCTTTTGTTGTGTTATTGAGCAGGATGAAAGCTAATAACCATTTATATAGTAGTGATACCATTTACAAAATCGGTTGTTATTTAAAATTTGGTTTCAGGATATTTGAAACAAAATTAGCTTTTTTGCTTACACCGAAACTGATAATGATTTGTGAATGATTTTGCGTTATACTTTACCACTGGCTGGCACCATATCGTAAGTATTCATGCGTTGGATCATATTTTATTTATTATGGCTTTGTCAGCCATTTACGGGGTACGTAACTGGAAGCAGGTGATGATTTTGGTAACCGCTTTTACCATCGGGCATTCCTTAACGCTGGCATTAAGTGTGTATGATGTGTTGAGGGTCAACGAAAAATGGGTGGAGTTTCTAATTCCCTGTACCATTATTGCCACCGCTGGCTTTAATTTTTTTGTAAAGGATTTTTCAAAAAAGTCGTTACAGTTAAATTATGTGTTAGCCTTGTTCTTTGGGTTGATTCACGGGATGGGTTTTGCCAACAGCATACGTTTTCTGCTCGCCAAAGATGAACAGATCGCTGTGCCGCTGCTAAGTTTTAATTTGGGATTGGAAGCAGGGCAGATTATGCTGGTAACCTTTATGCTGCTCATCAGTTATTTACTGGTAGAAAAGCTGAAAATAAAAAGGGTTTGGTGGGTAAACGCTGTATCAGCAGTTTGCCTCGTTATAGCAGTTATGATGGCTATGGACCGGGTTCAATAGTTAAAAACCTGCATAATAAATCGCATTAATCCCGGAACAGAAAGTTATAACTTTGCCGACTTATATTTTATAAATACATAGCAATACCTCTGTCAAAAAACATACTATGAAAAAAATCCTTGCGGTTACAATTGTATCCTTTCTCATTCTATTTATTCATGCCCAGGATATACGGAACAACCCCGGAAGTAACCACGGTAACCGCTTTGAGCAATTGGGTACTATACTTGCCACTCCCAACGAATACCGAACCGCCAGCGGCGCACCCGGCCCTAAATACTGGCAACAGCGTTGTGATTATGATATTGTGTGTGAATTAGACGAACCCAACCGCAGGCTGAATGGTAAAGAAACCGTTACATACTTTAATAATTCGCCGGACGTACTCACGTATTTGTGGTTGCAACTGGATGAAAATGAACACAGTGCTGTCAATAACGCCGGGTATCCAGGCAGCACCAGTATGCCAAATAGTATCACAGAATCCGACATCCTCAAACTCAGCGGTAAAACAGACAAAGCGTATGGGGTTAATATTTTAAAGATAACCGATGCCCTGGGCAAGCCCCTCCAGTATGGTATTAACAAAACAATGATGAGGGTGGAACTGCCAGTTCCCTTGAAACCAGGCCAGCAATTCATTTTTAAGGTGGATTGGAACTACGATATTATTGATCGGATCCGGTTTGGTGGCCGTGGTGGTTTCGAATATTTTGCCGAAGATGGAAATGATTTATTTACGATCACCCAATGGTATCCCCGCCTCTGTGTGTACAGCGATTTCCAGGGATGGCAAAATCACCAGTTTGCCGGAACAGGTGAGTTTGCTTTGACATTCGGGAATTTTAAAGTGGCTATGACTGTACCTGCCGACCATGTGGTAATGGCAACCGGTCAGGGCCAGAATTATCCTGCGGTATTATCTGCAAAAGAACTACAACGCTGGAATGCTGCACAAACAGCCTCAGACGTAACAGAGATCGTTACACTGGATGAAGCGAAAGCAAAAGAAAAGATTAAATCTGCCAAAAAGAAAACCTGGATTTTTAAAGCCGAGATGGTAAGGGATTTTGCCTGGGGCAGCAGCCGCAAATTTATCTGGGATGCCATGCCTGTAAAAGTAGAAGGTAAAAAAGTGATGTGCATGAGTGCATATGGTAAAGAAGCGTATAACCTGTACCGGAAGTATAGTACAAAGGCCGTAGCGCATACCATTAAAACCTATTCAAAATTTACCATTCCATACCCGTACCCGGTGGCACAAAGCCTGGAGGCAGCCAGCGGCATGGAATATCCCATGATATGTTTTAACTATGGGCGTTGTGAAAAAGACGGTACCTACAGTGAAGGCACCAAGTATGGTATGCTGGGTGTGGTAATACATGAAGTAGGGCATAACTTTTTCCCAATGATCATCAACAGCGACGAAAGGCAGTGGAGCTGGATGGATGAAGGGCTGAATACGTTTACCCAATACCTTACAGAAGAATTATGGGACAATAAATATCCTTCCGGCCGCGGACCTGCATATAAAATTGTTGATTACATGAAGTTGCCTAAAGACCAACTGGAACCGATAATGACCAATAGTGAAAATATCATTCAGTTTGGCCCTAATGCTTACAGTAAGCCTGCTACCGGATTGAATATTTTGCGGGAGACCATCATGGGCAGAAACCTGTTTGATTATTCTTTTAAGGAGTATGCAAGGCGCTGGGCATTTAAGCATCCGGCACCGGCCGACTTTTTCAGAACAATGGAAGATGCCAGCGGCGAAGACCTCGACTGGTTTTGGAGGGGATGGTTTTACAATACAGACCCCTGCGATATTTCGCTGGACACCGTTAAATGGGCCAACCTCACTTTGGATGGTGGCAATCCGAAAGCCGGTGGCAATACTTTTATGCAAACCCCTGCTAAACCCATGCAAAATAAATTTGAGGATATTTCTAAAATACGCAACCGCGAAGATAAAAGCATTGTCTTTGCAACAGATGCCGACAGCACCCTGAGAGATTTTTACTGGCGGTATGGCAGAGGACTTGCAGCCATCGACAGCCAACCGGTGCAAATCACCATACCTGCAGCCGAGCCTGATACATTTACCAACGGGCAAAAAACAGCTTTGGCAGGCGATAAGAATTTGTATGAACTGACATTCAGCAATAAAGGCGGGCTGGTAATGCCCATCATTATAGAGTGGACCTATGCCGACGGTAGTAAAGAAATTGACAGGATACCGGTGCAGGTATGGAGGAAGAATGAAAACAAAGTAACTAAAGTGTTTTTGAAAAGTAAAGAAGTGGCATCCATAAAATTAGATCCGCTAAGAGAAACTGCGGATATCAATGAAAAGAATAATGCATGGCCTGCTGTGGAAACTCCGGGTAAGTTTCAGTTGTTTAAAGCCAGGAGCGGCCAGGGAAGAGGTGGAGCTACCGGCGGGATAAATCCAATGCAGCGGGAGATAAAGTAATAATTTTGAGTACCAATACTTAAAATGCCGTTGTTTTAAGCAACGGCATTTTTTTGCAACTAAATTTCACCATGCGCAGTATTTATAAAGAGGTTTTTCCATCCCTTTCCATCTGTGCTCTTTTCTTTTTGCTGTATTTTTTTTCGTATTCTAATATTTCTTTTGTCTTTACTTTCTCTTTGGGTTTGGCCGATTCTGCCGTAATGGGCAGCAGTGTTTTTGCTGGTGCATCTTTCAGCAACTGGCCACGGTCATACCTTTCCGATTTCAGTACCCGTCCCCCCGGATCAAAATATCTCCACTCGCCATGCTTTACGCTGTACTGCTCCGCCTTCACAATTTTATAATCAATTATTTCATTGTTGCCCTCTCCGTATACTGCAATGGTATCATAAGGTGCATCCGGGTTAAAGCCACGCCATTCTTCTTCTTTTTCAAGGTTGCCTAAATAAGAAAAATACTGCTGCACACCGTCTTTCCCGCCAAAGCGGTAATTTTCAATGGCAATGATATCGCCGGTGCTGTTATACTTTCTCCACACGCCGGATTTATTATCGTCTTTATACCTGCCTTCCTCATCATAACCCGGTTCGCCACGTAGTTCACCAATGCTGTTTACCCATTTCCCCTGTTTCAGTCCTTTTTTATCTATCGCATTTAAAGTATCACCTTTGGGTGATAAAGAATAGTCTTTGTATTGAGCTGTACCATTTATCAAAAACAAAAATAGCAGTGCCACAATTAAACTCAATTGGCGTATTTTTAAAAACGGTATCATATCTCTAAATTTTTTTTGTGCAATATTTTATCAAATTTACTTTTTCTTTTGTTATCATCTTTGGCAACGCCCTTTTTTTAACAACGTACGCACAGGTGAAATTCACCACTGCTGCTGAAAGAATGAACGGTTTGCAGAAAAGAAAATTGCTGGAAGCCAACAGTTTGCTGAAAGATATCCTCTTTACAAACATTGGTCCTACTGAAATGAATGGCCGGGTAGTGGATATAGAAGTAAACCCGGCAGACCCCACAGAATTTTATCTTGCCTACGCCAGCGGCGGTTTGTGGCATACGGTGAATAACGGCTTAAGTTTTGAATCCATTTTTGATAAAGAGGATGTTATCAGCATTGGGGATATTGCGGTAAGCTGGCTTGCTCAGGGCAGCGCAGGTAAAATAAAAATTATATGGATAGGAACCGGCGAAGTAAACAGCAGCCGAAGCAGTTACAGTGGCAACGGCGTTTATAAATCTGTTGATAATGGTAAAAGTTGGGAATATCTTGGCTTGCCCGAAAGCCATCATATAGGAGAAATTATTTTGCACCCCAATAATGATAACATTGCCTGGGTGGCAGTGCTGGGTCATTTATACTCTGCCAATGAAGAAAGAGGGGTATATAAAACAATTGATGGAGGCAAAACATGGAAACTAACATTGGCCATTGATGAAAATACCGGCGTGGCAGAAATGGACATTAATCTTCAAAACCCAAATGAACTGTATGCCTGCGCCTGGTACCGCACCAGGCGGGCTTGGGATTTTGTCCCTGCCGGCAGTACCAGCGGCATTTACAAAAGCACTGATGGGGGCGATAACTGGAAGCTGATAACACAAGCTGGCAGTGGTTTCCCGGTGGGAGCAACGGTGGGCAGGTGTGGAGTGGCAGTGAGCCAAAAAAATCCGCAGGTCGTATATGCAGTAGTTGATAACAATGCACTTAAACCAGACACAGCAATAAAGAAAATTGATACGTCCAAATATAGGTTGACTGATTTTAAAAATATTTCCAAACAGCAATTTGCTGAATTAAGCAATAACAAGCTGGATACTTTTTTATTGAAAAACAGGTTCCCTAAAAAATATACTGCAGCAGGTTTAAAAGATCTGGTTGAAAATGATAAGCTGAAATCAACGGATGTATACAACTGGCTGGTGGCGGATGATGGATTTCAGAATGCCGGCATTTATGGTTGTGAAGTGTACCGTAGCGATGATGGCGGCGGGCATTGGCGTAAAACAAATGAAAAAAACATAAGTGTGTTCAGCAGTTATGGCTACTATTTTGGAAAAATATTTGTATCGCCAACCAATGAAAATAAAGTGATCACTTTTGGGACAAGTATTATAGTAAGTAATGATGGCGGTAAGACATTTACAGCCGTGGATAAATTCAATACCCATGGCGACTGGCATAGCTGCTGGATAAACCCACAAAGGGACAGCCACTGGATCGCAGGCAATGATGGCGGATGCAACATTACCTACGATGATGGGAAAAAATGGTTTAAGGCAACCAGTGTACCTGCCGGCCAGTTTTATCATATTACTGTTGATAATGCCAAACCTTACAATGTGTATGGCGGCCTGCAGGATAATGGCACCTGGATGGGGGCCTCCTCATCCAGTGGCGATGCAAACGGGTTTTCTTTTGCCGAAGAAACCAAAGAACCGGAGCCGGAAGAATATAAATGGAAACCCATTGGTGATGGGGATGGAATGCAGGTGCAGGTGGATACCAGGGATAATAAAACTGCGTATGCCGGTTATCAGTTTGGTTATTATTTCAGGAGTAATACAGATAGCGGTGGATCAATCCTGGTACATCCCATGCACGACCTGGGAGAACCAAAACTCAGGTACAACTGGCAAACACCAATCCTGCTGAGCAAACATAACCAGGATGTATTTTATTATGGCAGCAATAAATTTCACCGCAGCCTTAATAAGGCAGAAGATATAGTTCCGCTGAGCGGGGATTTAACCAACGGTAAAATGGCCGGTAAGGTTCCTTATGGTACGTTGACAACTATCAGTGAATCGCCTTTAAAATTTGGATTGATTTATATCGGTACCGATGATGGCAATATTCAGGTAAGTAAAGATAACGGCTACACCTGGGCGTTAGTAAATGTTTCACTGGGCCTGGCGAAGAACGGCGTGCCCAAAACTGTTAATCTGAGCCTGTCGAAGATGTGGGTAAGCCGTGTTACTGCATCTCAGCATAAGGAAGGCAGGGTGTATGTCACATTGAATGGTTACCGGTACGATAATTTTATGCCTTACCTGTTTGTAAGTGACAATTACGGTACTACCTGGAAACAACTTGGTACTGATTTGCCAGCCGAACCTTTAAATGTGGTAAAGGAAGATGCGGTAAAGGAGGACATCATCTATGTGGGCAGCGACAATGGCTTGTATGCCTCCTTCGATATGGGCAACACATTTATGAGTATGAGCAATCATTTACCCCGGGTGCCGGTGCATGACCTTGCCATACAGGCAAGGGAAAATGATCTGGTGGTGGGTACCCATGGCAGGAGTATCTTCATTACTAGTTTGGATTCCGTACATACAGTGTATGATAAAATGATAAAGCAGCAACAAATGAAAGCTGCTTTAAAAACTTTTGATCCCAATCAAATGCAGGAAGGCGAATCTTCCATTGGCTGCCCGCCGGCAAAAGCGCCTAAGAGGAAAAAGAAAATGGCAGCGATTGATTTTCCGAAAGAAGAGGTAGTAATTAAACAATAGGCCATGCTAAAATTTTCTGCATAACTAATGATACCAAAGACAATTTTTCAAATTAATTGGTATGAATAATAAAAAACTGCTTCAAAAAAAGAAGCAGCTTTTTATTATCATCAGCATGGAAGCAAAAAATTATGCAGTCTGTAGATCATTCTTATCAGCCCCTTTTTTTTGTAATAGCCATTCCTTGATTTAATGTCTGCACGGAAGCAGTTGCACAACGGGCGGTTAACGGTCAGCTTTTTTTAGTTCCGCTCATGCCGCTCATGGTACCTGCAATATGACTCGCTACTTTATGCCGGTTATAGTCATTTCATAATTTGTATTGATATTTATTATAATCATATCAAAAAAATCTATTTTTGGGGTATGACGATCACTCAGTTGGAATATATCATTGCGGTGGATACTTACCGGCATTTTTCTACAGCCGCCGAACAGTGTTTTGTTACCCAGCCAACACTTAGTATGCAGATACAGAAGCTGGAAGAGGACCTTGGAACAAAGATATTCGACCGCAGCAAGCAGCCGGTGATACCAACGGAAACCGGTGAAGAGATCATCCGCCATGCCAGGATCATTTTACATGAAGTGAAAATGTTTCACCAGTTGGTTAAAGACAAACAGGGATTACTGCAGGGAGAATTGAGGATTGGTATTATCCCTACCCTGGCTCCTTACCTGCTTCCGATGTTCCTCCAGTCTTTTCTTAAAAAGTATCCCGATGTAAAGATCAGGGTAAAAGAAATGACCACAGACCTGATCATTGAAAGATTAAAGGCCGGTAAGATAGATGCAGGCTTACTGGTAACGCCGCTGCAGGATAACTCCATCATTGAGTATCCCTTGTTTTACGAAGAGCTGGTGGCGTATGTGTCCAGGTCAAATGCTGCCTTTAAAAAGAATTATGTGCTGGCCGATGATATCGACCTGAAGGAATTGTGGCTGCTCGAAGAAGGACATTGTTTCCGGTCGCAGGCACTGAATTTATGTGAGTTGAAAAAGCAAAATTATGAGCAAAGCCATTTTGAATATGAAGCCGGCAGCATAGAAACACTCAGAAAGATGGTGGAAATGAATAAAGGAATTACCATTTTGCCCGAAATGGCTACCCTTGATTTTTCCGTAAAGCAAATGAATATGGTCAGGCATTTTAAAACCCCGGCGCCGGTTCGGGAAGTAAGCCTGGTAACACACCGGAATTATGTGAAAAAGAAACTGGTGGATATATTAAAAGAAGAAGTGCTGGCTTCTTTGCCAAAAAAAATTATACTCAATAAAAAAAATAACGTGGTAAAAATATAGTTGGCCCAACAATTTAAGTCCTGTGTTGTATTACCAGCTTAGTATCAATAAATAAAAAATTATGGCAATTGAAATTGGACAGGAAGCCCCGGGATTTACACTTTTTGACAGCGAAAGAAATAAAGTTAGCCTTGTTGACTTTAAAGGAAAAAATGTGGTGCTGTTATTCTTTCCACTGGCATTTTCCAGTGTTTGCACGGCGGAGCTTTGCTCAGTAAGGGATAATATGGGTCTTTATAATGAGGCACATGCCCAGGTGCTGGGTATTTCTGTAGATTCATTGTTTGTGCTGAATAAATTCAGGCAAGACCAGCACCTCAATTTTCCTCTTTTGAGTGATTTTAACAAGGAAGCCGCTAAAGCCTACGACGTACTCTACGAATTGTTCCCGGCGTTTGACATGCAGGGGGTAGGCAAAAGAGCCGCCTTTGTAATCAATATGGAAGGAATTGTAAAATATGCCGAAGTATGCCCAACTCCAGGACACCAGCCCAACTTTACGGCAATGATGGAAATACTGGGCGATTTGAAGTAAAAAACTCCTTTTTGCGTAATATTTGGGCTGCTGTACAATAAAACATCGTTTTATTAGTTTTTTATGGGTAGTAGTGCTTTTTTATTAAAAATACCTATATTTACAAAGCTGAAAAAGATATTTACCATAATAATCGTTTTACTTGGAATTACTTTTACAACTTTTGCCCAGTTAAAGCCAAATCCTGAAGGCGACCCTGCTGTAAAAACTGTAAAGTTTTATCCCAATCCTGCTATCACAGCAATCAATTTTGAATTGCCGAGAGGCTATTATAATAAATCTTACTCCCTGCAGATATATAATTTTATGGGTAGAAAAGTGAGTGAGACGAATGCTGCTGCCCAACGTGTTGCTTTTTCCCTGGATGGATTTTATAGGGGTGTTTATATTTTCCAGTTGCGTGACCAATTTGGCAAAATTGTTGAGTCAGGTAAATTCCAGGTAGTTAAATATTAATTCCACTTTTTTACATCATCTCGCAACCGCCACCAGCAGGTTTTTTACTACCTCCTTACTGAATGTTTTATTTTCTTTTTTATTAACCTTTACGGAGAAAGTATTATCAAATTCTTCAATTGATTCCACTACAATTTCATCGCCCAGGTGAAGGTTGCTTTTAGTGAGGTATTGTAAAAAGCTGTTGGAATGTTCGTTCACCCCAATGAATTTTACTTTATCACCCTCGGCACATTCAAGCAACGGTTTGCTGTTGGTTTTAGCAAAATGGCCCTTGGCATCCGGGATGGTATCGCCGTGGGGGTCTGTGGTGGGATAACCCAGGTGCCCGTCGAGATGATCAATCAATTCATCACTGATCACATGCTCCAGTTGCTCTGCTATTTCATGCACCTCATCCCATTTAAAAGCCAACTTTTTTACCAGCCACACCTCCCAGAGCCGGTGTTTCCGGATAATGCTCACGGCAATCAACCGGCCTTTTTCAGTTAGTTTTACTCCTTTTGATTTTTCATAACTTACCAATTTTTTGGCAGCGATCTTTTTAATAAAATCTGTCACAGAAGCAGCACTCACTTTTAGTGTTTCGGCAAGAGCCGAGGTGGTTACCATGGCGCCGGTTTTTTCATGCAACTTATAAATTGCTTTCAGGTAATTTTCCTCGGCTAATGAAGTCATAAAATGGTTTTGTGCAAAAGTGAATATTTTTTTGTTGATCGAATAAAATAGTTCTGTATCGGCAGGCAGGGCGATGCAGGTTATACCGAATGTACACTGAATGTACTCCAACACAGCTTTAGGTCGGCATAATACCATCTAAGATTTACACGTAGTCCTTCGGACTACTTAATAAATAAAGATGGTATTACTTTTTATTGCCGCTTAAATTGCTGTTTTAGTGCACGAAATTCAAATGCTTGCCGCCGATGTAAACACTAACGGAACTGGGTAAATATGCTGACCTTTTGCTCTTCTGGCGATTGCTGCAATCAACGATGAATTGAAGGCTAAATATCCAGGTGCTGGGCTATCTGGGTGGTACAGATATAAAGCTAAATGCTGCTTCAGCCTGGAATACAACAGTGTCAACATCTTATTGGATGGTAAGTTAACGGATCGGAAATGCTAAAATGAAAAAGCTATTCTGCCGCGGCATTATCTTCTTCTTCCGACTCTTTAAAATAGTAGGCAAGAGAAAGGGTTCCACTACCTTCTACCGCAAAAACCAGTAATAGCAGTAAAATAATTACAGAAAGGCTGAGATCGGTTTCAGCTGTAAAAAATCCCTGCCTGGTGTTGATAAAAAATATAGCACCAAGCAAAATGGGAATCTGAATAATGGCAGCAAAACGGGTGAATAGCCCAACGATAATAAGAAAGCCACCTGCTATATGTATCCAGGGAATAGAATTCATTAACAGGCTTTTGTAATTGGTCATGTTATTATGATCAATCAGCCTTTCTAATTCAGGCAGGTTATTTAAAAAAGAAACGCCTCTTAATAAAAGCGTTGCGCCAAGGGCCACCCTGAAAAGAGCCAACCATTTGGGATTGTGCGAGGATGTCCAGTCTTGTATTTTATTCAGCAAGCCCATCGTTTTAAATTTTGGTTGTTAGAGTTAACGTAAACTACAAAATAAATATTGACTTTGAACGAAACAACGATTTTTTTTTTCACAATTCGTTAACATAGTCTACTATTCTTCTGTTATATCTGCAAAATAACCCAGCACAGGTTTATTATTAATCAGGATCGTAACGGGATAGCTATCCTCTTCATCAAACTTATAATTGAAAATTACCATGCCATTGTTGAGACTATAGTCTGCTGTTTTGGTCCGTTTCTTCTTATCTGTTCCTACCTGTAACGCAACAATTTCAATTTTAGTATTGTTACCAGCTTTAAAGCTAAACTGTACAGGCTTTTTAGTGCTGGCTTTAATAAAACCATTCACCGGAACAAAATTGCTGATACCGTATTCATAAGCATTGTCTTTTACCAGTGGCAACTCAAAAAAATCTTTTACGTTTTTTGGACCGGATCCACCCAGTTGCCAGGCCATGTTATCCGGGAAATGCTGGTAATTAAAAATAGTTTTATCAGCAAAAAAATAGGCATCATTATATGCTCTGGTGAAGACAGTTACGTTATCATCCGTATAGCCGCTGCCCCAGGTGGGGTCTGCATAAAACCAACTTTCCGGACTTTGGCCGAGTTGTACCACAACCCAGGTGTGGTTAAATTCATCTGGCTTTTCGTTTATCTGCTCCACATTGTTTTTTGCATAGCCATCTACAGTAAGGCACCGGATCTTTACCACACTGCACATATCCTGGAACAGCGCAGCATATCCACTGGCATTTGTTTTTCTCGTTTTCAGCACATCATCTGAAGTTCTTTTTTCGTTTCCACTGTTACGGGCAGCCTTGCAGTCGAAACTGATGTTATAAGCAATCCAGTCAAAGATGGCCCTTACTTTCTCCAGGTTGTCAGGGAATTTTTTTGTTACAGTGTAGCTGATGGTGCCCATGTTAAGCGTATCAAGGCTGCCGAGTGATTTTACATATTCATCTACCACTTTAAAACGGCTGTTGGGGGTTTGGGCCTTTAATGTACCACACACCAACATAAATATCCCAATAAAAAGAAGGCTGTTTTTTTGTTTCATACAAATTAAAAATAACCAATTAACAGCTAACAGTTTCCAAAAAAATACTAAAAGTTACCGGATGGTTACCACTGCAGAAATTTTTTTTAAAAAAATATTTTTTTAAAAACCCGCGGTATAAAAATTCCGTAACTGCTTTAACTAAATAATAACAACTCTAAACAATCAAAATTTTTTTTATGAAAAAAGCAACTTTAAAACTTTGCTTCCTTGCCGTAGCTACCCTTATAACTGCAGCTACATTTACTGCATGTAAAAAAGAAAGCAACATGCCATCAACTCCGACTGTTGTAAGGCCCGATTTAGTGTTCTATGGTATCACTGCTTCAGGGCAGTTGTCAAAGTATAATGCCATGGCTGCTGAAACGGCTATTTCGTCTAAGAGTATTACCGGCCTGCAACCTGGTGAATCCATATTGAGTATTGACTTCAGGCCTGCCACCGGGGAATTATATGGATTGGGCAGCAGCAGCAGGTTATATATCATCAATACTACAACCGGAAGCACAAGAGTTGTAGGGAATGCTCCTTTTACTCCTGCATTAGCTGGTACAATTACCGGGTTTGATTTTAATCCAACAGTTGACCGTGTCCGCATTGTAACTAACACCGGTCAGAACCTTCGCGTTAATCCGGAAACTGGCGGTGTAGCTGCCACAGATGGCAGCATTAATGGCGTTGCAGGAGCAGCAGTAAATGCTGTTGCTTATACTAACAGTAAAGCCGGGGCCTCCACCACCACTTTGTTTGACCTGGATGTAACGGCTCAAAAATTGTATAAACAAATCCCTCCAAACAATGGCACACTGGTGGAAGTAGGCAGCCTGGGCATAGCACCGGCCGGCGAAGGCGGATTTGATATTTCACCAGATGGAGCAGTGGCTTTGGCAAGCCTGTATGTGGGTGGACAGTCTTCTTTATTTCAAATTGATACTACGTCCGGGGCAGCAGTTAAACTGGGCGATTTTGCAGGACCGGATCCGGTAACAGGTATCGCTATACCTACTAACGCTGTTGCGTATGCTACCGACGAAATGAATAACCTGTTGATTTTCGATCCAACCAATATTGGTGCGCCGGTTACCAAAGCGATTACAGGACTTGCCGCAGGTGATAATGTAGAAGGTATCGATTTCAGGCCATTGAACGGACAAATATTTGCACTGGGCAGGGGTGGTAATTTATATACCCTCAATGCAGCTTCTGGTGCAGCCACTATGGTAGGTACAGGCTCATTCGCTACTTTATTGGGTAATGGCTTTGGTTTTGATTTCAATCCTACAGTTGACAGGATAAGGGTTGTTACCACATCCAAACTAAACTTCCGTGTTAATCCAATCACCGGTGCCATTGCTGCAACCGATGGGTTCCTGAATCCGGGAGCACCAAGTATAAGCGGAGCTGCCTATTCGAATAATTTTGCCGGTGCCACTACTACGGTTTTATTTGACGTCGACTGCAGGGATCAAAAATTGTATAAACAACTGCCTCCAAACGACGGTACACTGGTGGAAGTAGGTCCATTAGGAATTACTGTTGAAAGTTTAAATGGATTTGATATCGGAAGCACCAGCGGGATGGCATATGGTATTTTTAAAACGGCCACTGGTAATGCACTGTACACAGTGAATCTTACCACTGGTGCTACTACTAAGATCAGCGATTTCCCAACTACAACAAAAGGCTTTACTTTAGGATTAGGTTTTTAATACGTTGCCCAATACCCCAATAAAAAAATCCATAAACTTGTTTGTGGATTTTTTTATATTACTGCCACAATGATAACCTATAGCACCAACATACTGCAATTTGATGAGCAGGGAGAAAAAACGGGCTGGACATACATCAATCTGCCGGCTGATATTGTGGAACAATTAAAACCTGGCTGCAAAAAATCTTTTAAGGTAAAAGGTAAACTGGACAGCTTTAAAATTGCACAGGTTTCTTTGCTTCCAATGGGCAACGGTAATTTTATTATGCCGTTAAATGCAGCTATGCGTAAAGGTATGGGTAAAAGAAAAGGGGCTATGTTAACAGTGCAGTTGACCGAAGACAAAAAGGCTTACCGGTTAAATACTGAACTCATGGAATGCCTGGCTGACGAACCTGCATCATTGGATTTTTTTAAAACTAAGCCACTCTCTTTTCAAAGCTATTACAGCAAGTGGATTGAAAGTGCAAAAACGGAAGAAACAAAAGCCAAAAGAATAGCCATGGCAGTTTCTTCACTGGCAAAAAAAATTGAGTTTGGCGAAATGCTGCGGACACAAAGAGCATTGAAATACTTTTAATCGTCCAGTAATTTACTTGTTTTGGTCTTACTTCTTTATATTTTCTATCACTATTGTCCGACTAAAACTTTACCAAATCGCTCAAGTGCTTACTGGTTGAGGGTTCTGGCCCCTCTCCTTTGGAGAGGGGTTGGGGTGAGGTCATGCAGGCTTGATAAGGCTTTCAGA
>Ga0105048_10000255_pt1 | contig 78773 bp, 64 predicted proteins | sample MAT05_FD_78382 | JGI IMG/M metagenome (GOLD analysis project Ga0105048, IMG submission 78382) | Freshwater microbial communities from Lake Fryxell liftoff mats and glacier meltwater in Antarctica - MAT-05 | ecosystem: Environmental > Aquatic > Freshwater > Ice > Liftoff microbial mat | place...
CGTCAAGATGGTCATGCCGGGCGACAACGTGACGATGGACATCACGCTCATCGCTCCCGTCGCGCTCGAAGAACAGATGCGCTTCGCCATTCGTGAGGGCGGCAAGACCGTCGGCGCCGGCATTGTCACGAAGATCGTCGAGTAGAAATCGACGGTGTTTTCGACCGGGAGGCCATCCGCCAGGGTGAGCCTCCTTGGTCGTCTGAAAAGGTTCAAAAAGAGGTCTCGGAACACCCCGCAAACTAGCGAAATTTATAGGGGTATAGCTCAGTTGGTAGAGCAGCGGATTCCAAATCCGCAGGTCGGGAGTTCGAGCCTCTCTGCCCCTGCAAAGCGGTTCGAGACTCAACGGTTTCAAGGTCTGTCGACGGTGGATGTGGTGACGTGATGGCGAAGCGCGAAAACGAAAAAGAGAAACGCGCGGAAGACCCTGAAGAAGAGGGCGATCTGCACACGTCCAGCGATCGTGAGCCTGAAGGCGACGACGAGGGCGAACCCGCACGTGCTGCCACCGAAAACGAGTCCGAAGAAGCCGAATCGGAAGACGAGTCCGACGACGACGAGAAGGCCGAGGACGACGAGAAGGCCGAAGCCGACGCCGACGCCGAGGACGAAGACGACTCGGCCGACGAGCCCGCCAGCGCCGATCAACCGAAAGACGACGACGACGAAGAGCCGAAGGCTGCGGCTCAAGACGACGATGCCGACGGCAAACCCGAAGAAGACGAGGACGCGCCGCCGCCCGCACAGCTCGGGGCACAGCGCTACGTCATGGCTGCGTTCTTCTTCGGCGCGCTGCTGTTCGCCTACATACTCGGCCGCGGCATCGATGGCCTCTGGCAGAGCTTGGCCAATCGAGACTGGCTCGTCGAAAAGGCACCCATCGTCGCCTCGGTTTCAGACGACGACAAGGCGGTCTATGCAACCATCGCCGGCGGCGTAATCGCGCTCGCGCTGGCGGTGCGCTACGCGCGCAAGCCTGACGTAAAGCAGTGGAGCGAAGATGTTTCGAGCGAGCTGCTCAAGGTCAAGTGGCCCAGCCGCAAAGACGTGTACGCCTCGACCGTGGTCGTACTTTCGACCAGCGCGGTAGCGGTCGTCTACCTCTTCTTGCTCGATCGATTCTGGGGCTTCGTCACCAACCAGATCTACGGCTCGGGGCTTTAGGCAGAGGCTGATTCAGGTTCATGAGATGTCGGCTGGAGACCATGGCGAGATGACTTCCGAAAAGTCCCAAGAAAGCGCAGCGCCGCAGGGCGTTTCAGGGGGAGCTCAACCCTTGAAGTGGTACGCGATTCAGACGCACTCCGGCTACGAGGGGCGCGTCAAAGACTCGCTGCTTCAGCGCATCAAGCAGAACGCGATGGAAGACGCTTTCGGCGAGATTCTCGTGCCGACCGAGCAGGTCACCGAGAACAAGGCCGGCGGCAAGACTCGCATCAAGCAGAAGCTCAGCTACCCCGGCTACATCTTCATCCAAATGCGGATGAGCGAGAACGTGTGGCACGTCGTGAAAGGCACCACGAAGGTCACCGGCTTCCTCGGTAATCAGACGCCGTTCGAGGTGCCCCTTTCGCAGATCGAAAACGCGCGCCGCGGGACTGCAGAAGGCACCGTCAAGCCGAAGCCCCGACTCACGTTCGAGGCCGGCGAAGAAGTTCGCGTGCTCGACGGACCGTTCTCGAATTTCACCGGCACCGTCGACGAAGTGAACATGGACAAGCAGAAGTTGAAGCTCAAGGTCAGCATCTTCGGCCGCCCCACGAGCGTCGAGCTCGATTTCGCAGCCGTCGAGAAGCGTTAACGGCCCCCTCGGTTTGCGCAGCAACAGATTGCTGCACTCGGATGTTTCTCAGAAAAGGTCACGCTCCCCATGAAGAAGATCACCGGATACGTCAAGCTTCAGCTCCCCGCCGGTAAGGCGAACCCGTCTCCGCCTGTCGGCCCTGCGCTCGGCCAGCACGGCGTGAACATCATGGGGTTCTGCAAAGAGTTCAACGCGAAGACGGCGAACCAGGGCGACCTGATCATCCCGGTCGTCATCACCGTGTTCTCGGATCGCTCGTTCAGCTTCATCATGAAGACGCCGCCCGCGAGCGTCCTCCTCAAGAAGGCGGCGGGCCTACCCACAGGCAAGAAGCCGGGCGCCGGTTCGAAAGAGCCCAACAAGAACAAAGTCGGCAGCGTCACCACCGCGCAGCTCAAAGAGCTCGCCACCCAAAAGGTTCAAGACACGAACGCAGCCAGCGTCGAGGCCTGCATGCGCAGCATGGCAGGCACCGCACGCTCGATGGGCATCGAGATCAAAGATTGATCCCCATGAGCGCGAACGTGTCCAAAGATGACCACGGTTTCAAGGCGAGCCGTGGGAGGCGAAAAGCCGTCAAGAAGGAGGCATAATGCCGAAAGTCGCCAAAAAGACAGCGGCCGCACAGAGTAAGGTCGACCGCTCTCAGAAGTACTCGCTCGAAAAAGCGTGTGGTCTCGTAAAAGAGGCCGCATTTGCAAAGTTCGACGAGACCGTTGATATAGCAGTCAGGCTCGGAGTGAACCCAAAGCACGCGGATCAGATGGTCCGCGGCGCAGTCGTCTTGCCCCACGGGACAGGACAAAAGCTGCGCGTGCTCGTGTTCGCGAAGGGAGAGAAAGCGAAAGAAGCAGAGGCGGCCGGGGCTGACTTCGTGGGCGAGCTAGAGCTCGTCAACAAGGTTCAGGAAGGCTTCATGGACTTCGATCGCGTCATCGCGACTCCAGACATGATGGGTCTGGTCGGCAAGCTCGGTCGTGTCCTCGGGCCTCGCGGCCTGATGCCCAACCCGAAGGTCGGTACCGTCACACTCGATGTGAAGACGGCCGTCACCGAGGCGAAGGCAGGCAAGATCGAGTACCGAGTCGAAAAGGCTGGCATCGTCCACGCCCGCATCGGCAAGGCGTCGTTCCAACCCGATCAGCTGAAAGTGAACGCCAAGGCGCTCATCGATGCCCTCGTGCGGCAGAAGCCGTCCACGGCCAAGGGCACCTACCTCAAGAGCATCACGCTCTCGAGCACGATGGGTCCGGGCGTACGCGTCGACGTTCTCGAGTTCACGACCATCAAGGAGGAGGCGTAAACCATGGACCGCAGCAAGAAGCATTCGCTTGCGGCCGAGGTCAAAGGGCGCTTCGGGAAGATGACGTCGGCGGTACTGCTCGACTTCAAAGGGCTCAATGTGGAGGCTGTCACCAAGCTCCGCAACGAGTTCCGCAAGCAGGGCGTCGAGTACCGCGTCGTCAAGAACTCCCTGATCAAGCAGGCCATCAAGGGCGAGCCGTGGGCAGATTCCTTCGGCAAAACCCTCACCGGCATGACCGGTGTGGCCTGGAGCTACGAAGACCCGAGCGCGGCCGCGAAGATCATCAAGGCCTTCCGCAAGGACAACGAGAAGCTCAAGATCAAGGGTGGTCTGGTCGACGGTCAGCTGATCGCAGCTGATCGCGTCGAGTCCGATCTCGCCACGATGCCCGGTAAAGACGAGCTACGAGCCATGCTGCTCGCGACGTTCCAAGCGCCGCTCACGCAGTTCGTTCAACAGCTCAACGCACCCGCGCAAAACCTCGCTTACCTCCTCAAAGCAAAAGAGGCGCAGGGCTGAGCCTCGCTCTCTTTCGCCCCGCTCAGCGAGCGATCGCTAGGCACCTGGCAAATCTATTTTTTTCGCGAGTCACGCGCCTAGCGCGGGGCCCGCACCGAGACTTCTGAAAGGTTGGATACGAAAATGGCAGATGTTTCCCGCGAGCAGGTTATCGATTTCCTCTCGAACCTCCCCGTCATCCACATGGCAGAGCTCATCAAGGAGCTCGAAGGCAAGTGGGGCGTGAAGGCTGCCCCCGCAGCCGTCGCCATGACCGCTGGCCCCGCTGCCCCCGCAGTCGTCGTCGAAGAGCAGACCGAGTTCACCGTCGTTCTCGCGAGCGCCGGCGCCAACAAGATCCAGGTCATCAAGGTGGTCCGCGAGATCACCGGCCTCGGTCTCAAAGAGGCGAAGGATCTGGTCGAGGCCGCGCCCAAGCCGGTCAAAGAAGGCGCTGGCAAGGCCGACGCCGAGGAAATGAAGAAGAAGCTTGTCGAAGCTGGCGCAACCGTCGAGCTGAAGTAGGCCTCGCGAGTCGAGCCCCTCACCGTCGAAAGCGGCGAGGGGCTCACTCACTCTCTCTCTCGTGATGCTTGCACTTAACCGCTCGAAATATCGAGCGGCTCGCTACGAGTCTCGAGTCTCGTTCCGGAGGACACCCGATGGCGTCGATCGTTCAGACCAACTTCCGCGTCCGCAAGAATCTTGGGCGTGTCCGTCGCATCGTCGACGTCCCCAACCTGATCGACATCCAGAAGTCGAGCTACGACAAATTTCTGCAGATGTCGGTGCCCACCAGCCAGCGTGCTGAAGTCGGGCTGCAAGCCGTTTTTCGCTCGGTGTTCCCGATCAAAGATTTCAACGGCACGAGCGAGCTCGTGTTCGTTTCGTACAACCTCGAGCCGCCCAAGTACGACGTCGAAGAGTGCCGCCAGCGCGGCATGACGTTCTCTGCGCCGATCAAGGTCACCATCCAGTTGATGATCTACGACACCCGCGATGGCGGTGAGCGCATCGTCCGCGACATCAAAGAGCAGGAGGTCTACTTCGGTGAGATCCCGCTGATGACGGACACCGGTACCTTCATCATCAACGGTACCGAGCGCGTCGTGGTGAGCCAGCTGCATCGCAGCCCCGGCGTCTTCTTCGACCACGACAAGGGCAAGACCCACTCGAGCGGCAAGCTGCTCTACTCGGCCCGTGTCATCCCCTACCGCGGCTCCTGGCTCGACTTCGAGTTCGACCCGAAGGACATCATCTATTGCCGCATCGATCGTCGTCGCAAGATGCACGCGACGGTGCTGCTTCGCGCCCTTGGCTACACCACGCAAGACTTGCTCAACTACTTCTACAATACCGAGGAAATCTTCCTCGAGAAGGGCGGCAAGTACGCGAAGAATATCGAGTTCGACTTGCTCCCCGGTCAACGAGCCACGCGCGACATCAAGGTGGGCGCCGACGTCATCGTCAAGCGCAACACCAAGTTCACCCGCGCCGCCGTCCGCAAGCTGAAGGAAGCCAAGCTCGATCGCCTGCCGATGGAAATCGACGAGCTGGTCAGCAAGGTCGCCGCCCACGACGTGGTCGACTCCGAGACCGGTGAGGTCGTGCTCGAGTGCAACGAAGAGGTGACCGAGGCCAAGCTCGAGAAGCTGCGCGACGCGAAGATCGAGAACTTCAAGGTGCTCTTCATCGACGGCCTCAACGTCGGTAGCTACCTGCGCAACACTCTGCTCGCCGACAAGGTAAAGACGACGGAGGACGCAATCCTCGAGATCTACCGCCGCTTGCGCCCGGGTGACCCGCCCACGCTCGAGACGGCTCGCACACTATTCCAGAACTTGTTCTTCAACGCCGAGCGCTACGACCTCAGCAAGGTCGGCCGCCTCAAGCTGAACTACAAATTCTACCGCGACGTCCCGGAAGAAGAGCGGCCGGCGATCGATCTCACAGTGCTCACGCCGCAAGACATCCTCGAGACGGTGCGCCACCTGATCGAGCTGAAGAACGGACGCGGGTCGGTCGACGACATCGACCATCTCGGTAACCGACGCGTCCGCGCAGTCGGGGAGCTGATGGAGAACCAGTACCGCATCGGTCTGGTCCGCATGGAGCGCGCCATCAAAGAGCGCATGAGCATGTCGCAAGAAATCGACACGCTGATGCCGCACGATCTCATCAACGCGAAGCCCGTGTCCGCCGTCGTCAAGGAGTACTTCGGTAGCTCGCAGCTCTCGCAGTTCATGGATCAGACGAACCCGCTCAGCGAGGTCACGCACAAGCGTCGTCTCTCCGCGCTCGGGCCCGGCGGTCTCACCCGCGAACGCGCCGGCTTCGAGGTGCGCGACGTTCACACCACGCATTACGGCCGTATCTGCCCGATCGAAACGCCGGAAGGCCCGAACATCGGTCTCATCGCGTCGCTGTCGACGTTCGCTCGCGTGAACGAATACGGCTTCGTCGAGACACCCTATCGCAAGGTCATCGAGGGCACCGTGACCGACACGGTGCAGTGGTACTCCGCGCTGGAAGAAGAGGGAAAGTACATCGCTCAGGCGACCGCCGACCTCGACGAGAAAAACAAGTTCCGCGAGAACCTGATCTCGGTCCGACTCAACGGCGACTTCAAGCTCGTCACGGTCGACATGGTCGAGCTGATGGACGTTGCGCCGAACCAGATGGTCAGCGTCGCCGCCGCGCTCGTTCCGTTCCTCGAGCACGACGACGCCAACCGCGCCCTCATGGGCGCCAACATGCAGCGCCAAGCGGTGCCGCTCTTGGTCTCGCACGCGCCGATCGTCGGCACCGGCGTCGAGAACCGTCTCGCACGCGACTCGGGTGTCTGCATCACGGCGAAGCGCACTGGCTTCGTCGAGAGCGTCGACGCTCAACGCATCGTGGTTCGCCCGAAAGAGGGCGAGGGGTCAGAGGTCCCGGACATCTACCACATGATGAAATACCAGCGGTCGAACCAGTCGACTTGCTACACGCAGAAGCCGATCGTCCGCACGGGCGACCTGGTCGAGCCCGGAGACGTGCTCGCCGACGGCCCGTCCTGCGATCACGGCGAGCTCGCGCTCGGCCAGAACGTGCTCGTCGCGTTCATGCCGTGGCAGGGCTACAACTTCGAGGACTCGATCCTCATCAGCGAACGCATCGCCAAGGAAGACGTGTTCACCTCGATCCACATCGAGGAGTTCGAGTGCGTCGCCCGCGACACCAAGCTCGGCAAAGAAGAGATCACGCGCGACATCCCGAACGTCGGCGAAGAAGCGCTCAAAGATCTCGATGAATCCGGCATCGTGCGCATCGGCGCCGAGGTAAAGCCTGGCGACATTCTGGTGGGCAAGATCACGCCGAAGGGCGAGACGCAGCTCAGCCCGGAAGAGAAGCTCCTGCGCGCGATCTTCGGCGAGAAGGCCGGCGACGTGCGAGACAGCTCGCTCAAGGTTCCGCCGGGTGTCGGTGGCATCGTGATCTCGGCCCGCGTCTTCAGCCGCAAGGGCACCGACAAGGACGAGCGCGCGCAGACCATCGAAGACATGGAGCGCGCCAAGATCGAGCGCACCCGCGACGAAGAGATCAAGATCCTGCGGGACTCGTTCTATCGCCGCGTCAAAGAAATCCTCGTCGACCAAGCGACCGGCGGCAAGCTGGTCGACGACAAGGAGAAGGTCCTGCTCGCCAAGGGCGCGACCATCACCGAGGAGGCGCTGCTCGCCATTCCCCGCAAATACTGGGGCGAGATCCCGGTCGACCAGAGCCCTGCCATCCAGGCGATGCTCAAAGACCTGGAAGACCTCGTTCGCAGCCGCGAAGAGCACTTCCGCGACAAGATCGAGAAGCTCGCCAAGGGCGACGAGCTGCCGCCGGGCGTGATCAAGATGGTGAAGGTCTACATCTCCATCAAGCGCAAGCTGCAGGTCGGCGACAAGATGGCAGGCCGTCACGGCAACAAGGGTGTCGTCTCCCGCATCCTTCCGGAAGAAGACATGCCGTACCTCGCCGACGGCTCACCGGTGGACATCGTGCTGAACCCGCTCGGTGTCCCCAGCCGTATGAACGTCGGTCAGATCCTCGAGGTTCACCTCGGTTGGGGTGCACGTGAGCTCGGCCGCGAGCTGACGCGCATGGTCGAAGAGAAGCGAAGTGCCGCCGATATGAAGGCGCGCCTCAAGGAGATCTACAAAGGTGACCGCACCACCGAGCACGTCTTCGACAAGATGACGGACGGCGATGTGACGCGGTACATCAAGAAGGTCGATAAGGGCGTGTTCATGGCATCGCCGGTGTTCGACGGCGCCTTCGAGGCCGACATCAAGGGTGCGCTCACGATGGCAAATCTGCCGACGAGCGGACAAACGGTGTTGTTCGACGGTCGCACCGGCGAAGCCTTCGATCAGGATGTCACCGTGGGCGTGATGTACATGCTCAAGCTGCATCATCTCGTCGACGACAAGATCCACGCGCGGTCCATCGGGCCGTACTCGCTGGTCACGCAGCAGCCCCTGGGTGGCAAAGCCCAGTTCGGCGGTCAGCGTCTCGGCGAGATGGAAGTCTGGGCCATGGAGGCCTACGGCGCCGCCTACGCGCTCCAGGAGTTCCTGACGGTCAAGAGCGACGACGTCATGGGCCGCACGCGTATGTACGAAGCCATCGTCAAAGGCGAGTACACGCTCGAGGCCGGGCTACCAGAGAGTTTCAACGTGCTCATCAAAGAGCTTCAGGCTTTGTGCCTGAACGTCGAGCTCGTCGAGACGGGCACGGCGGTTTCTTCCGCTGCAGAGGAGGAGTGATCCATGCGCGACATTTTTAGTTTCTTCGAGAAGCCCAAGGATCCGCTTTCCTTCTCTGCCATCCGCATCTCGCTGGCCTCTCCCGAGAAGATTCGGGAGTGGTCGCACGGCGAGGTCAAGAAGCCGGAGACGATCAACTACCGCACGTTCAAGCCCGAGCGTGACGGCCTCTTCTGCGCCAAAATTTTCGGCCCAGTGAAGGACTACGAGTGCAACTGCGGCAAGTACAAGCGCATGAAGCACCGCGGCATCGTGTGCGAGAAGTGCGGCGTCGAGGTGATTCAGTCCAAGGTGCGTCGTGAGCGCCTCGGCCACATCAACCTGGCGACGCCCGTCGCGCACATCTGGTTCCTGAAGAGCCTGCCGAGCCGCATCGGCGCCGTCGTCGATATCTCCCTCAAAGATCTGGAGAAGGTCCTCTACTGCGAGGCCTACATCGTGATTGACCCGAAGGAGACGGGCATGAACCGCGGTGATCTGCTGAGCGAAGATCGCTACCTGCAGATCCTGGAAGAGTACGGCGACGACAAGTTCTCCGCCGGCATGGGCGGCGAGGCCGTGCTCGAGATGTTGAAGCAGGTCGACGTGCACGCGCTCGGCGAGCTGCTCCGCAGCGAGATGCGCTCTGCGACCAGCGAAGCCAAGCGCAAGAAGCTGGCGAAGCGTCTGAAGGTCGTCGAGGCGTTCCGCGAGAGCGGTAACCGCCCCGAGTGGATGATGCTCACCGTCATCCCCGTGCTGCCGCCGGATCTTCGCCCGCTCGTACCGCTCGACGGCGGTCGTTTTGCGACCAGCGATCTCAACGATCTCTACCGTCGCGTGATCAACCGCAACAACCGCCTGAAGCGCCTGCTCGAGCTGAACGCGCCCGAGATCATCATCCGCAACGAGCGTCGCATGTTGCAAGAGGCGGTCGACGCCCTCTTCGACAACGGCCGTCGCGGCAAGATCATCACCGGCCCCAACAAGCGCCCGCTGAAGTCGCTCAGCGACATGCTGAAGGGCAAACAAGGCCGCTTCCGCCAGAACTTGCTCGGCAAGCGCGTCGACTACTCGGGCCGCTCGGTCATCGTCGTCGGCCCCAGCCTGCGCCTGCACCAGTGCGGTCTTCCGAAGAAGATGGCGCTCGAGCTGTTCAAGCCGTTCATCTACAACAAGCTCGAAGAGCGCGGCTACGTCAACACCATCAAGTCTGCGAAGAAGATGGTGGAAAAAGAGCGTCCCGAAGTTTGGGACATCCTGGAAGAGGTCATCAGTGAGCATCCGGTGCTGCTGAACCGCGCTCCGACGCTCCATCGCTTGGGCATTCAGGCTTTCGAGCCGGTGCTGATCGAAGGCAAGGCCATCCAGCTTCACCCGCTCGTATGCGCGGCGTTCAACGCAGACTTCGACGGCGATCAGATGGCGGTCCACGTGCCGCTCTCGGTCGAGGCCCAGATGGAAGCACGCGTGCTCATGATGAGCACGAACAACATCCTCTCGCCCGCCAGCGGCAAACCCATCATCAACCCGACGCAGGACATCGTGCTCGGGCTCTACTACGCCACGCGCGAGCGCAAGTTCTCCAAGGGCTGCCACCGCGACGGTTCGTTCACCATCGACAAGAAGGGCGTGCCGCAAGGCTACCTTCGCGGCGTGTTCTCCAGCACCAACGAAGTGCGCATGGCGTACGACGCCGGCGAGATCGCGCTGCACGCCGGCGTGAAGGTGCGTGTCCCGGTGATGGACGAGGACGGGCATCCCGTTCGCGACGAAAATGGCCGTCCCAAGCGGCATATGGTCGAGTCCACTGTCGGTCGCGTGCTGATCGGCGAAGTGCTGCCGCCCAAGCTCGGCTTCGAGAGCGCCAACAAGGTGCTCAACAAGAAGGCCCTCACCAACCTGATCGACGCTTGCTACCGCGTGCATCGCAACAAGGAGACGGTGCTCTTGGCCGATCGCCTGCGTACGCTCGGCTTCGAGCACGCCACCACCGCCGGCATCTCGATCTGCATGGACCACATGGTCATTCCCGACGCCAAGAAGGTGATGATCACGGCCGCCCAGGACGAGGTCGAGAAGGTGATCGAGCAGTACCAAGAGGGGCTCATCACCGACGGCGAGCGCTACAACAAGATCGTCGACATTTGGGCCGACGTCGCCGACCGCGTCACCGACGAGATGATGTTGGTCATCGGCAACGAGACGGTCACCGACCCGGAGACGGGCAAGCAGACTGTCGAGCCGAGCTTCAACTCGATCTACATCATGGCCGACTCCGGCGCCCGAGGCTCGAAGCAGCAGATTCGTCAGCTGGCAGCCATGCGCGGCCTGATGGCCAAGCCGAGCGGCGAGATCATCGAGCAGCCTATCACGGCGAACTTCCGTGAAGGCCTCACGGTGCTGCAGTACTTCATCTCCACGCACGGCGCCCGCAAGGGTCTCGCCGATACGGCGCTCAAGACGGCCAACTCCGGCTATCTCACCCGCCGCCTCGTCGACGTCGCGCAAGATGCAGTCGTTGCCGAGATCGATTGCGGCACCCTCAACGGCGTCCGCGTCCAGAAGCTCGAAGAGGCCGGCGAGGTCATTCAGTCCTTGGCTGATCGCATCCTCGGTCGCGTGACGTTGGAAGACGTCATCGACCCGCTCACCGGCGAGGTCCTCATCCCTACCAACACCGAGCTCGGCGAGCTCGAGGTCAAACAGATCGAGGACGCCGGCATCGAGGAGGTCAACATCCGCAGCGTGCTCGCTTGCGAAGCACGGCGCGGCATCTGCGCCTTCTGCTACGGTCGCGACCTCGCTCGTGGCTACCGCGTGAACGCCGGCGAAGCTGTCGGCATCATCGCAGCGCAATCCATCGGCGAGCCGGGCACCCAGCTCACCATGCGTACCTTCCACGTCGGCGGCACTGCGGCGCGCGGCAAGATCGAGGCGAGCTACCTCGAAGCCCGCACCGAGGGCACCGTTCGTCTACGCCGCGGCGTCGTCCAGAAGAAGAAGGACGGCTCGCTCATCATCATGAACCGTCACACAGAGCTCGTCGTTGTCGACGACACCGGTCGCGAGCGCGAGCACAACCGGCTCGTGTACGGCGCCGTGCTCAAGGTGAACGACGGCGAGAAGTGCAAGCCCGGCCAGCTGCTCGCCGAGTGGGACCAGTTCGCGACGCCGATGCTCACCGAGGTCAGCGGCGTGGTGAAGTACGGAGACCTCGAAGAGGGCGTCAGCGTTCAAGAGCGCCTCGACGAGGTGACCGGTCTCTCACGCAAGGTCGTCATCGAGTCCAAGGCCGGTGATCTTCGTCCTCGCATCTCGATCAAAGACCCCAAGACGGGCCAGACGCTCAAGCTGCCCGGCCTCGATCTCGATGCTCGCTATCTCCTCCCTGTCGGCGCTCACATCGTCGCGCAAGAAGGCGATCCAATCGAAGCAGGCGACATCATCGCCAAGATGCCGCGCGACGCGACGAAGGTGCAGGACATCACCGGTGGTCTGCCCCGCGTCGCCGAGCTGTTCGAGGCGCGCAAGCCGAAGGACCACGCCATCATCACCGAGATCGATGGCGTCGTGACCTTCGGCAAAGACACCAAGGGCAAGCGCAAGGTGCTCATCACCCCGACCGCCCCCGAAGGCGGCCTGCTCGCCGATCAGGCACGCGAGTACCTGATCCCGAAGGGCAAACACATCCAGGTGCAACCTGGTGACCGCGTGCGCGCAGGCGACCCCTTGATGGACGGCCCGCCGAACCCGCACGATATTCTTCGCGTGAAGGGCGAGCACGCCCTCGCGGCCTGGCTGGTGAACGAAATTCAGCAGGTTTACCGCCTGCAGGGCGTCGCCATCAACGACAAGCACATCGAAGTCATCGTCCGCCAGATGTTGCGCCGCGTTCGGGTCAAAGAGGTCGGTGACACCGCCTTCTTGGTGGACGAGCAGGTCGAGAAACACATCTTCGAGAAAGAGAACGAGACGATCCTCGCGCGTAGCGGCAAGCCCGCCATCGCAGAGGCGCTCCTTCTCGGCATCACGAAGGCGAGCCTCTCGACCGAGTCGTTCATCAGCGCTTCGTCCTTCCAAGAGACGACCAAGGTCCTCACCGAGGCTGCCATTCAAGGCAAGACGGACGATCTGCGTGGTCTCAAGGAGAACGTCATCATGGGCCGCCTCATTCCGGCGGGCACTGGTCTGGCTGCATACAAGAAGCTCGCTGTCCTGGTCGACGGCGAGCCGCTGGTGATGCCGCGCGACATGCCGCGACCGCACCGCGAAGAGCAGCTCGTTGCTGTGAACGAAGAGTAGTCGCCCTCAACCGGCAACTGCGCCGCGGGCGCGCTCTCGAGAGGGATCGCGCCCGCGGCGCATTTTCAGGGGCCTCTCCACGGCCGGGCTTGGTCCGCCCCTGCGCCCTCGACTGCGCGGCGAGCTCCGCTCATCAGACTGTCGGCTTCAGGATCACGGTGGCCGCATCGTCGGCACCCCCCGTGACGATCACCGCGCCCGACGCGAGTCGCGCCACCGCCGGCTCGTCACGGATCTCCGGGAGCGCGCTGAGACCCGTGAACGAACCCCCGTCACCCCCGGGGCTGGCGTCCCATTGCTCGACGTCAGCGATCGTCACGTCGTGCTTGTAGACCACGTCATCGGAGTCTCTGCGCTGCGTGGAGCCGAATCTGGTCGCGGTTTGGCGCGCGCACCCGCCGACCAGCACGACCGACGCCTGACCCCGCAATACTGCCTGGTGCGACGAACGTCCGCAGCGCATCAAACCCGCATCGATCCAGACGTCGCGTGTCGGATCGTAGAGCTCCGCCGTCCAAACGCAGTCGGCGCGCGCTGGATCGATGCCCCCCGTGATCAGGAGCCTGCCGTCAGGCAGCAACGTCGCTGCATGCCCGCGCCTTCCGTTCTGCAACCGGGCCGCGGGCACGACGCGCTCCGTTTTCGAATCCCAGCGAAGGACGTCCGCCTCGCCGACGATCAGCACGGTGCCATCTGCCAGGGTCGTCGCTGTGCAGCTTGCGAACGCGGGAAGCGCGTCTACGAAGCGCGAGCTTCCTTTTGCTGGATCGAAAAGCTCGCCCGGGCCTCCGCTTCCCACGATCAGCAGCCTTCCATCTGGTAATGGGGCCACTGCCAAGCGACCGTGTGCAACGCGGAGCGCGCCGCAGTCGCGGAACCCCCCCTCGGGATCTCCGCTCTCGACCTCCAGAACGCGCCCGTCGAATTGCGAAAGGCGCGAGGTGCCGCCGAGCACGAGCAGCGTCCCGTCGTCGCGTGCGACCGCGCTGTGGCCCGCGCGGGGGCGAACGAGGTCGGCACCTCGTCGCCAGGCGCCGCCAGGGCTCCAGGTTTCTGTAGAAGCGTGCGCTCCTGTGCGGAGCGCGATATCCCATGCCGGCGGTCGGCCACCGAGCGCCACCACCGACTCTCGTCGCGCGACCGCGGCGTGGCTGGCACGCGGGATCAGCATGGGCGCCGCGAGGTCGAATGAGACGTCGAGGTGAGCGTCGATGTCGAACGACACTGCCGCGCTTTTGGCCGAGCCGTCTGCGCAGCGCACATGCGCTGTGATGCGCACGCGACCACGCTTCCCTTGCGCCATCAGCGCGCGCGCCAAGAGTGGCGCAGGTACCACCGCCCCATCGCGGCCATGGGGCAGATTCGGAATCGTCCATGCGCGTGGCACCGTGATCTGCGCACCCAGCAGGTGGCCCGTTCGGAGAACGATGATGGGTTCGTCCAATCTGCCGCTCGGACGCCCAAGCATTACCAGCAGCACCGGCTGGCTGCGGACACGCGTTTCTTCGAGGCTCACGCTGACCGCGCGCATGGGCACATCGTACGCGCTTTCGCTTGGGCGCTTCGTGGGTCCCAGCGCGGGGGGATCCTCCACGCCTTGAACGGTGGTGCCATGGCGGACCCGCCGGCGACTCGCAGACCGTGGCGAACACCACACGCTCGCCGTCGAAGTCAGTGCTCACGGCCGGCGTGGTGTCGATCGAGGGCGGCGTGGGCGCGGGCAGCCCGCGAACGGGCCGTCTGACTGCCCATTGGACGTTCTTCTGCGGAGCCGCTTCACCGCTGCGACCCGAGGCGAGCCAAGACCAGCAGTCCGTCGGTGGATCCATCTGGTGCACGTTGACTGTTGATATCATTGTATATTTTCTGTCAAAGGGGCGACAACCATTGCGAAAACAAGCAAACAAAGGTAGGTGGGCGCCCCACCGGCCGGCAATTGCGCCCAATGCGTGCGGCCGTGGTCCTGAGGAGAAGCTTCGACATGACTATCGCCCGCACCGCTGGGCTCCTACGAAGAGCCTGGCCACTTCTGCTGCTCGCGGTCTGTTTCCTGGCCGTTCCCGGCCTCGCCCTCGGTACCGCTGAAGGCGGTCACAAGATCGGCGGCGAAGCCAATCTCGCGCTGCCTGATCTCGGCGCGGCGCAGATGCTCGGCACGGACGGTCGCACCCTGCTCTTCGGTGGCATGGGTGTCTGTGTGCTCGGCTTGGTCTTCGGCCTCGTCATCTTCCAGCAGCTGAAGAACATGGAGGTTCACAGCTCGATGCGCGAGGTCAGCGAGCTCATCTACGTCACTTGCAAGACGTACCTGCGCACGCAGGGCAAGTTCATCATGATGTTGTGGGTCTTCATGAGCGTCATCATGATGGTCTACTACGGCTACTTCGCAGCCTTCCCGCCGGCGAAGCTGGCGCTCATCCTGTTCTGGTCGCTGGTGGGTATCGCAGGCAGCACCTTCGTGGCCTGGTTCGGCATCCGCGTGAACACCTTCGCCAACTCGCGCACGGCATTCGCCGCCATGCGAGGCAAGCCGTTCCTGGTGTCTTCGATTCCGCTGAAGGCCGGCATGAGCATCGGCATGTTGCTCATCTCGATCGAGCTCTTCTTGATGCTCTGCATCCTGCTGTTCTTCCCCGAGGTTGCGGGCCCGTGTTTCATCGGCTTCGCGATCGGCGAGTCGCTCGGCGCCTCGGCGCTGCGTATCGCCGGCGGCATCTTCACCAAGATTGCCGACATCGGCTCGGACTTGATGAAGATCGTCTTCAAGATCAAGGAAGACGACGCACGTAATCCCGGCGTCATCGCCGACTGCGTTGGTGACAACGCTGGCGACTCGGTCGGCCCCTCAGCCGACGGCTTCGAGACCTACGGCGTCACCGGCGTCGCGCTGATCACCTTCATCCTGCTCGCGGTCAACCCGGGCACGGGTGGCGGCATCGACCCGCGCATCCTGCTCCTCGTGTGGATCTTCGTGATCCGCATCGTGATGGTCATCACGTCGGCCGCCTCCTACCTGATCAACGAAGCCATCTCGAACGCAAAATACAAAGATGGCGGCAAGATGAACTTCGAAGAGCCGCTCACGCGCCTCGTGTGGCTGACCTCGATCGTCAGCGTCGCAGCGACGTTCGCCGTCAGCTACGCGCTCATCCCGACGCTCGGCGCCGGCGCCTACTGGTGGAAGTTCTCGATCATCATCTCCTGCGGCACGCTCGCAGGCGCGATCATCCCCGAGCTCATCAAGGTGTTCACCTCGACCGAGTCGGCCCACGTTCGTGAGGTCGTCACGGCCTCCAAAGAGGGTGGCGCTTCGCTCAACGTGCTCGCGGGTCTCACCGCCGGTAACTTCTCCGCCTACTGGATGGGCATCGTGCTCGTCGTGCTGATGGGTGTCGCCTACTGGGTGACCACCATCGGCGCAGTCGCAGCAGGCGCTCCCCCGAACCCAGAGGCCATCGGCGCCATCATGACGCTGTCGAACATCGACGTGTCGCCGGTGTTCGCCTTCGGCCTGGTGGCCTTCGGCTTCCTCGGCATGGGCCCCGTGACGATCGCCGTCGATTCGTACGGCCCTGTCACCGACAACGCACAGAGCGTGTACGAGCTCAGCGTCATCGAGAGCATTCCCAACGTCAAAGAGCAGATCAAGAAAGAGTTCGGCTTCGACGCGAACTTCGAGAAGGCCAAAGAGCTGCTCGAGGAGAACGACGGCGCCGGTAACACCTTCAAGGCAACTGCCAAGCCGGTGCTCATCGGTACTGCTGTGGTCGGCGCCACTACGATGATCTTCTCGATCATCGTAGTGCTCACGCACCTCGGTCAGCCCGAATTTCAACCGAGCTCGCTGATCAAGCTGTCGCTACTACACCCGCCGTTCTTGCTCGGCATGATCGCCGGTGGCGCGATGATCTACTGGTTCACCGGCGCCTCGACGCAGGCCGTCAGCACCGGCGCCTACCGCGCCGTCGAGTTCATCAAAGCCAATATCAAGCTCGACGCCGGCGCCACCAAGGCCAACGTCGAGGACTCCAAGAAGGTCGTCGAGATCTGCACCGTGTACGCCCAGAAGGGGATGTTCAACATCTTCCTCACGGTGTTCTTCGGCACGCTGGCTTTCGCGTTCTTCGAGAGCTTCTTCTTCATCGGCTATCTCATCGCCATCGCTCTCTTCGGGTTGTTCCAGGCGCTGTTCCTGGCCAACGCTGGCGGCGCTTGGGACAACGCCAAGAAGGTCGTCGAGACCGAGCTCAAGATGAAGAACACGCCGCTGCACGATGCGACGATCGTCGGCGACACGGTGGGTGATCCATTCAAAGACACCTCTAGCGTGGCGATGAACCCGGTCATCAAGTTCACGACGCTCTTTGGTCTGCTCGCTGTCGAGCTCGCCGAGGTGCTCGGCGCGGGCAACCCCAGCTTGCGCATGGGCGTTGGCTTGGTCTTCTTCGCCCTGTCCGCCTTCTTCGTTTACCGCAGCTTCTACGGCATGCGCATCGAAGACGACAGCGCCGGGTCCCCGGAAAAGCGGTCGCACAGCAAGGAAGAAGAATCTGCTGCAGAGGCCACCTGAGCTGTTTCGACAGCTGATGTAGCGAAGCGGGCCACAATTCGCGGAGCAACTTCTTACGGAGCCAATCTCTAAAGGTCCCGTCAGAGAAGACCGATGGCGGAAGGTGCGCGAGCTCCTTCCGCGTTGGCCTTTTGTGGGGGTAACATCAGCGTTGGTGTCTCCCGTCGTGCCTGTGCGATGAAGAACGTCTCTCCTGCGGCATCGAATCAGCGCCTCGCCGACCGCATGATGGCCGATGGCCATCTGACCGCCGATGGCCACGCGACCGTGCTTGCGTTCGTGGGTGTGCACGGCGGTCGCGTAGAAGACGCGATGATCGAGAACGAGCTGTTCTCGGAGGCCGACCTACTTCGCTACGTATCGACCGCGCACAACACGCGCTTCGTCTCCACCGAGAAGCTCTACAAAGCCGCGCTCGACCCGAAGATTCTCACGCTCATCCCGCGCAAGCTGGCTGATCAGCATTGTGTGTTGCCCGTGATGTACGACGACGTAGCGCGAACGCTCTCGGTCGTTACGCCTGATCCGGACAATCTCGGGGCCATGCACGAGGTGAAGATCGCCAGCGGCGCCCGCGCAGTGAACGCCCTGGTCGGCCGCCCGGCGGCTGTGCGTGCGGCGATTCAGCGCGCTTACCACAGCGACTCGAGCGCGTTTGCCCAGCTCATGCGCGGCGACAAGTTGGTGCTTGCGCTCGACCGCTTCCAGTCGGGCCAGAGCCAGCCGACGGGCCCTTTCCCGTTCACTCCCTCACACGACACGGTGCTCAGCGTGACTCACGAGCCTCACCAGCCGCAGCGCGACGCGCATGCGGCTCGTGGCGTGCTCACGGTATCGGCCAAGCCGACCACGATTCCGCCCCTCGCGCCACAGCCTGGCCCGCCGCCACCGCCACGCCGGCCGCCACCGGCGCCCCCGCGTGGTGGTTCCGCTGGAGCGCAGCCCACTGCCACCTCGAGACCGCAGGCAAGTGACGCGCCGGCGCTGCCGCCCCCTGTCGCCTTGACCAGCGACTACGTCGAAACGCTGAACGTGTTGGTCAGCCTGCTCGAGAACGCGCGCCCTGATCTGCGTGGCCACTCGGCGCAGGTCGCGCGTGTCATGAAGAAGGTCTGCGATCGGATGGGCCTCCAGCCGATGCAGACAGCCGCGTGTGTCGTCGCCGCGTACATCCACGACCTCGGCAAGGCCGGCACGTATCACCTGACGGCGCTCAACGTCGCCGAGTACGACGGCCACCGCACAGCGGCGCTCAAGGTCTACAACGTGCCCGAGCGTTTCTTGGAAGCGGTCGCGCTGCACCCCGACACCCGATCGGCGGTCAACTCCATGTACGAACGGTTCGACGGCAAGGGCTTTCCTGCAGGCACGTCGGGTAAAGATATCCCGCTCGGTGCGCGCATCCTCGCGGTGGTCGACTCGTACTCCGACGTGACGACCAACCCGCGCAACCCGGCGCGTCGCTTGCTCAAGCCGGCCGAGGCGATGGAGTTTCTTTCCAAGTATCGCGGCTCGGTCTTCGACCCCACCGTGCTCGACTTGGTCAAGGCCGAGGTGGCGGGCGAAGACCTGCGCGCGAAGCTCTTGGCCGACCGGCACAACCTGCTGCTCGTCGATCCTGATCCGGAAGAGTCGACAGTGCTCGAGCTGCGCCTGCTCGAGGCTGGTTTCGACGTGCGCATCGCACGTAGCTATCAGCAAGCCGTGCACGAGCTCAAAGCACGTGAGGTGCACGTCGTCGTCAGCGAAGTCGACCTCGACTCGGAAGACGCAGGGCTCACGCTGCGAACTGCCGCCACCAGCGAGCCTTGGGGCCAGAGCGTGGCGGCGTGGGTCATTCACACACGCAAAGCCGACCGCCAGCTCGCCGAGATCGTGTTCGATCTCGGCATCGACGATCTCGTCTCCAAGCCGACCCCCGCCGAGCTGTTCGTCACCAAGCTGCGCCAGCTGCTCGAGCGCAAGCGCACCCGCAACGAAGTGCCCGCCGCCGTTCGCGGCGTGAATGGCTCCCTGGCAGAGATGGGCCTGCCCGACGTCGTGCAGATCCTGTGGCACGGGCGAAAGACGTGCATCGTGCGGCTCAAAACCAAATCCGGAAACGGCGACATCGGCTTCTCGGAGGGCCAGATCGTCGACGCACGCTTCGGCTCCAAGCGCGGTGAAGAGGCCTTCTACGCCATGCTCAACGCCCGCGAAGGCGACTTCCAAATCGACCCGGAGAAGCCGCCGGGAGAACGCACCATCGACGCATCACCCGAAGGGTTGTTGCTCGAGGGCATGCGTCGCATGGACGAAGGGCTGTTGTAGCACTGAGTCAGGCTGAGCCAAAACAGCAGCCACGCTTCGATACAGTCCAAAAAAAATCGCTGAATTTTTGGCGATGTCGCGGCGCCCAGGCGATGGCCCAAGCTGTGCTTTCTTGGAGGATCATGCGCGCTTGCACCAGGTTGCTCTCGGCCCTTCTGTTGACTGCCTTCGCGACTCCGAGCGGGGCGCTCGCCTCCGGTGTGACCTTCTCGGCGGGCAACGCCGAGAGCAGAGCGGTGCTCCACAACACGATCGCGAGCTTCTCTTCGACGGGGAGCACGGTGATCGAGCAAGTGCTGTGGAACGGCGACGGCACCGAGACCATCTGGGTGCTCCCGATCAACGCGGGCTCCGAGGTCGCCCTCTCGTCCGACGCGCTGGTGAACACGTTCGACGCGGCGCTGGAAGTCACCGTGCGCCAACCGATGAACAGCTGCTTCATCACTGACCCGAGCTGTGGCGGTGGCGAGGTCGGGAGCGGCGCTTTTGGCGAGGGCAGCATCGAGCCCCGGGCAGATGAAGTCTCAGCGCCCAGCGAGATGGCTGCGGTGGTGGACGATCTCGAGCTAAAGGCATGGCTCGAGGAGCGCGGCTTCGCCCTGCCGGCCAATCTGGCACCCACATTTCAAGGCGCAGCGCTGGAGGGCTACGGCTTCTTGGTGCTGCGTTTGCCAGCGGCTGGCGGCTTGGTCTCGTCGGCTGCCGTGCGCGTGACTTCGGAAGGCAGCGCCGCCGAAGTCGTGCCGATGTTGTCTTTGCCCGGCGCGGGTGCTTCGGTGAATCTCACGGTGATCGGCAACCGCCGCTACCAACCGACGACTGCCCCTATCGTCGAGCTCGACGAGTCAGACCTCGTTTGGGATTGGACGTTGATGACCTCCAACTATCAAGCCCTCGAGGAGGAGGTCACCAGCGACGGGTGGCTGGCGAAAGCAGGCGAGCCGCTCAGCCCTTACGCCTTCGACCACCTGCTCGAGCTGGCTAACTCGGATCCGTACGCCAGCGGTTACGGTCTCGACGGCTCGGAGCCAGCGGCAGCGGCAGCGGCTGACGCGGAGGCGCTGCGCGCAGGGCTGTCAGCTGGCAGCACCTGGGTCACGCGACTCACGACACGCATCCCCAGTGCGGGCTTGACCGAAGGTCTCGCGCTTTCGTCGTTGAATGAGCTGAGCAGCGTCGATCGCGCGCTTTTGCCCGCCAGCGAGACCGGGGAAGTGCCTAGCTGCGGCGCGAATAGCGGATCTTGCGACTTCATGGAGGGCGACATGGGCATGGGCGACGAGGACAGCGGCTGCGCAACGTCGGGTAGACCCCACGGGCGCGAGCAAGCGTGGCTGGCGCTGGCCGCCGCCCTGGTCCTCGCTCGCAAGCGGCGCTTGCTCGAGCGCTGAGGTCGCCCTATAGATCCCAACAGGCGTGGACCACCTGTGGCCGCGACCAGGAGGCACATGTACGGACCGGTCAAGCCTGCCGGCTCTGCCACTCAGAGCAGCGCCAGCCAGAGCAGCGCGCGTGTCAAAGTAACGGTTCCCGCGATCGTCGCCCGCAAGGGTCAGCGACCCATCGCGATGGTCACTGCATACGACTTCACGATGGCGCGTTTGCTCGACGAGGGCGGCGCAGACATCCTGTTGGTGGGTGACTCGCTCGGGATGGTCGTGCAGGGCCACGCCAACACGCTTCCGGTCACTGTCGACGAGATTTGTTACCATGGTCGCGCTGTCGTTCGCGGGGCGCGCGCGGCTCACGTCGTGGGTGACATGCCCTTCATGAGCTTCCAGGTCTCCGCGCAGTTGGCGCTCGAGAACGCTGGTAAGCTGATGAAAGAAGGCTCGTTCGAGAGCGTGAAGCTCGAGGGCGGCGTCGAAGTGGCCGAGCACGTCTTCCGCATCGTCTCGGCCGGCATTCCGGTGATGGGGCACATCGGTCTGTTGCCGCAGTCGGTTCACGCGCTCGGCGGCTTCAAAGTGCAAGGCAAACGCGCAGAGGCAGCCGCTCGCGTGCTGCGCGACGCAAAAGCGCTCGAAGAGGCGGGTGCCTACGCCATCGTGATCGAAGCTGTGCCACCGGATCTCGCCGCGCAGATCACGGCCAGCGTCTCCATCCCCACGATTGGCATCGGCGCCGGCGCCGGCTGTGATGGGCAGGTCCTCGTTTGTTATGACTTGCTTGGCATGTATCGCGATCTGTCGCCCAAGTTCGCCAAGCGCTTCGCCGAGCTAGGCGATGCCATCGTCGAGGCAACGCAGGCCTACGTGAGTGAAGTACGAGATCGGAGCTTCCCCGCGCCCGAGCACACCTTCAAAGCCAACAACTTCGCCGTTCCCGCGCTGATCGAGGCCAGCGAAGGCCTGCCTGAGCCGGACACGCAGGTTCACTAGTTCCTACAACCCGCGTCACACTCCAGGTCGATTCGGCGATGGCAAAGGCTGAGCTGCCTGATGTCGTCCGAAAGCCTGCTCCGTTTCGCAAAAATGGCGCGTTTTGCCCTGATCGGCGCGCTGCTCTCGGCTGCAGCGTGCGCGGGCATCTCGGCCACTGCGTTTGGCGGCGCACAGTTGGCCCTGCCAGGCCCTGCGCCACGCCCGCGGCCGAGCGGCCTCGCGGCGGCCGTCACTGAAAATGCCAAATGTGAAGGCTGCCACCAAGACATCGCCAAAGAGTGGCGCGGGTCGCTGCACCAACAAGCGTGGCACGATCCGGTGTTTCAGAAGGCCCTCGCCATCGAGCCAGAAGCCTTCTGTCGTGGGTGTCATGCACCCGAGGCAGACGCGAGCGGCGAGCCTCCGAAGGCAGCGCAAGACGTCGGCGTCGGTTGCGTGACCTGCCATCTGCAAGGCAGCGACGTGGTGGGCACGCGCGCCGTCGCCGCCAAGGCCGGCGCTCACGCGGTGGTGGCAGACCCGAGGCTCGGCACCACCGACGCGTGCGCGAGCTGTCACCAGTTCGAATTTCCACGCGCGAAGGGTCTGCCGATGCAGAACACCGTGCGCGAGCACGCGTCGTCTTCCTTCTCTGCGGTGGCTTGCCAAGGTTGCCATATGCCCGCGGTAGACGGACCGAGCGGACGCAAACATCGCTCGCACGACTTCAGCGTCATGAGCGACAAAGACATGATCCGCTCGGCAGCCACTGCGCGCGCGCTTCGGTCCGGCTCGCGTGCGATCACCGTCAGCATCTCTGCCGCGGGTGCCGGGCATTCATTCCCCACCGGTGACATGTTCCGACGGCTGGAGGTGCGCGCCGAAGCAGTGGACGCGGACGGGCTCGTCATCGCGCGCGCCGCGCCGGTGCACCTCGCGCGTGTCTTCGGCGACCACACGCGGCCCGAGGACGGGGCCGTGCGCAGAGTCGAGCTCGCCGACACCAGAATCCCGCCGCCGGGAGCTGGCCCAGCGAGAGAGGTCGAGCTCGAGCTGGGCGTGGACACAAGGGGATTGAGCGTGCGTTGGACGCTTGCGTACCAGCGAATGGATCACGCGATGGCGGCGAGCTTCGGCGTCGAACAGGCGCGAGACGAGATCGAGGTCGTGAGCGGGGTCATCGAGCCCGTAGAGGAGTTGAAAAAATGATGCGATCGACGAGCGTGATATTTTCGGTGGTTCTCGGCGGTCTTCTGGTGGCCCTTTCCGCGGCGGCCGACGTGAAGGCTCCCATCGCCGGCAAAGCGCCGCCGGCCGAGGTCGAAAAGCCGAAGCAGAAGCAGGCGGCCAAGACCGAGCCGGCGCCAGAGGGGGAGATCCGTCCTTTCGATATTTCGGGGCTGGGCCCGATCGACCCGGCAACCGACAAAGCCATCGGCGCTTTGGACACGACCTGTCGTAGCAGCGAGTTTCGCCGCGAAGGTCCATCGCAGGCGGAGGTGGCAAAATGCAACGTCGCGATCGCCAAGGTCGCCACCAGCGGCAAGAAGGGGGCGAGCGCGATCTTCGCGTCGCTGAACACGCTTCGTCATCAGAAAATGCGTTCGTTCAGCCGCAGTCGCACCTTCTCGCTGCTGGGCAAGCTGGAAGACGAAACCGTACGCGACGTGCTGGTCACAGGACTTGCCAAGATCGCTTCGGAGAAGGCGAGCGCCTACGTCGGGGACGCTCGGCTGATCGATCAGACGCTGCGGGAAATGGCAGGCAGTGGACCGCTCACGGCGATCCCGTGGGAAGAGAAGACGGTGAGAGACAGCTGGCAGAGCGTCGCAGCGAGCGCAGAGGCTTGGCGTGCGTTTCAGAAAGCCAATGCCGGAAAGAAGCGCGCCGAGATCGTGAAGGAGGCGCTCGCGCTGGCGCGTGCGGACAGGAAGAGCGACGACGCGAAGAAGGCATACCGCGCGGTCGAGGTACTCATCCAGCGCGCCCCCAAAGAGGCACTCGCCGCGGCCCGCCAGTATCAGAAACGTTCGGATTTGCCGGACGCGGTGCGTGGAGCCTTCGCGTCGCTCGAGTCTCGGTGCGAGTGGGCAGCCGAAGCCAAGTCTAAGGCGTGACTAGCGGCTTTCCGTAGCTCGCTCCACCGCCGACGCGTTGCACGCAACGTTGCGCGGCTGACGGCTCCGCGCGCAGCTAGACTGCGCCGCGCGCCTTGGGCCGTGTCGTCGCGGCAAGCTTGTTGCGTAGGAGCTACACGTGATCGAACCCATCCGCGAGCAACGGATCGACTTCTTCGGACCCCTCGCGAAAGCGCGCGTGCAGACGCTCGTCTCCGAGCTGGAGAAGGCCTCCTCGGTCGAAGTGATCGTGAGCGTGCATCCGAGGAGCGCCAGCTACCGCGACGCCGAGTGGCTCGCCGGCGCTCTCTTCGCCGCCGCTTGGCTAGCTGTCTTCTTGTATCACCCGGTTTCGTTCGACTTCACCTTCTTGCCGTTGGAGCTCGCCGGGGCGTTTCTTGCGGGGGCGCTGCTCGCGCGCGCTGCCAACCCCGTCAAGCGGCTGCTGACGAGGCGGCGCGCGGCGTCACGCGAGGTCGATCGCGCCGCCAAGACGGCGTTTCACGACCTCGGCGTGTCGCGCACCCGCGCGCGGACCGGCGTGCTGGTGTTCGTGTCGATGTTGGAGGGGCGCGCCCAACTCGTTCCCGACGTGGGCGTTCCGAAGCTCGACGAGATCGCGGCGCTCGGCCCACGGTTGAATCAGGCGGTGCGGCAACGCGACTTGCTCAAGCTCGCCTCGGTGCTCGCCGAGCTGGGGCCTGCCTTCGCGCGCGTATTGCCGAAGGCGCACGACGACCGAAACGAGCTCTCCGACGAGCTACAGGAGGGCGCGTGAACCGGCGCGGCGCAGCAGGCGCGTGCCTGCTCTCGGTCCTGCTGGTCTCGGCCGACGGGTGGTCGCGCCCTGGTGGCGGACAGAGCTTCGGCGGCTCCAGTCGTTCGAGCAGCGGAGGCTCCGACCGTTCGAGCGGCAGCAGCAGCGGCAGCGGCTCGTCCGGGCGTTCTTCGGGCGGCTCCAGTTGGAGCTTCGGCGGATCATCGAAGACGTCGAGCGGCTCCAGTCGAGACAGCGGAGGCTCGGGGACGCCGTCACCCGCCTATTCGCCATCGCAACACGAGATCGATGAACGGCGACGCCTTTTCGAGCAGCAGCAAGACGAGATTGCCTGTTTGCAGACGTGCATGTGGAAGACGCAGCCCGGCGAGAGCGACACGTGTCAGCGCGCTTGTATCGCGACGAAAAGGCAAGAGCGAGCGCTCGTCGAGCAGCAAACACTCGACCGTGAGCAGGCGCAGGCGCGCCAGCGTGTGCTCGACAATCAGTCGGACACGGGCATGGGCCGCGTCTTTCTCGCGCCGTTGGTGATCGGCGGCGGCGTGCTCGCCTTCTTTGCAGCCGCGATGTGGTACCGCCGCAGGTCCGATTCCGAGTGGGCGTCTGGGCTGAATGACGACGTCACGTATCTCCAATGGGCTGCCCCTGAGCCTGCTCCGCCGGTCGTGGCAGGCAGCGCCCATGCGTCCGTTGCCGCCGCGATCGCCGCTCTGAATGCGCGCGACGATGCGTTCTCGTGGGTCTTGTTCGAGGACTTTGCCCACGCCTTGTACACCGAGGCGCATACGCTTCGTGGCCAGGGCAAGCTCGATCGGCTCGAGCCTTATCTGGCCAATGGCGCTCGGCTGGTGCTGCAGACGCTGCCTGCAGCACCGGTCTCCACCGTGATCGTCGGCGCGCTGCAAGCCCGACGGGTCGTCGTCGAAACGGCATCCCGTCGCATCGTGGCGACCATCGCCTTCACCGCCAACTATACCGAGGCGGATGGGGCGCGGGCGCAGAGCTACTACGCCGAAGAGCTGTGGACGTTCTCGCGTGACGCGGATCTCGCGTCACGCCCACCCGCGCGTTCGCGTGTCATCGATTGCCCGAGCTGCGGCGCCCCCCTCGAGAAGATCGTCGCCGGACGTTGCAAGTATTGCGATGCTGTCTCGTCGGCAGGCAGTCATGACTGGCGGGTCGACAACATCCGCCTCGAGTCGCGTGAGCCGCGCGGCCCGATGTTGACCGGCGACACTGTCGAGGTCGGCACGGACGACCCCACAGTCGTGGCGGCCGACGTGAAGGAGAAATTCGGTGCGCTGGTGGCCCGCGACCCGGCCGTCGCGTGGCTGCCGCTCACCCAGCGCTTCGAAAAAGTGTTCGCCGAATTTCATCGCGCCTGGAGCACTCAGAGCCTTTTGGGGGTGCGTCCGTATCTGAGCGACAACCTGTTCGAGACCCAGCAATACTGGGTGACCGCTTACAAGGCCGACGGTCTACAGAACCTCACTGAAGCAGCGAAGATCGCGGCGATACACCTGTCGCGGGTCAGCTCCGACAAGTACTTCGACGCGATCACCGTGCGCATGTACGCTAGCTGCCTCGACTACACCTTGAACGCAGCCAATGAGCTGGTGGGCGGCAGTCGCTTCCGCGTCCGCGAGTACAGCGAATATTGGACCTTTATTCGCGGCAAAGCAGCCAGTGGTGCTGCCAAAGCCGACGATACCTGTCCCAACTGCGGCGCGCCGACCGCGGAGATCAACATGGCGGGAATCTGCGGGCACTGCAGAGTGAAGGTGACCAGCGGCGATTTCGATTGGGTGCTCTCTCGCATCGAGCAGGACGAGGTGTATCGGCTGTGAGCCGCGCGCTTCGGCAGCTGTCTCAAAGATCGATCTGCATCCCGATCTCGACGACGCGCTGGGGCGGGATATTGAAGTAGCGCGTCGCGCTCTGCGAGTTCTTCGTCAAGAACGCGAACACTTGCTCTTCGAACTGTTTCATCTCGCCGTGGCTGGTCGCGAGTAGTGTCTCTCGGCCGAGAAAGTAGGTGATTTGGCTGAGGTCGTATGGCAAGCCGTGGGCCTTGAACGCGTCTGCCAAGGCACGAGGCACATCGGGGGTCTCCAGGAAGCCGACGCGAATCCCGATGCGGTAGAAGCCAAACGGCAGCGCCTCGAGACTGACACGCTGGTCGAGGACACGCGGCACGCGTTCGGTGGCCACGGTGACCAGCAGCACGATCTCGTGCAGCGCTTTGTTGTGTCGTGCGTGATGCATGAGCAGCGGCGGCGTCCCGGTTGCATTGGACGTCAAAAACACAGCCACGCCTGGCGTTCGGACGATCGGCACGTCGCCGTCGGGGCACCTGAAGCTGCCGTCGCCGAGCGCATCGAGGAAGGAGTCGAGAGGGGTCGCTGCATTCGTGAAGTAGCGCGCGAGCAGCGCGCGACCTCGCTTCCACACCCGCATGGCGAAGAAAATTGCAATCGCGGCTACGATGGGCACGAAGCCGCCATCGAAGAACTTGAGGGCGTTGGCGCCCAAAAACGCCAGATCGAACACCAGGAAAGCCGCAACTAGCGAGCCGGCTCGCCAGATCGACCAATTCCAGCGCGCACGCGCGACCATGAAGAACGCGATGGACGTGATCGCCATCGTGCCAGTTACGGCGATGCCGTAGGCGGCTGCCAGGTTGGTCGACGCCTTGAACACCAGCACGAGGGCGATACAGCCCACCGCCAGCGCCCAGTTCACTTCCGGAATGTAGATCTGACCTTCGGTCTCGCTGGAGGTGTGCGTGATGGTCACGCGCGGCAAGTAGCCCAGCTGAACCGCCTGACGCGTCAGCGAAAACGCGCCGGAGATGAGCGCTTGCGAGGCGATGATGGTGGCCGCTGTGGCAAGCGCAACCAACGGGTAAATGGCGAAGCCGCTGGGTGCCAGCGCATAGAACGGATTCGCCGCGATTGCGGTGCGGGCCTCGCCCTCTGCCGCGAGCAAGAGCGCGCCTTGCCCGAAATAGTTCAACACCAAGGAGGGCAGCACCAGCGTGTACCACGCGATCTGAATGGGTCTTCGCCCGAAGTGGCCCATGTCTGCGTAGAGGGCCTCGCCGCCGGTGATGCAGAGCACGACGGAGCCGAGCACGACGAAGCCGTGGAAGCCGTTTGCTCGAAAGAAATGCAGCGCGTGGATCGGGTTCAGTGCGGCGAAGATGGTGGGGTGCTTGCTGATGGCAATGATGCCCAAAATCGCCAGCGTCCCGAACCAGAGCACCATCACCGGGCCAAACACTCGCCCAATCTTGGCGGTGCCGTGCCGTTGCATCGCAAACAAACCGACCAGGATGCCGATCGTGATCGGAATCACGAGCGAGCTTAGCTTCGCTGTGGCGACGCCGAGCCCTTCCACCGCGGAGAGCACACTGATTGCTGGGGTGATCACACCGTCGCCATAGAGCAGCGCCGCGCCGAACAGGATCAGCGCTGTGATCACCCCGATGCGTTCGGTGGTCGTCGTGGTCGTCTTGCGCTCGGGAATCAGCGCCAGCAGCGCGAGGATACCGCCCTCGCCCTGATTGTCCGCTCGCATGATGAATGTGAGGTACTTCACGCTCACCACCAGCACGATGCTGTACAAGATCAGCGAGAGCAGCCCGAGCACGTTCGCCGTCGTGACGGCAACCGCGTGTGGCCCGTGGATACACTCTTTCAGCGCGTACAGCGGGCTCGTGCCGATGTCGCCGTAGACGACGCCCAGCGCGGCGAACGCGAGCGCACCCGTCTTTACGCGGTGAGCGTGTGGTGGGGCCGCTTCGTCCCCCGAGTCAGCCGGGCTGACTCGAGGCACGTTTGATTCGTCGCCGAGATCCGGAGCGAGGACGCTCATGTTCGATCGAGTAGCTAATCGCGCCGCCAGATCGTCGCTATGCCTCGAGCCCCGCCTTTACGAAATCTTGATGTCGTCTTGAGGAAATCTTGATGCGGGCTGCAAGGGCTTGACGACTTCCTTACGGCGATCCGCGGCAACATGTTTTGCATGTGGAACCACCGTTCTGCGCCGACAGAGTTGGCGCGCCCGAGAGCACGCGAGGCGGGTTTCGTCGATCATTCTGTGCTCGTTCTCGCCCTGATCGTCGGCGGTGCTCGAGTCGCGCTGGGCTTTTGGCATCACGAGGTATTCGGCGCCGAAGCGACCGTCGCCCTGGTCGCGACGTTTTTCGCGGCGGCGGCGCTCTTGTCGGCAGGGCGAAACAACTCGATCCGCTGAGCTGCTACGCTCGCACATCGAGGTCTCGACCTGGGATCGACAACGCGCATGAGCTTGTTGGCTACCGCTGCCGTCATTGCGACGACGGTGATTGCGTACCCGCTCGCCGACATGCTCGGAGTCGAGGCAATCGCGATGCTCTATCTGCTCGCGATCATGGTGGTGGCGTTGCGACTTGCGCGAGGTCCGGCCTTCCTAGCGGCGGGCCTTTCGGTGGCGATGTTCGACTATTTTTTCGTGCCGCCGAGACTCACGTTCGCCGTCAAAGATCCCAGGCACTGGCTGAGCTTTGCCGCCATGATCGCTGTCGGCGTGGTCGTCAGCACGCTCGTGCTGCGCATGCGCACCCAGGCTGAAGAGGCCCAGCGCTCGCGTCTGATCGCCCGCACGGAGGAGCTTCGAAGCGCGCTCTTGAGCGCAGTGTCTCACGATCTACGCACGCCGCTGGCGACCATCACGGGCGCCGCAACTCGACTACGCGACGATGGCCGAGCACAGATCGATGCCGAGGAGGCGCGCGCGTTGATCGGTTCGATCTGCGACGAGGCCGAGCATCTCGAGCTCTTGTTGACCAACCTACTGGACATGACCCGTGTCGAGTCGGGCATGCTCGATGTCCGGCGCGAGTGGGTGCCGGTTGAAGAGATCGTCGGCGCCGCGCTCACGCGGATGGAGCAGCGCTTGCGCGACCGGGTCGTCGAGGTCCGAGCGCCCGACGACGCGCGGCTTGCCGCCGTCGACCCGGTGCTCTTCGCGCAAGTGATCGTGAATCTGCTGGAGAACGCGCTCAAATACACGCCGCCCGAAAGCCCCATCGAGATCGAGGTCGTGGGCGACGAGAGCGGCTTCCGGGTCGTCGTTCAAGATCGCGGTCCCGGTTTCGAGGAGGGGCAGATCGAGCGCATCTTCGAGAAGTTTGTGCGCGGCTCGCACGTTGGCATTTCAGGCGCGGGGCTCGGCTTGGCGATTTGTCGCGGCATCGTGGAGGCTCACGGTGGGACCATCTCGGCGGCGAATCGTTCGGGGGGTGGCGCTCTGTTCACGATCCAAGTGCCACAGCGCGAGTCGCCGCCGTTGGTACCGAGCGAGGTGCTCGAATCGAACGCCAGTGAAGCGGCATGACTGACACGAGCTTGCTCGCGCTGGTGGTCGAGGACGACCCTTCGATGGCTCGATTTCTGCGAGCGACTTTGGAAGGCAACGGCTTCCGCGTGGTTTCGGCTTCGCTCGCGCGCGAGGCCCTCGCGCTGTTCACTTCTCACAATCCGGCGATCGTGCTGCTCGACATGGGGCTGCCGGACGGCGACGGTCTTTCAGTCACCAAACAGCTGCGAGCCTCGAGCGGTGTTCCTATCGTAATCTTGAGCGCGCGCGGGCGCGAGGCCGACAAGGTCGAGGCGCTGGACGCAGGCGCCGACGATTACGTCACCAAGCCGTTTGGCACCAACGAGCTGGTTGCCCGCATTCGCGTGGCGCTTCGCCACGCGGCCCGGGAAGAGTCGGCTGCGCCCGAGCGAGTGGTCGTGGGGCCACTGGTGATCGACCGCGACAAGCGCCGTGTAACGCTCGACGGCAACGTGATCCGACTCACGCCCATCGAGTACAAGATGCTCGCGCTGCTGGCGAAACATCTGGGCAAAGTCGTGACACACAAGCAGATGCTGACGGAGGTCTGGGGCCCGAGCTACACCCAGCAGACCCATTACCTGCGCGTGCACATGGCAGAGCTGCGCAGAAAGCTGGAGACGCAGGCGGCGCGTCCTCGGTTCGTGACCACCGAGGCTGGCGTGGGCTATCGGCTGCGCGAGAGCTGAGGGCGCTCTTACACCGACGCTGCGGTCTTCTCGCTCGCCGCTCTGCCCGCCGACAGCGCGCGCACGGCAAGCTCGATCACCAGCAATCCCAAGAGGGCCAACGCCAAGTGCGCGGAGATGTCGAGCTTGCGAGCTTCGCCGCCCAAGCTCGCGTCTTTCGAGCGCGGCGCGAGCAGCCGCGGGCTCAGGTTGAGCTCGGACTCCGCGACATGTGCGAAACGCACGTCGGGCTCGCCTGCGATCACGAAACGATAGCGTCCGATGCGCGCAGCGTCGACGCGGACACTACCGGCCACCTTGTTGGGCAAGAGGCGTATCGGGTCCTTGGAGCCGATCGTCATCAGATCGCCTGCCACCTCCGGCGCACCCGGAAACGCGAAGGCTTGCCCAGCGGATACGTCGCGTGAGCTGCCTTTGCCGCGAGCCGCCTCGACGAAACGATCGAGCAGCGCGAGAAACGCAGGCCGAAGCGGGAGGTCGCTGGTCTCCAGATCGAAAGGCAAGAGCGAGACGAAAACGGCGCCGCGACCCATGGGGCGCTTGATCAAGAACGGACGATCGTCGCTGAAAAGGCACAAGGTCTCGGCACCCTCGAGGGCGTCGGGCTCGAGTGAAGTGCGACCGCGGGGCGCGAGCTCGGTCAGGGCCTCGGCGCTCTCGCCGAAGAAAGCGCACGCTTGCGGCTTCGCGCCCTTGGGACCCCCGCTCGTGAAACGCACCACGCCAGGAACCAGATCGCCGAAGCCAGCGCCGAGCGGCGCGGTCGAAGCTCTCGGGCCCAGCCCGATCAGCAAGAGGCCTCCGCGTTCGACCCACTTCTTGATCGCGCCGCGTTCTTCCGGCGTGAGGCCCGGCGGGTCGTCCAAGATCAGACCCGCGAGCGGCGTGAGATCGGCTTCGTGTTCCGGAGCGCTGGTGAGAGATCGCACTGTGGAACCGAGCTCCAGCGCAGTGAGCGCCTGCTCTACTGGTGGCCGGCCGCCGGTTTGGACGCGTGTCGCTGCGGCGTCGGATACGACCCCGATCGCCATGCCGCTCGCCGCGGGAACTACCGGCGCTGCGTCGTCTTCGGCGATGGCGTCGCCGCCTTCCAGAAATGCGTCGAGCTCGGATTCGAGGTCGGATGCGACGTCGAACGTCACGCTGGTTGCGCCGGGCAAGAGCTCGGCTGTGGCGATGGGCTCGGTCTTGCCGACGGCGATGAGCCGCACCTGCCGGGCCGCGGTCGCCTCTTGGCTGCATGCCACGCCCACCGTCACGCGGTCGGCGAGGCGATTTGCCGCGATGATGCCGCAGTTGGGAACCAGCTTCGATTCGAGGTCGGCGATTGGGTACCAGAGCGAGATCGACTCGGGGACATCGAGCACTGGCCCGGCTACGTTGGCGTCTGCGAGATCACTCAAGAGCACAGCGCGCTTGTCGATCTGCCGCGCGTCGCTCAAGAGGTCCGATGCAAGCGAGAGTGCAGCGTCGAGATCAGTGGAGCGATCGCTTGCTACCAGCGCGACGATCGCGCTCTCTGCGGCCTTGAGATCAGTCGTCGGCGCCAGCGCGATGCGCGCAGGGCTGCCTGCCAAGACGATCGCGAACGAGTCACCTGGCTCTGCGGCGCGTGCCAAATCGAGAGCGGCGCTCTTCGCACGGTCGAAGCGAGTCTTGCCGTCTGCGCCCCTGGCTCGCATGCTCATCGAGTCGTCGACCACGAGGACCATCGCCACCGAGGCGCCGTCTTTTCGCGCCAGGGCCAGGTGAGAGCACGACACGAACGGCGTCGCGCCGAGCAGCGCGAGAAGCAAGATCGAGAGCACGCGTACCGCGAGAAGAGCGCGATCTTCCAAGGCGCTGCGACGCCGCACCGTGGGCGGGGTCTTGACCAGCAAGCTGGCCGTCGGCAGCGTGATCACGTCGGCGCGTCGCCGGCGCAAGAGATGCGCCGCGAGTGGTGCGGCAGCGAGCAGCCCGACCAGCAACGCCAGCGACGTGAGAAAGCTCAAGCGCGGGCCCCACCGATGCCAAGTAGCAGCGCGCGCACGATTTTGACCGGATCGTTGCTCGTCGAAGCGGTGACCAACGCCCCACCGCGGCCAATCAGGTCGCTCGACCATTCTTCGCGAAGCGCAGCAAGTCGGCTTTGATAGTGAGCCCGCGCTGCGCTCGGATCGGCATCGACTACGACGCCACCTTCGAGTGACTGGAAGCGGGCGTGGTGTTCGAAAGGTAGCGTGATCTCTTCGGGCGACAGCACTTGCACGGCGAAGGTGCGTCGACCGCGCGTCGCGAGCGCGCCGAACTGCGAGCGAGTGCCCTCCGGTAGATCGATCAAGTCGGAGAACAGCACGATCGTAGAGCCCCGCCTGGCCCGCGCATGAATCGGCGCCAGCGAGTCGCCGATGTCGCTCTGCCGCGCTGTCCAGTCGCCCGAAGGATCGATCGCCGACAGCGTCCACACCATCCGCTCGAATGCTTCTCGCCCAGACGCTGCGGGTAGCGCACGCGCACCGTCGCCGCCGAGCACGACGAGCCCGACTGGGTCACCGGAGGCGAGCGCGACACGGCCGAGCGCCGCCGCGCACAGCGCTGCGAAGGGGTACTTCGAGCCAGGCCCCGAACCTTTGAAGGCCATCGAGGCCGTCGCGTCTACCACCAGCCAGAGCGCGCGATCGGTCTCGGTCTCGAACTCGCGGATCATGAGCCGGCCGTGCCGCAACAGCGAACGCTTGTCGACGAAGCGGAGATCGTCCCCCGAAACGTATGGGCGCTGCCCGCCGAACTCGACGCCTGCGCCCTTGCGGACACTGCGGTGCATCCCTGCGTACACGCCTTCGGCGATGGTCTGCGCCCGCAAACGCAGCGGCGCGAAGACCCCCCAATCCGAAAGGTACGGGGAAAACGGATCGGGGCGCTTCTTTGCGGCCACGTTGGCCTTGTAGCACGCGCGCTTCTTAGCGACAGAGCTCACCATGCCGGACAAATTCAACCGAAGGTTGATAATCAAACAATCTTGTTTGTCGATTCAACCTCCGGTTGAATTCCCATGCGGTGCTTCGCACTATTTTCTCAGAGGGCATGGTGAGCTCCTGTTTGTTGGTCCAACCTTCGGTTGAACGGCGTGGTACGCGACTTCTTCAGCGACGAAGTGCGGGTCTTGATTCGGCCTGTGAAGGGGTACGTCCGCCTGATGGAGGCCCCTCTGGCGTCACCAGAAAGGGCGGTGTTGTCCCGCGTTCTCCTGCTCCTCGCAGTGATTGGTGCCGCTGGCTCATTCAGCAGCGCGGGCCGACTGGTGCTTCACCACATGCTGTTCGTACCCGTGGGCTGGCTCGCGCTGCCGCTCTTGCAGGCGGCAGGGCTCTTCGTCAGCCTGCGCTTCACTGACAAGCCGCCGCCACAGCTACGTGCGCTCGAGCTGTATCTCGCCGGCAATGGTCCATTTTTCCTATTCGCGCTCGGTCTCTCTGCGGTGCTGCTGCTCGCGTCGGACGTGAGCGCCACGTTCGGATGGCTGCTCGCGTCTGGTCTCTTGGTCGCATTCGGCTTCTTCACGATGGGGTGGTCGTGGCTCACGAGCTACGGCTTCTACAAGAGCTGTGCAGGCTGCCGCCCCGGCAAAGCCGCGCGGTTGGTGGTGCTCGAGTGGGCCGTGAAGATCGGTCTCGCGCTCGTCTGGTACCAGACCATCAACAACCTGCTGCCGCAATTCGTGGGCACTCGATGAGGCTGGCCACGATGCTACGGCTCTGCTCGTTCTTGGCCGTGTTGGTCGGGCTCGTCGTGGGCACAGCCATCGACGAAGCGCCCGCGCGGCCGGTCGAGATGCGCGCTGGCTGTCGCGTGCTGCAGGCCGATTTTCACGTGCACACGCGTTTTTCAGACGGCCTCCTGACGCCGTGCGATCTATCGGTACTGGCCCGCCGCCGCGGTCTCGACGTGATCGCCGTCACCGAGCACAACACGGTGTTCCCTGCGCTGCTTGCGCGCGCATGCGCAAAGCTCATCGACGCGGCTCCGCTGGTCATCATCGGCGAAGAGATCACCACCAAACGTGCGCACGTGCTCGGGCTCGGCATCCACAGCACGGTCGATGCGCGCATGCCGCTCGCCGACGCGGTTCTGGCGGTGCACCGTCAAGGAGGCGTCGTGATCGCGGCACACCCGACGGAGATGTTCTATGCAGGTCTCGATCCGATCTGCGAAGAGCTCGACGGCATCGAGATCATGCATCCTCTCGCGTTTCGCGGCGAGAGCCCGATCGGTTCGTACGCCGAGATCGAAGCCTTTGCGCGAGATCGCTGCCCGTCGGCGGGGGCGATGCTGGGCAACTCGGACTACCACGGCGGGTCCGTGCTCGGCCTGGTGCGCACATTCGTGTTCGCCACCGATCTCAGCGAGCCGGCGCTGATCGACGCGATTCGCGAAGGGCGCACGCTGACATTCGACCCAGACGGAAACGCGATCGGTCCCCCAGCGCTCGCCGAATCGTTGCGCGCAGAGCCGCTGGCAACGCGGGACGTTCACTACGACTACCGACCGCTTGGGGCGCTCGATCGCATCACGCGCCTGATCGGCTTCTTCGGCGTAGTCGGCCTCGTGATGTTCGGGCTCGGAGGGCGACGGCGAGCCACGTCGAGCGCTACTTGAGCGCGAGCAACACGCCGAGCACGATACACGTGGCAATCGCCACGCCCGCGACGACAGGCCAGAGCCAGCCTGGTCCGAACCCTTCACGCACGACTGGTGGAGGTGTCATCGCAGTCTCGGTGCGCGCCAGCGCTTTCTGTATGGCCAGTGCTTTCTGCTCGGCCAGTCGCTCCGCGTCCGCCAACATGCTGGCTGCCGACTGAATCTGCGAGCGTCGCAACATCAGCTCGGTATCGCGGGCGCCTACGTCGATGTCGTCTCGCGGGTGCACCGAAATCACACGTCGCTCGACGCTCGCGAGCAACGCGTGCTCCAGCTCCAGCGCGCTCGCGTAGCGACCGGCTGGCTCTTTCTCCAGCGTTCGCATGATGACCGCCTCGAGCGCCGCAGGAATATCTCGAGCGGGCGCCCGCGTCCGTGGTGGCTCGACCGTCTCGGTCAGCTGCGCCGTCATCGTCGCGAGCGGCGACTTGCCTTTCAGCGGTACGCCGCCGGTCAAGAGCTCGTACAGCATCACGCCGCAGGCATAGATGTCGCAACGCGCGTCTACGTCGTCTCCGCGGGCTTGCTCCGGCGCCATGTACTCCGGTGTTCCGAAGATCATGTCGCGCTCGGTCAGGCCCGTGACGAGGTGCTCGCCGTGCACGACTTTGGCCAGACCGAAGTCGAGGATGCGCGCGATGACTGCGCCGGCTTTGCGCTCGACCATGATGTTCGCCGGCTTCAGGTCTCGATGTACGACGCCGGCTCGATGCGCCACCTCGAGGCCGCGGCAGACTTGCGCCATGATCTCGACCGCCTCGTCTCTCGGGACTGGCTCTGCGATCAGCTCCTCGAGCGACTTTCCTGCGACACGTTCGAGCGCGATCGTGAGCAGCCCGTCGTGCTCGAAAAAATCGAGGAAGCGAACGATGTGATCGTCGCCGAGGCGTCGCAGAATGGATGCTTCTCGGCGGTAACGTCCGAAGATCTGCCGCGTGTGGCAGAGCTCGCGATGAATCACCTTGAGCGCCACCGGCAGCGCACTGTCACGCTTCGTTGCGGCGAACACCACGCCCGACGCGCCGCGCCCGAGCACGCCGTCGATCACGTACTGATCGCCGACGACGTCGCCGACATTGGCGGGGTCGTCCGACTCGGCGGGGACGAAGCCGGTGCTGGTCATGGCGCCCTCGAAGAAGGCATCGCGCTGCTGCTCGGGAAAACGCTGCCGACTGGGCCGACGCCGCGCTGCACGTCGGCTGACGCACAGGCGCGGATGATCTTGGGGCTCAGCTCGATCGGATCGAGGATCGCGTCGGGATCGTTGCGACGCCACTCTCGACAGGCGTCCGAGGCGAGCTCGTCAGCGTCGAGCGCGACCAGCGCTTCGAGCAGCTGGCGATGAATCGCAGCCAGATCAGGCTCGGTCAACGTGCCCGCGCCGACCAGCTGATTGCCGCGCGAGATCGCCTCGAGGTAGTGGCCTTCTTTGACATCCTTCTTCAGCACCGGAATCTCGCGAGAAGCTTGCTCTTGCGCATCGCGGTCGTCTCCGCCGGCCTCGCCTGCCACGACGGCCAAGCTCAGGCGCGCAGCTTCGCGGCCCTCGTCGGTGAGCACCAGATCAGTCACCGGCACGATCAGCACGTCCCCCGGCTCGACAGGTTCACCCTTCAACGCGTTGAAACGATCGACGACGTACGCCAGATCTCGTTTGCCGAGGAAGTGATAGGCGACGCTCAGCGTCGACTCGCCCTTTTTTACGACATAACGGAGTGGGTAGGGGACCACGATTTCGCGGCCGGTGACTGGAGGCACCCAGGGCATCGTGTCGTTGGAGAGCGCCAGCGCTTCGCCGCGGCGACCGTCGCCGAGCAGCGTCTCGGCCAAGCCGTTCCAGGTGTCGCCCGCGTTAACGTGGCGGTAGCTCACAGCGGGGACCTCGATGCGCATGCCGGCGAGCATCGGCACGTCGCCGTCGAAGCCGTTGGCGGCGACGAGCACCTTCTCCATCTCGACTCTGCCGTAGAAGCGCTCGGCCATCTCCGCGAGCGTGTCGCCTCGCTGCGCTGTGTATGGAAAGGCGCTCGCTTCGCTTTCGCCGAGGCCCAAGCAGGCGCAAACGGCCAGCGCGACCACTCGAAACCCGGAGCTTACTCGCACGCGCACGGTGCGAGCCTAGCGCTCCTCGAGCGTGCTCGCGAGATCGCGGTAACGGCGCATGTACGTTCGCGTCACCTGGGTCGGGTCGAACTCGAGAAACTTCGCGATTTCGCGCCGCTTGTGCGATCGAGCAGGTCTGCCTCAATCCGGCGGCAGCGGTTCACCGAGCGCGGCCAGCGGTAGTCGAGCGACGTTGAATTTCTTGATCGCGCGGTTGTGTACAGCGATGAATAGCTCGTCGCAAGTGAAGCCCAGCACCCGTTGCCAGCGCCAATCGTCGCTGCCCTGAAGCACCCAGCCCGCACCGTCCGACAGCCGCACGATCTCTGCGTCCTGACCATTGGCCAGCACCCTGCCTGCGTGCCCGCAGCCGACCGCAAATTGAAGCTCGTGCGTGCCGATGCCGAGGCTCAGATCGTTGCGCAGCCTGCGAGGCTCGAGCGCCGCTGGGTCCGTCGTGTAAGGGGCCGTCATGATCGATACTTCTGGGTAGAGGCCGAACGCGTTCTCTTCTTTGCCTTCACCCAGTGTCCAGACCAGATCCTCGCCATCGGTACCCAGATTGATGGCGCCACGCGTCGTATCCCCCGGATATGCAATGAGTGGATGAGTGCCGCGGACATCGTCGTACGCCCAAATGCTGGCGGTCACGTAGTTGCCCGTTTGAAACAGGACGTCCCTGCCAATGAACCATGGCTTGGGACTAAAGCCTGCGCCGTCCGGGTTCATGCCCGGATTGTACAATGGAACTTGCGACGAAAAATCATGCGGTAGCAAGAGCAGCTGAGAGCCATAGTCGAGCTTCACCACCCACTCTGACCCGGCGTACCATGCGCTCTGCCCTTCTGCCTGATTGTGGTACGGCATCTCAGGCGTCAGCGAGCCCACGCGGCCGATCAGCAGCGCGTCGATGTCATAGTCCTTGTTGGGCCCGTAGAGACTGAGAGCGAAGGTATCGTTGCTGAGGTTCCCTATGAAAGCGCCGCAATTGAACGGCCACGGATTTCTCAGTGCAAAGTCGAGCTCGCCGTCGACGTCGCCTACCACCCAGTCAAAATAGGACTGCGCATCGCCGTACCCGTTGATCGCCTTGCGTCCCAAAAGCAGTCGCGTCGTTCCAGCGCTGTCAGTCGCAAAGCCGATATCGGTGACGATCGGATCGCCATCACCGTCGCTCCAGTCTGCCCGCATCTCTTGGCAGTCCGGGTACGCAGCGAGCGGCGGACAGGCCTCCCACTCGATCGGGGGCGGCATCGACGCCAGATCCGGAGGCAGCCAGAAAGTGCACCCGGGGTCGCAGGTCCACTCGACCCAATTCTCGGGTATCGGCGCAGGGTGCGAGCCAGCGATATCGCCGCAGGTCGAGTAGACCCCCGTGCTGGAGCTCGACATCACGCCATACGATATGGACGAGCTCGAGTCCCAGGCCACAGCACCACCGACCGGCTCGAGCGCCAGTGGCTCCGGCTCCTTGGCACAGGCAGACAGGCATACTGCCAAGAGCCAATGCCAATTCACAGGAGCAGGTCCAGATCGCCGACAAAGTGCGGTGCGCTCTCGAGCTCGCTGAACCGATTTCCTCGAACCTTGTTCTGCGGCCGCTTGGTGTAGATCACGAAGCCGTTGGCATCGACTAGCACCGGCAAGGCCAATGCGTGGGGACCTTGGTGGAGCCGGGACACGGTGCCTGTATCGACGTCGAAGCGCACGATTGCATGATGTTTGGGCTGCTCGCGCGAGAAGCTGAACAGCACATGGCCCTCGAGATCGGAGCCGAGCCATACGTCCTCCGGTAAATCGTCGCCGGCCCAGGTCCGGGGCAACGTGGGTGCCCGTTCCCACATTGTTGCCTGGCGTACCGAGGGTGGTCGCTGCGTGCACCCAAAAACGACCATCCAGTCCGCTCCAGGTGCCTCCTTGGTGGATCGCGTTGTCCTCGGGCGGAGGAATCACCATAAGGCCCGTCGTCTGCCAGAAGCTGGCGTCACTCTGATAGAACCAGCGCCAGTTGTGTGGCGAATCGTCGTAGTCGAGCACCACATCGGCGCCCCGGTTGTTGCCGCCAGGCGCGAAAGACATCGAGACGCGGTGATATCGGAATGAGCTCATTTCGCTTAGAGCGTCCGGGACCTCCATGTGCAACTCAAACGTGTCGACGAGCGTGGGGGCGTCGCAGGGCGTGGCGCCCTCCTCATATTGGCAATAACGAAACCGCGTCGGAACGTCCTCGGGCACGAAATCAGCAGCCGTCATCGTGAATCGAGCGCTGCGCGAGCGAAGCGGCCTTATCTGCACCCTGTCTTGGCGGACGCGTTTGAACTCGGACGTGAAAAAGGATGAGGTTACCGACTGGCTCTCGAGCACTTCGAACGGGCGCGGCTCTCCAGCTGGCACCGGCACAGGCTCGCAGGCGTCGGCCATCACGACAGCCTCCCAAGCAGCCTCCGCGTGGCTGTTGGCGTTCGTGTGGCTGGTGTTGCTGGCGAACGGGCAATCATCGACGCCATTACAGGTGCCGTCACAGTCGAAGTCTCCGCCCGGGTCGCAGTCGGGGGAGCTGGCGAAGAAGCCGTCGCTGTCGCACGGGTCGGCGCAGTCCAGGATGCCGTCGTCGTCGCTGTCCAGACTGTTGTCAGTGAACGGGCAGGCGTCACAGACGTCGATGACGGCATCTCCATCCCCGTCGCTGTCGTTGCAGTCGCCCGCGTCACAGGTGTCGAGGTAGGCCGGGCATTCGCCGTCGAAGTTGCCTTCGTCGTCGATGATGCCGTGCCCGTCCGGTGTTTCTGCCGTTGTGAGCCACTCAATGGTCTCGATGCTGTCGACGCCAGCCATGCGGTGCTGGTGAGGTAAGGAGCAAACGGGTTCAATGGATCGGTTGGGCCGGGGCCTGAGTAGCTATTGATGATGCCGCATAGGTTGCCGGAGTCGTCAATCAGCGCGCCGCCTGAGTCGCCCCGCGCGATGCCCGAGTACTGGTCGCAGTACAACGGATAGAAGTTGGCAAAGGCTCGTTCATAGACGACCCCGTCTGGAAACGAGAATCGCAACCAGCCGTCATGGGTGGAGTAGCGCCTCCATGCCAGGATATCGAAGCATGGCGCTGGCTCGTGAAAATTGCTGCCGAAGCCGATGATTGTGCCCGTAAAGTCGGTGCCGCAGGTGTTGTCGGTCAGCGGCGGGTGGATCGGTCGCGCCACGCTGCTCGGCACCCGGTCATCCAAACGCATCAGGGCGAGGTCCTGCGCCGAGTCGTTCGAGTTCGAGTTGTTTGGATCCGGGATACGACGCAAAATGGGGCCGCTGACCTCGAAGGTGTGTGTCGCGAATACGCCAGAAAGATCATGGCTGAAGAAAATCTCGCGGTCCGACTCCGCATCGCCGAAGCAGTGGGCAGCGCTCAGGATCCAACGCGGTGTAATGAGCACGCCGGAACAGCTCGTTGCGTTTCCAGGGGAGTTGATGGCCACGATGTGCGAGTATTGATTGGCTGAGTCGACGGTGGAATAGCCTTTGTATTTCGCATCGCATTCCCTTTTGCGCTACTGCACACAGTCCGTCGGTCCCGGATTTTCAGCCTCACACGATGCGTCGATGAAGCGGAGTTGCACGACAGTGCAAGGGAGAACAGTAGGCCCGCTGTAGGTCACTTCGAGTTCGCCCGGCGATTTCGGGAACGACTCCCACCGGAAGGTGAAGCCGCTATGGTTCTCAAGTGTCCACGGCGTTCCCGACTCGCCGTCAATCGCCGCCGCCACCTCGCCGGGGGTGGGGTTGTCGCCGGTCTCGCCGCAGCCACCGAGAGCGAAGCTATCGCCAGGTCTTTGCCCACAAGCGCAGACTCAAAGTCCGCGATGGGAATGGTCAGGATCTGATCTGGTACGAGATCGCAGCCACCAGGGTCGCAGTGTGCCCTCATGCCGTCGACCTCGCAGCGGTCATCGCCGCACCAGTCGTGCACCTCGAACGGCTCGGGGCAAGGCGAGTCGTGTTCTGGGCAAGGTTCTATCGTACAGGCAACGAACATCGTGACGACGAGCGCCTCGCACGCGAAGGCCAGGGCACTCCGCACAAAACGGTCCGTGATCGGCTTGCCGCTGCGGGTTGCGATCACGCTCGGAGCCCTCCACCGACAACGCTACACGCTTGCCGAGGTGGGCGGGTCCCCAAGGGTTGGCTCCCTGATAAATGGGTCGGAGAAGCACCGACCGAGCCCACGCTGGACCACACTGACTTTTAGTTAGCGCTCCTCGAGCGTGCTCGCGAGATCGCGGTAGCGGCGCATGTACGTTCGCGTGACCTGCGTCGGGTCCAGCTTCAAGAACTTGGCGACTTCTTGGATGAAGCCCTGCACGTAAACGGCAGCCGGCAAGTCGATCGCGCGCTCTTCTTCGAGTGCGGCGAGGTGAAGAGAAGAGATTTTGGACCTCAAGGCGATGTCCGAAAGCTCGACACCCTGCGCTTCTCGAACCTTGCGAAGCAAGGCGCCGGTGAACTCGGTCTCGGCATGAATCTCGCGCCCGATCTCGGCTTGCAGCAGCAAGAGCTCGGCTTGCCGCGCCTCGTCGAAGTGGCGTTCGGCGCGCGCGTCACGCGGCGCGTCTGCGGGAAAGGTCGACAGATCGTAGGCGCGCCGCTTGTTCGAATCGAGCAGGGTGTCGTACGCCTCCTCGATGCGGGCCTGCTCGGCGTGCAGTGCGTCCGGTGTGACCACCGACACCACCGGGAAGCTGCCTTCGCGGAAGATCTCGCGTTGGCGCTTGTACGCCCGACGGATCTCGTCGTCAGCGGCCGTACGCGGCACCCCCAATACTTCGTACAGGTTTTTGGGTAGTGGGCGCGACCAGTCGGCGGGCGCGCGATCGAGATCGCGACGCTCGCCAGCGCGCGCGTCTTCTGCCATCAGCAAAGCCAAGATGCGCCGCGCGATGCGCTCGATGTTGCGCGCGCTCTTGGAGGTCGGGCTCTCGATCAAGAGCGGGCTGCGCTTGCGAACCGAGAGCCAGGCCGCATCGTCGTGCTCGACATGGCCAAGATAGTCCATGCGAATGCCTAAAAAACGATCGCTGATGCCCAGCATCGCAGGGCCGAGCTCGAGATCCGAGCGAAGGCGCGTGGGGCACACCACAAGGCGCGGCGCCAGGCGCGCGAGCTCGCGCGCAGCCATGTTGCCGAGCGCGTGATCGTAACGGTGCAACGCTTCGACGATGTCGAGCGGGCTCGCCATCGGTAACAGCTGTCCGAGGGCGCGCTCGACCAGCCGCAGCTTGTGCTTCTCTTTCATCAGCCGCCGTCTGAGCCCGCGCGCGAACAACGTGCGCAGAAAACCGTAGGTTGTCTCGATTGCGATGGGCTCCGGGGCGGTGACGCAGATCGCGATGTCTGCCGTGGCGAACAGATCCAGACAAGGTGACGCAGCGCTCGCCCCGATGTGAATCAGCACATAGTCGGCGGCGACGGCCGAGAGCCGCTTTTGCCATTCCCCGCGTCGTGCTGGTTTTGCCGGCGCCATCGCCAAGAGATCGAACGCCGACGGCAACATCGAGAGGCCTGGCACCGGGGTCGCCACCGGCACGGGCTGGCTCTCGTCATCCGGATCGAAGCGCACCAGCGGCGCCGCCGGCAACCCCAACATCGCGTGCAGGTTCGAGCCGCCTGGGTCGCCGTCGCAAACGACCACGCTGCGCCCGAGCTGCGCGAAGTAGACGCCCAGATTCAGCGTGAGCGTCGCCTTGCCGACGCCGCCGCGGCCACCGCCGACGACGATTACCCGCTTGCCGCGCGGCAGCCGCGACGGAGGCGGCAACGTCGGCGAGACGCCTTCTTCGCTGAGGGGCGAGTCGTCAGGCTCGGACACGGCGCGACTATAGCGCGCGCAGTCGAGCGCGTGAGCCGCAACAGTTGTGCTACAGTGCCAGTATGCGCGCAGGTCGAACCAAGACGACGAGCTTCTCCCTCGATGACGCGACGCTGAAGAATTTGAAGGCCCTGGCGGCGCGTCGGCACCAGGGCAACGTTTCAGCCCTCCTGGCCGAGGTCGCGTCGCGCGAAGCCAAGTTCGTCGCGGCAGAAGCGTTCTTGCAGAAGTACGGTGCTCCGCCGCTCACGGACGATGCGATAGCCAGAATCGAAGCAGAGTGGCGCGGCGAGCTACCTGCCAAGAAGGCGCGCAAGCGAGCGGCGTGACGTTCACCTTCGACACCGGGATGCTGATCGCGCTCGAGCGCCGTAAACGTCGCGCGATGGAGGCATTTCAGAACATCGTGCGCCGCGGTCTGTTGCCGATTGTACCGGCCGTCGTTTACGCGGAGTGGTGGCGAGGCCGAACCGACATCCGGGAAGAGATTCTTGCGGCCGTCATGGTCGAGGAGATGCCGGCTGACTTCTGTCGTGCGGCCGGCGAGGCGCTCGGCGCCGTCAAAGGGGCGACGCTTGCCGACGCGGTGGTGATGGCCTCGGCCGCGCTGCGGGGTGGAGGCATCGTCTACACGGCCGACCTCGACGATCTGGCCCGGCTGCAACGGCACTTTTCCAGCGTGCGCATCCTCGGCTGCTAGAGGTCGAAGCTCGCTGGCCAGCGTCGCGGTGGGAGCGTATGGTCGGCTCGATGGCCGACATCCGACCGTTTCGTGCACACAGGCCGCGGGCCGAGATCGCCGCTCGCGCAAGCTCCCCGCCGTACGACGTGATCAACACCAAAGAAGCGCGTGCCTTCGCTGAAGGCAACCCGTGGAGCTTCTTGCACGTCACCCGCCCGGAGATCGACCTGCCAGAAGGCACCGACGAGCACGCCGACATCGTCTACGACAAGGCGCGCGAAAACCTCGAGTCGCTCATCGCCGAAGGAGTGCTGGTCGCCGACAGCGAGCCGCGCCTCTACCTGTACGCCCAGAAGATGGGCGATCACCGGCAGGTCGGCATCGTCGCGTGTGCCTCGGTCGCGGACTACGACAAGGGCATCATCAAGAAACACGAGAACACGCGCGCCGACAAAGAGGACGATCGCACGCGTCACATCGACACCATCTCTGCGCACGACGAGCCGGTGTTCCTCACCTATCGCGCGCACGCGAAGCTCGATGCGCTGGTGAAGCGCGGCCAAGACGTCGGTGCTGTCTATGACTTCACGAGCGACGATGGCGTGCACCATCAGCTGTGGGTGCTCGATCGTGACGAGAGCCTCGAGGCATGTCGGTTGTTCGACACGATCCCGACTTTGTACGTGGCCGACGGTCACCACCGCTCCGCCGCGGCGTCGCGCGTCGCCAAGAGTCGACGCGGCACGGGTGGCGAGCACGACGTGTTTCTGACCGTGCTGTTCCCGCACGACCAGATGCAGATCCTCGCCTACAACCGGGTGGTCAAAGACCCCAAGGGCAGGGGCCCGGCGGCGCTCTTGGAGGCGCTGCGCGAGAAGCTCGAGCTCACGCCGGCCGACACGGCGGCACCGCCCAGCGCCAAGACGGTCGGCCTCTATCTCGATCGCAAGTGGTGGCACGGCAAGGTGCGCCCAGGCAGCTTCGACGCGAATGATCCAGTCGCGTCACTCGACTGCTCCATCTGCCAAGACCAGCTGCTCGGCCCGCTGTTCGACGTGCAAGATCCGCGGCGTGACACGCACATCGATTTCGTGGGCGGCATTCGCGGTCACCAAGAGCTCGAGCGCCGCGTCGACGAGGGCGGCTTTTCACTCGCGATACACCTCTACCCCACCCAGCTCGACGAGCTGATGAAGGTGAGCGACGCGGGTCTGTTGATGCCACCGAAGAGCACTTGGTTCGAGCCCAAGCTGAAGAGCGGGCTGTTCATCCACGTGTTCTGAGGCTTCAGCGCGATTTCAGCTCGGCGTAAGAAGCGCCGGCCGTCTCCTTCTCGACCGGCAAGCCCTTCTCGGCCCAGCCAGCGTCCGTGACTTTGCCGAACGAGTCGCGCGCGCCATCGAAGCCGGCGCGTTGATCGACGACGTCTTTGAAGCCGGCCGCCAGCAGCGCGTTGCCAGCTTTGAGCGACCTGCCACCAGCCTTGCAGCCGACGACGATGCGCGCATCTTTGGCGAACACCTTCTCGACGTCGGCCACGAAGGAGGGATTCGGGGTCATGCCCGCCGCGCCTGCGAGAAGGAACGGAATGTTGAGCGCGCCTTTCGGGTGGCCGGCGGCCCACTCTGCCTCGGTGCGGACGTCGACGTACTGGTAGCCATCGGCGAGCAGCTGGTTGGCTTCTTCGGGGGAGACGCGCTTGAGGTCGTTCATCGGAGCTCTGTAGTAGCAGCCTGCCGCCTTCGCCACCGGCGCTTTTCGCGACGTCAGACGCGTCGCCGACGGCGAGCGGTCAGCGCCAAGCCGAGCAACGCCAGCGCCGCGACGCTTGTTCGTGGCGGAGACGAGCTGCTCGCCGCGCAGCCGCCGCCAGATGCGTGGAAGAAGCCGTCGAGGCCGCTCTCCGCATCCGCGGGAGGTGGCTCGATCACGGTGACACGCGCCAAGGTTTGGCCGGTGCGGCCGGTCGAGTCCTTCACACGCAGCTTGACGATGTGTGTGCCCAGCGCGCCGTAGCTCACCGCGAGTGCAGCCGCCGTCAGCGTTTCGTCGAACGAACCGTCGTAGTCGCGGTCGACTTCGATGACGAGATTTGCCGCTGGCTCGTCGAGGTCGGCTACCTCGATTTGAATCGAGGCGTCACCGATGGGCACCTCGACGTCGTCGACTTGAATCGTCGGCGGGCTCCCGCCAGGGGCGTCGACACCGAAGATACTGCGGTAGACGTTCAGCTTGCCCCAGCCGAAGTCGTCGTTGGGGACCACGCCGGTGAAGTCGTCCGCCACCGCGCCCTGCTTCAGCTTGTCTTTCACGCCATCGCCGTCGAGCGACGGATCGTTCTCCAAGAGCAGCGCCGAGGCCCCGGCGACGTGCGGGCTCGCCCCCGACGTGCCGCCGTACACGATGTACGAGAGCGGACGGCTGTCCCAGCGGTTCGGCACGATGGGGTTGTCGGGGCCGCTGATCCACATGATCTTTTCGCCGTCGATGCGGTATCCGCGACCCGAGTAGGAGGCGCGCTCTCCCGGCGTTTTGCCGTCCCAGTCATGGCCGGTGAAGGCAGCGATGGGCATGCCGTGATCAGCCGTGCCTGGGTAGCCGATCAGATGATCTTCGCTCGAAAAGTTCGAAAAATGTGCGCCGAGACCCCAGCCGCTGACTTCGTCCTGCACATAGCCGAAGAGCTGCAAGTCCGCGCCGCCGGGCGCAGAGGGGTCGGTCACAGCGAGCGAGTAGCTACCGGGCGGCACTTCTTCGCCGTTCGTTTGGTCGCGCACCAGATAGAAGTCGGCGCGTGCAGTGCCGCGCGACGAGTCGGTGCGGAAGGAGTACATCGTGACGCCCGGCACGAGCTCGGTCTGCGCGCCCATTGCCGTCGTATCGACGGGAAGCGAGATGCCGCCTGGCCCGTTCAGCACCAGCGTCAGATCGCGTGACGTATCGAGCCACAGCAAGCTCATGCCGACGAAGGTGGCTCCGATCTCCGGCACTTCGATCTCGATCGGTGTGACTTGCCCGCTCGCGACCGAGCGCTTGTAGAGCTTCTTGGAGGTAGACAGGTTGCCGGCGGGGTTCACGTGCACGATGCGGTCGTTCACGCTCGTGTCGTCGATCAGCCCCTCCATGTCGCTCGAGCCGTCCAGGTGGTAGCCCATCCAGGGCGCGTACTCGTGCAGCACGACACGCGCGCCTTCTTCGATGCAGAAGTTGGTCAGCTGAAACTCGCGACCGCCCTGGGTGTCAGACGCCATGACCAGGTCCGCGCCAGGCGCCATGCCGACGAGGCCCGTGAGGCCTGGCACCCCTGCGACCATCACCCCAGCGGCTCCGACGCCGTGCTGAAAGCTCATGTCCCACGGCGCTTCGATCAGATTCTCACCGCGGCGATAGGTCTCGTTGTCCAGGCGAAACGCCTTGATCTTGGAGCTCCCGAGCGCGATGAGCTTTTCGCCTGGGTCGAGCTCGCCGTTCTGGTTCACGTCGTCCATCACCAGGTAGCGCTCGCCGAAGGAAGGTGACGTCTCGTCGAAGCCAGCGTCGGGGCCACGGTCTCGCGACCCGCTGTCGTCTTCGTCCGCGTACAAGAAATCGAGCTTCGGATCGAACGCTGCGGCGTCGCTGTCGAAGAGCGGAACGTCTTGATAAAAGGGCGTGACGACGCCGTTCTCGGAGCGCACGACCACGCCGTAATCGCCGAGGTCGATGCCGTCCGTGCCGATGTCGAACGAGCCGTTCTCGTTCACGTCGATCCAATCGAATGCGCCACCATCGGCGCGAAAGAACAGCGGGTGAAAGACGTCGATCCCATTGTCGACGTCGCACACGGTGATGCCGGTTCCGTCCAGCGGTACTCCGTCTTCTGTTTGTTCACGCCACGTGGCTTGGGCTCCGATCTGCTCGCTTGTCCCATCGAGCGGGTGCGGTGCCGGAATGACAGGGCCGTCGAGCTCGACCGAGTCGATGCCTGGGACCTGACCGAGCGCGGCGGCACTGCCGCGCAGAAGCTCGGCAGCGAGCACCCGCCCGCGGCCGACGACGGCGCCGGAGTCGTGTCGCATCACGCGCGCGCCGAGGCGCTCGAGCGTGTCGATATCCGAGCTGGTGGGCTCGTGATCGAAGCGAATCGTCACCGGGATGGTGTTCCTGGCGAGCCCGCCCTGCACTGCTCCCGCCGCCGCGCCGAGACGATCGGCCACCTCTACAGCGGGCGAAAGTCGCGCTCTGACGCGCGGCGCGGCTTTTGAGGGTGCTGCGGCCGCCGAGGCCGCGAGGCCGAGGACCGTGAGCGTGAGAACGGCGGAAAGCGCGTGACGGCGTCGCGGCGAAAGCACGACCGACTGTACGCTCTCGCCGCGCTGTCAGAGCTCCAAATTCTTCAGGAATGCCGTCAATCTAGTAGTTTGCAGATCCCAAACGGAACGTCGACCGGCCGCGCAGCGGGACCGGGCCCTGGAACAAGGCCGCACGTTGGCCGCGCTGGTTGAGTCGCTCGGTTTGCCGCCAAGGCCACAGCTCCAGCGAACAAAGGCTGGGGTCGACCCTGCGCTCGATGGCTATCGCTGTGCCCGCGCTCTCCACTGCGCTCCTCAGCACGTGCTCGGCAGAGAGGCTGCGCAGAGGCTGTCACGAAAGGGCGTCTTGCTACGACGAGCCGACATGAGTGTTGCTTCCCGCTTGGTCGGGACCCTCCTTGCAGTTGTCGGCCTGATCGTGACGATTGCGCTGCCGTCGTCGGCGTACGCGCACCCGCCGGAGCCGCCCACGGCGACGCAGACCTGGCTCTTGGATCGAGTGAAGGACAAGGGCGTGCTCGTGATTCACGTGCTGGTCCCGCTTTGCAACAACGCGCAGATCGTTTGCGGCAGCAAGGCCGCGGGAGATCCGGTTGACCTGAAGCACAACCTCTACTGGGGCGCCATTTTCGGCCAGAAGCGGTTCTTCTCGCGCAAAGCCAGCAACTTCGAACAGGTCAGCGTTGCAGCAGGCGTCGGCGCTCACCTCGAGCGCGCTGTATTCCGTCGGCAACTCGAAGGAGCGAGTTGGGACCGCAAAGACCCGGTGGAGCTTATCGTGGTTCTGGATGCGTTCCGTGGCGACCGCATCGACGACGTCGTCGACAGCTTCTTCGACGAGGCCGGCAGTGGCAAGACGTTGGTGTTCGGCGCCAAGTCTGGGCCTCGTTCGGTCCGGGTAGATGTCGTCGGGTACGCCGGGCACAACCGCATGATGGACGGCAAAAGGGCGCCAGCCATCACCAAAGAGAGCAAGCGCGACCCGATCCCGAGCTTCGTGATGGCCTGCCACTCGAGGCGCTACTTCAGCGAAGGGCTCACGTTGCGCGGCTCCGACATGCTGGTGATGACCAAGCAGCTGATGGCGCCGGAGGGCTACGTGATCGAAGCGATCGTCGGGGCCGTCGCCATCAACGCCCGCCCAGTGTCGATCAAGGCACGTGCGGTAGCGGCGTACGCGAAGTGGCAGAAGACAAAAGAGAACGTCGCGTCGACCATCTTCGACTGAGACCGATGAACAATCCGGCTGACCGCTGACCGCCTGCTCGTGATCGCTGGATTTGGCTCCAGCTGCACCCGAATCTTTTCCCCAGCGCACTCCTAGGAGTGCTTCTGCTTTACGGTCGCACTTTGGGGTGGGTGCGAATCACTTCGGTCAGCTGGCGGTAGCCGGTTGATTTGGGAACGGCGTGGTGAATCAGGCCCGCTTCCGCGGCAACCTCGCCCTTGTCGATGTCAGCGCCGGAGAAGAGAACCAGCAGCGTGTCCGGGTATTGCTCTCGAACGTAGGCCAAGAGGGAGAGCCCATCTTCACCTGGCATCGCAAAATCACTAACGACGATATCGAAATTGCGGGTCGCGAGCAGCTCGCGCGCGGCGGCCGCAGAGGAGGCCGTGGTGACGTCTGCGTGTCGGGCCAAAGTACGCGCGGCGACGCTCAGAAGCGCGGCATCGTCGTCGACGACGAGCACCGATAACGCGCCCTCCGCGCTCACTGTGCTTCCCCCCCGCGAGATGGCGAAAGAAACACGTAAGCACACGAGATCTGCGCCAACTGGCTGCCGCACTTAGGCATCCCAGACTTTGCTCTACACGACCTCTCGACTGATGACACGCAGTTCCCAAACGGGCGTCGCAATCGAACAACGAGATCGGATCTTGTCGCTGGATCGGAGAGGTCGCTGGATCGGAGAGGTCGCTGGATCGGAGAGGTCGCTGGATCGGAGAGGTCGCTGGATCGGAGAGGTCGCTGGGTCGGAGAGGTCGCTGGATCGGAGAGGTTCGCCGTTAAATGCCGCCGGCCGCGAACGGGAGGATCGTCTTCAGGTCTTCGTCGTTGAAGCGCAGCTGAAGGCCCACGAAATAGTCACGGCGGTCGCCGTTGATGATGTCGTCGACGCCGCCGAGCAGCCACAGCTTGCTGATGAACTCGTAGCCGAGGCTGATGCGCCAGCGGGGTATGAGCTGCTCGCCGAAGCCGAATATGTCCTGCTTGAGCTCGAAGCGATCGTCGATCAGGTGCAGATCGAGCCCGAGGCCGCCTGTTGATTCCATGATGCCGAATCGACCCGTGAACGGGCCGAGGCGCTTTGCAAACTGAAAGCTCAAGCGGAAATCGTTGGTGGTGGTGACGCGCGTCTCCCGGTAGCTCGGGGGCTCGTTCGGGTTGGTGGTATCGACCGTGGTCTGTTCGATGCTGGTCTTGCCTCGGGGGTCGTTGACCAGCTGAATCAGGTAGTATTTGTCGACCGAAGGCTGGAGCCGCAGCTCGACGTAGCTCTTTACGGTGTTGGCGAGGAAGTTGTAGTCCGCGCGCAACCCCACCACCGTTTGCACGCGGCCGATGCCGCCCACCAGATCGCCGACGTCGGTGACGATGGTCTCGACTTCGTTGATGAGCGTCTCGTCCTTGGTGAGGCGGCCGACAGTGCCTTCGCCGCGATCGACGCGCGCAGCAATATTGTCGGCGTGGCCGAGCACCGATTCGAGGCTTGCGCTGGCGCGATCGATTCGCTCGAGCGCCGATCGGACCTCGCCTTTGCCAGCGCCCGGCGCCCCGGCGTCGTCGCCTTTCTGGGTGAAGGTGCGAATGTCGGCTGTCACTTGCTTGATGTTGGCGAGAATGGCTTGGATCTCCGGCTTTGCGCCGCCAGTGATCGCATTCACGTTGGCGAGCGTGCCCTTCACCGCCTCGCGATTCTCTTTCACCGTCGCGTTCAGCTGCTCGGTGACCTCGGCCAGGTTCTTCAAGATCTTGGCGATCTGGTCCTGCCCTGTGTTGGAGCCGACGGTATTTTTCAGGCTCTCGGTGACGGTCTTGACGTCTTTCAGGATGTCGGAGACCTGCCCTTGCAGCGACTGCAGGGTGGGCTCTTCGATGTAGTTCGTGATCCAGCCGCCGTCGGGGATACGCTCGAGGCCCTCGGTGCCGGGTGCGAGCACGATGTAGTACTCGCCGATCAAGCTCGCTGAGCGCTTGCCGATAGCAGCGTCGAGATAGAGCGGCGCATCGGGTCGCATCTTGATGTCGACGCGCGCGCGACCCTCGTCCAGCCAGATGCGCTCCACGACACCGACCTGGATGCCGCTGATCATCACGCGCGACTGCGGGGCGACACCGGTCATGTCGGGCATGTACGCCGAAACGAGGTAGCCGCCGCTCGTCCCGGTGGAGCGGGAGATGAAGCGGTAGCCCACGATGACGCAGATCACGAGGATCAAGGCCATCGCGCCCACCTTCGCGGCGCGTGAAAACTCGGGCACTCTTGCGAGGGCAGCCTACCACCGACACCGGCGAGACCAAACAGATGGCTAGTACTGCCGGCCGGAAGTCTGCTTCCGGATCCGGCAGTACCCAGGAGCACAGAGTGAGTCGGCCAAAAGCTACACGCCGTGCCGACGGTTACTAGTGGTCGTGCTGCAGGTTGTTCGATCGGCTGCGCAAGGGATTGCTCCGCTATGCTGCGCGGCCCATGGATAATGACCGGCTGTTTGGGCTCATCGAAAAGCAGTGGGACGAGAGCATTCTCCCCAAGATCGAGGAGTACATCCGGATCCCCTGCAAATCGCCCCATTTTGACGCAGATTGGGAGGCGTCGGGCCACCTCGAGAAGGCGGTCACGCTGATCGAAGCGTGGTGCAAGACGCAACCGATCAAGGGGCTGACCACCGAGGTGGTGCGCTTGCCGGGTCGCTCGCCCCTGCTTTTCATGGAGATTCCGGCGACGGACGGGAGCGACGGGGACACCGTCATGCTCTACGGCCACTACGACAAGCAGCCGGAGATGACCGGCTGGCGGGACGGCCTCGGCCCTTGGTTGCCAGTGCGTGAGGGCGACAAGCTGTACGGGCGCGGCGGCGCCGACGACGGCTACGCAGCCTTCGCGTCGCTGCTCGCCATCCGCGCGCTTGGCGAGCTCGGCGCAAAGCATCGTCGCTGCGTCGTGATCATCGAAGGTTGCGAAGAGAGCGGCAGCTTCGATCTGCCGTTTTACCTCCAGCACCTCGGCGACCGCATGGGCAACGTCAGCCTCGTGGTTTGCCTCGACTCGGGGTGCGGCAACTACGAGCAGCTCTGGCTCACCACCAGCTTGCGTGGCCTCGTGGGCGGCACACTAACGGTGAAGGTGCTCGAGCAAGGCGTACACTCGGGCGACGCGAGCGGCGTCGTGCCCTCCAGCTTTCGCATCGCGCGCCAGCTGCTCGATCGCCTCGAAGACGTCGCCACTGGCGCGATCTTGCCGCACAGCTTTCACGCCTACATCCCGGATGAGCGCACCTTGCAGGCGAAGGTCAGCGGTCGGGTCTTGCAAGACTCGCTGCTCAGTCGCTTTCCCTACGCAGGCCGGACCGAAGCCATGAGCACCGACACGACCCAAGTGGTGCTCAATCGCACCTGGAAGCCATTCTTGGCGGTGACGGGCGCTGCAGGGCTTCCGCCCATCGAGAACGCCGGCAATGTGCTGCGACCCTTCACGTCGCTGAAGCTCTCGCTGCGGCTGCCCCCGACCGTCGATGCGACCACTGCATTGGCCGAGCTCGGCCGCTTGCTCACGGCGGACCCGCCTTATGCCGCCGACGTCACCTTCGCGCCCGACACCCCTGGCGACGGGTGGAATGCGCCGGCCCTCGCGCCGTGGCTCGGCACATCGGTCGAGCGCGCTTCACAAGCCTTCTTCAAGCGAGAGGCCTGCTACATGGGCGAAGGCGGCTCGATTCCTTTCATGGGCATGTTGGGGCGCAGCTACCCCGAGGCTCAGTTCGTCATCACTGGCGTACTGGGTCCCAATTCGAACGCGCACGGCCCCAATGAATTTTTGCATGTGCCAATGGCAAAGCGGCTGACGGCGGCGGTGGCGCTGGTGCTGGCTGATCACGCTGCGCGCTGAGAGATCAATCAGGCCAGCAGATAGGCGATCGCGTCTTTTCCCATCTCGAAGACGTTGGCAGCGGGGGCGCGCCGCTCGCGCGCGAGGCGCTCGACCTGCAGGCGGCCGACAGCAGACTTCACCAATATCGCGCGCTTCTTGAAGCCATCGAACAGGTCGTGCTGCATGCTCGCCAACGTCGACTCGAAGTCTTCATCGTTGCGGCCGGGGGCATCACGCACGTCAGTCAGCAAGCTGTAATGGTGGCGAGATATCCCCCGGGTCGCAGCGACGAGCTGGCGTAGGTCGTCTCTGGCTACGGCCGCACTCGGGAAGGCCAGCGGTGAGCGCGTGTAACGTACGATTCCCTCCGGCTCGTCGACCGTGAGCCGGAAGTATTCGTTCTCCATTATGACGGCCATGAGCGGAAGCCTGATGCATTGCGACGGATCGATCAAGTAGAGGAACGTTGGCGAGTGGGCTCAATATCCGCGAGCGGCGGCGGCTACCGCAGCGCAGCGGCGGCCCTCGCCACGTGCAAATCGCTGTCGTCGCCGAGGTCGCTCGCAACCAGCTCGGCATCGGCGAGTGAGACGCGCGCGAGGGATCGCAGGGCCGCCGAGCGGACCAAGCCCGGCGCCGCCACGTCGCGGGCGAGCGCTTCGAGTCGCCCAAAAATTGCATCATTGCGCTCGTCTTCCAACAGGCGGCCCAACATCAATGCCGCGCGTCGGCGTACGAAATTCGGCGCGCTCGCATCCTCGAGCACGCGCAGCATTGCAGATTGCCCGATTGGGTCGGCGACACCTGTCGAAGCAAGCTCAGCGAAGTAGTCGCTGCCAGCGCCCATTGGGCAACCGATGCCAGTCAATGAAAGTGCTGCGCCACCGGGCAGGCCGGCCGCCCATGGCTCAGCCGAGGGGTCGCGAGCCCCGACGCTGGTCGCGCCAGCACGCGCAATCGCCATAGCTTCGTCGGACGCGCGGCGGCCCTGTGACTGTTGCGGATCGCTCGCGCCAAACCCATCGAGCGGCGGACCGTAGGGGGGCATTGGCTGCCCCCCTGCCTCGTACACCCCGCGATACAAGCTGCTGCCCTGAATGACCTTTGCCTCTTTGCCGGAGAAGAAGCCCAACCCGGAGCCACCGGTGGGAAACATCGTGAAGTCGTAATCGGGGCAGCTATCCAAGAGCGCATTGACGTCGGGACAAGAGGGCGTGTCGTCGAGCGCGTCGCCGAAGCCGACCGCGAACTCGGTCGTGTGGAACAGGCCAGCAAAGTGACCGGCTTCGTGCCGCAAGATGGTCGGGTCGTAGTCTTTGCCCAGCACCATCCAGATCACGGCGCTGGCGTGTGTCCCGTGCCACATGCCGACTCCGGGGATACCTACTGAATAGCCGGCAGCGCCCTCGAGTGAGCCCTCGATGCTCGCGGTCGCCATTACATTGAGCGCTGGCCGCGTGGTGGCCGCCTTCGACTCCTCCAACAGCGCGAACAGATTGTCGTCGTCCACGATGAAGTAGTCATCGGAGACCGAATAGAACGTCACGTTGCCCAGCTCGACGCCGCCCCAGTCCGAGAATGCAGCAGCCAGCGAGTCGAGCGTCTCGCTCTCGGCGAGCAAGCCGTCGGGTGAGAACACGTTCACGTCGAGCACCCCGCCGTGAAACGCGCCATCAGCCGTCGAGCGGCGCCACAGACCGACGCGGCTGGGTGAGCTCGACTCGAAGCTGAAGCTCCACGTGCCGGTGGCGAACGGGAAAGTCTCGGGGTGATCGACCTGGGGCGTACCGTGACCCAGCGCGCCGTACCAAAGCCACTCGAAGGTATTGGACGGCACGAAGCCATTGAGGACGACTGCGCCGCTCGGCGCGATCAGCTGATTGAAACGCATTTCTGCGGAGGTGTCGTCGCTGGTGGCAAGGGCAGTGATGCCCAGCGTGCCGGCCGGCGCATCGATCGAGACCAGGCCGCTCGTGATGTCTTCGGAAACGACCTCTTCCACCAGGCCCGGGCCGCCGCCGCCGGTCGCCATGACGCCGGTGCTGGTCGATGTGGCAGTGGAGGTCGAGCCTGACGAGGTCACCAGCGTGATCGGCGCCCCGCCGTTTCCGCCGGCACCGGGAGGGCTGCCGCCTTCGCCGTCGTCCTCGACGAAGACGACCTTACCCCCGCAGCCGATGACGAGAGACGCGAGCAGGAACGCAGAGACGGCAGTGGTGCGCATGAACGGCCCGAGGTTATCACCTTGATGCCTCGCTTTTCGGGCGCATTCGCGACACGAATTTTGCTTGTGCTTGGGGTGTATTGAGTTGACGGGGGACGGTGCTGCTTAGCGCCAGATGTTGCCGGCGAGCTGCGCCCGTGCGGTGACCCTCTTGAAGGAGCTGCTGAACGAGCCATAGCGATCTGCCGCGGCGCGCTCGAGGGTTTGGCTGCTGAAGACGACGGCGATCGCGAGCGTCCCGTCGAGGTAAGGGCCGCCTATGATCTCAGCCGAGCGCGCGGATTTCTCGCAGCGCCGTGTCGACCTCGGCTGGAGAATTGAGCAGCGCGGGCGCAACGCGTGCGCAAGTCGGGCGGTAAGGCGTCGTCGTCGCGATGATCTTCTTCTCGAGCAGCTTCTCGACCAGGTGCTCGGGCGGCCGACCATTCAAGTCGAAGCAGATGATGCCGGCGGAGAGCTCGCTCGCGAGTGGTGTGTGGAGCGTGATGTTGGACATCGACGAGAGCCCCTCCTTGAATTGCGTGTTGAGCGCGCGGATGCGGTTTTCGATCTTTGCCTTGCCGATGTCGAGGTGGAAAGAAAAGGCGGCCCCCAGAGCCCAGCGGTGTTCGAATGAGTGAAAGCCCCCAGGCGTCATCATGCTCGCGTTGGTTTCTGGCGGCGGAACGTCGCGCATCCAGGCGGAGTATGCCTCGAAGCCGAAGTGCGGAATCGTCGGACGCAGGCGTGCCCATTGGGCTGTCTTGCCCCATAGCACGCCCGTTCCGCGAGGCCCGAAGATCCACTTGTGGCAACCAGCGGCGAAGAAATCGCAACCGAGATCTGCCATGGTGAAGTCCTCGACGCCGAAGCCGTGCACGCCGTCCACGCACAACAACACTCTGTCGGCCTCCGCTCGTCCGATATTTGCCTTGGCCACCGCTTCGGAGATCGCCCGCACCGGCAGCTTCACGCCCGTGCACGAATGCACCCAGGTGATCGCTATCACCCGGGTCGACTTCGTGATCGCGCGCGCGATGGCCTCCACCATTGCGCCGCTCGATGCCGCGCTCGCTCGCTCGTAGAGCGGGATCTTCTGGACTGTAGCGCCCGTGCGCTGTGCGACGAGCCGCAGCGTCTCGTGCGTAGCGAAATGGTCGTGGGTGGTGGTGAGCACGACGTCTCCAGCGCGGAGCGGCAGACCCTGATACAGGCTCGCGAGCGACATGGTCGTGCTGTCGGTCAGCGCGATGTCGGTGGACGGCACGCCCATGTAGCGGCCGGCGAGCTCGAGAACCCCTTGCGTGGCTGTATTGAGCTTCTCGTTCTTCGCCAGGTAATGCACCGGGTTCTCGTCGAGCTCGCGGCGGTGCCTCTCGATGGCTTCGCGAACGACGCGCGGGTGAGACGCGAGCAAGAAGCTGCCGAGGTGGATCCATTCTCGGGACAAGTTGAACTCCGCGCGGAGGCTCTCCCACTCGCCCAGCGCTACCGCGGGCTGAGCGGGGTCGTTCGAAGGCACACCGATGTTCGATGCCACGCCGGCGCTAGAGGGCGCGCTGCCACCTGAAGCGCCGGAACAGCCGGTCAGCGCGCCTGCCGCGACAGCGACACCGGTCAGTAGCTCTCGGCGGCGCAAGTCTCGTGAGCCCATGGCCTACAACGTAGCTCGGAGCGCGGGAGCCGTGGTACTTGGTGGCGATGAACCGGTTGCTCTTCGCCCTCTCGGCTGCGGTTGCGTGTGGCCCAAGCCAGCCGAACAACGGCAGCACTGTCGACGTGCCGACGACACAGTCAACCGATGAGGGCTCAGCCAGTGGCACGCTGATCTCTTCCCGAACTCCGGATCTATCCGGCACTTGGTCGAGCGCCTCGTGCGGCAAGCGCAGCTACGAGCGGGTGATCACCGTCACGAACGATGGCAAATTCGTCGCGGACGACCGCGTGTCGCCATGCCCGCCCGGCACCCAATGCGTTTGGTCCGGCATCGTGCATCGCAAGGGCAGCTACGAGCGTGTCGCGCTGACGCTGGCGCTCTTTCCGGACGAGGTCGAGGGCAAGCAAGCGGGCGAGCCGTTTCCTTCGACGCTGGCCCCTGCCGGGGCTGGCATCGAGGACGACTATGGTTGTGCTTACGTGAAGCGCTCTTGAAGCCCAAGGCTCGGTTTTGAGCGGGGGCGTGGTGGGCAACGCGAAGGTCATCAAGAAGACATGGACTTCCCTGCGGACACCATCACGCGCGCCACCGTGCTCTTGAAGTGACGCGCTGCTCCGCGGGGCGTCGAGACGCCGAGGTGGCTGTCTCGTGCAACCGCCTTGTTGGGCGGTCCGTGCGAAAGGACTACGAGGTCAGGATGGTTACGCCGATCGCGTGAGCCGCCAGCGCTTCGAGATCGTGCGGATCGGACGTCAATGCGGTGCCGTCGGGCTCAGCGAAAGCGACCACAAGCGCGTCTACAGCCGACCCGGTCTTTGCGAGGCGACGGAGCTGGGCTGCGCGTTGCGCGATCGACTCAGGGATGTCTTCCGCGATGTCGCAGGTCTTGAGGAATTGATTGGTTGGGGCGTCGCGACCGGCGTGACCCTGAAGACACTCGACGAGAACAACAGATGGAACGACCGGTGGCCACATGCCGGCCCGCAAGAGCGAACGAATGCGTGCGGTCACGTCCTTGGAGTGGCGGGCAAGGAGAGAAACCCCACCGGCATCGAGCACGAGCTTCATCCGGCTTTGCGAGCCGGACGGCGTGACGCTTTTCGGACCCAGGCGTCAGCTCGGGCTTGGTCCGTCGGCGAGGGTTCGCCGAGTTTCTTGGTAAGACCCGCGAGGTACTTCCCGGTTTCGGCGAGCAGGTCCTGCCGACGCATCTCGGCGGCGAGTGCCTTCTGAAGAAGCTCCGAGACGGGCAGGCCGCGTGCCTTCACCTGTTGGTACATCCCGTCAGGCAGATAGACCTGCATGCGCGGCATACGCCTAGATGTACACCCCTCGGCGCGGCCGTGCAAGGTAGCCTTGCTCCGGTCCGCCCGTTGGCCGTTGCGGGCGCGATCGCGGATCGACCGCGCGAAGCTGAGCATCGGAAGCTCAGCTCTCGAGATGTGTGCTTGCTTCAATCGTCGGGCTCGCTCGCGCCGGTGATGTCGACCAGCGCCCCGTTCTCGATGATGAAGAACCGACACCCGACGGCGGCGTCGTGGACGCACGATTGATCTGCGGTATCGCAGGCTTCGTATTCGTACACGTTGATGGCGTAGCGCTCGCCTTCGACCAGGTCGATCGCGTCCATTTGCCAGCCGGCGTTCGGCGGCAGCTCGCCATAAACGATGGGCCCGACGATCTCCGGGGTGCCCCGGAGCACGTCGTCGAACTTGCCGGCGTAGTTTACGCCCATGGCAGTCTCCCAAACCAAGTCTGACACGCCGTAGTAGCAGTAGCCGTGGAAGGGCGTTGGCTCGCACTCCTCCACGCAGCGCTCGACCTCTATCCAGTGCACCGGCCGGTTCAGCGTGATCGTCAACCCGTCGCCCCGTGCCGTCGTGGGCGGAGCGAAGCCGACGCTCTCGTCACCGACGCCGGCCTCCTCGAGCCCCATCGAGAGCCTGACATGAATGCGCTCCGGGTCTTCGCTCGCGCAACCGACAAACAGCACCACGAACGCAGCAACAAGACTTCGATTCATAAGCACCTCTCTCGGGATTTGTCGTGTGCCGCGAGATCCTTCAAGTAATCGTCACGCTCGAGTAGAATGTTCTGCGTCGAGCGTCAGCTATGCGCTCGTCCAGCTGACGCTGCGGTCCCATAGCGCTTTGGCGAGCGCACCGTCCTCTGCGAGCGCGCTGGGCTCTCGCACGCGGCTCTTGTCGTAGTAGAGGCCCGTCTCGTTGCCGGCCTCCGGCGACAGCGCGCAATGCAGGCTGGTCTTGGCACCCTCTTCATTCGAGATCATGGACATCAGAAGCAGCTGGCGGAAAGGCCACGGAATGCGCCGGTACGCGTCGGAGGCGACCCCGCCGGGGTGCAGCGAATAGGTGGTTACGCCAGTGCCCTCGAGCCGCCGGCCGAGCTCGGCGCTGAAGAGCACGTTGGCGAGCTTCGAGACTTGGTATTCGGGCAGCCCGGTGATGGTCTTGGTGAAGCCGCGTACGGCGTCGAGATCGAGCGATTTTGCCTTGTAATGCATGGTGCTCGACACATTGACGATGCGCGCCGGCGCGGATGCCTTGATGCACTCGAGCAAGAGCTCGGTCAGCAGGAAGTGGCCCAAATGGTTCATGCCGAAGTGCAGCTCGAAGCCATCGGCGGTCTCGCCGCGTTGACCGGCGACGCCCGCGTTGTTGATCAGCAAATGCAGCGGCAGACTGCGCGCGAGAAACGCGGCTGCCCCGCGACGCACGGATGCGAGCGAAGCCAGGTCGAGCTCGAAGTACTCGACCTTGTCATTGCCAGAGCGTGAGCGGATGTCGCTGGCTGCCCGTTGGCCCTTGGGCTCACTGCGGCACGCCACGAACACGTGCGCGCCAGCCCGCGCGAGCTCTAGCGCGGTCGCGCGCCCGATGCCGGTGTTCGCGCCCGTTACGAATGCGACCGATTTTTCGAGGGTCTTCTCCATCGGCCGAAGCTAGCACCACTCGGTGTACTCGAGCGCGTAACATCCCAGGATGTTGCCTTCTCGCGCGCTGGCGCTGAACGCGAGCTTCGCCACCCGGCGACTCCGCATCGAGCCGCTCCTGGCGGACCACGCCCCGCTGCTGTTCGAGGGGCTACAGCACCCGGCGATCTACCAGTGGATTTCGTCCAGCCCGCCACTTTCTGTCGACACCCTCGCAGCGGCGTTGCGCAAGAAGGAAGCGAGGCTTTCGCCTGATGGGAAGAGCGCCTGGCTCGCCTGGGCGGTGCTCAGCGCCGACGGGCTGATCGGCAAGCTCGACGCCGAGGTCACCCGAGACGATGTCGCGACGAACGTCGGCTTCCTGTTCTTTCCAGCGTATTGGGGTCTTGGCTTCGCGACTGAAGCGGTCAGCGCTCTTGCGGAGCATCTGCGCTCGCTTGGGGTCAGCGAGCAACGCGCGACGGTGACAGTGGGCAATGGCGCTTCGGCGCGCGTGCTGGAGAGAGCTTCGTTCAGAAAAACCGCCATTCTCCGTGCAAACGACGTCATTCGCGGGGTGGCCTGCGACGACATGCTCTACGTCCTGCGGTCGTCTCCGCGCGCCGCTTGCGAAGACGAGTGACGTCGGCGATGCTATGTTGCCACGGTGTCTTCTGGGCGAATCAAGGGAGCAGCGTTTCGCGAGCTCCTGATCTGGTACGGCAGTCGCTTCGGAGCGAGCGTCCTGACCGCACGGGTGCTCTCGGTTCCCCCCGATGACCGCCGCGAGTTCGATCCTTACTCGCCGTCAGTGGGTGTGATTCCTTCGGCCTGGTACGCGGCTCACACCGTGCATTCCCTGCTCGACGCGGTGACCGCAGGCACTTCGCAGGGTGAACGTGAGCAGCTCGCCATCGAGGGCTCCGAGGCGGTCATGAAGGCGACGCTCAGCGGCGTCTACCGGCTGATTTTCAAGGTGATGGCCACGCCCGAGCGCTACGCGAGCCACGCGCCGAAGTTGTGGTCTTCGTACTACGATTGCGGCAGGTTCAACGTCGCTCTCCGAGGTCGAGGCGCAGCGATCTGCACCATCGAAAGCTGGTCCAGCCACCACGACTTCATCTGCTTGCTCAACTGGGGCGCTGCGAGCGCGATCTACCGCGCGATCGGCTGCGCCAATGTCCGCACAGAGCGGACGAGCTGCGTGGATGCGGGAGCGTCATGTTGCCGCTTCGTTACCCGCTGGGACGAGTGAACGTCGTGCGCGCTTCGCACCATGCTTCCCCTGACGCCATCCAGTTCCACAGAAAGAAATTTGAACAAGGTGGCGTATTCGGAACCGTCGTAATGGCGCCAACCCCGCAAGAGCTGAATGGTCTCGGGTTGCCCAGTGCCCCGCCTTGGGCGAGCTCCTATCTGCCGGAGCGCCGTGCCTGAATCGCTGACGTCCGACAACCTCGATTGGATCGCGGAGGCCACCGGCGCAGCCAGCGCTGGACAGGGCCAGCACATTCAGACCTTGTGGGGCGGTTATGGTGAGCTCTTTCGTGTCGAGCTCGCCGGCGCAAGCGTCACGAGCGCTGTCGTGAAGTGGGTGAAGCCGCCGGCTCGACCTCGAAATGTCACCGACGAAATTTCGCACGCGAGAAAGTGTCGCTCGTACGAGGTCGAGACGGCTTGGTATCGCGGGCTAGCAGCTCGCTGCGATGAGACATGCCGCGTTGCATCGCTGCTGGGTGTTCGCAGTATTGGCGATGAAATCATGCTCGTCTTGGAAGATTTGGACGCCGCCCGTTTCTCCGAGCGTTGCCGAGCGCCGAGGAGGCACGAGCTCGAGCTCTGCCTCGGCTGGCTGGCATCCTTTCACGCGCGTTTCTTGGGCGTCGAGCCGCGCGGTCTGTGGCCGGTGGGCACCTATTGGCATCTGGCGACACGGCCCCAAGAGCTCCGCGCGATCGATGACCAAGCATTGCGCGAGGCCGCCCCACGCTTGGACGCGAGGCTCAACGGCTGCACCTTTCAGACGCTCGTGCACGGCGACGCGAAGCTCGCCAACTTCTGCTTCACGCCTCAGAGCACCGCCGTGGCGGCGGTGGACTTTCAATACGTCGGCGGAGGCTGTGGCATCAAGGACGTGGCGTACTTGCTGACGGGTGACGCGGGGTCAGAGGCAGCCGAGCAGCGCGCGCTCGACTCCTACTTTCGGGCGCTCCGAACATCGCTGGCCATGCTCGGCCGCACCGACCCCGACATCGCTGCGGTCGAGCGCGAATGGCGCGCTCTCTACCCGATCGCATGCGCAGACTTTTACCGCTTCCTCGCCGGCTGGGCGAAACCGCACTGGCACCATGACTCGCACGGCCAGCGGCTGGTGCGCTCCGTATTGCGTTCACTGGGTTGAGCTGCGCCAGCCCGTGCTTGACGCTGGCTGAGCTTCTGGCTCGAAATATTCTTCGAGGCGCGCCTCGGCTTCGTCGCCGAAGAGCAGCTCGCAAGCCTCGCGCAGCCCAGGCGCGTCTCGCAGCTCAGCCTGGTGAATCACCAGCGATATCTTCGACCTTCGACGCAGAAAGTCGCCGAGCTTGACGATCATTTCCCGGCGTGCGGCCTGCGCGATCTCGCAGCGGAGGTATTCAGCGCCCTCGATCAAGAGCTCCGCCATTGTCGGGTCGGCGCGGATATCTTCGAGTAGGGTAAATGCCTCGGCGCCATAGCGGCGCCAGAGCCGTGTCGAGAGCGGCTCGGATGAGCCGGCCGAAGTCAGCGCGTCGAGACGCATGAGTGCTGCCTGATGAAAGTATGCCTCACGCGTTTGCGGAGGTGGCTCGCCGTACCAAGGGGCGTCGGGATACGCGAGCGCGATGCCGAGCGCGCCGACGGCGTGCGCGATCTCTTCGCCCACGTTCAAACAATCTGTCAGCTTTCCGCCGAAGATGCTGATGTGGGCGCGTGACCCGTCGACCTCGACGGCGTGTTTGCGCGACAACTGCGTCCAATCGGCGTGCCCCGAGTCGGACTTGGCGACGACTAGCGGCCGCACGCCGCAGCGCTCGGCCACGATGTCATTTCTGCCGAGGGGCTTGTCGAGACGCAGCCTTTTGTTGATGTTCGAAAGTACGAATTCGCGGTCTGCGTCGGTCACATGGGTCGTGGGGCTCTCGACGCGGGTGTCGGTGGTGCCGATACAGGTGCGCGGGCCCATGGGGATGACGAAGAACAGCCGGCCGTCGTCCGCGAAGAAGGTGAGCACGCGCTTGTGGGGCGTGAGCCTCGGTACGATCAGGTGAATGCCTTTCGAGAAGACATGTCGCGACAGAGTGACGACGCCAGCGCGCTCGTTCATTGCGTCGACCATCGGCCCACACGCGTTGACGAGCACACGTGAGCGGATCGACCTCACTTCACCGGATACGCCGTCGCGGACCTTGGTGAGCCAGATATGCCCTTCGCGCGTCGAGCCCAACGACTCGACATAGTTGGCCGCCGCGCAGCCGTGATTGAGCGCCGAGCGGACGAAGTTCCACACGAAGCGGGCGTCGTTGTCGTGAAGGTACGCGTCGGAGTACTCGAAGCCGCCGTCAGCGCCATCGAGCGCGACGATTGGCTCCTCTCTAGCCAGCGCGGCGACCCCGAGGTGTCGCGGCCGCTTGGTGAAGAAGGACCCGATCAACCAATAGAGCCATGTCCCGAGCACCAACTTCCACAAGCTGTGGCGAAAGCCGCGCTCGTGGACCACCAGAAATCGGATCTCTTCGACGGTCGATGGGTAACTTCGGATCAGGTGATTACGAGAGACGCAGAGCTTTCGCACCAGGGCAAACTCGAACGTCTCCATGTATTTGATGCCGCCCCACGCCAGGTTCGATGACTGTTGCGACGTGAAGGACGCGAAGTCACCGGCGTCGATCAACCCGACACGCGCACCGCGAGCCGCCAGGCACGCGGCCGAGACGGCGCCATTGACGCCGCCGCCCACGACCAACACGTCGAGCGTCTCTTCTGACAGACGCCGGATGCCAGCGTTGCGCAGCTGCGACATGTTGCCGCCTTATAGCGCGGGCGACGTCAGGCGCGACGCTTCGTTGTCGGCTTCTTTGGGGCTGGCTTCTTTGGGGCTGGCTTCTTTGGCGCGCCAGATTGTCCCTCGTCGAGCAGGCGTACAAGCCGCTTCGGCGCGATGATGCGATAGCTGTCGACGATGAGCTGCTCCACCTCGGCCCAGTTCGGCTTGGGGCCGAGGCGCATGTCGATACCGCCGTACTTTCCGACGTACTTGGCGATCGAAAAGCGAGGGTCGGACGAGACGAGCATCGACTGCAGCTCGAGCGTGGTGCGGATCCCGATGCTCATGACACGTCTCTGCCCCAGCCGACGAAGATCTTGCCAGCGATTTTGCAATGAATGCTGCCCCAGGGCCAGTCTTCGACCGTCTCCGGCAGGCGCTTGACGATCGCGAGCAGACGTTCGTGAGATGCGTCGGTAGCCATTCGAGAGACGTTACACGAGCGCCGTAGCCGGTGACCATTCCGTGTTGCTAGGCTTCGCCACGATGACGAAGGTAGAGGGGGCACGGCAGATCGCTGCTGCGAAACGGTTTCGTGCTTTCTTCGAGGAGCTACGCGGCACCTTCATGGAGCGCGGTGACGTGCTCGCGCAGGTGGCCATGGCGCTGCTCTCGAAGGAGCACCTCCTTCTGACCGGCCCTCCGGGAACGGCCAAGAGCCAGATCGCGTCTGCTGTATTCGGTCGCATTCTCTGCGAAGAGAGCGGCGCGGCAAGCCTCTACTCGCGGCAGATCACGGAGAGCACGGTACAAACCGACCTGATCGGCCCGATCGATTTCAAGAATCTGACCGAGACCGGCAGGACGAAGCACTTCACCGACGAAGGCATGCTCGGCAGCGTTCACGCTTTCTTGGACGAGGTGTTCGACGGCCGCGACATGCTGCTTCGCTCCGCGCTCAACGTCTTGCAAGAGCGAGAGGTGAAACAAGGCGGCACCATCGCCAAAGGTCGCATCGAGTGCGCCTTGATGACGAGCAACCGCTACATCTCCGATGTGCTCGAGCAGTCACGGGAGACATTGCTCGCCTTCATCGACCGCGTCGCGTTCATCGGCTTCGTGCCACGTGGGTTCTCGGATCCAGGCAACCTTGCCACCGTGCTCAGGCGCAATGTAGGCGGCATGGGCGGCGCGCGGCTCGACGCGCTGCTCACCATTCAAGATCTCGACGTGCTGCAAGCGATGGTGGACGAGGTCTACGTCGCGCCGGAGCTGTGCGACCAGCTGGCGACCTTCTTGACGAGACTCGATTCAGAGCTCGCGGCGGCGACGCGAGCCGACCCGGGGTTCATTCAGACGCGCTACATCTCCACGCGTACGGCCGTCAAATGTGGGCGCATTCTGCGGGCTGCCTGTGTGTTCGATCGCATCTTCCGCGCAGCGACTCGGCCGCTCGATGTCACGCTGGCCGACTTCGATCTCTTGCGCTTGCACCTCCTGCTCACCGGGCCCACCCCAGAAGAGGCGACGCGCCTCCTCGCGACCGAAGTAAACCCCATCGAGAAGCGTCAGCTCTCGATCTTGAGAACAGAGCGCGAGATCTTTCACGCTGTCCTCCGCAAGCTCCCGCCCCTGACGACCCTGACGCCGAAGCCGAGTCCCCCGCGCGCGGAACCGCCTGCCGAATCCAAAGCGGGGGTGAAAGGCGCAGCGACGGTCGAATCCGCGAGCGCCTCGGAGGTCCAGGCGAGTCGGGCCAAGGGGATGCAAGACGAGCTTGCCAGCGCCGAAGCGAGGCACGACCACGCCGGCGTCCTGCGGGTTGCCAAGATGGCGTCGGAGCTCGTGCGCGCTGGCGAAACGGCTGAAGAAGGGCACGCCCTGCTCGAGCGCGCGACGCGCGCGGCGTCCACGCTCGCGATGCGGGCGGCATTCGAGGTCACCGACACGCAGAAGCCAGTGCTCGAGTCGGTGCGCGATTTCGTCGAGCTCGCGCGCTCGTTGGAAGACGGCACTACCTCGATGCACAAGACCGCGCATTGGACGCAAGAGCGCGCCCTGGAGCTCATCAACGAAGTTGCGCGCAGTGTCGCGGGCTCCGAGGCGAAGATGCTCTCCGGCGCAGCGCGGGGTGCGCTCACCGAGCCAGCCTCCTTCACCGCCTCGCGCCTCGAGACGCTCGAAGAGCTGGCCCGCATGCGCAAAGAGCTGCTCGCCGAGTCGGCGTCGCGCGGGCTCGAGCCAGACGACGTTGCCTGGACGCGCGCCGTCGACGAGGCGGAGCAGATGCTTGCAGCGTGGTGGGGACGCTCGTTCGTCAAGCTGATGATTCGGGAGAAGCAATCGGCGCTCGCGAGCGTGCTCGAGGCGCTCGGCCCAGAGCTTGCGCGGCTCGCAGCGGCCGACGAGCGGCTCGCGGTGATCGCCGGTCGACCCACGCGCCTGAAAGCAGCGGTCGTCGGCCCGCGGCTTGACGGCATTCTGGAGGCTTCTTTGACGGCGACCGTGGCAAAGCGCAAAGGGTCGCTGGTCGTGCAGATCCGCGAGTTGCGGGATCTGCTCGCGACCCACGACCTTGCCGCGGCCGTCGCTCCGGTTACTTGGCTGACGTGGTCGGCCCGCGCGCTGCTCTCGGCCGAGCCCCGCCTAGAGGCGGCCACCGCCGGGGCAAGCCACACGCTGGATGGCTACCGCTCGCTGCGAGCTCGAGAGCAAAGGACGAGCGTTTCGTGCACGCTGGCCGAAATCGCTCTCCTGGTCGCGCCCGCAGCGGAGCATCATGACCCGAGCGCAGTCATCGCCGACCTCATGGCCGCGCTGAGCGATGAAGTAAAGGCGGAGGTGTCCGGCGTCGACATCGCGCGGGCGTCTCGTGCGGTCGCCTACCTCGCCGGGTGGATCGCCGAGATGGAGGGAACGGGCCTCGAAGCCGTCGCACAATCACGCCTATTCGAGCTGCTATGGGACGAAGCTGCGCTGAGCCGATTTGCGATGGAAGCACGCCTCGTGGAGGAGGTGTTGCCGCCCAGCAAGGCGCTCGCAGGGCTGCTGCGTTCGGAGATCGATGCGCTCACGGTTCGAGCGCATCGGCTCGGTGTTGGCTTGCTCGACGACGCCTCCGCTGCCGCTTGGAAAACGCCCGTGGCCTGAAGATGGGGAATCCGCGGGAACGGGTGAGTGAGCTGCAACGTCGCGTAGATCGCATGGTCCTCGCGCCGGACGACGTCGCAGGCGCGCTGGGCAAGTTGGTTGGTCGCGTGTATCGGTTCTTCGGTTGGCAGGCGAAGTTCGAGTCGAGCAAGGTTCTAGCGCTCGTTTCGGGGGGCGACCCGCGCAGGCCAGGCGCCGAAGAACGACTCGACGACGCGCTCTCAGAGGCAGAAGCCAACGTCGCGCGCGCCGAACGCGCGGTGGTCGCGCACCGCTATGTTCCGACGGCACATGCGTCCTGGCTCTCGCGCGTCTTGGATCTGTTGCGCCGTTTCGCCGAAGACGACGGAACCGCGGATGCACTGCGCGCGGTCAGTGGCATCGATAGCACCCGGATATTGCCACCGCTGACGGTCGACACGAATGCCCTCGCGAACCAGGCAGACGGCGCGGTGGCGACGGAGACCGCCATTGATGAACAAGCCCGCTTGTTCGAGCTTCAGCTCTCTGCAATCGACCATATTGCGGAGGCCGCCCGCGCCGAGACGGCTTTCCTCGAACGACGACGGCGGCTCTTGGAAGGTGCTCGCCGCCTGCTCTTGGACACGACCGCGGCGTTGCCGATCGACCGTGAGGGTGTCAACGCACGAGAACGCTGGTTGGCGTCCGAAATCACGCATATCGACCGGCTGGAAGCAGCCGGCCTCGACCCACGTGTCGCGCTCGGCCACCAGGCCAAACATGCGGCTCGACGTGGTGATCGCGATCGGCTGTACACGGCGCTGCTCGCCCTCGATGGCTTTGCTCTGGCCGTAGGCGATCGTCAAGTCAGCGAGCGAACGGGTCGTGCGCTCGATTGCCTGCCCGGGGTCGACATCCGTCGCGATGCCGGCAGAGACTCGGCGCGTGCGAGCCTCGCGCGCTCAGCCGACGAGCTCTTCGGGAAACGAGTCGTCGCCAACCTTGGTAAGAGCGTCGACGCAGCGCGACTGAAGTATGGCGCTCTTGGCACTGACCCGGAGCTGCAACGCCTCGCGCTGGAGTACCTGGCGCCCGGAGCCGAGCACGCCTCGATCAGCGCCTTGATGGCGGTCGATGGCTGCTTCGAGGTTGGCTCCGCGCTGTCGCCGGTTCGAGCTCGCGAACAGGAAGAGATCGCGCGCCTGGTGGCGCACCCGACTCCGGAAATGTTACTCGTGCAAGCGCGTTCGATCGAGGACATCCCGCGCGCGATTTTGGACGACCCCCGTTCGTTGCTGCTCGACCTCGCCGCTGGGCGGCTGCTCGCGCGCAAGTTCGTCGCCCGTCACACCAGGGCGGTCGAACGCACGCGCTTCGTCGGTGAAGCACGTGTGTACGTGCTCGACGGGTCGTCGTCGATGCTCACGGATGGCAAACAGCAATCCCGGGCGCGTATGCGGGATGCGATCATCCTCGCCGAGCTGGCGACCATGATGAGGCGCCTCGATCAGCCCGGACGTAGCGTGCGTCTGTCGCTCTATTATCGGTACTTCACGTTGAAGCTCGGTGAGCTTCGCTGCGTCAAGACCGCCGATCAAGCGCTGGCGGCAATGGGCGATGTCTTGGGTACCGTACGCGAAGGCGGTACGAACATCGAGCAAGCCATCGTGTCGAGTCTCGAGCTGATTCGTGAAGCAAAGCGGGAAGATCCGGACTTGGCGCGCGCGAACATCGTACTCGTTACCGATGGCAATGCGCCGATAGACGGCAATATCGTGCAACGGGCGCGAGAAGGGACCGCGGGCGTGACCGTCGCCATCAGCATCATTGCGCTCGGCGAACAGAACCCGGTCCTTCGAGAGCTGGCGGCGAGGCAGCGCGCGCGCGGCGAGCGCTCGTTCTACCAGTTCATCGAAGACGAGAGACTTTCGGAGCTCTGTGCGGGCGACCTGCGGGCCGTGCACGTCGCGCCCGGTGCGGCGCTCGACGACGCCGCCCTGCGCGACCGAATCGAAGACGTCATCGTCGAGCTGGATGATCTCGAGCTCGCCCGTCGCGCCGGTAGCGCGCCGTTAGCCGGTGTCGCGCCAGGAGTGGATGGACAGCGCGCCCTCGAAGACGCCGAGGCGAGGGACGCTTCAGCCGTGGAACGCCGCTACCACCGTTGGTTCCCTCCCGTTCCCTTGGAACGCGTCGACACTGTGGCTACGGTGGGTGGCGACATCGACGCGATCCGCATCGTACTGGCCAGCGTCGCCGAGGTTGTCGGTGAGCTAGGAGGAAACGTCATGCGTCGCCGAGCCGACGCCATCGAGCTGATCGAGCGCTTGCTGCCCGACGCGCGCCTCACGCCCAGCCGCTATCAGGAGCTGCTCGAACGGGAGCCTTTCGCGTTGCGGGACGCTTTTGCGTCGGTTCACGCGGCGGTGGGTGGTGTCGACGTCGGCTTCGAGCAGAAGCTCGCCGCGGCGAACAAGAAGGCAGATGCGGGCTGATCGGCTCCGCTTTGCTACGCTCGCTACTGGTATGCGGCCGGCTGCTCTGTTCGCGCTCCTGGTTGTGGTTGGTTGCGATCGGCCCTCAGGCACGAGCGACGCGTCGAGCCGCGCCCCGACCTCGACGGCAGCCGTCAGCGCCAAGCTGCTTGTCTCTGCTTCCCCCGCCGCGACGGGCACCCACGTTCCCGCGCCCAAAGAGATCGAGATTCGAGCGTGCGCTCCGCTCGAGGAAGGGGAGATACGGCTGCTCGATGTTCACCCGCACACCGCCGCAAGAGTGATCGCCACGGCCAGGCGGACGGCAGTCGTGGTTGCCGGAATGCCCACGACGGGCTGCCGCGAGCGCTGCACGAACGTCAGTCTGAAGGGGTCTGCCGAGGTTGATCTCGCGACCGTGGGGTTCTCCGTCGCCAATCTGGATGGCGTTTTGTTGGCGAGCAACGAGCCACCAAAACCTCGCCCGCTGATGGGAGGCGGTCAAAACGTCGACATGTTGCGAGAGCGCGCCGGGCTGGCGGAGGTCGTCGACTTGCTCGCAGCTGGGCAGCGCCTCGATCACGTGGCCGGCCAAGGGCTCACAGGCGAGATCACGGTCGCCGCGCGCAATGTCTCGGGTCGACGCCTGTTAGATGCGGTCGCCGCCATCGCAGGCGGTCGCTCTCACACGAATGGCAAGCAGCTGCAGATCGAGGGGGTACGCGGCTTGCCCCCGCTCGATCGCGCCGAGCCGCCTAACTGTGCGGCGCCGGTCTGTCCGGTAGTCACAGCACGCTGCAGCGATACGCGCAAAATGCGACTCGTTGCCGTCGCACGCAGGCAATCAGGGAACTACGTAGCGCCGCAGCCGGAGGCGCTGGGCGATGGGCTCACGCGCGGCGACCTCTCGGCGTTCGTCGCCGATGACACAGGGTTTGCCTGGTACATTCGGGTCGGTGATCATCTGGGGCGGGACGAGGCCCGTTCGGGGCCAGAGGGTGTGGTGACCGAAACGAGGCGTATAGAAGGCATCTCGTGCGGGAGTGTCACGCTCGACGACGGCTCGACGATCACGCCCGACGGTCCGTAGCGGCGTAAGATCGGCCCAAGGCAACCCCCGATGACCACCTTCGCCCGCTCGATCGAAGTAGATGCGCCTCGCGCTTGGCTGTTCGACGTCATGCAGGACTATACCCGGCGTCTCGAGTGGGACGAGTTTCTCTCCAAGGCCGAGCTCGTGGGGGATGCGCGCGGATCAGGGCTAGGTGTGCGCGCGTTCTGCGTCGATCGCAGCGGCCGCGGGATGGAGACTGAGTATGTGTCGTGGAAGCCGCCCGAGCGGGTGGCCGTCAAGATGACGCGCGGCCCCTGGATGTTTGCCTCGTTCGCGGGCTCCTGGGTTTATACGGCGCTCGACGATCGACGCACCGAAATGACCTTCCGCTACAGCATGGAGCTGCGGCCGCGGTTGCTCGGCAAGCTCGGCGACAAGCTGTTGGTCAGAGTGTTCAGCGCCGATATGGAGAAGCGCCTCGCGTCGGCCAAAGCGCGGCTCGAGCGCCTGTACCAGGACCAGCTCCCCAACGGCTGTTAGGGCCCGCTCAGCAATAACTTGCCCTACGCCCGTCGGTCCTCTCGCTGCGACGGGCGGCCTCGTCGCTGTGCTCCTCAGCCTACAAGTAGGCTTCTGGTGCTCGCTCCTCAAACGCCCGTCTCGCTTCGGTTTCGACGGTCTCGTGACCAAGTTATTTCTGGACAGCCCCTTAGCCGCCGAGATCAGCCGCCAACCAGGCGAGCCATGTCGACCGACGCGGCTTCGAGACGCTCGGCAGCTTTGAGCTCGAGCAGCTGTTTTACGCGGTCGCAGAGCTCGACGCGATTCATTGGTTTCGAGAGAAAGTCGTCGGCGCCCGCGGCAAGAGCGGCCACCTTGCTGGCCCTGTCGTTCATCGCGCTGACGATCATGATTGGGATGCTCTTCGTGCGAGGGTTGGCCCGCATATGGCTCACCACCTCGTAGCCGTTCATGCCCGGCATCATGAGGTCGATCAGCATGAGATGGGGCGCCTGCTCGTCGACGGCCGCCAGCGCATCTTCGCCGCTGGCGAAAGTCGACGTGAGAAACCCTTCCCAATCGAGCATGATCTGGAAGAGCTCTCGATTGTCCGGCTCATCGTCGACGATGAAGACCCGAAGCGTGGAGCCGTCGGCAGCCAGGTAAGGCTTCACGTTCGCCCCAGCTGTGCTTCTACAGTCGCCAGCACTTCCCGATATCGTATTGGCTTGGCGATGTAAGCGTCGCAGCCTGCGGCCCGGATACGCGCCTCGTCGCCCTTCATCGCCAAAGCAGTGAGCGCGATCACCGGAATGCCGCGCGTAGCTTCGCCCCGCTTGAGCTCTGCAATGGCCTGCAACCCATCCATCCCAGGAAGTTGAATGTCCATCAGGATGAGGTCGGGGGACTCTTCGCGCGCCATGGTCAAGCCAACTTCGGCGTCCTCGGCAGAGAGGACGACATGCCCCGCTTGCTGCAGCAAGAATACTGCGAGCTTCATGTTGGTGGGGTTGTCTTCCACGATGAGAATTTTGGCCACGCTCATGCCTCTTCTGGCGACCGGCCATTCAGCACGCGATTGATGCCTGCCTCGGCCCTGACAGAGTCAGTGAAGTAGTTCTTGAATGGAGCGCCAATCAGCTCGTCGCGCGTGCAGCCGGTGAGCCGCTGGGTCTGCTTGTTGACGTCCGTGATGATGCCGCGCGGGTCGGTCGTGATCAGCGCGTCGATGTTGGATTCGATGAGTGAGCGCGTGTAGAAATGCTGATCGCGCAGTCGCTGATCGAGGCGCGTTCGCTCGTCTTCGACCTGCTTGCGCGCGGTGTTGTCCGTTCCAATCAGCAAGTAGCCGATGATGACGTCGCCGGCGTCGCGCAGCGCGGTGACCGAGAGCACGGCCGGAAAGCGGCTGCCGTCTTTGCGAACCTGCGTCAGCTCGTAGATGTCCTCGATTCCGCGGGAGGCTTTGAACACCAGTGCTTCGAACCCGGGCGTGATCGGCGTGTCGAACTCGACGCTCAAGTTCGTGGCGCGCGCGATGAGCTCTTGCGGTTCGGAGAGGTCGGCCGGCGTGACCTTGTTCGTCACGTTAGAGGGCACGTACCCGAGCATCCGGTCGGCCCCGACGTTGAGGATCTGAATCACGCCACTGGCGTCGGTGGCGATGCTCGAAAAATTGGCGCTGTTGAAGATCGCGCTCTGCAGCGCCCCCTTGGTGAGCAGCGCCTCCGCCTGACTCACGTCGGCGGCGACCTCGGCAGCTTTAGCGCCGACATTCGAAGCAGATCCGGTCACCCAGTCTCCAATCTCACTCCCGCAAGACGGAGAGCTGCAACCACAGTCACGCAATTAGCTTGCCGCCGGATCTCCCGCAGATCGTGGCCAGCGGCACCCACCCGACCGTGGCATTCTGGCACAAGTGAGTCGGTTTGGCGTGTCACAGGGTGGGCAGGCGTTCTGTACACTGGGTTTGTGAACGAACGAAACGCGAGCCGCACGGCGCTCTTGGTGGCGGCTTATCGAGCAAGAGCAAGCGCCAGGCAACAGCCTCTGATGTGCGACCCCTGGGCGGCCGGGCTCGCCGGTGAAGAGGGAGCGGAGATCGCCGCTGGCGTGGATGCCTTCATGAAGGACCGAGAGCTCTGGATCGCAGTGCGTACTGCGTTCCTCGACGCGGAGGTCGCTCGCTGGCTGGCTGCGCGCTCGCCCACGCAGATCGTCGTGCTCGGTGCGGGCTTCGACACCCGCGCTGCGCGCTTTGCGCGCACTGGCGCACGCTTCTTCGAAGTCGATCACCCCGCTACACAGCGCGAGAAGCGCGAACGATTGGGCGGCCTCGACGGCTACCCGCTCGGCGCAGCGACCTTCGTTTCATGTGACTTCGAGCGCGAAGATTTTCTCGAGCGGCTGACGGCGAGCGGCTTCGACCAGGGCGCGCCGGCGCTCATTCTGTGGGAGGGCGTCACGCCCTACCTGCACGAGCCGGCGATTCGCAGCACATTGCGACGAGTGGCGACGGGTTGTCATGCGGCGAGCGAGCTGTTGTTCGATCACTTCACCCGCAAATTCGTTGAGTCGGCGGCGCTGCCTTCGGCCGACCTCAAGGCTCGCGAGTTCGTCGAGGCTCTGGGCGAGCGTTTCGTGTTCGGAACGAACGACCCCCTGCCGATGCTGTACGAAGAAGGTTTTCGTCACGTGCGCAGCGTGTCGTTCGACGAAGCCTGCCTGTCACTCACGGGCAGCTATGTGCGCGACCGGCAGTTTCGGTTTCAACGCATCGTGCTCGCCAGCCGCACGCCGCCGGTGGTCAGCGGCTCAGCCCTGTAGCTGGCGGCGCACTTGACGACCGAGAGCGAACCCGAGCGTCGCATCAATCAGGCCGGAGGAACATCCGCGCTCGGCATCTGGCTGCGCGCCGGGCTCGGCGTTGCGGGCCTGTGCGGCCTTGTCTTTCTGGTGTCGACCGCCGGAGCTGCAGCGGTGTACGCAGCCATGCGCGAGGCCATCGTGTGGCTCCCGCTTCTCATCGCGCTCGAGCTCGGCCGCATCGTTTGCGAATCGCTCGCCTGCTATCTGGCGTTCGGCCCACTCGCGCATCGGATCCCACGCGCAACGCTGTTTCGTGCGAACTTGATTGGTCTCGCGATGTCGCACTTCGCGCCGGCGCCCCGCCTCGTGAACGAAACGGTCAAGGCCAGCTTGATCGCGCCCTATTCGGGCGTACCAGCGGCAGCGGCAGTCGGTTTCACGCTGCAAGCCGCGACTTTGGTTTCGGTGGGGCTCTTCTCGTTGCCGTGCGCGCTTGCGATCTACGTCCTCGATGGCGCATCGGTCTGGTTCTGGGCTGTGCTCATCCACTGTGTGGTTCTGGTGACCACGGGCATCGTGTTGCGCGCAGCCACGAGGGCCGACGGCCCCGGGCGCTGGCTCGCGAAGAAGTTCCCGCGCATCAGTCCAGGAACCGCTAGTTTCTCCGAGCATGCGAGAACGGTGAGCTTGTGGGCGCCTGGCCCGACGGCTGCGCTGACCGGCAATCGGTTGTTCCAGGTCTTGGAGCTCGCGGTCGCCGCGCACGCCGTGGGCATCGACGCAGGGGTCGCCCACGCCTTCGCGGTTCAGGGCGTGAACCTGGTCGCATCAGCGGTCGGTGTGCTCGTGCCGGGCGGCCTAGGCACCACCGATGGAGCGTTCGCGCTGTCGGCCGAGATGTTGGGGACGACCATCGACCGTGCGACGTCGCTCGCGCTTCTGATTCGGTGCAATCAGCTGGTGTGGTTGCTGATCGGATCGGTCACGCTGTTCGTCGGCAGAACAAGGAGGATGGCCACCGCCGCGGGGCGCAATTGAGCCACAGTCTGAGACGATATTGTGCCCGCTCACGTGTGCGGCAGCAGCGGCACGCCCAGACCAGTGAAGGTGGCCTCGACCGTGTCGGGGTCGAACGGTGGATTTTCGAGCCACTGAATCGCCGCCATCAGCAACGACTCTCTCAAGCCATTTTCGATGTCTGGGTACCAGGCTGGGCACGCCAGCACCAGCGCTCGCCAAGCGAGAAACGGGGCCATGTGTTCGAGCACGCGGTCGTCCTTCACCAGCGCCAAATAACATTTGAAGAACGCTCTCCAGAGCGGACCAAACCCCTCCACCCATGCCTGCGGACAGCGAATCCCATCGAAGAGAAAGTTGATGCTCAGCGCTGCGAGATCGTCGGCTGGGTCGCCCCTGCCTCCGCGACTGGCATCGAGCAGCGTGTATTCGAGCCCTTCGCCAAAGAGAATGTTGTAGGGGTGAAAGTCACCGTGCGTCCGACGCAGGCGGTCGGTCTTCGAGCGACCGATCCGCCGTCGCCACCCAACAGCGAGCTCCTCGATCCGCTCCAGAAGGTGACTTCGCTGGAAGTCCCTCGGGTAGCTGTCCACGATCCCGAAGATTCCCTCGCCGCTGCCAACCAGATCGCGAATGGAGCGCGTGTAGGCTTCCGGTGAATCGGATGCTGTCGGAGCTGCGTGCAACTCCGCGAGGTGTCTCGCGAGCACTTCGACCCGCGCGAGATCCAGCGGTGTAGAAGACCCAGTGCGTTCGATGCGCCGCAGGTCATTTGCGTATAGCGTGCCTTCTACGTAGTCGGTGACGAGGTAGAACTCGCCCGTGCCGCGCAGCGACAAGAGCTCGTTCTCGCGCAACGCACCGACCTCGCGGACGACGATGTGTCGCGGCTGCTCACCGAATGAATCTGCTGCCAGAAGGGAGAGACAGGCTCGGTCCGAGCGCCGATCGTGACCGAACCAGTTTGGCGCCTGGGTACGGAACACCAGCTGCTTTGCCGCGCCAGAGACCCGATACCGAAGCAGCAGCGGCAGCCCGTATCCGATGCGCTTGAGCTCCGTCGGCGCCCTGTCGCCGTTGAGCGTTTCTATGCTCAGCAACTCCGCAGCCGCTCCTTCGAGTCTCGTGATCATCACTTCGAAGGCGCGGCGTTCGCGGTCGCTCTCGGTCTGACCGGCGACACCCGCGAGCTGGATCATTTGAACATCCGGGAGACCAGATCGACAACGCCCGCCAAGGCCGCGGCGTCCTGGCCACCGTGTGCGACGAGGTCGGGTTTGGAGGGCTCCTCGAAGGCAGCCCCGTAGGCCGGCAGATCGTCGAGCTCGTGCGCGCGCGCCCGCGCGTAGAGCCCCTTGTCGTCGCGATGTTCACACTCGCTGGCAGGTGTATCGACGTACACCTCGATAAAGGAAGCTGCCAGCTCTCGACCGAGCGAGCGATAGGTGGCGCGGTGGCCAGTCGCCGCAACCAGGACGATCAAGCCCTGTTCGCACAGCATTGCCGCCAACCGCGCGAGGGTCGCGTAGAAGTCATCTCGGCCCCCGCTCGAATAGTCATGCGGCGGGACGATCGCGGCCCGCACGGCATCACCGTCGAGCACGACACAGAGGTGGCCACGTCGAACCAGCTCGTTTCGCACGACAGTCGCGAGCGTCGACTTCCCGGAGGACGGTCGACCCGTGAACCAAACGACGACGCCGCTGCGGAGAAGCGTGGAGAGGGAGACGTTTGGCTTCGCAAACGTTAGCGTTTTTTGGTCGAGCATGGTGGCGCAACGCTCTGCAAGCAAACATCACGCCACTAGAACGTCGTCAGCCCGGTCCGGTGCGTGGCTCGGCGCCGCGAGCGCACGCTGTTCGAGATCGTCCAGCGCAACCTCGAAGAGCGGAGTGATGAGGTGCGGGTCCGGCATCATGTCGCGGCAGGCGAGCACTGTGAAATGGAGCCTCTCCAAGTAGCTCCAAACGGTGATATTCAGGCCGATGCCCTCGAGGACCGGGCCAACAGAGTAGATCGCGCGCAGCGGCATTCCCTGCGCGAAGAGCTCCTCGCTCGGTCCGTGGACGCTGGAGACCACTACATTGGCTGGCGGCGGAAGCAGGTCGGCGACGTGACGCTTCGACCATTCAGAGACGATCCAGGAAAGCGGCTTGGGCATTGCGTACTGCAGCCAAGCGCCCAGGAGACCCGGCCCCAAGACGTCTTGGACATGCTTGGCCTGAAGAGTGGCCGCGTGGATTGCGAGCAGACGCTCCCACGGGTCGACTACGTCAGTCGCCAGCGTGGTGAACAGACTCGATACCCGGTTGCCTGCCAGCCGATGGCTGCCTTTCGAGTCGGACGAGATGGGAACGCTCGCGATCAGCGAACGATCTGGCAGCTCACCGCGTCCCCGCAGGTAGCTGCGCAGCGCGGAGCCCACGAGCGCGAGTATCACGTCGTTCAAAGTGACCCTCGCGGTGGTCTTCACGAAGAGTGCGCGCGCGAGGGACAAGGAGACAGTAGCGAGCGACCGGCGCGCGCTCAACGAGCCGTTGAAGGACGTTCGAGGCGCGTCGAACATCGGCAGAGGCGGCCTCGGCGAGAGGTGTTGGCCCATCAGGCACAGTACGGATTTCGCGGTGCGAAGCGCCAGCGCTGGCAATGCGACGAGCTCGCGCGCGCGATCCGTGGCCGCAGCGCGCAAGAGCTCTGACCTCGACGGCGTGCGCTCGGGCAGCCAGCGCTCGGCAGCCTTCGCCGGTCCGGGCTCGAAGCGATCGTGTGACGCAACCGCTTCAATGAGCTGCGCTGCCGCGCCGCCATCGGCCAGCGCGTGGTGGATCTTGAGCAGCACGGCTAGAGCGCCGTCGGCTCGGCCGTCGAGCAGCCATAGCTCCCATAGCGGGCGGCTACGGTCGAGCGGGGAGCTCGCGATCTCTGCAATCGCCTCGTCCATCTCGCGAGCCCCTCCAGGGGCTCGGATGTGGGCGTGCAACACGTGGCGCTCGAGGTCGACCTCCGAGCTCTCGATCCAGAGTGGATGGTGCAATCCGACAGGGATATTCAGCAAGCGCCGCCGCAGCGCAGGAAACAGGTGGAGCCTGCTTCTCGTCGCAGCAATCAAACTTGCGCGCGCATCAATGGGGCCCTCCAATCGGTCGAGCAACACGAGCTTGAGCGTGTGCATCAACAGAGTTGGGGTCTCCAGATAAAGGAAGCCCGCATCGAGCCCCGAGAGACGTTCCATCAGCGCTCTACTAGCAAGGGCAGGGCCAGGCAAGCCGAAGGCGACGCTCCCTTGCTTTGACGGCCCTAGGTCCTTAGCTTTGCTCGACCGTGAGTGCGAACCAGGGCTCGGCGCGTAGACCGAGGATCGGACTGGTGCTCGGCGCTGGCGGTCCGATTGGGCACGCCTTCCACTCAG
>Ga0105048_10000256_pt1 | contig 78693 bp, 65 predicted proteins | sample MAT05_FD_78382 | JGI IMG/M metagenome (GOLD analysis project Ga0105048, IMG submission 78382) | Freshwater microbial communities from Lake Fryxell liftoff mats and glacier meltwater in Antarctica - MAT-05 | ecosystem: Environmental > Aquatic > Freshwater > Ice > Liftoff microbial mat | place...
CTAAATGGTGAACCGAACCACAGCTCAACGGCAACCGCTCATTAACGATGGCTTTCCGGCGTCTGGGACGGCTCTTCTTCGGGCTGGTGTGACTGGACACAGCGGCCTTTTTCATCATTTAACACAGCTCGCAGCTGAAGGCCGACACTTGGGACGGCGTCATGGCGCTGCAAGGAAACGCCTTCGTCCACTTTTGCGCGGCGGGCTAGCCGGGTCTGCCTTGAATCGGCGCGGATTACCGTGGGCGCTCGGCTTCGCCCTGCTCGGTGCCTGCCTGCTGCTCGATGAAAACGGCCGAACGCTGCCCGTGGCCCGCGTTTTCTACACCGCCGGTGTCTCCGTGTACTGCACCGCGCTCGTGTTTTATCCAGCGCGGAGCGGACGTTCCTGGCTAGCCAACCTGCTTATTGCCACTTCTAGATGGTTCGGCTCGGTGATAGACATCTGCATGGCGCAATCCCTCCACGCGGTGCCGCTCCTCGTTGTGCTGCTCACGGCGATGCTGGCGGTGGGCACGTTTGCCTTGCACCGGGTCGGGATGAAATGCATCCGACCCCTCACGTGCGCAGCCTAGCTGCTCTCGCAGACGTGACGTACGAGGCAATCACCACCGCGCTCAAGCCCGTCCGGAAAGGCCCGGCTCCTTGCGCAACTGCTGACGGGCGCGGTAGAGGCGATTTTCCACCGACTTGGCCGAACACGTCGTGATCGCTGCAATCTCCGTCATGGATTTATTTTCGTATTCGAAAAGCACGAGCGCCGTGCGCTGATCGAGCGGCAGATTGGCGATGGCCGTTTGTACGGCAACGGCCTGCTCGGCGCGCAATTCGTGCTCCGCTTGGGCGGCGGGCGCGGTGGCCGTGTCCTCGGCTTCGCCGCCTTCGTCGAGCCAGGCATTGAGCGAGAGCGTGGGGCGACGCTTCCACCAGCGCAGGCGGTTCTTCGCGAGGTTGGCCGCAATGGCAAAAACCCACGACGAAAAACGCGCGCCGGTGCGATAGGTGTGGCGTTTGAAATAGGCGCGGACAAACACCTCCTGCGCCAGATCGTCGGCCTCGGCGGTGTTGCCCACGAGGCGAAAAAGAAAGGCCCGCAGCGGCGTCTGCCAGCGGTGCATGAGTTCGCCAAGCGCGGCCTCGCGGCCGGATTGCAACTCCGTCATCAGGGTTTCGTCGGAAGGCGACGCCGGCTCAATGCTCATGGTGCGCGGTCGATTGCGTAGAGTTAAGTCCGAGATCTGGCGCTCCCGCGTGATCAAACCTCGTGAGCAATGGCCGCATCGTGTCGAGGTAACGCTTTCCATCCTCCGCCGACATCAGCGCCGCCACGGCTTCGAGGTGGCGCTGAAGTGATGTCTCACACCGGTGACGCAGCTCGCCCACGCGGGTCTCGGCGGCGGCGAGCGCGGCGGGATCGGACGGGCTGGCGGCACGCAATGCGTCGCGTTCATCTTGGGCCTTCCGAATAGATCGGCAATGCTCCTCACAGGCGCCGCTGAACTCACGATGGAGTTTTTCAATGGCGGAAAACTGCTGGTCGTTGAGATGAAATTCATGGCGCAGCCAAGTCATCGTGTCGCCGGTGTGGGCAGCGGCGTGCAGCGACCGATCACAACCGGAGCGATAGCTGAGATAACCGCAGCCGAGTGCGAGCGCGGCGAGCAGCGTGGCGACGATGAGCGCGTTTTTCACCGCGTTTACTCCTTCAGCTCCGTATGCGCGCGGACATCGAGATCGGCCAAATAGGCGGTGGCGAGTGTTTCGCGATCGATCTCGGCATGCATCCGGGCCAACGTGCGTCCCGTCAACGTGGAAAAGCCAACGGTAACAACCAGCGCCAGCGCGAGGCTGGCCGCATGAGCGCGCACGAAGACCGGCAGATGCGCAACACGTCGGCGGTTATCGATACGTTGCCACACCTCGGCGCGAAAGCCCGGCACCGGCGGCAGGGCGATACGCCAGCCGTGCAAGGCGGATGAGAGAGAATCATCGGGTTTCATGTGAAATAAAATTCAAGCGCGAGGGATGTAAGCGGACGGAAGCGGAATTAGGTTTTGCCCATATTACACCGCTTCAGAGCGAATCACTCAAGGCTGGCCTAAATAGCTTCAGTAAACGCCGAGGGATTTGTCCGTATCGGGTGTATGTTGAGTGACAGCTCTGCGCCTTTGCCGACGTCGCAAGCGAATCACTCTCATGAGATCACCCTTTACTCTGGCGTTTTTTTTGACCGCAGCCCTGCCCTTCCTCGCCGGATGCAACACCTCGCCTTCCGCCGTCGAGCATCGGGCGCGTGAAGAACTGAACACCGCAGGCCGCGCACTTTCCCTGCAACCCGGGCAAATCCCACTGCCGGTCTTAAGTGCCACAGCCACGGCCGCCACCTATGTGCGCTACGCCTTACTCAACCACCCGACGGTCTACGCCGCCTTCAACGACTGGCGCGCCTCCGTGGCCTCCATCGCCGTCGCCGGTGCGCTGCCCGACCCGCAGATCACCTTCCAAGCCGATATCACCAACACCGTGATGTCGCTCATGCCCGGAGTGATGTTCGACCTGATGGCTTCCGGCAAACGCGCCGCGATGAACCGCGAAGCCGCCGCTTCCGCCGAAATCGCACGGCGCACCTACCTCTCGACGCTGGTTCGTGTCGCCGCCGAGACCCGCCGCGTCCTTGTCGAGCTCGCCTACCTCGACGAAGCGATCCGCCTGCGCACCGCCTCCGTCGCCGTGGCGGAAAACGTGCGCCTACTCGCCGCCTCAAGCTACGCCACAGGACGCGGTATGGACGCCGCGCTTGAACCCCAGCTGCGCGCAGCCTCCGAGGCAGATCTGGCCCGCAACGAACTCGCCACCCTCATCGACCGGCGCGCCGCCGTCCGTACTCGCCTGAAATCCACTCTCGGCCTCGCCCCCGGCGCACCCGATCCCATCTGGCCCGCCCGGTCGCTCGCCGCCTCGCCGCTGCCCGAATCCGACGCGCTCTGGCAGCGCGTGCAAACCTCCAACCCCGAACTCGCCACTATGCGCGCTATGGTCGACATGGCCGTCTCCGCCGAAGAAGTGGCCGGCCGCAACAGCACACCTGACTTCACCGCCGGCTTGATGACCGACGTGAAACAAAGCCCTTGGATGTGGCGCCCCACGGCGACGATGACGCTGCCCATCTGGCGGAGCAAACTCGCCGGACAACTCGAAACCGCCAAAGCCCGCCGTGAGGCCGCTGCGCGGAAAATAGAAGCCGAGACGCTCACCATGGCCGCCGACTTCGCCCGCATGAGTTTCATGGTGCGCGAAGCCGATCGCATGATCGCCTACATCGACCACTCCGCCCTGCCCAATCTCGCCCGCACTCGCACCGCCGCCCTCTCCGCCTTCCGCACCGGAGGCGGTTCGCCGGCCATGATCGCTGGCTTCTCCTCAATGGAACTCGCCCTGCAAACCGAACGCCTCGGCGCCCTGCGTGACCGTGAACTCGCGGTGATCGACCTCTTCGCCATGACGGCCGACGTCGTACCCGCCAAATACTAACCCAAATTTTCATTTTCTCCATGCGCGCCTCAAAACCTTTTCTCCTCGCCTGTGTGGCCGTGACTTTGGCCGGTGTCGGTTTGGTCGGTTGCAAACCCGCCGCCGCGCCCGCCGCCACGGAAAGAACCACCGCGAAAGCCGCCGCTAAGTTTCACTGCCCGATGCATCCCACCTACCTGAGCGACCGGCCCGGCGACTGCCCGATCTGCGGCATGCGTCTGATCCCGATCAAACACGACGGAGCGGACAGCTTGGCCCAAGGACAAGGTTCGCCTACCGGCGTGCCCGGCCGCGCCACCGTCGCGCTCTCCGCCGACAAGCGCCAGCTCATCGGCCTGACCTTGACGACCGTCGAATCCCGCGACCTCACCACAACCATCAGCGCGCCCGGCGTGGTGCAGCACGACGAGCGCCGCGCCGCCCGCATCTCACCGCGCTTCGGCGGCTGGGTGCGCCACCTCGCGGTCAATTTCACCAACGCGCCCATCGAAAAAGGCGGGGAACTTTTCACCGTTTACAGTCCCGAAGTCTACGCGACGGAAAACGACTACCTCACCGCTCGCCGCGCGCTGCTCGATCTTCCCACCGACGCTTCTGCCGGCCTGCGCGCCACCGCGCAAGCGCTCCTCGATGCGACGAAACTGCGTCTCGCACTCTGGGAAATCGGCGACGAAGAGCTGCGCAAGATCGAGGAGCGCGGCACCGCCAGCCAGGAGTTGGTTTACCGCGCGCCTTTGTCCGGCCACGTCGTCGCCAAAACCGCGGTCGAGGGCAAAGCGTTCATGGCCGGCGACACGCTTTTTGAAATCGCCGACCTCTCCCACGTCTGGGTGCAGGCCCGCGTCGCCGGAGCCGAACTTTCGAATATCGCCATAGGACAGGAGGCGACCGTTTCCTTTCCCGACGCGGGCAACCTTGTGATGACCGCCACCGTGACATTTATTGATCCGCACCTCGACCCGCAGACACGCCGCGGCACCGTGCGCCTCGAACTCGACAACCCCGGCCATCAACTCCGCCTCGAAATGTGGGCCTCCGTGGAGATCGAAATCCCCCTCGGCCGCAAACTGACCGTGCCCGCCGACGCCGTGATCGACACCGGCAAACGCTACCTCGCGTTCGTCGATGGCGACGCCGGCCACCTCGAACCGCGCGTGGTCAAGGTCGGCGTGAAGACCGACGCTTTCTACGAAGTGCGCGAGGGATTAAAGGAAGGCGAACGCGTTGTCAGCCGCGCCCTTTTCCTCGTCGATTCCGAGAGCCAGCTCCGCGCCGCCATCTCCGGCATGGGCGAAACCAGCGAACATAAGCACTGAGGCAACCCGCCCGCGCCGCCATGACTTTACCGTACCAGCCTCCACCGCCAGCCCGCTCCGGTGATTCCATCATCGAACGCCTCATCGATTGGAGCGCGCGCAACAAGGCCATGGTCTTCCTGCTCGTCGCCGCGCTCACCCTCGCCGGCGTCTGGTGCGTGAAGAACACGCCGCTCGACGCCATCCCCGACCTCTCCGATGTGCAGGTCATCGTCTTCACGCAGTGGGAGGGCCGCAGCCCCAACCTCGTCGAGGACCAGATCACCTATCCGATCGTCACCAAACTCGTCTCAGCCCCGAAGGTGAAGGTCGTGCGCGGCTACTCGTTTTTCGGCTATTCCTTTGTCTACGCCGTTTTCGAGGACGACACCGACATCTACTGGGCGCGGTCGAGGATTCTTGAATACATGCAGGGCCTCGCCGGACACCTGCCGCCCGGCGTCACGCCCACGCTTGGCCCCGACGCCACCGGCGTGGGCTGGGGCTTCCAGTACGCGCTCGTCGACCGCAGCGGCAAACACGACGCCGCGTCGCTCCGCAGTTTCCAGGACTGGCATCTGCGTTACTGGCTCCAGAGCGTCGAGGGCGTCGCCGAGGTCGCCAGCATCGGCGGCTTCGAAAAACAATACCAAGTCGAAATCGACCCAGAGCGCCTCATCGCCTACAACATCCCCATCACCCGCGTCGTCTCCGCGATCCGCAGTTCCAACAACGACGTCGGCGGACGCGAACTCGAGCGCAACGGCACCACCTACCTCGTGCGCGGCCAGGGCTACCTGAAATCGCTCGACGATCTCCGCCTGGTCGTCGTCGGAGCCGACGCCAGCGGCACGCCCGTGCTGCTCCGCGACGTCGCACGCAACATCGCCTTCGGCCCGGAAATGCGCCGCGGAGCCGGTGATCTCAACGGCGAGGGAGAAACCGTCGGCGGCATCGTCGTCGTGCGCTTTGGCCAAAATGTCCTTCAGGTCATCGACCGCATAAAATCAAAACTCGCCGAGGTAAAACCGTCGCTCCCCGAGGGCGTGGAAATCGTCACGACTTACGACCGCTCCGATTTGATCAAGCGCTCCATCCACACGCTCACCCGAACCATCGTCGAGGAGTCAATCATCGTCTCGCTGATCGTGATTATCTTCCTGCTCGATTTCGGCGGTGCCGCCCGCGCGATCATCACGCTGCCCATCGCCGTGGCCCTCGCGTTTATCCCGATGTATTTCATGGGCCTCACCGCGAACATCATGTCACTCGCAGGCATCGCCATCGCCATCGGCGCGCTCTGCGACGAGGCCGTCGTCATGGTGGAAAACGTGCACAAACACCTCGAACACGCGCCACCCGGACTCGACCGCAAGCAGCGCCAGGAGGTCATCATCGGCGCCTGCAAACAGCTCGGCAAACCACTCTTCTTCGCCCTGCTCGTGATCACCGTCAGTTTCATGCCGGTCTTCACCCTCGAGTCGCAGGAAGGCCGTTTGTTCAAACCACTCGCCTACACCAAAACCTTCACCATGGCGTGGGCCGCGCTCCTTTCCGTGACGCTCGGGCCAGCGCTCATCGTGCTGATGACCGGCGCCAAGGTCATCCCCGAGCACAAGCACCCGATCAGCCGCCTGCTGCACCGCCTCTATTATCCTTGGGTGAGCCTGCTGATGACGCGTCGCTTTCTCTCCATCGCCATCGCAGTCGTCGCCATCGGCTCCGCCTACCCCGTCTATAAACAACTCGGCTCGGAGTTCATGCCGCCGCTCGACGAGGGCACACTTCTCTACATGCCCACCACCCTGCCCACCGTCTCCATCACCGAGGCGACGCGGCTCATGCAGATTCAGGACCGCATCCTGAAACAATTCCCAGAGGTCATCACCGTGCACGGCAAGGCCGGCCGCTCCGAAACCGCGACCGATCCCGCGCCCGTCGAGATGTTTGAAACCGTCGTGCAATTGAAACCCGAGTCCGAGTGGCGCCGCGTGCCGCAAACGCGCTGGTACTCCTCGTGGGCGCCCGGCTGGCTGCAATCTGGACTGCGCCGCGTCTGGCCGCTCGAGCGCACGCTCAACCGCGAGGAACTCATCTCAGAAATGGACGCCGCGTTGCAAATCCCCGGCCAGGTCAACGCGTGGACCATGCCGATCAAAGGCCGTATCGACATGCTGACTACGGGCATTCGCACGCCCGTCGGCATCAAAATCTTCGGCCCCGACCTCGCCGAAATCCGCCGCCTCGGCGAACAGGTAGAAGCCGCCATCCGAGCCGTGCCCGGCACGCGCAGCGTCTATGCCGAACGCACCACCGGAGGCTATTACGTCGACATCATTCCCAACCGCGTCGAGATCGCCCGCCATGGCCTCAACGTCGAGGACGTGCTTATGCAGGTGGAAACCTCCATCGGCGGCATGGCCGTCGCCCCGATCATCGACGGCCGCGAACGCTACACGGTCAACGTCCGTTACAGCCGCGAGCTGCGCGACGATTTTGAAAAACTCAAACACGTGCTCGTGCCCGTCATGACCACAGGCATGACCACCGCCTCTGCCGATCCGATGGCCAGCGGCAACGCCGCGCCCCGTAACGAAGTCCGCCAAATTCCGCTCGGCCAGCTCGCCGATATCCGAGTGACCGAAGGCCCGCCGATGTTGCGCAACGAAGACGGCGCGCTCACCGGCTGGGTCTATGTCGACATCGCCGACCGCGACATCGGCGGCTACGTCGATGACGCCAAGAAGGCAGTCTCCGCCAAAATCGAACAAGCCGGCCTCCTGCCCGCAGGCTACCGCATCGAGTGGTCCGGCCAGTACGAAAACATGCTTCGCGTGCGCGAACGCCTTAAGGTCGTCCTGCCCATCACGCTCGCGTTGATTTTCCTGCTGCTCTACCTGAATTTCAAAAGCGTGCCCGAGACGCTGATTATCCTGCTCTCAATCCCCTTCGCCATGACCGGTAGTTTCTGGTTGTTGTGGCTGCTCGGTTACCACCTAAGCATCGCCGTCTGGGTCGGCATCATCGCCCTCGCCGGACTCGCCGCGCAGACGGGCACCGTCATGATCATCTACCTCGACGAGGCCTTCTACGCCTACCAGCGCGCCGGTCGCATGAAGACGCAGCACGATCTCTTCGAAGCCATCACCTACGGCGCCGTGCAACGCGTGCGTCCGAAACTGATGACCGTCGCCATGATCACGTTCGGCCTCGTGCCCGCGCTCTGGGCCCACGGTGCTGGAGCCGAAGCGATCCAGCGCATCGCCGCGCCGATGATCGGTGGCCTCATCACCTCAACCATCCTCACCCTAGAGATTATTCCCGCCATCTACTCACTCTGGCGCGGCCGCCAGGTCGAATGGGTCAAAGGCCCAAAACCGCCCCGCAAAGCTTGGAACGAACTCAGCCACCAGTTCATCGCCTGGGAACGCACCGTCTATAACCAGCAAAACGCGGCCAAGCAGCCGCCGGATACGCAAACGCCAAAAAACTCTCCGTAACGTCAAAATGTAGGCCACCAGCTTGCTCGCGCCAAACCGCGCCCGCCAGCGAGTAGCCTACCGCTCACTTTCCATCCAACCATGAAAACAAAACTCCTCCTCCTCTCCACCGCTCTCTTCATAACCGCCGCTTTCGCGTCGGCCGCCGCGCCCTTCGACCTCGCGCAAGCCAAGACCGCGTACCCGCTCGACACCTGTGTTGTCTCAGGTGAAAAACTCGGCGAGATGGGCACGCCCATCGACTACATCTACAAACAGGAAGGCCAGCCCGACCGCCTCGTGCGCTTCTGCTGCAAAGGCTGCCTGAAGGATTTCAAAAAGGATCCGGCAAAGTTCCTCGCCAAGATCGACCAGGCCCCCACCGCCAAAAAAAACGAGGCAGCTCACAAACAATAATTCCCCTTCTCTGCGCCTCTGCGCAGACAAAGGCATTTCTAGGTTTTGGGATCGCACCCACACCTTTCTCTCGCAGAGCCACAGAGCGTCGCCCGTTCAGCAACGCCGCGCTTTACATGGCATCCGCGCTTTCCCGACGCCGTCTCTTCTCTACACCGACACCTGCTCGATAATTTCGAGATTATATCCGTCGAGGCCGACCACGACTTTGCGCGGGGCGTTGGAGAGGAGGCGAATCTTGCGCAGGCCCAGCGCGACGAGAATCTGTGCGCCGATGCCATAGTCGCGGATGCCCATCGCGTGGCCGTCGCCTGGCTTTACCTCTAGGCGTTGGATCACCCCTTCGCCACGACCCATCGGCTCCATGTACAGCACCACGCCGCGCCCTTCGCGGGCGATGGCGGCGAGCGAGGCGGTCAACGTATGGTAGCTGTCCATACCGCTCGCGCGGAAGACGTCGCTGAGCACGTTTTCGCTCTGCACGCGCACCAGCGTCGGGCCGGCGTCGGGCGTGCCCATGACGAAAGCGAGGTGATGACGTCCGTCGATTTTGCTGCGGAAAACGTGCACGTTGAACTGGCCGAATTCCGAGGCAAAGGGCTTCGTGGCGACGAGCTCGACCAACTGGTCGCGCCGGTGCCGGTACTCGATGAGCGAAGCGATCGAGATCATCTTGAGCCCGAACCGCTGCTTAAACTCCACGAGCTGCGGCAAGCGGGCCACCGTGCCGTCGTCATTCACCACTTCGCAAATTACGCCGCTCGGATGCAGCCCCGCGAGTTGCGCCAGATCGACCGCCGCCTCAGTGTGGCCCGCGCGCTCCAGCACGCCGCCCGGGCGGGCGCGCAAGGGGAAAACATGGCCGGGCTGCGCGAGTTGTTCGGGACGCGATTCCGGGTTGGCTAAAACTTGGATCGTCTTCGTGCGGTCGTAGGCACTGATGCCGGTCGAGATGCCTTCGGCTGCGTCGACCGTCACCGTGAAGGCGGTGCGAAATGCGTCGCGGTTCTGAGGAACCATTTGACCGAGACCAAGGTGTTTCAGCTGCGATTCCAACATCGGCACGCACACGATGCCGCTCCCGTAGCGGATCATCATATTGATCGCTTCCGGCGTCGCCTTGGAGGCGGCCATGATGAGATCGCCCTCGTTTTCGCGGTCCTCGTCATCGGTCACGATGACGACTTTGCCCGCGGCAATATCTTGGATCGCAGATTCGACCGAATCAAAAGGCGCGTGAACATCCGACATAATCAACGAACCGTCAGCGAGCCGTCACCAGCTGTCAATGCAGCCGAGAACTGGCCTGCCTATGCGGGTGCTTCATCTTCATTCAAAGCGAAATGCAAAACGCACTTCCCCAAAGCCTGTCGTTCTCTTCCTAGTATGCAGTAACACGAGAAGCTTCGGGACGCCTTAGCAGTCCCCTCGATGATTTTTTCGTCACAGAGAACACAGAACTCCGTCACAGAGAACACCGAGGTATGAAATCCGTTCTGCTTTTCCTCTGTGGACTCTGTGTCTGGGCTCCGGCTTGGCTCTGTGGCTAATCCGAAAAATACGGAGATGCAGTATACTAGCCTCCGCGCGCTCTGCGGTTAAAATCCGGAATGTTTTGAACACGAAGGCCGCCAAGGATCGCCAAGAAAACGATCTTCTTTACGAAGCGTTGCGCTCTGGGTGTTCAAAAAGGTTTCGGTTTCCACCGGCACAAACCTGAAGAACTAAAACCGGCAACATTCACCGCGAAGCCGTAGTTTTAAACTGCCTTCGCATAAAACCTCAGCCGCGGAAATCCATCACGAAGCTCTCCACCGCCTGATCGTTTTCACCGAGCAGCGTCAGGTAGAGTTTGAAATTATAAGGCGGACGCACCGGCGACGACGTAAGGGTTTTGCCATCGCCAGAAGGATTCAGCATGCGACGCTCCTCGCCGATTTTATAATTTGGTTTCCACCGGGCTGCGGCACGCGACACATCACTGTCGACGGGCTTTTTCTTCGCGTCGTAAAACGCCAGCTTGAAACCACTATCGGCAAGAGTGACACCGATAAAACCGCCATTGGCGCGAGCCGCGGACACACCTTCGATCACGGCCTCCGGCTCCTCGCCGTCGGGCTTGGCGGTTTCCTCTTGTTTGGCGGCGGCGGGAACGGCTTTGGCCGGGGGCTTGGCCAGCATGGGCAGCACAAGGCTGGTCGAGGCAGCCAGCAGCAACGACTTCGCTAACGCGGCGTTGATCTTCATATGCCAACTACTTACGCCGCGCCGCCACCTTCGCAAGCCCCTTTGCGTAAACACGCGGTAAAAGCCCGAACACGCAGCAAAAAAATGCCTTTACCCCGCTCACGTCGGCGCGCTCACAGCACGGCGTTATCTGATGGAGGGCGGGCCGCCGTGTCCGCCGTTTCGAACCGGCACCGACGGCGCGGTGCCCTCCACGACCAGAGCCAAATGAAACCTCAAAACATCGCCACGCCCTCGCCCCGTCACTCGCCGCGCTGCAGCTGCGCCTTTAAGCCCTGCCAGCGCGCCAGCCGTTCCGCGATCTTCGCCTCGAAGCCAACTGACTTCGGCGCGTAGAGCGCGAGCGGTTTTTCGAGGTAATCCTGACCGGTGATGTTCTCCGGAAAATCATGCGAGTACCGATATCCCTTGCCGTGCCCGGCGCGCTTGCTGGCTTGGCCGCCTTTGTCACGCAACGCCAACGGCACCGACTGCACTGGCTGCGTCGCGACAGCGTTTTTCGCCGCGTGCAGCGCCAGATTCGCCGAGTTACTTTTCGGCGCGAGCGCGATGTAAAGCGTGGCGTGGGCCAGCGCGTATTCGCACTCCGGCAGGCCGACAAAATCGCACGCCTGATGCGCCGCGATGGTCAGCGGCAGCGCCAGCGGATCGGCCAGGCCGACGTCTTCCGAGGCGAGAATCACCAGCCGTCGCGCAATAAAGCGCGGGTCTTCGCCGCCCGCGAGCATCTTGGCCAACCAATAAACAGCGGCATCGGGGTCGCAGCCGCGGCAACTTTTGATGAAGGCGGAAATCGTGTCGTAGTGTTCATCCTCGTCAGCGTCGTAGCGAATGCGCCGCTCGCGGGCAAACGCCTCCAACGCCTCCGACGTGATCGCGGTCTGCGCGGGCTGGCTGAGCACGATCACTTCGAGCGCGTTCAACGCCCGCCGCAAATCGCCGTCGCAGAGCACCGCCAAATCGGAGAGCACCTTGTCGTCCGCCGTGCAGCCGCGTTCGCCGAGTCCGCGCTCGCTGTCGCCCAGCGCGCGCTTGAGCACGCCCGCCACGGCAGCCGTCGAGAGCGGTTCCAACCGAAACAAATGACTGCGGCTCAGCAGCGGCGGATTCACATAAAAACCGGGATTGTGCGTCGTCGCGCCGATCAAGCGCACGTTGCCTTCCTCCACGTCGGGCAAGAGCAGATCCTGCTGCGATTTATTGAAACGGTGCAGCTCGTCGATGAAGAGCAGCGTCGGCGCATCCGTGCGGCGGCGGGCCAGCGCGAGGATTTCGCGCAGCTCGGCGACGTTGGACATCACGGCATTGACGCGCACGAAGCGGCTCTTCGTCTCCAATGCGATCACTTCGGCAAAACTCGTTTTCCCGCAACCAGGCGGCCCATAGAAAATCAGACTGCCGAACCGATTGCTCTTGATAAGCCGCGGCAGCAACGACCCCGGCGCGGTCAGGTGTTCCTGCCCGACGATGTCGCCCAGCGCCCGCGGCCGCATCCGCGCGGCCAAGGGTTGACGTTCGCGGCGGGCCGCAGCGTCCGCAGGCGAAGACTTGCCGACGGAGGTTTCTCCCGCCAGCGTCGGCGCGGAGTCTCCAAACAGGTCTGGTTGTTCGGCAGGAGGCATTTTCGTACCCAGCAATTTTCGCCATTTCCCCGCAATGGAAAGCCCATTCAACCGAAATCTCTACCCCCTGAGCTTCTCGCGATGACGCCCCTACCCCGCAGCCTCCGACACCGTGCGCCCGTGCTCTGGCTTCTGCTGCCGTTCATGGCGGGTCTGATCGCCAGCCGCATGCTGTCCGCGTTGCCCTCGCCGCTCTGGCTGCTCGGCGGTGCGCTCGTGGCCATCGTCGCAGCGATGGTTTTCGTTCGCCGTCCGCTCGCATGGATCGCCGGGCTCTGCCTCGGGCTGACGTTGACTGGCGCGGCCTACTACGAGCTCTCCCGCGCACGCCTCGCCGCGTGGGACCGACTGCCGCCGCGCGAAGCAAAACTCACGCTGGAGATCACGCGCACCTTCACGCCCTCGCCCGACGGCAAACGCGTCTCGGGCCTCGCGCATGTCGTGCAAGCCGACGCCCATCTGCGCGACCTCATTGGGCAACCGCTCTACTTTTCCCTCGCTCCGCACGCCAAGAACCCTCCGCTCGTGCGCTCGGCCCGCATCGCCACCCTCGGCGTGTTGCAAACCCTCCCGCGCAACGCCGCCTGCGATTCCTTTGACGGCTATCTGGCCAACTCCGGCGTCAACTTCCGCCTCAACCGCGGACGCATCGTCAGCCAAACTGACCAACCCACAGCCTACCGCCAATTTTGCGCCAACACCCAGCAACGGCTCGCCGCGCAGCTCAGCCGCGGACTCGAAAAACGCCCGGAGCTGGCCGCGGTGTTGCGCGCCATGATGCTCGGCCTGCAACAGGAGTTGAGCGAGGAACAGAACCAGTGGTTCATGCGCAGCGGCACGATGCATTTATTTTCCATCAGCGGCCTGCACATCGCCGTGATCGCGCTCGCGTTGGAGGGCTTGCTCGGGCTGCTGCGCCTGCCCCGCGTGGCGCGTTTTCTCTGCGGCGCACTGCTGCTCTGGCTCTACGTCGACATCACCGGCACCGCGCCCTCGGCCGTGCGCGCCTACCTGATGGTGGTGCTGTTGCAGGCGTCGTTCGTGCTGCGTCTGCCGGTGAGCCCGGTCGCAACGCTCAGCCTCGCCGCCCTCGTCGCGCTCGTGCTGGAGCCGATGCAGCTCTTCAGTGCGAGTTTTCAAATGTCCTACGGCATCGTCGCCGCGCTGCTCCTGCTCGGCCTGCCGCTGAGCGATTTCTGGACCAGTCGCTGGCAACTGTTTCGGCTGCTCCCGAAAGCCACCTGGACCTGGTGGCAACGCGCGCTCGACGGCGCGCAACGCGGTTTCCTCGGCGTGATCGCCATCGGTGTCGCCACCAGCCTCGTGAGCATGATCAGCGGCGTGATCTATTTCCGCCTCTTCACGCCCGGCGCGCTGATCGCTAATCTTCTGCTGATCCCTGCGGGCTCCTTGGTGATATTGAGTGGATTTGTTTCCATGCTCTGCGGCCTCGTCGGTCTGGGCTGGCTGGGCGCGACCTTCAACCACGCCTCGGCGCTCGTGCTCCTGCTGGCGGAAAAAGGCATCGCGTTCTTCATCACCGTGCCCTGGGTATATCGTACCGCGCAATTTTCCGCGCCGTGGATCGGCTTCACCACGTTGGGCCTGCTGCTGGCCTCGCTCCTCTGGGGCTACCACCACCGCTGGGCGTTGCGCCGCGGTGGCGTCTGGCCGCCCTTTGTCATCGTCGCGCTCGCCCTCGTTTTCGGCGTGAAGTTTGGCTAAGTGTCGCTCCGGCGCTTGTAACGTAATACGTTACAAACTACACAACAGAACCAACGCCACGACAAAGCAGCCCACGAGGAATCACCATCTCCATTGTGTTTCACGCCAGGGTTTTTTCCCTAGGTTCACACGCTTGAAAAAACATAAGCCAGAACCCCTTTTTATTAGCAATCAGGCCGAGCACGGCCTGCCACGTTTGTAACGTAATACGTTACAAACTACACAACAGAACCAACGCCGCCACAAATCCGTTCACCAGAAATCACCGTCTCGCTTGTGTTCCCCGCCAGGGGGTTTACCTAGGTTCACGCGCTTGAAGGAACATAAGCCCGAACCCCTTTTCATCAATAATCAGGCCGGACCCCGCCTGCTACGTTTGTAACGTAATACGTTACAAACTACTCGACAGATCTATTTTTTGGCGGTGATGGGGCTGACAGCGGGATCTTGTGTTTATGGCGGGGGACGCTTGTGATGAACGCCATGAAAAGCGCCTACGAACTCGCGATGGAACGTCTCTCCAAGTCCGATCCCAACACCGACAAGCCGCTCAGCGCCGAACAAAAGGCCCGACTTGGCGACATAGATTCGCTCTACAAAGGCAAAATCGCCGAGCGCGAGATCTTCCTCAAGAAGCAGCTCAACGAAGTCATGGCCGACGGGAAATATGAGGAGATCGAAAAAATCACCAAGCAGATGGCCGGCGAACGCGCCCGCCTAGAGGAAGAACGCGAAGAGGAAAAAGAACGCGTTCGCCGAGGTAAATAAGGGCCCCACGGCTAATCCTTTCGGAGTTTTACAAAAGAGAACGAAGGTAACGAAGTGGAACTCAGAGCAGGCTTTCTGCGCTTCGCTCTCTTCGTTTCCTTTTGTTCAAACGGCCTTGGTTTAGTTCCTCACTCGGGTTCGGCAGTGCCTTCGACGACCCAGTCTTTCGCTTCGGGGACTTGCTTGAAGAATTCGCCCAGCGTGGCGCTCAGGTGTTCGGCGTAGCGGAAGTGCGCGCCCAGGCCGGTGCGGAGTTCGGCTTCGTAGATAAATTTATCGGCGTGAGTGCTGTGCTCGAAAGGCGTCTGCGCGCCGAGCAGCAGCGAATACACATAGGCGGGCGAACCGCGTTGCATCAACTCGCGCGTCAGCGCGGCCTGCTCCGTGAGCAGCACGGCGTGATCGGCGTGCGCGATTTCCGGCGGCAGGTAAAAACCAGACTGAATGAGCGGCGTGTAACGGTGACCCGTGCGGTGACGGTTGAGGTCGCGCAGTTCGGCGATGGCCATGTTGTTCCACGCAAAGGTCACGCGCAGGCGGCGCGAGGCGGCGCCGTGGTAGGCATAGCGATTGGTTCGATGGCGCAACGCCTCGGAGAGCGGCTGCGTCTCGGGCAGGAACGGCGGCGTGGAGCGGTCGACCTGCACCCACACTTCGTCGGCTAACGGCGCGGTGGAGAGTCGGGCGAGGCCGAGCGAGAGACTGGTGGCGAGTTCCTGACGCGCCTGTTCCTCGTAGGATTTTTCCGCGAAGCTGTGGCGCATGAGACGCGGGGAAATTTTCACCAATTCGTCGCGGATCAGCTTCGCGGCGACGCGGGCCTCGGGCTGCGGGAGCGAATCGAGGTGTTTCACCGTCTGCGCCCACATGCGCGAGGTCTGCACGAGGCCGAGGTTGGTGCGCGTGGCGAACGGAATGAAATAGCGGGCGCGGTCGAGGGCGTAGTTTTTGCGCAGGCGGGTGACGACGGCGGGCTTCGCATCGGCGGGCAGGCGGATGAGTCCGGGGTTGGCCGTGGCGAGGGCGTCGAGCCGCGTGTATTCGCGATCGTAGGACGCAAAAGATTTGGCCAGCAGCGCCTGCCAGCGCGGCGCGAGGTCTTCAGGCATGCCGATCTCGGACGCGGCGGGAAGGTTCGACGCGTTCATCGTGATGTAGCGCGTGCTCGATTCCTGGCCGTCGGCCATCTGCGAGATCTCGAAAATTTTGTACGCGAGCCACATTGAGACATCGTCGAGGGCAATGGCGAGGCCGCCGGTGAGACCGCCGATGGAGGCGTGCCCGTAGTCGACGAATTTCAGGATGCGGTCGATGGAGGCGTCGGGGTTGGCCAGATCGACTTTATCGAGGATGGCCGCGAGCCCGTCGTTGCTGCGCGAGTAACGGGCGAGCACCGAGGCGAGCAGTTCGGGCGTGACCTTGGGCAGATCGGAAGCGGAGGGCGGAGGAACGAGGGCGAGGCCAGTGACTTTCATGCGGCGTGGGGGAAAAGGTGTGCCCAGCCAACGGCGCGTAGCGAGCCTGATTTGGACGAACCGATGATATCAGAACATCAACCCTGCCGTACCCTCTCATTAACGAGTTGGATAAATTTCAAAATGCCAACACAAAGCCTCATCGCCTTCAATAATGCAGCGTCGCGATCCAGGCCATGAGCGGGGCTTGGTAGAAGCCGAGCAGGACGGAGATCGCGGCGAGCATGGTCAGCAGGGCCGTCATCGGGCCACTGACTTCGGCGCGCGGGGCGCGTTCCTTGAGGTCGAGGCCGGGTGCGGTCGGCGCGGGGAAGTACGCGGCTTTGATCCAGCCGAAATAATAGTAGATCGAGAGCACCACGCCGATGATCGCCACGACGAGCAGCCAGGTGAGCCCGGCCTTGTAGGCGGCGACAAAGATGAAGAGTTTGCCGATGAAGCCGGCCAGCGGCGGGATGCCCGCGAGCGAACCAAGCCCAATCGCCAGCACGGCGCCGAGCAACGGGCGTTCCTTGGCGAGGCTGGTGTAGTGTTCAAGCTCCTGGTCGGCGTCGTTTTCGCCGGCGAGCTGGGTCATCACGCCGAAGACGGCGAACGACGCGCAGAGATAAACCACGAGGTAGAAGTAAATCGCGTCGATCGCGGCCTGCGGGGCGCTGGGCATCGCGGCGACGCCAATCAGCAGGTAGCCCGCGTGCGAAACACCGGAAAGGCCCATCAGGCGTTTGACGTTGTGCTGGGTGAGCGCGCCGAGATTGCCGAGGAGGATCGTCGCCGCGGCCATCACGCCGAGGAGGCGGAAGACGAGCGTCTGGTAGGGCGAAAACACCTGCACGAGCACGACGAGAATGGCGAACCCGGCGGCCTTCGAGGCCACGGCGAGAAAGGCGGTCACAGGTGTGGGCGCGCCTTGGTAGACGTCGGGAATCCAAATCTGAAACGGGACCGCGCCGATCTTGAAGGCGACGCCGGAGAGCACGAGGACGATGCCGATGCTGGCGAGAAAGTTATTGGGATTGGCGGCGAGGAACCCGTAGAGCGCGCCGAAGTTCATCGACTCCGTCGTGTGGCCGGGCAGCGCGGGGTCGCCCGCCACGCCGTAGAGCAGCACGATGCCGAAGAGCAAAATCGCCGAGCTGAGCGCGCCGGTGATGAGGTATTTCAGGCCGGCCTCCAGCGAAAGCGGGCTCGCGCGGAAATAGCTCACGAGGACGTAGAAGCCGACGGTGATCGTCTCCAACGCGACGAAGAGCATGACGAAGTGGTTGCTCTGCGCGAGGAGCATCATCGCGGCCGTCACCACGAGCACGATGTGGAAAAACTCGATGCGCGGCAGCTTGCGGAGGGAGAGCGAAACCACACCCAAGAAGGAAACCAACAGCGAGCACAGCACGAAGAACACGCGCATGAACTGCCCGGAGGCGGTGTGGCGCAGCATGCCGCCAAAGGTCTCATAGCCGAGGAAGCCGGTGCGGTAATTGATAATGAGTCCGGCGAGCACGCCGAACTGACCGGCGATGGCGACGAGCGGGATGACGCTGTGCTCCTTTTTCGGGAGCAAAATCTCCAGCACGAGAAGCGTCAGCGCCAAGCAGCCGAGCAGTAGCTCGGGCATGATGGCAACCCACTGGTTGGTCTGGGCGATGTTAAAGAGATCGGCATTCATCCTAAAAAATAAGTTCAGAAACCAAGACCCGGAATTGGGCCACAGCGAGCACAGAGCGCGACACAGAGATCACTGAGGCCCGCTGGTGGGCGAAAGTGGTTCCGCTGGCGAAAGGCAATCCAGCGTGGAAATTGTTTTCCAAAACAACACCCAACTGCGCCACAGACGTCACCCCACCAGCATTTCTCGGTGTCACTCTGTGTAGGAGCTCCGTGTGCTCTGTGACCCGGTTCGAGTTCTGAAAAAGATTATGGGCAAACAGGATCATCGGGCGTGCATCATTGGCTGGCCACGGCGGCGGGCGCTGAAACGGCGGCCGTGGGATAGAGCGTTTGCAACGTGGCGTTGAGCGGGGTCGTGATGGACTTCGGCCAGAAGCCCACGAAGAGCAGCGCGACGAGCAGGACGAGTGCGGGGAGTTTTTCGCTCCAGCGCAGATCAACGACCGGGCCCTTGGCGACGACTTCGGCGAATTTCTCTGTTGGCTGGCCAAAGAAAATCTTCGCCGCCGCGCGCAGGCCGTAGATGGCCGAAATCACCACGCCAGCGACCGCCGCCGCGGTGACCCACGGCGAGAACGACCAAAGCGCGATGAAGATCGTGAGTTCGCCCCAGAAGTTGGCAAAGCCCGGCAGGCCGATGCTGGCGAATGTTGCGGCCACAAAGAACGCGGCGAGCACGGGCGTCTTTTGCGCGAGTCCGCCCATTTCGGAAAGGTCAAAGGTCTGCGTGCGGTGATAGATGCTCGTCGAAAGCAGAAAGAGCAGCGCGACGGAGAGCCCATGCGCCACCATGAGCAGCACGACGCCGCCCGCGCCCACGAGGGAGAACGCCGCTACGCCGAGAAACGCGTAGCCCATGTGCATGACGGAACTGTAACCGACAAGTTGCTTGAGGTCTTTTTGCGCGATGGTCACGAGACCGATCACAAGGACGTTGCCAAGCGCGAGCACGGTGAGCACCCAAGTCCACGGACCAACGCCCAGAGGCAAAAGCGGCAGCGCGATCTGGATGAGGCCGTAGAGGCCGAATTTCTTCAACACGCCCGCGTGCAACATCGCCGCGGAACTCGGCGCGGCACCATAACCGAGCGGGGCCCAGGTGTGCAGCGGCCAGAGCGAAACCAGAATGCCGAAGCCAAACATGAGCAGGCCGAAAATATTTTTCTGAACGACGGCGGAGAGCGGAGCCGCGAGCAGTTCGCGGCGGAGAGCGATGAGGTCGAAGGTTTCCGCGCCGCTCTTCACGTAGATCGCGATCAAGCCGAGCAGCGAGAGCATCGCGCCGAGCGTGAGGTATATCGTCATCTTCATAGCCGCGTAGCGACGGTCGCGTCCGCCCCAGATGCCGACCATGATGAAGGTCGGGATCAGCGCGAGTTCGTGGAAGAAGTAAAAAAAGAAAATGTCGACCGAGGCGAACACGCCCATCAGCCCGCCCTGCATGACGAGCAGCAGCGTGAGGTACAGGCCGAGGCGCTCCGCACCGGATTGAATCGCGTAGAGTCCGGCGGCGAAACCAACGAGGCCCGCCAACACATAGAGTGGCAGCGACACGCCGTTGAGACCGAGCTTCAAGCTGATGCCGAGGGAATCCAGACCGGTGGAACAGCTGGTGAGGAACGCGTATCCATTCACCGGCGACTGAGCGGAATAGTGAAACCAGACGTGGAGCGCGATGAGCGCGGGGATGCCGAAGCCGACATAAGCGAGCTTCGTCACCCACGCCTTCGGCAGCAGGCCGAGCGCGATGACAAGCGCCACCGCCAGCGGCGTCACGATGGAGAGAAAGAGAAGATCAAACGGCAGGCTCATCGGTTGTGAAAAATAGGAAAAGCAGAAGGAAGAAGGACGAAGAGAAGGAGGTTTTTAATCTGGAACGCAGGAAGGCTGGAAAAGGCAGAGAGGAAAAAGTGGGTCGTTCCTAAGTTCCAGTGTTCCAAATGATGAATTAGAAGATCCCGGCGGCGAAGGCCCAGACGAGGGCGGCTCCGATTAGGAACCAGTAGACGTAGGCATGCAGGCTGCCGATGTACAGAGCGCGGGCGCCGAGACTGATCAAACCGACAAAACCGGCGAACCCGCGTACGATCACGCCGCCGATGAAGACTTGGTCGAGGAAGTTGAGCACGAGGGCGAAACGATCCTGCACCTTGGCGACATAGTAATTGTAGAGCTCGTCCGGCGACGACTTGAGCAGCGCGAGCACGCTGAAAAGCTTGGGCGACTTCACCGCCAGCGCGTCCTGATCGGAGGGCTTGTAGAAGAAATAAGCCGAAAGCGCGCCGACAAGAACGACACACAGACTCGTCACAAAAACGACGTGGTGGCCATGCTCGTGATATTCGCCATTGGGGACTTCAAGGAAGATTCCGCTGAAGGCGTTCAAGTCGAGCGTGCTAAAGAAGCCGCCGACACCGCCACCGATAATCGCCAGCACAGCCAGCACGCCGAGAGGCAGGAGCATCGAAAAACCGCTTTCGTGCGCATGACCGGCTGCTTCACCACGAGCCTGGCCGAGGAAAACCAGCTTCCAGAGGCGAACCATGTAGAACGAGGTTAGCACGGCCGTGAAAGCCAGGAGGTAGAAGACAACTTTGTTCTTTTCAAAGGCGAGCAGTAGAATGGCGTCCTTCGAAAAGAAACCCGCGAACAGCGGGAAGCCAATGATCGCCAGCACACCAATGGTGAAGACGACGAAGGTGAACTTCATCCGTCTGGCGAGTCCGCCCATCTTTAAGATGTCCTGCTCGTGGTGGCAGCCATGAATAACCGAACCGGAGCCAAGGAACAGCAGTGCCTTGAAAAAAGCGTGCGTCATCAAGTGAAACATCGCCGCACCCGCGCCCGCCATGAGAACAACGTTCATGTGGTTACCCTCGACGGCTTGAGACTCCTGCAAGCGGCCCAGCCCGAACGCCGCGACCATGTAGCCGAGTTGGGAGAGTGTAGAGTAGGCCAGAACTTTTTTGATGTCGCTTTGGGTGATGGCGCAGAGCGCGGCGTAGACGGCCGTGATCACGCCAACCCACAGCACCACATCGAGCGCGGCGGGAGCGGCGGCGAAGAGCGGCTCGATCCGGCACAGCATATAAATACCGGCCGCCACCATGGTCGCGGCGTGGATCAGCGCGGAGACGGGCGTCGGGCCTTCCATCGCGTCAGGCAACCAGACGTGCAGCGGCATCTGCGCGGATTTGCCCACGGCACCACAGAAGAGCAGGAGCGGAATCGCCGTGACGACGACCGCGCCGCCTTGGGCCTTGGCGGCGAGTTCGGCTAGGTTGACGGTCCCGAGCGCAGAGTAACACCAGAGAATGCCGAGGAGAAAGCCGAAGTCGCCCACGCGGTTGACGATGAAGGCCTTTTTCGAGGCGTCGGCAGCAGACTGCTTTTCGCAATAATGATTGATGAGCAGCCAGGAGCTGAAACCGACCAGCTCCCAAAAGATGAACATCATGAAAAGATTGTCGGCAAAAACGATGCCGAGCATCGAAAACATGAAGATCGAAAGGCCGCCAAAGTAGCGCGCCTTCGCGCCGTCGTCGTGCATGTAGCCGAGCGAAAACACATGCACGCATAGGCCGACGATCGCGACAATCGCGAGCATGAGCGCGGCGAGGTCGTCGAATCTGAAACCAAGCGAAAGCGACAGGCCACCGAGGCGCAGCCACTCAAGGGACGCGGGGAAATTGCGGTGTCCGCCGAAGATCAGCAGGCCGGCGGCCACGGCGAGCGCGGCGCAGGAACCCACCGACAGGAACGACGCGAGCGAACCCTGACGCCGCAGGAAGAGCGCAATGATCGCCGCCGAAGCGAGCGGCAGCAGCAGGACGAGGAGGGCGAGTTGGACGGGAGGCATTACTTAAAGGAAAAGATTCGGAAGGGTCACAGAGCACACGGAGCGCGGCCGACAGAGGGCAAAGAGGATCGCTGGTAGAACGAAAAGGTGTTTTCGCGGCGGAAAGTGGATTGGGATTTCATCTCGGTGCTCTCTTTGTCTGGGCTCAGTGTTCTCTGTGGCCGATGCTCGTTTAATTTTTCAGCGCGTTGAGTTGGTCGACTTGCACCGTGCCGCGTTTGCGGAAGAGGGCGACGATGAGGGCGAGGCCGACGGCGACTTCGGCGGCGGCAACCGTGAGGATGAAAAAGACGAACACGTTGCCATCGAGTGTGCCGTTGAAGCGCGAGTAGGCGGCGAGCGCGATGGTCGAGGCGACGAGCATCAACTCGAGGCACATGTAGATCACGAGCGTGTTTTTGCGCACGAGCACACCGAAGAAGCCGATGACAAAGAGCAGCGCGGCGAGGAAGAGATAGGCGTTGAGGCCGATGGTCATGAGGCGTCCTCCTGAGTTTCGAATTTCTTGCTGAGCACGATCACGCCGAGCATGGCGATGAGGAGCAGGAAGCCGACGACCTGCACGGGAAGCAGGTAGGTGGTGAAGAGCTTGGCACCGTAGTCCTTGAGGCCGCCCGCAAAACTGGAGGCAGCGGCGGCGCTGGAAAACTGTCCACGCGTCACAAAACTCCAGAGACCGAGGCCGAGCACCGCGGCGGCCAACGCACCGGCGGCAACGGAGATTTTTTTGTAGGGACGGGGATGGTCGGTCTGCGGGTTGAGCAGCATCACGATGAAGAGGAAGAGCGCGACCACCGCGCCAGCGTAGACGAGGATGAGGAGCGCCGCGAGGAGCAGCGCGTCGAGCAACGCAAACACCCCCGCCACGCCGACCAGGCTGAGCAGGAGGTAGAGCGCGGCGTTAACGGTGTTCTTGCTGAACACCACCGCGAGTGCGGAGCCGGCCGTCAGCGCAGCAAAGAAGTAGAAGAGCAGGTTGGACATCAGAAAGAAAAGTCAGGTTGAGAACGAACCGGTTTGGCACAAAACAAACGAAGCAAAGGAGGGCGCGGCGCTGTCCGCGCCGGGTTTGATCGCGGCGGACACAGCGGTCCGCCCTCCATGATTGTGCTGAGGATTCATATCAATGCGCGTTGCCGTGCTCCTCGGCGGCTTTCTTTTTGTCCCACTTGCGGTGGTCGTCGGGGAGCGTGCCACCGAGTTCGTAGAGGCGTTCCTTGTTATTGACCATTTCCTCGCGGGTGTAACCGGACATCGAATACTGGTTTTGCAGCCAGATCGCCTCCTCGGGGCAGACTTCCTGGCAGAGGCCGCAGTAGATGCAGCGCAGCATGTCGATGTCGAAGGCCTGCGGAGCTTTTTCAACGTGGGCGGTCGGCGAGTCGGGGGCGATTTCACCCGGCGTGATGCGGATGGCCTTGGGCGGGCAGACAAATTCGCACAACTGGCAGGAGACGCATTTTTCGCGTCCGTTGGGATCTTTGACCAGCGTCGGAACGCCGCGGTAACCCGTCGGAATTTCCGGGCGCTGCTCGGGGTATTCGAGCGTGACAGCCGGGGCCACGAGATGCTTCAAGGTCGTCTTCAGCCCGTTGAAAATTTGCGGGAGGTAGGAGCGCTCGGCGAGCGTGAGCGGCTTTCGTTCGACTGGGATGACGGCCATGGGAAAAGGAGGAATCCGAAATTATTACACAGAGAACACGGAGGAAGCACTGAAGCCACAGAGAGCTTGAACGGAGATTAATACACTCCGTGAACTCTGGGTAGCCTCACTGCGCTCGGTGTAACTCAGGGTTTTCACTTTTGAATAAAGGAAATGGCGATGGCGTAGACGAGGAGGTTGGCGATGGAGAGCGGCAGGAGCACGCGCCAGCCGATCCGCATGACTTGGTCGTAGCGGAAACGCGGGACGGTCCAGCGAATCATCATGAAGAAAAACAGCATGCCGATGATCTTACTGAGGAAGATCGCGATGGAGAGCACGCCGACAAACAGCGGATGCAGCGTGAAGGCCCAACCGGTGACCTGATGCAGTCCGTCGACGACGGTCGCGAGCGGGAGCCACGGCAGCGGATTCCAGCCGCCGAAGAAAAGCAGCATGAACACGCCGGAGCCGACGATCATGTGCGAATACTCGGCGACGAAAAACAGGCCCCACTTGAACGCGCCGTACTCAGTGTGAAAACTGCCGACGAGATCAGCTTCGGACTCGATGGTGTCGAACGGCTGGCGGTTGGTTTCGGCAAACAGACAGACAAGGAAGATGAAGGCCGAGACCGGCATCAGGAAACCGAACCACATGCCACCAAAAAAGCCGGGCTGACTCTGAAACTCGACGACGCGGGCGAGGCCGAGCGTGCCGCTGGTGCCAGGGGCGTTGATCCAGAGGAAAACCGGCAGCACCGAGATCGTCATCGAGAGCTCATAAGAGATGAGCTGCGCCGAGGCGCGCACGCTGCCGAGGAAGGGATATTTTGAATTCGAAGCCCAGCCCGCGAGGATCAGCGCGTAGACACCGAGCGAGGAAATCGCGAAGACCGCGAGCAGGCCGACATCGAGATCGGCGAGGATCAGCGGGACGATGGCTCCAGCTTGATCGAGGTAAGCGCCAAACGGCACGACGCTGACGGTCGTGAGCGCGGGAACCATCGCGAGGAGCGGCGCGAGGATGAAGAGAAATTTGTTCACATGCCCCGGCGTCGAATCCTCCTTGAAAAGCATTTTGCCGCCGTCAGCCATGACGTGAAACACGCCGAGTCGTTGTAAAAACGTGCCAACAAAGGGAATCCACGCGATCCACGGCACGATGGCGCGATTGGGACCAGGGCGGTCCTGCACCCAAGCGGCGACTTTGCGTTCGGCCATCGAGCAGACACCGGCGATCGGGAAGATCACCAAGATCACAGCGAGGCCTTTGAGCACTGTGAGGAGGAGAGGAAATTGGAGAAGGAAATCCATTTTTGAACAGAAGGACGCAAAGAGCGCAGAGAAAAAGGGGGTTTTAACGAAGAGGTATTCTTCGGTTTCTTAGCGTTCTTGGTGTTAAGCGGTTTTTGCGGGCTTAAAGTGCAGCGTTTCGCCCTCGGGGAAAGGCAGGCTGGCGAAGGCAGCACTGTCGAGCACGGTGCCGGCATCGGGCAGCGCGGCGAAGGACAGCCCGGCGAGCGCTTTGACTTCGCCCGCGAGCGTCGGCCAGAGCGCGGCGAGATCAGTGCCAAGCGTGACGCCACCGACGGCGGCGATGAGCTTGGTCAACACCACGAGATCGCCGACGGTGCCAGCGGGCGCGGGAATCGCGGCGTGGAATTTTTGCAGGCGGAACTGCTGATTGATGAACGTGCCGCTCTTTTCGAACACCGTGTGGCCGGGGAAAACAACCTGGGCTGCTTCGCTTGTCGCGCTGCCGTGGATGCCAATGAAGATAACTTTAACCTTGGCGAGTTGTTCGGCGGTGAGGCCGGCGGCGGCGAGGTCTTCGTTGAGCGCGAGTACGACCTTGACTGTGCCGGCGTCGATCGCGGCGGCGAGGCCGGTGAGCTGGGCCGATGGCAACTGGTTTATGAGGCCGGTGACGAGTGCGCCGCGGGTGTTGGGATTGCGGTCGGCGGAGACGAGGATCTTGTCGCCCTCCCCCACCCGGCCGACGAGATGCGCAGTGGCCTTGAGGGCGTCGGCGAGTTTCTTCGCGGCAAATTGTTCTTCAACCGAGCTGCGACCGGAACCGACGATGGCGACATTGCCGGCTTTGAGTAGTTCGGCCGCGGCTTGCAGCGCGGCGTCGAGGGAGGCGGGCTGGCCGTTGACCTGAATCGTGGTCAGACGATTTGGCGCGGTGACTTGTTTATAGAGCACGCGGGCGCTGTCGGCGAGCCAGGTGTCGTTCACGGCGTCGTTCTGGCGCGGCGTGATGCGGTAGATCTGGCCTTCGCGCGACCAGACGACGGTGTTGGCTCCAACGGATGATTCGGTGTCGATGCTGTTGGTCTGCTTGAGAAACCAGACGCGCATCTTGAAGCGGAAATCGGTGCTGGTGAGCGCGCCGACGGGGCAGATGTCGACGGTGTTGAGCGAGTAGTTATTTTCCAACTGCTTGCCGGGATAGCAGGTCAGCGTGGAATAGCTGCCGCGGTCGATGAAACCGAGGACGTCGTCCTTCGCGACTTCCTTGGAAAAACGGATGCAGCGCGAACAGAGGACGCAGCGCTCGTCGTCGAGCGTGACGCGCGGCCCGAGCTGGGTGCGTTTCGGCTTCACGTTTTTTTGCTCGATGAAGCGCGAGTAACCGCGACCATAACCGGTCGCCTGCTCCTGGAGTTTGCATTCGCCGGCCTGGTCGCAAATCGGGCAGTCGAGCGGGTGGTTGATGAGAAGAAATTCCATCACGCCCTCGCGGCAGTCTTTAATCTGCTGCGTCTGGGTGCGGATGTGGAGGCCAGGGATAGCGTTGGTCGCGCAGCCAATCTGGGGGCGCGGCATCCAGTTGATGCGCTGTTTGCCGGAAGCGGGGTCGATAATGGGCTGTTTCGTGGCGGGATCGACGGCGGGTAGGCCCATTTCGACGAGGCACATGCGGCAGTTGCCCACGACGGAGAGCTTCTGGTGGTAGCAATAGTGCGGCACATCCACCCCAACCAAGCGGGCGGCTTCGATCACGTTGGTGCCCTTGGGCACAGCGATCTCTTTGCCGTCGATGTTGACGGTGACGAGGTCGGGTTGGGTGGGCAGCGGATTCATTGCGAAAATTTTAACCACGAATGGCGATCAATGGAGGGGAATATTTTGGAATTCAGACCAAGAAGGGTTCCGAAACATTGCCGGTCATAAGTGATAATAAATGGTTTTGAATTAAACGAGTTCGAGGGCGACGGGTTTGGCGACGTTCTTGGTTTCTGGATACGCTTTGAATTCGTCGCCGAATTTTTGGACGAAACTTTGCGTGGGCCACGAGCAGGCTTCGCCCATCGCGCAGATCGTGCGGCCGGCGATCTGGTCGGCCACGCTGTTGAGGAGCGCGCCGTCTTCGACGCGGGCATCGCCGTGCACCATGCGCGCGGTGATTTTCTTCATCCAGAGCGAGCCTTCGCGGCAGGGCGTGCACTGGCCGCAGCTTTCGTGGGCGTAGAAGGCGTTGAGATTACCGAGCGCCGCGACCATGTCGACGGAGTCATCCATCACAATCACGCCGCCCGAACCACCCATCGTGCCACAAGCGGCGAGCGTATCGAAGTCCATCGGGATGTCCTCGACGGTGAGCGTGCGCGTGGAGCCGTCTTTGTTTTTCAACGTAAAGGTTTCGCCGAAGCGCAGGACTTTCGCCGAGGAACCGCCGGGAATCACGGCCTTGAACTTACGTCCGGGCAACGGGCCGCCGCAGACTTCGTTGAGGAGTTCGCCCAGCGTGATCTTGCCGACTTCGTACTCGTAGTAGCCGGGGCGTTGCACGTGGCCGGAGACGCAGAGGAGGCGCGTGCCGGTGTTGTTGGGCGTACCGATTTTTGAATACGCCTCGCCACCCATCTCGGCGATGTGCTTTACGTGGCAGAGCGTTTCGACGTTGTTCACGATCGTCGGGCACTGGTAGAGACCGAGGACGGCGGGGAAATACGGAGGCTTGATACGTGGATACGGGCGCTTGCCCTCGATGGATTCGATCAGGCCGGTTTCCTCGCCGCAGATGTAGGCGCCGGCGCCGCGGTGAACAAATATCTCGCAGCTGTACGCGGTGCCGAGAATAGCGGGACCAATAAAATTGGCCGCGCGAGCCTCGGCGATGGCTTTCTCCAAGATGCGGGCGCCGTGGGGAAACTCGCCGCGGATGTAGATGTAGGCCTGCTTCACGTTGTTCGCGATACAGGTGAGCATGATTCCCTCAATCAACTGGTGCGGGTCCTGATGAATGATGTAGCGGTCCTTGAAGGTGCCGGGCTCGGATTCGTCGGCGTTGACGACGAGGTAGATCGGTTTGCCACTCTTGCGGTCGAGGAGCGACCACTTCACGCCGCAGGGGAAACCGGCGCCGCCGCGTCCGCGCAGGCCGGATTTCTTGACTTCGTCGACGAGCGCCTCGGGTTTGCCTGCGGCGGTTTTCTTCAACACTTCGTAACCGCCATTGCGCACGTAGCAGGCGAGGTCGTTGGTGTAGCCGGGCTCGTCGATGTGCTTAAAAATCAGACGGCGTTGTACGGGTGCGGGCATCGGGTGGAGAGTGGTAAGTTTTAAGTGATAAGCGGTAAGCCGGAATCAGGCGCAAAAAATTTTATCGAGCGGCATGTTCCTTGGCATCAGCCTTTATTTGAGCGGCGAGAGCGCGGGCTTTGGCGGGGTCGACTTTCTCGTGCAATTCGTCGTCGATCATGACGACCGGCGCGGTGCCGCAACTGGCGAGGCATTCGACGAACTCGATTGTCACTTCGCCGTCGGCGGAGACTTCATTCAGCTCGCAGCCGAACTCTTTCTTGAACTCGTCGCACACCTTGTAACCGCCGACGAGAGCGCAGGAAAGCGTGCGGCAAACTTTGACGTGGCGGCGGCCGATGGGCTTGCGCCGAAACATCGGATAGAAGGTAACCACCTCGTACACGTTGATCGGCTGGAGCTCCAATTTCTGCGCGACCCACTCGATCGCGGCGTCGGAGATGTAGCCGGCGTCTTCCTGAATGAGGTGCAACAGCGGCAGCGTCGCACTCCGTTTGACCGGATAGTGCGTGATAACCTCGTCGATGCGTTGGAGTGTGGCGGGCTTGAGATTCATTCGGACTCGAAATTGGAAACGGCTACTCGATGCTCACCGGTCGCACTCGCCCATCACGAAGTCGAACGAGCCGAGGATGGCGACGACGTCAGAGATGAGGATGCCAGTGCAGATTTTGGGCACGATGGAGAGATTGCAGAAGGAGGGTGAACGGATCTTCAGGCGCCACGGCACGCCGCCGCCTTTGCTCACGACGTAGAAGCCGAGGATGCCCTTGGGGTTTTCCGCCTCGAAATAGACTTCGCCAGCGGGAATCTGCGGGCCCTCAGTCACGATCATGAAGTTGTTGATCAACTCCTCCATTGAGGTGAGGACCTTGCTCTTCGGCGGAGCGAAAATCTTGCGCGCGTCCTTGGCGTACCAATCGCCAGAGGGAAAGTTCTTAATAACCTGTCGGATGATGCGGACGGACTGGCGCATCTCCTCGCCGCGAACGAGGTAGCGGTCGTAGCTGTCGCCTTTGGTGCCGACGGGCACGTCGAACTCGTACTGTTCGTAGCCGGAGTATGGGCGGTCTTTGCGAAGATCGAGCGGGACGCCGGAGCCGCGCAGATTCGGGCCGGTAAGGCCGTAGGCGAGCGCGTCTTCTTTAGAGATGACGCCGACGCCCACCGTGCGGTCGGTGAAGATTTTGTTTCGCGTGAGCAGCGAGAGGATTTCCTCAAGGGCCGGGAGGAACTGGTCGCAGAATTTGCCGACGTTTTCGAGCCAGCCGTCCGGGATATCGCGCATAACGCCGCCGATGCGGGTGTAGCTCGTGGTGAAGCGCGCGCCGGTGAGCTCTTCGAAAAGTTTGTAGAGGAACTCGCGCTGGTTAAGCGAGAGCACGAGAACGGTCCACGCGCCGACATCGAGGCCGAAGGCGCCGAGGCCCATGAGGTGCGAGGAGACGCGGGCCATCTCGGCGGTGAGCACGCGGATCGCCTGGCAACGCGCGGGCACTTCGAGGTGCGCGAGTTTTTCCACGGCGATGGCGTAGGCCATGTTGTTGGCCAGCGGGGCGAGGTAGTCCAACCGGTCCGTGTAGGGTACGAACTGGTTATAGGTCATGTTCTCGGCGATCTTCTCGTCACCGCGGTGCAGGTAACCGATGACCGGATCGCACTTGGTCACGATCTCGCCGTCGATTTCGAGCTGAAGGCGGAGCACGCCGTGGGTCGAGGGATGTGATGGCCCCATGGAGAGGGACATCTTTTCGGAGCCGTATTCCTGCTCCGCATCGGCGGATTTGGCGGCGCTGTCGGGGAAAGTATATTCGGTGGCCATGGTCGCGTGCTCAGCTCTTGGCTTGGTTGAGGCCGGTGTGGTCGGGACGGGGGCGGCGGTCGCTCCAGCTTTCGTCCTTGGCGCGTGGTTCGGCTTCGGTGAGGTTGATCTCGCCCGGCGAGGCGACGAAAGGGCCGCCGGCCATGGGCGCGGCGATCACAGCGGCACCGGTTTTGGCGGCGACTTCGTCATCGGGCAGCGGCACTTCGATGCCGGCGAGCGGGAATTCTTTGCGCAACGGGTGATACGGATAACCCTCCCACATAAGGATGCGGCGCAGGTCGGGATGCGCGGTGAATTTCACGCCGAGCAGATCGTAGCATTCGCGCTCGTGCCAGTTGGCAGCGGGCCAGAGATCGACGACGCTCGGCGCGGTGGGCTCGGTGTCGCTGACGCAGTCGGTGGCGACGCGGAAGTAGACGAGATTCGCCGAGGAAAACAGGTGATACACCACGGTGAAACGCGGCGACGCGCCCTCCGCCCAGTCGATGGCGGTGAGATCGGTCAATACGTCGAAGGCAAACTCATCGCGCAGGTATTGCAGCGCATCGACGATCTGCGCGACAGGAACATTAACCGCCTCGTGATCGGCGCTGACGCGGTCGGTCACTTGGGGGAATTTTTCCTTGAGAGCGGTCTTGGCTGCGAAGGGAGCAGTCATGTGGTTCGTAAAGGCGTATTGGGTGTGGCGACCGGTGAGGCTCAGGCTTTGAGCAAGTTGGTGGCCGAGCGCTCGGTTTTAATTTTGGCCTGCAGCTTGATGAGCGCGTCGAGAATCGCCTCGGGGCGCGGCGGGCAACCACTAATATATACATCGACGGGCACGATGCGGTCGACGCCTTGCAACGTCGCGTAGCTGCGGTACATGCCGCCCGAACTGGCGCAGGCACCCATCGCGATGACCCACTTGGGCGACATCATCTGGTCGTAGATGCGGCGGAGCTGCGAAGCCATTTTGTAAGTGACCGTGCCCGACACGATCATGCAGTCGGCCTGACGCGGCGAAAAACGCATCACCTCGGCGCCGAAGCGCGAGATATCGAAGCGTCCGTTGCCCACCGCCATGAGTTCGATCGCGCAGCAAGCGAGCCCCATCGGCATCGGCCAAATGGAGTTGGTGCGAATCCAATTGATCACCGCATCGGCGCGGGAAACGACGACTTCGCCTTCGATTTTGCTGTTGAAAGCTATTTCTTTGTTAGCGGAAACCATGTGATTCAGGTGCTCAGTGATGTGGACGCGAAGAGGTCCAAAGTAGCACGAGCAAGGGGTCGCGCAAGGAGCTTTTAGGAAAGATCGTCAACTGCCTCCGCACTCTGAAAAACGCCTAAGCGCACTGATAGAGGCCCATTTCATCAGCCAAGCTTCTTCTCTACCGTGCAAAATTATGCCGCATCTCATAACCGCCGCGAACGTAGGCTTGAGCCGCCGCCAGCCGACCTTTTCCCTCCCCACGTGGAATACACCAGCGTCGAAGTCCGCCCTTTCCAAAAACCCGGCCACGTCATCAGCCTCGACGGCCGCATCCTGCCCATCCCCGCCGATTGGGTGCTGCTCCCACCCGGCGACGCCGCCGCCAGCCGCCGCATCAAAGCCGACGGCCCGTCCTTCACCGTGATCGAGATGAAGGGCCGCAAACGTTTCTCCCGCGGCATCTGGGCGCCCGCCGACCGCATCTTCGCGATCAAAGCCCAAGTCGCCGCCGAACGCCTCGATCCGTCGTACCAAAAGAAACTCGACGCCGGTCGCCGCCGCCGCGCCGAAGAACAATCCGAGTACGAAGTCGATTTCCGTCAGGCCGTGCTCGCCTTCCTCGCCTTCCACCCGCGTCACGCCGAGATCGCCGAGCGCCTCGCCACCCGCATCACCGAACACGCCGTCCCAGTCGGCAGCGGCACCGTCGCCCGCACCGAACGCATCCCCGTCGAGCAACGCGCCGAAGCCGCCACCATCGCCTGGATGCGCCATCAAACGACCGGCTACGACCACATGACCATCCCGCGCGTCGCCGGCCAACGCCGCGAAGTCCGCCGTCTGCTCGCCGAACGCTCCCGCCACCTCCTCGGCCGCTACCGCCGAGGGGAACCCGTCGCCACCGCCAGCTGCCCGCTCGCCCTAGCGCTCAAACCACGGTCAACCACCAACGCACAACCCGCTCAGGACCATTTAGCTCTGTGAACTCAGTGCCACCTCCTCTGCCTCGGTGTCACGCTTCCGAGTTTCGCCCCATCACACCCCAGCGTCTCCCTTTTCACCGGGATCACTCGCCAAATCAAACTCCAGCCATGGCGAACCATCAGCGTTGAAAACCTGTTTCCGCGACGGCGAACGCCACCCTCGCCACTCGCGGTCGCACTGCAACGGAAGCCGAACCACGCTCGGCATGGAAATTTCCGCCGACTCCGCCGCGAGCCGAGGAATCACGCCGCCCTCCACCCAGGCCTTCGTCAACGCCGGCAAATCCACCAGCGACACCGCGTCCGCGCGCACCTCGGCCGCGCCGCCCGGAACCCGCACCAACAGCGGCACGCGCACCGCCTCCTCATGCGGCCAGCCTTTGCGAAACAATCCGTGCGCCCCATGCAGGTCGCCATGCACCGAGGTAAAAACGACCAACGCCCCATCGCCAACTGCCGCGAGCAGTCGCCCGATCGCCCGGTCCGTCGCCTCGATGTGCGCATAATAACCCGCCAGCTCGCGCCGCGCCTTCGCCTCGACCTCGCCACCACGCGGAACATTCGCGGCGAGCCGCACCGCCGCCGGAGCCATCGCCCGCACCCCCGCCGCCGGAGCGTCATAAGGCGGATGCGGTGCCTCCAGACTCACCACACAAAACCACGGACACCGCGACGGCGCTTCCACCGTTGGCGTTTGGCCGTTGGAGCTTTGGGATTTGTTTTCAGCCTTTGGCGTTTGAGTTTTGGCCTTTGAGTTTTGTTCGTTTATCCACGTCGCCGTCCGCTCGCACAGCACATCGCTCTGATACCCGGTGAACGGCACCGGCTCCGGCAACCGCGTGCCGTGCAGCCACGGGTCGTTGAGCAAAAATCCGCTCTCAAAACCCTCCCAAAACTCAAACCCACCGCGCGCCTCCGGCGGCACGACGATCTTCGCATGCGGCTCGCCGACCAGCGGTGCCGCCGGATCGCGTTGCCCCAAATGCCACTTCCCGAAATACGCCGTCGCGTAACCGCGCCCGCCTAGGTCGTGTGCGATAGTTCGGCTTGCGATCGGCAGCGGATCGAAGTAGTCGCGCACGCCGTTTTGCGGCGACGGCACGCCCGTCAGCAACGCCGCCCGCGCAAACGGCCCGAAGGGATGCGGCGTCACCGCCTGCGAAAAGTTGATGGCCCGAGCCGCCAGCGCATCGAGCGACGGCGTGCGCGCATTCGGGTCGCCCGCGTAGCCGGTCGCCTGCGCACGCCATTGCGTGGTGACGATCCAGAGGATGTCCGGCGGTTGCATCCCCGCAGGCTGCCCCGCGCCCGCCAGTCCCCGCAATCTGTTTTTGCCAGCCTCTCTTTGACGCGTCACCTCCGCGCCCTCATCTTTAGCCTTCCCATGACTGCCACGCCCATCGTCCAAATCCGCGACCTCACCAAGATTTTCAAACAAGGCGAAATCGACGTCACCGCCCTGCACCGCGTGAGCCTCACCATCGCCGAGGGCGAGTTCCTCACCCTCATGGGCCCCTCCGGCTCGGGCAAATCCACCCTCCTCCACCTCATCGCCGGCATCGACCGCCCCACCAGCGGCGAGTGCATCGTACAAGACCACAACATCGCCGCGCTCAACGAATCCGATCTCGCCGATTGGCGAAACCAAAACGTCGGCTTCGTCTTCCAAACCTTCAACCTCATCCCCGTCCTCAGCGCCTTCGAAAACGTCGAGCTCCCGCTACTCCTCACCCGGCTCAACGCCAAGGAGCGACGCCGCCAGGTCACCACCGCGCTCGACATGGTCGGCCTCGCCGATCGCATGAAACACCTGCCGAAACAACTCTCAGGTGGACAAGAACAACGCGTCGCCATCGCCCGCGCTCTCGTCACCGATCCCGCCCTCATCGTCGCCGACGAGCCGACCGGCAACCTCGATTCCCACTCGGCCGCCGAGGTACTGGAAATCCTCCGCGCGCTCAGCCGCGACGCCCGCAAGACCGTCATCATGGTCACCCACGACCCGAAAGCCGCCGCCTACGGCTCGCGCAGCATCCACCTCGAAAAAGGCGAACTGGTCAACTAAGCTAATTCTCCGCCACCGATGAACACCGATCTACACAGCTACGCTTCCGCAACGACCGACACCGCCCAACAATCCGACATCGGTATTCATCGGTGTGCATCTGTGGCCAACAAATTTCGTCCATGACCATCCCGGGCTTCATCGCCAAAAACGCCCTGCGCAACAAACGCCGCGCCGCACTCTGCGTGCTCAGCGTCGCCGCAAGTTTATTTCTCCTCGTGTCACTGCTCGTCGTCCTGAACGAGTTCAATAATCCGCCCGAGGACACCGGCGCCTCGCTGCGCATCGCCGTGCGCAACAAAGTCTCCCTCGCCAGCCCACTGCCCGTGCGCCAACGCGCCACCATCGCCAAAATCCCCGGCGTCGAGGCCATCACGCCGCTGTCTTTTTTCGGCGGCAAATATAAGGGCGAGGAAAACACCCTCTTCGCCCAGTTCGCCATGGAACCCGAACAACTCGAAGCCGTCTTTGGCGAAGCCATGCTGCCGCGCGAACAGCTCGACGCGTGGATCCACAACCGCACCTCCGCCATCATCGGCATCGACACCGCCAAGCGCTATAAAATCAAGATCGGCGATAAATTCCCCCTCATCGGGCAAATCTACCCCGTCGATCTCGACCTCACCATCGTCGGCATCTACCAAGGCACGACCGACAACCGAAACGTTTTCTTCCACCAAAAATACCTCGACGAACTCCTCGGCGATCCCGGCTCCGTCGGCATGTGGTGGCTCAAAGCTCGCTCGCCCGAAGACGTGCCCGGCGTGATCGACCGCATCAACGCCGCCTTCACCAACACCTCCGCCGAAGTCCTCGCCGAAACCGAACGCGCCTTCCAACTCAGCTTCATCTCGATGTGGGCCAACATCAAAACCCTCATCTCCTCGATCTGCTCCGTCGTCGTCTTCGCGCTGATCCTTGTTTCCGCCAGCACCATGAGCATGGCGATACGCGAACGCATGCGCGAACTCTCCGTGCTGAAGGCCCTCGGGTTTAGGCGTCACGAACTGTTCGCTTTCATCCTCGCCGAAAGCTGCGGACTCGCCGCGCTCGGCTTCGTGCTCGGCGCGGGCGGCGCGTGGCTGCTCTTCACCTCTGTCGACGCGCCCTCGCTGACTGGAGGCATGTTTCCGACGCTTGAAGTGACCCCGCGGATACTTGGAATCGCCGCGCTCGTGACGACGCTCCTCGGCGTGATATCGAGCCTGGCCCCCGCCCTCGCCATCACCCGCCTCAGCGTCGTCGAAGGCCTGAAAACACTCGATTAATTTAGCCACAGATACTCACCGATGAACGCCGATGAAAAACAAGATCCGACCACCGAGCGCATCATCGGCTGCGCCTTCACGGTCGCGAATACACTTGGCTACGGCTTCCTCGAAAAGGTTTATGAGAACGCGCTCGCGTTTGAGCTCCGCAAAGCGGGCTTGAACGTCGAACAGCAAAAGGCCCTCACCGTTCATTACAGCGGCATCGTGGTCGGAGACTACTTCGCCGACCTCGTCGTCAACGAGTCGATCATCGTCGAACTAAAATCCGTTCGCGCCATCGACGAAAGTCACGTTGCCCAATGCCTGAACTACCTGAAAGCCACTCAACAACGACGCGGCCTTATTCTTAATTTCAGCCCTCAACGCGTCGAAATCCGCCGCCTCGTCATGGGCTGAATCTGTGCCCATCGGTGTTCATCGGTGGCTAATTTTCCAATGCTCCCACTTTTCAAATATCACCTCCGCTCCGTCTTTGTTCGCTGGCGGTCCACGCTCGCCACCCTCGTCGGCCTCGCGCTCGTCATCGCTGTTTTCATCATGGTGCAATCGCTCGCCGCCGGCATCGAAAAATCCAGCGGCAACAGCGGCGATCCACGCAATCTCCTCGTCACCCGCCAGGGCGCGCTCGCGGAAACCACCAGCGTCATCACCCGCGACCAGTTCAACATCATCCGCTACCTCCCCGGCGTCGCGCGCAATGACTCCGGCCAGCCCATCGCCTCGGGCGACGTGCTCATCATCATCAGCCTCCCGCGCCGCGAAAGCACCGGCAACGCCAACGTCATGCTCCGCGGCACCACCACCGCCGGACGCGCGCTGCGTCCACAAGTCGATCTGGTCGCTGGACGCTGGTTCGACCCAGGCAAACGCGAGGCCGTCGCCAGCCACCGCCTTGCCGGACGTTTCGCCAACTTGCAAGTTGGCCAGACCTTCAAAACCGGCGGCGTCGAGCTCACCATCGTCGGCCTTTTCGACGGACAGCGCAGCGCCTTCGACTCCGAACTCTGGATGGATTCCGACGAAGCCCGCAGCGCCTTTGACCGCCCCGACTACTCCAGCCTACTCCTGCGACCGGAAACCGACGAAGCGCTCCTCCAACTCAAGAAAACCCTCGAAGCCGAGCGCCGCCTCAAGGTGAAAGCCGTGCGCGAAGTCGATTACTACAAGGAGCAGACGCGCACCGCCGGGCCGATCCGCTGGTTGGGCAACGGCCTCGCCATCGTCATGTCGATCGGCGCGCTCTTCGCCGCGATGAACACACTCTACGCCAGCGTCGGCGCCCGCACCCGGGAGATCGGCACCCTGCGTGTATTGGGTTTTCGGCGACGCAGCATCCTGCTTGGTTTCCTGCTCGAAGGCGCGCTGCTCGCCGGACTCGGCGGCGTGCTCGGCTGCCTGCTCGCACTCCCCATGCACGGCTACAGCACCGGCACGCTTGGCTGGGAGACCTTCGCCGAAGTCGTCTTTGATTTCCAAATCACGCCCGTGCTCGCCGCGAAAGGCATCGGCTTCGCGATCCTCGTCGGCCTCATCGGCAGCCTGCTGCCGGCGTTGCGCGCCGCCCGCCTCCCCGTCATTTCATCCCTCAAAGCCACCTAAGCCATTTCTCCCGTGAACCCGTCAAAACTCTCCCAGCTGCAGATCGATCCCGCGCAAAAACGCCGCCCCGGCGGTCCGGTGAAAACGATTTTTGCCCTCGTGATTCTCGCCATCGGCCTCGCCGCCTGGTTCGCCTGGCCGCGCGCCGAAGCCGAACGCCGCGTCGTTCGCGCCAAAGGCTCCATCACCAAAGCCGAACCCGCGCCAACCGCCAGCACCACCGCAGCGTCCTCGCCTGCGCCCGCGCAGAAACCCACCGCGAACACTTCCGTTTCTGAGCCCGCCGCCACCGCGCCAGCGCCATTTTCGCTCACCGTCTCCGGCTACATCATCAACCGCGAACGCATTGAAATCAGCCCGCGATTCCAAGGCGTCGTGAAATGGATCGGCGTGAAAAAAGGCGACGCCGTGAAAAAGGATCAAGTCGTTGTGCTCCTCGACGACGCCGAGCAAAAAGCCCGCGTCGCCGAGACCGAAGGCCGGCTCGCCAGCATGCGCGTGTCGCTCATCCGCGCCGAGCTGAACCAGCGTCGCGTGCGTGAACTTTGGGAACGCGCCATCAGCACCAAGGAAGCCGACGACGAAGCGCGCCTCGCCGTCGACGCCGCCCAAGCCGCCATCGCCGAAGTCGAAGGTCAGCTCGCCCTCGCCCGCGCCTATCTCGACTGGACCGTCATCCGCTCGCCGATCGACGGCGTCGTCCTCGAAAAACTCGCCGAACCCGGCGAACTCGTGACTCCGCAAAGTTTCGGCGGCACGCGAGGCCCCAGCACGGCCGTGCTCGCCGTGGCCGATCTGCAGGACATGCAAGTCGAGATCGACGTCAGCGAAGCCGACCTCGCCAAGATCGCCCTCGGCCAGCGCGCCCAAGTAAGCCCCGAGGCATATCCAGACAAGCACTACGACGGTGTCGTCGCGGAAATCTCGCCCGAGGCGAACCGCCAGAAAGGCACCCTGCAAATCAAGGTGCAAATTTTGCGCCCCGACCGCTTCCTCACCCCCGAACTCAGCGCCAAGGTCGAATTCCTCGCCCGCTGATATTCCTGACACCAGGACCGCCCCGAGCCAAGAGTAACCTAATAGGTTACTCTCGCATGACTCCTTTCCGGATATTTTGACGGTTCCAGCCGCGCTTTTACTCAATCTGGTTTGTAACGTAATACGTTACAAACTGATTGCTACCGCCAAAGGCAGTGCGGGCGCGGTGGAACCGGCGAGGCCGGGAGGGCCGGGAAGGGAAGGGAAGGGAAAGGAAAGCGGGGGCTCTGCCGGGAGGGGCTTTCAGTAGCCGGCGTCAGCAACTTTCATGCTGCCGGGGTAGGTCTGCATGATGTCGTGAAATCCGGCCATTGCCATGCCGCGGCTGACTTCTGGTGCGCGCATAAAATAGCGCCAGACAAAACCGCTGCGTAGGTTTTCCGCCATGAGCAGCGTGATGCCCACGTCGATCGCGATCACGTCGGAAGCAACCCAGCCGGTCGTCGGGTTAAAGGCATCGACAAAGCCGTAGCGGCGCCACACCGAAGGACCGCCGACTTGGCGCATCTCGTAGAGCGCGTTGAGGCATTCGCGCGGGGCGAAGGGCAGCGAACCGGCCGGCGCGCAGGGCACGAGCGTGCCATCGATCTTAGTTGGCGAACCTTTCGGACCGCCCCAAGCCACGTAACCTCTCGCGCTGTCGGAGGCCGTCACGCCCCACATGTTGCGCGACCAGTGGGCGTAGGTCGCGGCGTTGTCCGCGCACCAGTCGCGCTGGGCGAGCGTGGCGTCGACGGAGTTTTTCCAATAATCGGCATGCGCGTCCCGGCGACCGCGAAAATCGAACCACGCGTGAGAAAACTGGTGGGTAAAGAGCGGCGCACACTGAATGAAAGTCCGTGTGCCATAGGTCACGACTGGGCTGCGCTTCCACGCGTTCCAGCTCGCGGCCGGAAGCGGGTTCGACGGCGCGCCGAGGCCGAGCAGGTACATGCCGAGCAACTCGCTATAGCTATCCCAGCGGTTAATAATAAAACCGGTTTCCGGCCGCCAACCGTGCGAAAGCGTCGCGCCGTCATTCATCGCCCAGGTCCAGTCGATGCGGGCGTAGATAGCGTTAACCAGCTCTGTCACTTCCGGGTCGTTTAAATATTCCCGCGCCATCAGCGCACCTTTCAGAAACAGCGCCGTGTCGATGGTGGAGGCTTCGCTGCTCCACATGCGCTGTCCAGTTTCCATATTGATGTAGTGATATAGCCAGCCGCGTTCGTTTTCGACCTGATCATGAATGAAGCGCAATGCTTTGAGCGTGCGCCCAAGCGTGACCTCCCGCGAAATCCAGCCGCGATAATCGCCAATACAAAAGGCAGTCAGCGCAAAACCAGTCGCCGCGATGCTCGCAGGTGACTTGCTCGGCGTGCCGTCGGCCGGGGCGCGATCACGGGTCAGTCCCGTCAACGCGTCCGAGTGCTCCAAGAAAAACAAAAGCGCGCGCACCTGGAGTTCCTCCAAAAACACCTCGTTGGCGTCGTTCGCCGACGGTGAATAGCGATCAGCGGCACCGTTGTCGCGCAACTGAGCGCCGAGCAGGACGACGCACACCATCAACAAGCTGGCCAACCAGCGCACGGCACGGTGGCCGCAGGCCGGGATTCGATGATGAAAGGGTGTGTGGGTCTCCAGCTTCATGCGCCTCACTTCATATCGGCACAGCGCGGAGCCTTCGTAACTTTATGCAGTAAAATAAGGATAAAACCTCACCCGCCAAATACATCGTAGTTTATCCAAGGATACGCCCGGAGATACCGTCCGCAGAACGGTGTCCTTATCCTCGATCCCGCAGTTGGATTTGAACTGCGAAGAAGCAAAGAAGCGAAGGGCAATCAATGAGCTACCGGAAGCGTTTTGGTTCAATTTCACCCATCACGGTCAACGATCCCTCGCATCACTTCCTGCGCATCCTTTGTTTCTTCTATTCTTAGCAGTTCAATAGCGCTTTGTAGACCTTATGGTGCCCGCGTTTGCCCGGGCTAGACACGTACAGGGCCGAGCCGCCCCCGAGCTGGGCAGTGGAGACGCGGCCTGCACAGCCTTTCAATCGTCCTACAAAAACGAACCGCCGCCCGACAAGCGGGCGGCGGTATTTTTGTTTCGGGTCAAGCCCGACACCATCGATAGATGGTTATCTTCGTCGTTTTTCCGGCGGAGCGGACTAACGGGATTTTACCTAACTGACAGGAACTACTATCGGACAGTTTTTGAAAAAATGAAACCCGTTCAGTCACTTTTTTGCACTTTCTCAAAAAAAGTTTCCGCCCGGCGCGGGCGACGCGCTCAGCCCATCACCGTCATCACGATGCCCGCGAGCACGCCGAGGACGGCAGGCAGTTTCTGACGTCCATTTTTCTCGCCGAAAAACAGCAAGCTGCCACTGAACGCCACCAGCGTACTGCCGCGGCGCAGGCTCGACACGAGCGTGATCAGCGCGCCCGGCTGACGCAGCGCGCCAAAATACACGAAGTCCGAAACGAGCAGCGCAAGAGCGAGAAAGATGATACTCCAGCGCCAATGAAAAACATTGCGCGGCCACCAGCGCAGTTTCCAGCCGATGAAGATCGGCAGGAAAAAGACCGCGAGATAAACGGAAAACCACGCCTGCACCGTCGCTGCCGTGTAGCCCACGCGCCCGAGGAGAAACCGGTCGTAGAGCGCGCTCACCGCGCCGAGCAGCGTGCCGCCGACGAGGAGAAAAATCCATTTATTGCGATGGAAGTGTATGCCTTCCTGGCGCCCGGCAAACGACAGCCCGACAAACGACGCGATCGTCGTCCCCACGCCCGCCATCTCAAGCCAGGTGGGCCGCTCCGCCAGCAGAAGCAAACCGCCAAAGAGAATCCAGATCGGGCCCGTCGCACGTACCGGCGAAGCGAGCGACATCGGCAGGTGCTTAACCGCGAAATAGGTGCAAATCCACGACGCCGCGACGATGACCGACTTGAGCGCAAGCTGGCCGTGTTGCAACGCGGTGAGCGGCGCCACCTGGAGCGCGGTGGGCAGCAGGGCCGGACGAGCCGCGTCGAGCGACATCAGGGCGATCCAGATCGTGGCGTTGCAGAGCGTGCTGAAAAACAGGACGGGCAGGACAGCGTTGTCCCGAACCGCGAGCTTGGTGAAAAGCTCGTAGCAACCAAGGAAGAAGGCGGCGATCAGGCTGGCGGTGATCCAATGCATGCAAAAGGTCCACCGTGAAGACCCGCCCGGCCCGGCGCAAGAGTGGCGCGGCGGCCGCAGCGCGAGTTCGTTGCCATGCCAAAAGATAAACACGAGCAGATGTCCTGCTGCCGTCTCCGTCGGCATAAATGACACGCCAGCAAACCCAACCGCCTCACAGCTGCGGCTCGACTCCGGGAATCAGCGAGTACAGAAACGCCTTCGTGCGCTGCCACGGACCCGAGGCGTGTTCAAAGTAATGCGTGCTCAGCCGTCCGTTCTCCTCGCCCGTCCACGAGAGTACCTTCTCATCACGCCAGACGAGGCGGCCCGGTTGAAAAACTCTCCTTTGCTCCTGTTGCACATGCCAACTGCGGCGTGGAGAAAAATCTTCCTCCAGATAGTCAACCAACTGCGCCGCCAGCTTCTGGCTATACACGAGCACGGCGATCTCAGTGTTCAGTTTGACCGAACGAGGGTCGAGGTTGGCGCTGCCGATGTACACCCGCTCGCGGTCGAAAACCATCGCCTTGGAATGCAGCGACGAAAGCGAGGAGCGCGGCCGGTACCAGCGACGCTCGCTCCGGGTGAGTCCGGCGTGCGCCTTGTATTCGTATAGATCGACGCCTTGCTCCAACAGGCGTTGGCGGTATTTCTTGTAGTAGGCATACACCAACGAGACATCGGTCGCCCCGAGTGCGCTGGTTATGATTTTCACGTTCACCCCGCGCTCGCGCAGCGCGATGAGTTGCGCGCTCAACTCCTTCGTCGGCACCAGATACGCCATCTCAATTAGCAGCTCCTTACTCGTACGCTCGTACTCCTGGCCGAGGCGGAAGGAAACCTGCGTCGTCTCACGGCTGGCCCCTCGGACCTTGTGCGGCGGCTCACAAATAATCTCCCCCTCGGCCCACACCCACGCGTCGCGAGCCACCAGCTCCTTCATATAACCGTGGCGTCGCGCTTCGTGCTCCTCCTGAAAACTCGACACGCTGAGAACACGCGCCACGAGCTGCGCCTGCAGTTTCTCCATGTCCTCCTCGGTGGGCGGCCTCGCCACGAGGCACGTCGCCGAGACCGACCACTCGCTGTTCCAATACTCGTCAAACGCGCTCGAAGCGTCACGGGTGATCGGCCCCGCCAGCAGCAGGTCGAAGTCCCGGAAGTTACTCCCAGAATCGAGGCTGAAATAGGTGTTGCCGATGTTTCGGCCACCGATGATCGAGACCACGTTATCGACGATGAAGATCTTGTTGTGCATCCGCCGAACCATGCGATTGAAGTCAAACAAGTACTGCGGTAGCCGGGCCCAACGCGCGCGAAACGTGAAGGGGTTAAACACCCGCACGTCGATGTTGCGATGAAGACACAGCGTCGCCATCTCGCGATCGTCACTCAGGTTGTTGTCGTCGAGCAGCAGCCGCACCCGCACCCCGCGATCCGCCGCCGCGATCAACCGCTGGAAAAACAACGAACCCGCCGCATCCGGATCGCAGATGTAGTACTGCGCGTCGATCGTGCGCGTCGCCGCGTCGGCCAGCGCCGCGCGCGCCACCAGCGCTTCCCGGCCATTTTCCAACAGCCGGAAACCCGACAACCCCGGATGCGCCTCCTGCTGTGGCGCCAGCAGTTGCCCGAGCGCCGTCGCCTCCGGTTGCGCATAGGCGGCGGTTCCCCCTAGGGCCCGCCCATGGCGCACCGTCACGCATCCCCCGCACAGGAACACAACGCACCCGAGCAGCACAAAGATCACTCGCGCACGAGATTTTTTCAGCATGGAAGCAGGAAAGGGGAAGACCCCGACATCAGGCTCACAGTTGCCACGCGACTTCAACAGCGGAATGTGCACCACGCCGCGTTGAAAAATCTTCCTCCGCAGCCTGAAAACACCGATTGCCCAACGCCCCGCAAAGCTTACAGTCGCTCCCCGTGACTCCGTCCTCTCCCAGCTCTTCTCCTCATCCCCGGTCGAGCACGCCTCCCCCAGCCATCGATCTGGCCGCGGCCGCACCTCTATTTTTTCGGCGCCTGATGGAGAGCCTGCCCGACCACATCTATTTCAAAGACGTCGACGGACGCTTCCTCACCGTGAGCCACGCCCTCGCCGTCAATTTCGGTCTGAGCAGCCCCGAACAAGCCGTCGGCAAAACCGATTTCGATTTCTTTGAAAAACCCCTCGCCCGGCAAAAATTCGCCGACGAGCGCGACATCATCCGCACCGGCATGGGTTTCGTCGGCAAAGAAGAACGCTCCCACTCCCACGGTAAAACCCTCTGGGTGATGACCTCGAAGCAACCGCTCCTCGGCAATAACGGTGAAATCATCGGCACCTTCGGAGTTTCCCGCAACATCACCGACTGGAAAATGGCGCGCGAGGCACTCGAGTCCCACCACCGCCTCCTCGAGACCCTCGTCGACATTCTCCCCTGCCGCATTTTCATTAAAGACGACGATAACCGCATCCGCCTCACCAACGTCGCCTACCGCGAAGCCATCGGCGTCCACAGCCCCGCACAAATCGAGGGCCGCCGACTCAACGAAATCCTCACCGATCCCCGCGCTAACGACGCCGCCGTCGACGACGATGCCGTGCTCGAACACGGCATCTCCATCCTCAATCGCGAGGAATACGACGCCAGCCCGCTCGGCGACAAACGCTGGATGCTCCTCTCCAAAGTTCCCCTGCGCGACGCCGACGGCCAGATCCAAGGCATCGTCGGCATGGCCACCGACATCACCGTACAAAAAGAAGCCGAGGCCCGCGCCATCCAGGCCCAACACGAACTCGAAGCAAAGAACCAACAAATGGAGGCCGAACTCGACGTCGCCCGCGACCTCCAGACCGAGCTCATGGCCTCCAGCATGCAAAGCGTGCGCGAAGAACTCGGCACCAACGCCCCGTTCATGCCCGGCATCGGCTTCCACTACGAACCCTGCGAATTCCTCGCCGGCGACTTCTTCCAAGCCATCCCGTATTCAAAGCATAGCTTCGGCATCATGCTCTGCGACGTCATGGGCCACGGCGTCAAAGCCGCCCTCGTCACCACCCTCATCCGCGGCCTACTCAGCGACGTGCGCAGCAAAGCACTCACGCCGACACAGGTCCTCGAACACCTTAACGAACGCCTCTGCCCGCTCCTCGATCGCCCCCCGCTCCCGCGTTTCGTCACCGCCCTCTACGGCCACATCGACCTCGACAAAGGCACCATCGACATCGCCAGCGCCGGCCACCCGTGGCCGCTCCTCCAACGCCACGACCAACCCACCCTTCCGATCACCGACGCCCAATGCGGCCCCGCCCTCGGCTTCGTGCGCGGCGCCACCTACACCTCCACCGTCCACACCCTCGCCAAAGGCGACCGCCTGATGCTCTTTACCGACGGCTGGACCGAAGAGTCAAATCCCGCTGGCGAAGAGTTCGGCACACCCCGTCTGCTCGAAGCCCTGCGCCGCCACCAAGACCTGCCCATCGAGCAAGTCCTCACCGCCATCGCCGCCGAGATCGCCACCTTCTCCGGTAAACCCACCCGCGGCGACGACCTCTGCGGCGTCCTCGTCGGCGTCTGATTTTCTTCGCGTCGCACCGCCGGTGCCATTCGTCCATTTTTACATGCAATCCCTCATCGTCACCTTCGTCGCCAAAGTCGGCCGTGAACAACCACTCGAAACCGAACTCCTCGGCCTCGTGCGCAACACCGCGACCGAACCCGGTGCCATCGCCTACGAGCTCAGCCGTGGCGCTCCCGGCTCCCGCGCCTACTACCTCTACGAACGCTACACCGACGCCGAGGCGCTGAAAACCCACAGCAGCTCCGCCTACTTCCACGCCGCGTTGCCCCGCGTCGGCGCCTTGCTCGACCAGCCCCCGACCCTGGTGGCCTGCGATTTCATCACCGGCCTGTAAGCCCGGCGCCTCAAACGACTCCACTCACAGGGCCGGACTTCACGTCCGCGCCCTTTCCCCGCTCCGAGAAACTGTCACGCGCTACGACCTCGCCCGTTTCCCCGGTCCGCGCAAATCGTCGAGCACCGCGCAGAACTGCGGAATATCCTTCGCCTGCCGCGCACCAATTTTCTCCACCGCCTCCCGGTAAGCCGGCACCGCGCGCCCGCCACTGACAATCGCCACCTCAATCGGCAGCAACCGACGAAGCCGAACCAATTCATCCGCCACCTGCGGATCGTCCTCGGGATAAACCAGACTCAGCGCGACGGCCTTCGCGTGGTTTTGCCTCGCCACTCCCGAAATCTCCGCCGCCGGCAAACTCGCCCCCAGATAAATCACGCGCCAGCCGACCATCGCCGCCGCCGCTCCCGCGAGCAACGCGCCCAGCTCATGGAGCTGGCCAGCCGGCGTCGCCACGACCAACACCGGCGCGCCCTCCGCCAACGCAAAGGGCCGCGCCAGCCGACCCAGAAACATCCGGATCACCCCGCTGGCAAAATGCTCGTGCGCCGACGTCAGTTGCCCCGCCCGCCACAAATCGCCCACCTCAGTCAGAAGCGGCGCGACAACCTGTTGCAACATGCCCAACCCGCCGCGTTCGCTCTCGGCGCGATCGAGCAACGCCTCCAGTTGGCGCCCGTCATGATTTCTGATGGCGTCCACGCCTTCCTCCACCATCGACAGCGGTTCGGGCGCCCCGCTGGCCGCTGGCGTGAGGTTCGCTAAGCCAGAATTTTCGGCGGCCAACTGCTTTAATTTCGCCGTCGACAAACCCGCGACCTGGCCAATGCCCTGCCCTGCCTTCACCAGCTGGCGCAGCAAGCTCAGTCGCGCAATTTCTTCACCGGAATAAACGCGTCGGTTCGAGCCTGTGCGCTTCGGCTTCACCGCGCCATAGCGCCGTTCCCACACCCGAATGACGTGCGCGGTCAATCCCGTGCGCTGCACCACAACTTTGATCGGATGATAATGCTCGGCCATTTAATTAGACAAAACCGTAACACACGACCGCGCATTCTGCAATTAAACCCGATATTACTAGGTGATTCACAACAGAAAACCAAAATTAATCCCAAGACATTAATCTTAGACACCCGTTTGACTAAAAACGCCAACACGGACAGAATAACCGCGCCAGAGAACTGACGGGGCTTTGCCGGCACCGTGCTGCGCTCCAGCCAAAACCAAGCCCATGCCCACCACACACCACACCACAGCCGACCATCGGCCCGCCTCACGATGGAACTCGCTCGTGCAGTGGATCGACGCCGATTATTTTCCCGATGGCATCGCGGTCGAGCACCAAGAACCAGACAAAATCGACTTCGTGCGCTGCCTGCCTTTCGTGTTTCTACACCTCGCCTGCCTCGGCGTCATCTGGGTGGGCTGGAGCTGGACGTCCGTCGGCGTGGCCGTGGCGCTCTACTTCGTGCGCATGTTCGCCGTGACTGGCATCTACCACCGCTACTTCTCACACAAAACCTACAGCACTTCGCGCCTCGGCCAGTTTCTCCTCGCGCTCTGGGGCGGCACCGCCGTGCAGCGCGGCCCGCTCTGGTGGGCCTACCATCATCGCCACCACCATCAGCACTCCGACCAGCCCGAGGATGTTCACTCGCCCGGCCTGCGCGGCTTCTGGTGGTCACATATTGGCTGGATCACCAGCAAGCGCAACTTCCCCACCGACTACACCAAGGTCCGCGACCTCGCCCGCCACCCCGAGCTCGTTTGGCTCAACCGGTTTGATCTGGTCGTGCCGGTGGTTTTCGCCACTGCCGTCTGGGGCCTCGGCTGGGCGCTCGAGCTCCACGCGCCCTCCCTCGGCGTCACGAAGTGGCAGCTGCTGATCTGGGGGTTTTTCATCAGCACCACCGCGCTCTTCCACGGCACCTCGTGCATCAACTCCCTCGCCCACGTCATGGGTCGGCGCCGTTTCGCCACCGGCGACGATTCGCGCAACAGTTTCCTTCTCGCCTGCATCACGCTCGGCGAAGGCTGGCACAACAACCACCACCGCTACCCATCGTCCACGCGCCAGGGATTCTACTGGTGGGAGATCGACATCACTTACTACCTGCTCAAGGCGCTTTCGTTCACCGGCCTCATCTGGGGGCTGAAGAGCGTGCCCGCCAGCATCTACGCCGAGGCCGCTGCAAAACCCGCTCCGGCCCGCGCCGCCACCCAACTTCAGTCCATCGCCAACGACTGAGCTCGACCACCTTTTCACCATGAAACAACTCGCCATCATCGGCAGCGGCATCGCAGGCCTCGGTTCAGCGTGGTTCCTCCATCGCGATTTCGAGCTCACCGTCTTCGAGGCCGACGACCACATCGGCGGACACACCCACACCGTCACCGTCGACGAAGCGGGCCGCGCCGTGCCGATCGACACCGGCTTCATGGTGTTTAACCACATCACCTACCCGCATCTCACGCGGCTCTTTCAGACCCTCGACGTGCCCGCAAAGCGCACCGATATGTCGTTCAGCGTCAGCCACGGCCCACGCCACCTCGAATACTCCGGCACCGATCTCAACCACCTCTTCGCCCAGCGGCGCAACCTCCTCAAGCCGTCCTTCTACCGCATGCTGGCGAGCATCGACCGCTTCAACCGCGAAGCTCTCATCGCCCTCAACGATCCCGCCATCCGCAGCCTCACCCTCGCCGACTACGTCCAGCGCGGAGCCTACGGCGAAGATTTCCTCCAGCTTTATCTCATACCGATGAGTTCGGCTGTCTGGTCGACCCCGCCGGAGGAGATGCTGGAATTTCCCGCCGCTTCACTCCTGCGCTTCTTCCACAACCACGGCTTCCTCGGCCTGCACACCCAGCATCCCTGGTGGACGGTCACCGGCGGCGCCAAAACCTACGTCGAGAAACTCACCGCACCCTTCCGCGATCGCATCCGACTGCGCAAACCCGCGCTGCGCGTCCGTCGCATTCGAGGCGGCCGCATCGAGGTCAACACCGACGACGGCGCGCACCTCTTCGACAAAGTCATTCTCGCCTGCCATCCGCCGACCGCCCTCCGACTACTCGGCGAAGACGCCACCAACGCCGAACGCCGCCTGCTCGCTCCCTTTCGCTACCAGCCCAACACCGCCACGCTGCACACCGACGAAGCCGTCATGCCGCGCACCCGCCTCGCTTGGTCAGCCTGGAATTACCGTATCGACACGCCCCTCAGCCCCGCCACCGGGCTCCGTGTTTCCACCCATTACTGGATGAACCGCCTCCAGGGCGTCTCAGACCACACGAACTACTTCGTATCGATCAACGGCGCCCACGCCGTCAACCCCGCCAAAATCCTTCGCACCATCTCCTACGAACACCCGCTCTTCGATCTCGCCGCCGCCAAAGCCCAGACGGAAATCCCCGCGCTCAACACCGCCGCAAAAAACCACACGGAAACCTACTTCGCCGGGGCCTGGCAGCGTTACGGCTTCCACGAGGACGGCCTGCTCTCCGCCGTCAACCTCGCCACCCAGCTTCTCGGCCGCGACCCCTGGGAAAAACGCGCATGAAAACCGAGCTCATCACTCCTCCGCATTCCTGCCTCTACGCCAGCCGCGTGCTGCACGAACGCTTCGCGCCAAAAATGCACCGTTTCGTGTATCCGCTTTTCTACTTCGCCCTCGATCTCGACGAACTGCCCGCGCTGCACCGGCGGTTCGCCCTGTTTTCGCTGAATCGCGCAAACGTGTTTTCCTTTCGCGAAAGCGATTTCTTCCCGACCGCCGAACCACGCCACAACGCCACGACCGACCGGCCCGGCACGCCCGCCGCTCTTCCGCTCAAAGCCCGCGTGCTCGCCTTCTGCGCCGCCCACGGCGTGAACCTCGACTCCGCTGCCTGCGTTCAGCTCGTCACCCTGCCGCGCGTCTTCGGCTACCGCTTCAATCCCGTCTCCTTCTACTTCTGCTTCGATCCCACCGGAGCACCCGCCGCCGCCATCGCCGAAGTAACCAACACCTTTCACGAGGTGAAATTTTACTTTCTGCCGCTCGCTCCCGCCGATGGCGAGGCCGCCGCGTTTCGCCTGCGCACGCCGAAACATTTTTACGTGTCACCGTTCTCCGCCTTGGACCTGGCGTTTGATTTCACCCTGCACGTTCCCGGTGAAAAGCTCGCCGTGCAGATCGACGACTACGACGGCGAAAAGAAGATTCTGCACACCGCGCTCACTGGCCGCCGCATACCGCTCACCAATGCCTGCCTAGCATGGTTCCTGCTCAAGTACCCGCTGATCACGCTCCAGATTATCACCGGCATCCACTGGCAGGCCTTCCGCCTCTGGCTGAAACGCGTCCCCTTTTTCCCGAAAGCCGCCCGCGCCGATCTGCAGCGCGAGCTTCACCGCCCGCACGCCTCGCTCACTTCAACGCCCTCCGCATGAACTCCTCACTCCGCACCGTCGCCTGCGTTTCCCCGCTCCCCGTCGCTCGCGGCGGCTTTTATCAGCGCGCCGTCCTGCGCGCCTTCGCCCTGCTCCCGCGCGGACACCTCAGCCTCCGCCTGCCTGATGGATCAGTCAACTTGTTCGGCAACCGCGAAGACGTGCGCTGGCACGACCGCACCCGCGCGCCTGCCGCGCTCGCCATCTCGCAGACCGCCGCCCTCTCCGTCCACCGCGCGGTCTTCTTCGAAAAATGCGCGCTCTACGGCGACATCGGCTTTGCCGAGTCCTACCTCGACGGCGACTGGGATACGCCCGACATCAGCGCCGTCATCGCCTGGTTTCTGCTCAACCACGACGCCGCGCCCACGCTCTCAGGCTCTCGCGCCCGCGCCATCGGCGTGAACCTTCTTCGCGGAGCCAACCGCCTCCGCCATCTCCTGCGGCCCAACTCCCGCCACACCGCCACGCAAAACATCCGCGAGCACTACGATCTCTCCAACGACTTTTTCCGCCTCTGGCTCGACCCGTCGATGATGTACTCCAGCGCGCGCTGGACTCAGCCCGGACTTTCTCTCGAAGCCGCCCAGACCGAAAAAAACGACGCGCTCTGCCGCAAGCTCCAGCTGACGCCTGCCGATCATGTGCTAGAGATTGGCTCCGGTTGGGGCGCGTGGTCCCTGCACGCCGTGCGCCACTACGGCTGCCGCGTCACCACACTCACCCTCTCGCGTCAGCAATATGATCTCGCCCGCCAGCGCATCGCCGAGGCCGGACTCGGCGACCGGATCGAGGTGCGCCTCCAGGACTACCGCGATATTCCTGCTGGCGAACAGTTCGACAAACTCGTCTCCATCGAGATGCTGGAAGCCGTCGGCCATCGCTACCTCGAAGACTGGTGCCGCGTCGCCGCCCGCGTCTTGAAACACGACGGCCTGATGGCGCTCCAATTCATCACCTGCGCCGATGCCCGCTACGACGAGATCCGGCACGGCGTGGATTTTATCCAGAAACACATTTTCCCCGGCTCGCTCCTGCTCTCCGTCAACCGCATCAACGATCTTCTCTCCCGCACCGGCGGCTTCGTGCTGCACAGCCTCGACGACATGAGTCAGGACTACGCCCGCACGCTCCACACCTGGCGCGAGACCTTCAACCGCCGCACCGCTGAGATCGCGGCGCTCGGCTTCGACGCCCGCTTCCAGCGCAAATGGAACTACTACCTCAGCTACTGCGAGGCCGCCTTCGCCCTGCGCAACATCAGCGTCGTGCAGACCGTGCACACGCGCCCCAATAACCTGAGCTTCGCCTAGACAAACTTCCACCGCCATGATCCTCGCGCTCCGTCTTTTCTTTCTCGTCGTGCTCGGCTCGATGCTCGCCGTCACCAGTTGGGCCGGCCTGCAAGTCCCTCTCTGGGCCATCCCGCCCGATGTTGGCGGTCATCCCTGGTTCGTCGCCACGCTCTTCGACGCCTACTGGGGCTTCTTCACTTTCTACGCTTGGCTTTTCTACAAGGAGACCTCCTGGCTGGCGCGGGTGCTCTGGTTCGTCGCCCTCGTGCTCCTGGGCAACATCGGCATGGCAGCCTACGGCCTCGCCGTCGTTTTCCGTCTGCCGCTCGACGCCGAACCCGCGCAGGTGCTGCTCCGCGGCAAACCCGTTTCGCCGCTCCTGCCCGGCGGTCTCATCGCCGCCCTCCTCCTGATCAGCGCCGTGGCCGCCGCAACCTAAACCACCCGCCATGTCCTTTTTCGCCCTCCTGCTCCTCGCCCTCGCCGCCACCGCCATCGGCTTTGCACTGCTCTTTGTCGTCGCCCGGCGCATCGACAACTACGGCATCGTCGACATCGCGTGGTCCGCCGGTTTCGCCCCCGTGGCGGTCTTCTACGCCGTCCTGGCCGACGGCGCGCCCACCCGCCGCATCCTCATCGCCACCATGGCCGTGCTCTGGAGCGCGCGACTCGCCTGGCATCTCGGCCGCCGCGTGCTCGGCCACCACCCGATCGAAGACGGACGTTACCAACAACTCCGCCGCGACTGGGCCGCCAATTTCGGCGTGAAGATGTTTAAGTTTTTCCAAGCTCAGGCGCTCCTGCTCGTCGCCCTCTCGATTCCGTTCCTCCTCGCCGCGCGCAACCCGAACCCATCGCTGCATCCACTCGAATACGCCGGACTGATCCTTTGGCTCGTGGCGCTCACCGGCGAAACGCTGGCCGACGCTCAGCTCGCCACCTTCAAACGCGAACCCGTCAACAAAGGCCGCGTGTGTGACCACGGACTCTGGCGGTACAGCCGCCACCCGAACTATTTTTTTGAGTGGCTCATCTGGGTTGCCTTCGCGCTCTTCGCCCTCGCCTCGCCGTGGGGCTGGGCGGCGCTCGCCTGCCCCGCGTTGATGCTCTTCTTCCTGCTGAAAGTGACCGGGATCGGCTACACCGAAAGCCAGCTCCTGCGCACGAAGGGCGAGGCCTTCCGCGCCTACCAACGCCGCACCAGCGCCTTCGTGCCCTGGCTTCCGAAACCAGAAGCCTGAGCCTATTGCCCGAAGATCAACCAATCACTTCTTCCGCGTCCGACTTCCGACCTCCGTCCTCCGACCTCTGATCTCCAACCTCCGACCTCCGCTCTCACCGCCATGATCGATGTCCTCCTCGAAAAAAACCTGATCCCCGACGGCCTCATCCGCGTTGGCATTCGCCGACTCCTCGCCCAGCGCCTGAGCGAAGAGACGCTGGCGAGCGACGCGCACGAGCGCACTCATCTGGCCAATTTCGCCAGCGAACTCAGCACGATGCCCATCGCGATCAACACGCAGGAGTCGAAGGACCAGCACTACGAAGTGCCGACGGCCTTCTACCAACGCGTGCTCGGCCCGCGCCTGAAATACTCCTGCTGCTGGTTTGAGCGCGGCGATGAATCGCTCGCCGACGGCGAAGAAGCCATGCTCCGCCTCTATGCGGAACGCTCCCGCCTCGTCGACGGCCAGCACATCCTCGAACTCGGCTGCGGCTGGGGCTCGCTCTCCCTCTGGCTCGCCGAACGCTTCCCCCGCTCCAGTATCACCGGCGTCTCCCACTCGCGCACGCAGAAGGAGTTTATCGACGCCGAGGCCCGCCGCCGCGGCCTCGCCAACCTCCGCATCGTAACCTGCGACATGAACGACTTCAACGCCGAGACGGCCGCGTTCGACCGCGTTGTCTCTGTGGAGATGTTCGAGCACATGAAAAACTGGCCGCGCCTCCTTGCGAATATCTCACGCTGGCTGCGACCTGGCGGCCTATTTTTCCTGCACATCTTCACCCACCGCCACTACGCCTACCACTTCGTCGCGCGCGATCAGACCGACTGGATGAGCCGCTATTTTTTCACCGGCGGCATGATGCCGAGCGACGACCTCGTGACCCGTTTTCAGGACGACCTGAAACTCCGCGAACACTGGCGCGTGAACGGCCGGCACTATCAGCGCACCGCCGAGCTCTGGCTGCAAAACATGGACCGCGCCCGCGCCGACCTACTGCCGCTGCTGGCCGAAACCTACGGCCATGGCCAAGAAACCAAATGGTGGTCCTACTGGCGCGTGTTCTTCATGTCCTGCGCCGAACTCTGGGGCTACCGTGGCGGTGACGAATGGATCGTCAGCCACTACCTGATGGAAAAACCCTCACTATGAACACCGCCGAAAGACGCCACGCCGCCCCGCAGCGAACGTTTTTAAATGGCGGAGAGGGAGGGATTCGAACCCTCGGTAGGTTGCCCTACACACGCTTTCCAAGCGAGCGCATTCGACCACTCTGCCACCTCTCCAGGTGTACGGCCGGCCTTTACCAACAAGACCTGCCGAGGTGCGAAGGGGCAGAAATAAGGCTGCCCACCCCTACCGGGTCAACGGAAAAGCTCAAAGCTTCTCAACATCCTTCGCAACACCCCTCTGCCGAGCGCAGTGAGGACACCGAGCCTCCATCGAAAAAAGCTCATGGCCGGCCTGCCATGGACAGAGATCTTCCGAACTGGGTCTCCGAGGACACGGAGGGACCACCGAGGCGCGCAGGGTGGGATTGGCGACGGGGGCCGGAGGGATGGCGAGAACAAGCCGACGATGCACATTTCAACTGAAATCCTGGCTGAGTAGGCCCCCCAGCTCGCGGGCGCGCTTCGGTCAAGGCGCGAGCAAGCTCGCGGCCTACGCAAACCGCCGTCAGCAAAAACGGCTACGGCATTCATTGAAATACGTTGGCGGCGGTTAATGCCTGCGCCTCTTTGGCACTCAGTGCGTCCTCTCCTGCTGCTGCGCTCCGGATTGGAACCCCATCAACCGTTTGCGGCGTCGCTCGTGGCGTCGTCCATCTCTTCGTTCGAGAAGACGGCTTGCACGTCGTCCAGTTCTTCCAACGCGTCGTGCAGCTTCACCAACGACCGCGCCACACTGACGTCGGCGACCGGCACGGTGTTGTTGGGGATGTAGGCGATTTCGGATGATTCGGGTTTGATGCCGGCCTGTTCGAGCGCGTGCGCGACTTTGTCGAAGGCATGCACATCGCAACGCACTTCGTAGCCTTCCTCAGTCGTCACGACATCGTCGGCCCCGACTTCGAGCGCGACTTCCATGAGGTTGTCTTCCTCGGCCTTGTCTTTGGCGATAAGGAATTGCCCGGCATGAATAAATTGAAACGACACCGCGCCGGTGCTGGCGAGGTTGCCGCCGAAGCGCGAGAAGGCCGCGCGCACGTCTTTCGAAGAGCGTTGCTTGTTGTCAGTCGTGACCTTGACGATCAAGCCGACGCCGCCCAAGCCGTAACCTTCGTAGGTGATTTCCTCGAACACCACGCCAGGTAATTCACCGGTGCCCTTTTTGACCGCGCGGTCGATGTTATCGACCGGCATATTGGCTTCGCGGGCCTTCAGCAAAAGCGTGCGCAGGCGGGCGTTGCCATCGGGATCGCCGCCACCGGTTTTGGCCGCGAGTGTGATGTCGCGCGAGAGACGGGAAAAGATTTTACCCCGGCGGCTGTCGGTGACGGCCTTGAGGCGTTTGACTTTGGACCACTTGTTATGGCCGGCCATGATTGTTGGTGGATAAGGGTTAAGTGATAAGGGGTAAGTAAAACACAGAAACCGAGGTAAGTCTTTCCGGGAACTTACGCTCTTATCACTTAAAACTTATCACTTACTTCTTCTTCTTCGTCGGAGTCACGTTCTTGACCGGACGACCGCTTTGACTGGCGACGACGGCGACCGGCTCGGGATCTTTCTGCCGGTTAATATAGATCTGCTGGCCGATGGTGAAGAGGCCGTTGACCGTCGAGTAGAGCGCGAGGGCGCAGGAGAAACTATAACAGATGACGACGTAGATGAGCGGCATCCACTTCATCATTTGCGACATCATCTTGGCCTGATCGGTGTCCATGTTCGGCTGCGGCACGAGCTTGGTTTGCACGATCATCGTGACGCCAAGGAGGAGCGGGAGGATGTTAATGGGGAACCCAGCGATATGCCCAATCGTGTCGGGCGCGGAGAGATCGGGCACCCAGAGGAAACCGGCGTAGCGCAGTTCAGAAGCGCTCTGAAGCATGCTGAAGAAGCCGATAAAAAACGGGAACGGGATCAGCACGGGCAGGCAGCTGCCGAGCGGGTTGACCTTGTGCTCCTTGAAGAGCGCGAGGTTAGCCTGCTGCATCTTCTGCGGGTTGTCCTTAAACTTCTCCTTGAGGGCCGCCATCTGCGGCTGGAGTTTTTGCATGCGCTTCGCGCTGCGAGCGGCGGAGAGCGTGAAAGGCAGCGAGGCGACTTTGATCAGCAACGTGGCAAAGATGATCGCGAGACCCCAGTTGCCCGCCCAACTATGAATCCATGTCATCATGGTCAGCAGCAGCTGGCTGAAAAATTTGAACATACCAAACTCCATGACCTTATCTTGGTCGTGCTTAAAAACGTCGCCATTGGAGAGGCGCTTGTACTCCTTCGGGCCAACGTAGAAATCCGCACCGAGCGTCGTCGCTTCATTGGCCTTCAACACCGGCAGATCAAAACGCGCCGCGCCGGTGACACCACTAATCGGACGCTGCGTGCCGGGGAACGGCGGCAACTCCACGCGGCGGATGATCGTGCCAATACCGGGTTTGTCAGGCGTGAGGATGCTGGTGAAAAACTGGTTTTTGACCGAGGCCCAAACGACCGACGTGTTGCTTTCGATGTAAGGCACCGGGTCACGGCGTCCGATGCCAAAAGAGCTGAGGAAACCGCCGCCGGCGAGCTCGGAGCCGAGGGTGAACTTCACGTCCTTGCCGTCGTTGCATCCAAGATTTAGATACTGACCCGTGTCATGTTCGCTAGCGAGGGTCGCAGTGCCGAGGCTGAGCGCGGCGCGGGGCAGTGTGAGCGCTTGGTCGGTGAGATTGCGGAAGGTGGTCTCGTGACGCAGTTGGTACGGATCGCCTTTGTCGGCGGGCGCGCCGCTCGGCTGGATGGCATAGCGGCGGATGACCTCGATGCGGTTTTCAAACACGGCGCGGAAAACCACCTCGGTGTCCGTCTGCGACACCAGCTGGTAGCGCACCGAACGGTCGAGACCGGGGAACGAGTCCTGCGTGAAGGCTAGCATCGGGTCGGCGTGCTGCTGGTTAAAAACAAACGGCGCGGGCTCGCCCTTGACGGCCGGGTATTTCTTGAAGCCGACGTCGCGGATCGCGCCGCCGAAATCGGTGAAGGCCACTTCGACAAAATCATTGGCCAGTGTGACGACGCGGGCCGAACCATCGTCTTGCACCACGGCGGCGAAGGTGGCGTTGCTCGCCGCAGCGATCGAAGCGGCGGTGACCGCCGGCAAAACGGGCTGACCGTTCACCGCGGCGGGCGCACTGACGACGACCGGCGGAGCAACAGGGACGGGCGCGGGACGGGGCGGAGCCTTCGGCGCTAAATAGAAACTGGCGAGCGCTGCGATGATCAACAGGACGCCGATGGTCGTATTCTTTTTATCCATGAAAAAATGATTTTAGGTAGAAATGGAGGAAGAGCGCACGCGCTCGCAGACACGGCGCATCACGCCGGGTGCCGGCACAAGATCGATGCCGCCGCTATGAAAGGGCGTGCACCGCAACAGTCGTCGTGCGGCAAAAAAAAACCCGAGCAAAACACCGTGTGTACGCAGCGCCTCGGCGGCGTAATGCGAACAGGTCGGATAATAACGACAGCTGCAGGTCGGCCCAAACATCGCGGGCAACGACGGAGAAATCACACGCTGGTAAATCCAGATCAACGCGAGCAACGGCTTGACCGGCAGCGCCAAGAGAAAACGCAGCAGAGCCTTGACCGCCACTTTCGTCCTGATCGAAGTGGTGGACCCAACAGATGGACGCGCATGAAGTCGCTCAGTTTTTTCCTCTGCGCGCAATCTGACTGAGGCGGTTGAAACGATGCTCACGGCTGTTTCGGAAAAAGTTTCCGACACGCGTCGACGAACTTCTGTTCGATCTCACAGTAGTCGATCAGATTGACGGCAGCGCGGGCGACCATGAGTAAATCACAATCCGGCGGCACGAGCTGCTGATGATGGCGAAACAGCTCGCGCATCCGGCGTTTGGCACGGGCGCGCTTGACCGCGTTGCCAACGGCAGCGGTGGAAGCAATCACGCCGACGCGCGGCCCTTTAATGGGTGCCGGCGGAGGCGCAGCGTCCACGACAACTTTGGCGGGACGACGGTACCACCAGAGCGTAAAAACGCCACAATCGTGGCGCCGTCCCCGCTCGCGTGCCGTGCGAAAATCGCGTTGCCGTCGCAAATGCTGCTCGGCACGGAAACGCATGAAACGAGAACGGTTAGGAACGTCGCAAACCCAAGGTTAACCTTAAACGACGGTCAGACGCTTACGGCCTTTGCGGCGGCGATTGGCGAGTACTTTACGGCCACCAACGGTGGATTTGCGGGCGCGAAAACCAATTTTACGGGCGCGCTTGAGGCGATGTGGGCGAAATGTCGGTTGCATGGTTGTTAAACGAAAAAGGGTTGAGAGATGACCGGACCCGTCGGCCAGTGTCAAGGCACCGTTTAGAGGAAAATTAAACACTCGGGCCGGGAGAGCGGTACTTTGCGAGTTCGCCCTCGCTAGGCAACAGGTCATCGCAGGTTTCGCCTTCTTCGAGCGCGACGTCAGGGATGCGCGTGAAAGCGATACGCAGCGGCGCGTAATCGAGCGAGCCGTGCGCACCGCCGAAGTACACGGTGTTTTTGCCGAGGCGGCGGTTAAGTTTGTCGATGGCGGCATTGAGCGCCCGCCGCGCATCGCCGGTCTCGAAGAGCGTGCCGGTGTGGCCTTGCACGGGCGTGAAATTAAACAGCGTCACGCCCACGCCTAGCGGCTGGCCGGTGGCCGGCCGTCGCGACCAGAGCTGGTTAAACACATGCGTGAGCTCGAGCGTGTCCTGTGTCTCCAGAAACGTCAGCGCGTCGCCCCACGCCGGACGCCGCAGGTAGCGCAGGCTGAGGTGCAACCCGCCCGCGTAGTAACCGGCGTGCCGCAGGCGCATGGCGGCTTTTTGCAGGAGACGGTGCAACGAGGCGAGCGCACCGGGCTCGTTGCGCAACTCGGGTGGCAGCACGTGCGAGTGCCCGATCGTACTCGTCTGCGTGGCGGGGCGGTAGATGAGCTCGCCGCGCAAGCCGTCGTAGAGACGGTCGCCCTCAATGCCGCGCCAGACCTTGCGCAACTGGGCGCGGCTCGCTGCGTAAAGGCTCTCCACGGAATCGAGCCCCGCCGCGAGCAGACGCCGCTCCATGTTGGCACCGACGCCGGGCAGGTCGCGGAGTTTTAGTTCAAACAACCGATTCGGTAAATTAGTTTCGTCGAGGATCACGAGGCCGTCGGGCTTTTGCATGTCCGAGGCGATCTTGGCCAGAAAGGGATTCGGCGCGATGCCGATGCTGCTCGTCAGGCACGCGCCGACGTCGCGGGCGATGGTCGATTTGATTTGTTTCGCCACCGCCTCGGCCCGGTCACGCGGGGCAAAGGTCGCGGTCAGGTCGCAGCACACTTCGTCGATCGACATGACATCGACAATGTGCAGGCAGCGCTCGATCGCCTCGACCAGCCGCTGATGATAACGCACGTACACCGCCGGCCGCGCCTCCAGCACGACGAGGCCCGGGCACCTCTGCCGCGCCTCGTAGACGGGCGTGCCGGTTTTTATGCCGCGCTGTTTCGCCTCGTAGCTCGCGGCGATGCAGCACGTCGTCTCCGCGGCCAACGGCGCCACCGCCACTGGGCGCCCACGCAGCTCCGGCCGCTCCTGTTGCTCCACGGAGGCGAAGTAGGAATTGAAATCGACGACGAGCGAACGGCAGGGCACGGCCTCACGTTTGGCCGCGCGCCGAGCCTGTCAACCCGCGCACGCCCGCGCCACGCCACGCCGAATTCTTTCTTTGCCACGACGTCGCAACGCGGTCATGGCTCCACCATGTCGTTGCGTATCGCGGTCATCGCAGACACCCACAATCACTATCCGAGAAAGCTGCTCTATCACCTGACGCCGGCTGATGAAATCTGGCACTTGGGTGACGTGTGCGAACCCGCGGTCTTGCAAGGCTTCGAGCAGCTCAAGCGCCCGATCCGCGTCGTCATGGGCAACAACGACGCCGAGCCCACCTGGCCGCTTACGCTCAACCTCACGCGCAACGGCATCCGCTTCCACCTCGTCCACATCCCGCCGCTGCATCCCCCGCTCCACTGCGACGTGATCATGCACGGCCACACCCACGCGCCGCGCGACGACCTGATCGGCGGCGTGCGCTGGCTCAACCCCGGCTGCATCTCTCTCCCCAACCGCGGCTGGCCGCCGAGTTTCGCCTGGCTCATCTTCCACGAAACCGCGCGCACCTTCGACTGGGAACTCGTGCCGCTCTGAGCCAGGGCACGCCACTTAACCCAAATCCCGGAATTACTTAACCGCTAATGAACGCTCATTGACGCTCATGACGGAAGTTGGCCGAGGGCCAAACGAAAATCGCTTTCACCCCACAGATGAATCGATCAATTTGCGGACAATATTGAATGAGCGCCGATGAGCGAAAATTAGCGGTTCTCACTGCGTTTTCTAGGCTTAACGCGAAACGTGCTGGCCTCCGCCCCGCCGATCCGTTCACTACGCTCACCACGTGAGCGACGAAATCCAGCAAAGCCTCTTTGACTCCTTCACGCCGGAAAATGGCGTGCATAAATCGCCGCCCGAAATCCTCTTTCAACGCAGCGCGCGCGCCCACCACTACCGCCTCACCCTGCGCCGCGACGGCGTGGCGGTGGCGACTATACCGGCACGCGGCTCGGAACGCGAAGCCCTCGTCTTCGTCGACCAACAGCGCGATTGGCTCGATCGCGCCCGCGCCCGTCAGCGCCAACGCCCCAGCGGCGCCACCCTCTGGACGCTCGGCACCCACGTGCTCTGGCGCGGCGAGATGACCGAAATCCGCAAAGCCGCCGAGGCCGATCCTTCTGCCACCGGCAACGCGCCCGATCGCCCCGTCGTGTGCCTCGCCGCCGACATTTTTCGCGTGCCCCAGCTCGGCGGTGACCTGCGCCCGACGCTGGAGGCGCATTTCCTGCGCCGCGCCAAGATCGAACTACCCGCCCGCACCTGGGAACTCGCCGCCGAGACCGGCGTCGAGGTGAAAGAAGTTTCCGTGCGCAACCAGCGTTCACGCTGGGGCTCCTGCACCAGCGGCGGCGTGATCTCGCTCAACTGGCGGCTGGTGCAGACGCCGCATTCTGTGCGCGACTACATCCTTTACCACGAGCTCATGCACCTGCGGGAGATGAACCACTCGGACCGCTTCTGGGCGCGCGTCGAGGAAGTCTGCCCGGGTTGGCGCGAGGCCGAACGCTGGATCAAACAGAACGGCAGCCTGCTTGGCCTCTGAGCCCGGGGCAGCTCAACGCGGCGGCCGCTTCGTCAACACCTCGTGCAGTTTTGCGCGCAGCATTTCTGCCGTAAAAGGTTTCGGCAAAAATCCCGCGATGCCGCGTCCGACGAAACGGTTGATCGCGTCCTGCTCGTTAAAGCCGCTCATCAACAGCACGCGCGCGTCGGGCCGGATCGCTTTCAAAAGGCGGAACGTCTCCTCGCCGTCCATCTGCGGCATTGTGAGATCGAGCAGCACCGCGGCGAACCGCGAGGGAGCTTTGCGATACGCCAGAATGCCCTCCCCGCCATCCTTTGCCAGCACGACCTTGTAGCCGGCGTTGCCCAGGATTTTTTCCGCCACCTGTCGCACCGTCTCCTCATCGTCCACCACGAGGATCGTGCCGGTGGCCTTCTCGGTCATCACCGCCTGCACCACGGCGGAAGGCGGTGTGGCAGGCTGGTCGAGCGCGGGAAAAAAGACCTTGAAGGTGGTTCCCCTTCCCGGCTCGCTGTAAACTTGGATCGCGCCATTGTGACCGCGCACGATGCCGAGCACCGCAGCGAGCCCGAGGCCGCGGCCGGTAAATTTAGTGGTGAAGAAGGGATCAAAAATCCGCGCCTGCGTCGCCGCGTCCATGCCGATGCCGTTGTCGCTCACCTCCACCACCACATGGCGACCTTCGGCGGCTTGGTCGTGAAACTTCACTTTCTCCAAATACTCATGTGTGGCCTGAACCGCGCCGGTGCGCACGTTGATCACGCCGCCCTTCGCGCCCAGCGCCTCGGAGGCGTTGAGCACGAGATTCATCAGAATCTGACGGACCTGTGTCGCGTCGCCCTGAAAAGCGGGCAACCCCGCGGCCAGATCCAGCTGCAGGCTCGCCTTGCTGCCGAGCGACACCTCCATCAACGAGGTGGTTTCACGAACCAATTGACTGAGGCTGAGCGGCTGGACGACGAACCTCCCCTTACCGGCATAGGCGAGCATCTGCTTGCAGAGATCGGCGGCGCGCTCCGTCGCCTGTTCGAGGTTGTCGAGCGCCTCGCGCACACCGACATGGCCCGGTGGCAATTCGAGCCGGGCGAGACTGGCGTTGCCCAGGATGCCGGTCAGCAGGTTGTTGAAATCGTGCGCGATGCCGCCGGCGAGCACGCCGAGGCTCTCCAGTTTTTGCGTCTCCTGCAACCGACGCTCCACGGCAAGCAGGTCTTGCCCCGCGCGTTTTTGCGCCGTGATGTCCTGTACCGTGGTAACCGCGCCGCGGGCCTGGCCGGCGCTGTCGTGCAGCGGCACCGCGCTGACCACAACCTGAAACTCCCTGCCATCCTTGTGTTCAATCCGCAGCTCCACATCGAGCACGGGGCGGTTTTCCACCAGCGCCCGCCGCAGCGGCATCTCCTCGCGGCCGAGTTGCCGGTCGTCGCGGTAGAACTTTGCGGTGACCGGCAGCTCGATCGGCGGCGCCGAAAGCGAAGCCTGGCGCGGCGAGGGCAGACCCATGAACCGGGCAAACGCTTGGTTGGTGCGCAGCTCGTCCGTGTCCGCGTCCTGTGCGATCGCGATACCGACCGGCAGCAGATCAAGCAACACCTGTTGCTCGGTCACGCGGTTTTGCAGCGACTCATTGAGACGGCGCACCTCGGCCTCGACCTGCTCGCGCTGACGCACTTCGCATACGAGCCGCTCGTTCGAGGCCGTCAGCTCCGAGGTGCGTGACCGCACGCGTCCGTCCAGATCTGTGTTGAGTTTTTGCAGCGCGTCCGGACTGGGTAGCTGCAAGGCCATCGGCACCACCCGAACCAAGACCACCGCCGTCAACATCGACAGGACTGCCGTCAGCGCCTTCACCACCCCCGACATCCAGTACCACGGCTGCCACACGGTGACCACTTCCATCAAATGAGTGGTTCCGCAAGCGACGATAAAAAGCCCGAACAGCCAGAAAAGAGCGCGGAACGGCAGGTCGGTGCGCCTCCGCACAAGGTAGGCGATCGTGATTGGGATCGAGTAGTAGGCCACTGCGATCAGCGCATCCGAAGCCACGTGGAGCGTCATCAAATCCGTCCGCCAAAAATAACAATGCCCATGCGGCATAAATGTTATACTGGAAACTGGAAATGGGGTCCCCGCCATGACGTCCTCGTTGGTTCCAAGCTAGACCGGCTCCCGGGCGGCCGCAAGCGACAGCGCGACTTCGCCCCTCCGAGCGCACGAGGGCTCACCGCAGCCCGTGGCGGGACTGACTTCCCTGCAAACCGGCGGATTCGGCTCAACCGTTCCGCGGCTACTCGACAGCGACGCCGCTCAGGACGAAAACTTCACCAGCTCTACATCGAAGACCAACGTCGCCCGCGGCGGAATCGGCCCACGGCCCTGCTCGCCGTAACCCAGCCAGTACGGCACGATCAGCGTGCGTTTCTCGCCTTTTTTCATGCCGAGCAACGCCTCGTCCCAACCCTTGATCACGTTGCCGATGCCGACCGCAAAAAGGATCGGCGCGTTGCGATCATACGAACTATCGAACTTCGTGCCATCGAGGAACCGTCCCTCGTAATTGACCATCACCCGTGCGCCCTCCGTCGGAGTTGCGCCGTCCTCACCCGGCGACCGCACGATAAAATAAAGACCCGACGCCGTTTTTTTCGCACCGGGAAACTTCTCCAACACACTCGCCTCCTCGGCCGCGTTCCACGACGGCACCGGCGTGTTCAACGCCTCGCGCATCGCGCCATTGATCGGTTTGCCGGGATTGCTCCGCGCCAGCCAACCCGACCGCACCACCAACGCCCCGACGGCGAGCAAGGAACCGAGCAACAAGAGAACAAAAAAACTGCGCATGGGATAAAAAGTTTCGCCGCTCACTGGGCCGCGCTTTTTGCGCCGCGTCAACTCTCTCCCGCCGCCCTACCAGCCGCCACGGCCAAAGAATTCGCGCTTTGCACCGCTTCCCTGTTGCGCACCGCCGCCCAGCCCGCCAAGGTTCCCGGGCATGGGACGCCAATGGCTTCACGCAAAACGCGCGATCGTTAACCTCAAAAAAGGACAAACGGTCGGCAAAATCGTCAAAGAAATCACCGTAGCCGCCAAACTCGGAGGCGCAGATCAAGGAGCCAACGCCCGGCTCTTCGCCGCCGTGGAAAAAGCCCGCAGACAAAGCGTCACCCGCGACGTCATCGAACGCGCGATCAAAAAAGGCGCCGGCATCGGCGGCGAAAAAATGGTGCTCGAGCACATCGTGTTTGAAGGCTACGCCCCGCACAAAATCCCGCTCATCGTCGAAGTGATGACCGACAACCACCAGCGCACCGCACCCGAGATGCGCGTGCTCTTCAAGAAAGGCGTGCTCGGCGCCGCCGGCAGCAACAAGTTTCTCTTCGATCACTTCGGCATCGTCGAAGCCCATCACGCCGACCTCAAAAGCGACCTCGAAGCCGTCGCCATCGAAGCCGGGGCCAACGAATTTGAAGCGCTCACTCACGACCAAAACGACGACGTACCCGCCGACCACCTCGGCGCGCGCCTGCTGACGGACCGCACCGGCGTCCACGCCGCCTCCGTCTGGCTGAAGGAACACGGCTGGTCGGTGATCACGAGCGAACTCGGCTACGTCGCCAAAACGTATCCGGAACTCGACGACACCGCGCGCGAAGAAGTGGGCAACTTCCTGCAAGCGCTCGAAGACCACGACGACGTCCAACGCGTCTGGGCCGCGGTAAAGTAAGAAACAAGGAGCAAGCAGCGCCTAGCCGCCTTGCTCCACGCACCCGCCTCAATCCCGCACGGCCCAGCGGAGTTTCGCGCACGAGCTGCGCGGATTTGCGCGGCGTTCTTCGGGTCCAGCCCGGCCCACTTCGTCGTTGGTCGACGCGTAGACGCCCGAGCGCACACCTTCGCGGAAAGCTTGTTTCACGCGACGGTCCTCACCCGAATGAAACGTGAGAATCGCCACGCGCCCACCCGGTTTCAGGCAGGTCGGCACCTGGCGCAGAAACATGTCGAGCACGCCAAACTCGTCATTCACGGCGATGCGCAGCGCCTGAAACACCCGGCGCACGCAGTCATCGTCCGCCTCCTCATCGCGCCGCAATTTGCGCAAGTTGACTATGCTACGAATCGCGTCGGCCAGCTGGAGCGTGCGCGTAAACGGCGTCTTGCCACGGTGCGCGACCAGCTCTCTGGCGAGTAGTTCGGCCTGCGGCTCATCGGCGTTTTCAGTGAGCGCGGCGGAAAGTTTCTCTTCAGATACGCGGGCCAGCCATTCGGCCGCCGACGGCGGACGCGATGGATTCAGACGCAGATCGAGCGGACTGTCGGCCTTGAAGGTGAACCCGCGCGTCGGATCATCCAGCTGCATCGAGGACACACCGAGGTCGGCCAAAATCACGTCGGCCCCGTCGACGCCAAGCTCCGCCAAAACCTTGGTCAAACCGGCAAAATTGGAGCGCACCGCGGTGAAAACTTCTTCGCCAAAACCCGCCACGCGCAGCCGAGCCGTGGTTTTAGGATGCTCGACCGGATCGACATCGAGACCGATGAGACGTCCGCCCGGCGAGAGGCACGCGAGCAATTCCCGCGCGTGGCCGCCGAAGCCGAGCGTGCAATCCACGGCAAGTTCGCCGGGCTGAAGCGCGAGCACGTCGAGAATCTCCACGACCATGATCGGCCGGTGCATGCCAGCGGGGGTTTTGCCCGAAGCGATCACCTTAGCCACATCCTCGGCGTAACGCTCCGGATTCAGCTCCTTGTATTTTTCCTCGAAGCGCCGCGGATTTTTGCCCGCATAACGAGGCCGCCGCTGATGCGGAGTCGGTGACGTGGATTCAGGGTCGGGCATGGAAGATTGAATACTCGAAATCAACTGGTTCGCCTATCACAAAAGGGAATCGCAAACCGGCCGCCCACATTCCAGCAGCTGAAAACAAAAGACGGGCGCCGGCAGAGGGCGCCCGTGAAAAGGAAAAACGGTTTTAGGAGGCCGCTGTTCAGGCGAGGAACGAGCAGATGTACTCACAGAGACCGCTGGCGACTTCGATCGTGAAACCGCTCTTGCCGGGCACATCGAAATATTCACCGGCGTTGTAGCTCGTGACCGCAGTCTGGCCGTCGAGCGTGACTTTGCACGAACCAGCGACGATCTCCATGCGTTCCGGCGCGCCGGTGCCGAAGTGGTACGAGCCGGGATAGATCAAACCGAGGGTTTTCTTGCAGCCGTCGGCGAAGACCACGGAGTGGCTGACGACTTTACCGTCGAAATAAACGTTGGCCTTGGTGACAACGGTCACGCCGGCGAATTGAGCGGGAAGATTGGCCATAAGGGCTCCGTCATCGCAGCCACCGCGCTCGGCGGCAAGCAGAAGATTGGCTGCGTCGTTTTCAACCATATCAAAAAGCCCCCCCCTCAAACGAGCGTATAAATAAAAACCGGCGACCGTAATAAGCGGTCGCCGGGGTTATATGCTTTTTATTACACTACAGGCCCAAGAAACAGCCTGGTGGGTTTAAGCTCTATTATTAATCAATTATCCGCTTTAAATACGACGGGGCCCCGTGGCACCACGCCATTATTGCTTGCGCTGCCGCCTGCGTTTACGAACTCGATCATGCCGGAGACGAGCAAGCGGCCATCGGCCAGCGCCCTGATTTGAGTGACATAATCTCTGTCAGTCACGCCGACGATAGTGAACGTCGTGTCGAGGCTTCCGTTGGTGTTTAATCGAACGATTTTTTTGCAGGCCGTGGTGTTAAAGTGAGTGAAATCGCCGCCCACGACCAGACGTCCATCGCGTTGCAGGGCGACGGTATTAATAGTATAATCAAATCCCTCGCCAGGATTGAAGGTCGTGTCCCGCTCCCCGTTCACTTTTAAACGATAGATAAAGTAACTATCCTCGCCGCGGCCATAGGAGGCAGTCCAGTAGCCGCTAACGATACTGCGGCCATCGGCCAATAGCGTGACCGTCTTGACAGTGCAGGCAAATTGGTCGCTCGGATCTCCGATATCGGCCTTGAAGGAGGTGTCGATGGTGCCATTTTTATTCAACCGGGCGATGGATAGCTTGGGAGTTGTGTCGGCTGCGCTGAAATCCCCCCCGATGAAGATGCGGCCATCGGCCTGGACCACGATGGTCGCGATGCTTGCGATAGAACCCACCTGGGCGGTGAAGGTGCTGTCGATTGTGCCGTTCGCATTTAACCGTACAATTTTGCCGATCGGTGACTTATTGGTGTCATTCACGTGGCCGCCGACGAGGATCTTGCCGTCGTTCTGCACGGTGATCGCCGTCACGTCGTTGTCGAAGGCATTGCCGGGATTGAAGCGCGTATCGAGCGTGCCATTGGTGTTTAATCGAGCGATGCGGTTGCGTGTGGTTCCGTTGAATGTTGTGAAGCGGCCACCGACGAGCATCTTGCCATCCGCCTGCACGGCGAGCACCTCTACCTTGGCATCAAAACCGGAACCGGGATTAAAAGCCGTGTCGAGGGAGCCATTGGCGTTTAACCGGGCGATGCGGTTACAGGCGGTGTCGTTGACCCACGTGAAATCTCCTCCTGCGAGGAATTTTCCACCTGGCAAGGCGGTCACGAGGGCGGGCGCGGCCAAACGTTGGGCACTGGAGTTAAACGACGTGTCCAAAGCTCCGGTCTCGGTCAGACGGGCGAGGTTCACTGCCGCTACTCCATTGAGCTTCTCAAAGGTGCCTGCGACCACCACGCGGCCATCGGCTTGCAAGGCGAGTTTTGGAGAATCAGGATAACCGTATTCAAAGCGCCAAAAGCCCGAGTCGATGCTGAAGGTGCTATCGAGCGAACCATTGGTATTTAAGCGCACAAACTGGGTGCTGACGCCTAGCGCTTGGCCGTTGATTCCTGCAGCCAAAATTTGTCCATCTAACTGAACCGCTAATGCACAGACGATGATGCCAGAATTTATGTCGCTCTTGAAGGAGACATCAAGCGAGCCATCGGCATTCAGGCGTGCGAGATTATCGTACGTGACATCGGAAGCCATATCATACGATGAAAAGTCACCGCCGACGAGGATTTGTCCGTTTGACTGCACCGTGAGGGCGTAAAAGAGGCAATAATACGAGCTGGAGCTCATATAGCAGCGGAAACTCGTGTCCTGCGTGCCATTCGCATCGGTGCGTTCGAGGAAGCTTGTCGTAGGCCCCCTGTAACCGTATCTAATGCCGCCGAAAAGAATCTGCCCATCGGATTGAATGGCGATCAAGTTGACCTCATCGCCAGTGTTGGAACCAGCGTCAAATGAAGTATCGAGCGAGCCATTCGCGTTTAAACGTGCGATGTTGCCCCGCGCCACGCCGTTGATTTGAGTAAATGCACCCGCGATGAGCAAACGCCCATCTGCCTGCACGGCTATGGCTTGCACCAGTCCATTAGGGCCAGAAGCTACGTTAAAGGCAGGATCAAGCGTGCCATCTGCATTCAAGCTGACGATCCCATGGCATGGTGTGCCGTTAAAAACCGTGAACGAACCGCCAACGAAAAGATGGCCGTTTTTTTGCACCGCAAGCGAGGTGATGGCGCCATCGCAAGAACCGCTCTGGTTAAAACTCGTATCGAGGCTACCATCGGCCTTGAACTTCGCGAGATTTTGGCGTCGTTGCCCCGCAATCATCGTGAAGTCGCCGCCCGCATAAAAACCGCCATCGGGAGCGGCTAACACGGTGTAGACAGCTCTGCCGTCGGATTCGAGCTGCATGACCACCCTACGGTCCATGCGGTAAGTTGAATTAGCGGTGACTGGCGGCGTAGCAGCCAACGTCGTGACGGCCGCCAAGGCATGAATGCCGACGATGCCAAGTGCAAGGCATATGAATTTTCTGAGCGTATGTAAGTACATGTCTATGTTGTTTTTGAACTGTTAATGCAGACGCGCGGACGCTCCATCGAGATTGTAAATAAGCAACGAAAATAGCCCCCGTGTGCCATTTTTTTCTAGACCGTCACAAACAACTCAACCCAGGAGGCCCCGCTATTGAGAACAGCTCTGCGAGATGCGTCGTGAGGAGGGGGAAAATGCGTGAAAAAGGAAAAGCGCGGGCGCAGATCGCGATAACGCGTCATTTGTCCTGATTGTGGCCTTTTCTTTTTTAAACACCGCCGCGATGCGTTCCCGGCGGGCCACAGGAAACATCCCACCACCAGAAACAACGATTATTCCTTGGCGGTCTGGCCCGCCTGGCATTTCGTCAAAACGATCTCCTAGCGGTGGCACCTGTCGTCACACCAAAACCCGCACGTAAAAAGGAATAAAGGGGAAAAAGGAATAAAGGAAAGGAATAAAGGGGTCATTACTATATCATTGAAATTTTCCCGGGAGCAGTTTCGCCGCGGACATGGCGCGCAAACTTCGTCTCGAGCAGGACGGTGTGCTCTACCACGTGATCAATCGGGGTGTTTTCAAGAGACAGGTCGATTCAATGACCCAAGGCTGGGAGCGCCGCCGTCCTCGTCGGCTCTGACTCCGAAAAGAGAAATGCCGACGGGGACGTCGGCGTTCCCAGTGCTTTCGCTGTGCTCGTCTGCACCCATGCCACCATTCGCATCGCGGTCGAAAAGTTCGGCGTCGAGATCTTCGACGAACGCCTGATCGCGGTGGATGAGGCCTGTAAAACGGGCCAAAGCCTAATGTCTGTGGTTGGTGGCTTGCGGTTCGTTCTTTCAATTTGACACCAGCGGCACACACCGCGCTAACGCCAAGGCTGAACAAGCCGACGCCGCGCCGCTGCAAGACGGCCTGACATCCCCGTCGAAGTGCAACGCTGGCCAAAGAACTAAACAAGCCTATCTCTTTTGAACGCTCTGTGGCTCTGCGAGAGCATGGGTTGAAAAAGGCATGGTCTCGCGCAGAGGCGCAGAGCGCGGTGGGAGGCGCTGACGATGAGCGGCCAGTGCGGGGATTATTACCCAAAGGTCGCAAGCGTGAATGCCGCGCGGGCTATCTACCTGGCTGCAAGAACTAAACCAAGAAAACGCAGCTGGAATCCTAATTTTCGCACATCAGCGCTCATTCAATATTTTCCGAAAAATGATCGATTCACCTGCGGGGTGAAAGCGATTTTCGTTAGGCCCTCGTATAACTTCCGTCATGAGCGTCAATGAGCGTTCACTAACGGTTAAGAAATTTCGGAATTTAGGGTCAACGTCTTCGCAGCCACGGTCGCGTTTCCGCTCTGGAGTGCGTCGGCTGAACGCAAAAAAGCCGGTCACGAGGACCGGCCTTTGCTTTGAAACTATTTTGTCGCTGCAACTCAGAGCTCGTAGGCGGGGAGCGTCTTGTCGATGCGGACTTTCTCGAGCTTGGCGAAGACGGGCAGGCCGTTTTCGTAAGGCACGGGTGTCTCGCCCTGAATCAGCGGGAGAGCGTAGCGCTGGAACTGGAAGTTCATGCTGACGCCGTCTTCGTTGATCCACTCGCGGGGGAGCTTCTTCACGCCGTTGGCGATGTCGCTCAACGGAGCAAGGCCGGTCTCACAGGTGTAGTGATCGCCATCGCCGCGAAGCAGCGTGACCATCTTGTCGGTCTCGCCAGCGATCGCAGCCTGAACGGCGGCCTGGCCGGCGAGGAAGGCCTCATCGGAGTCGGTCTTGGATCCGGCGTGGGCAGCGGCGCGCTGGGCGATGCCGAGCTTGGCGGTGCGGGCTTTGACGCCCGGGAGATTCTGTTCGACGAGACCTTGCAGGTAGTCTGCAGCGCCACCGAGCTGAGCGTGACCGAACGCATCGGTCTGCTCCGCGGCGGAGACGTAGTTGCCATCGGCATCGATCAGGCCTTCGCCCACGACGACCATGCAGTACTTCTCGCGCTTGAGGACGCGCTTCACGTCTTCGATGAATTTCTCGGTGCTGAACGCGACCTCGGGCAAGTAGATCAGGTGCGGAGCATCGTGCGGGTGGTCGCGGCGCTTGGCGAGCGAGGCACCGGCGGCGATCCAACCGGCATTGCGGCCCATGACTTCGAGAATCGAAACGAGGTCGTGCTGGCCCATCGCTTCATTGTCGCAAGCGAGTTCGCGCACGGTCGTGCAGATGTGCTTGATCACACTGCCGTAGCCGGGGCAGTGGTCGGTGATGGGCAGATCGTTGTCGATCGTCTTTGGTACGCCGATGACGCGGAGCTCGTAGCCCTGCTGCTGCGCGAGCTTGGAGATCTTGTCGGCGGTGTCCTGCGAGTCGTTGCCGCCCGCGTAGAAGAAATAGCGGATGTTGTGCGCCTTAAAAACTTCGAGCACGCGCTCGTAGTCCTGCTGCTTTTTCAGCTTGTAACGGCAGGTACCGAGAGCGGCGCCCGGCGTGTGCCGTAAGCCGCGAATCGTCTGCTGGGACTCGGAAGCGAGATCGACGAAATCCTCTTGAAGGATGCCAAGGACGCCGTTGAGCGTGCCGTAGATTTCCTCAATGCATTCGTGATTGAGGGCTTCAACGACGACGCCCGCCACACTGGCGTTGATGACAGCGGTGGGGCCTCCGGATTGGCCCACCAAAACATTTCCTACGAGTTCAGCCATGGCAGTGTTGTGATATAAGATTTAAAGTAACGTGAAGGGCAAAGGAAGCGGCCCACCCCCACGCGTGGCAAACTCAAATTTCCCGATTATCGGGTAAACGCGTCCGCAGACGGCGGGAAAGCCGCAAACCGAGTGCACCAGCCAAGGGCAGCGCGGCTCACGAAACGTCGCATCCGCATGTAGGCGGTGAGCTCGCTCACGCCACAACCCGAGGCTCGCGGGCAACGCGTCCGCAAGCGGACGGCCCACCGACGGAACACATCGCACGAACGCCCTGCCATAGCCAAATGTGCCCGTCGCCAAACACGCACCGCACCGCGGTCCGCCCGCGGCGCGCCGCGTGTTACAGCAACTTCCCCGGCTGGTAGGTGGAGGCGCCTTTGATCTTCTTGGCGAGCGGCGTGACGGTGGAGACAAATGCGTCGACCTGCTCCGGCGCGGCTCCGACGAACCGGGAGCCATCGGCCAAAATTGCTTCGAGTTTTTCGCGCTTGAGACCGAGACGCTTGTCGCGGGCGAGACGGCCGATGAGATCGGCGTCGCCGCCATCGCGCAGGGCCTTGGCCGCGGCGAGCGCATGTTCCTTGATCGCTTCGTGCGCGGTTTCGCGACCGGCACCGGCTTTCACCGCTTCCATCAAAATAGTGGTCGTGGCGAGGAAGGGCAGATTGCGCGCGCTTTCCGCTGCGATGGCCGCCGGAAAAACATCCATCTGGCGCAGCACGGTGAGCAGCGTCTCGAGCGCGCCGTCGATCGCGAAAAACGAATCCGGCAGCGCGATGCGGCGCACGACAGAGCAGGAGACGTCGCCTTCGTTCCATTGGTGGCCGGAGAGTGCGCCGGTCATCGTCACATAACCACTGAGAATGGTGGAAAAACCGCAGATGCGCTCGCAGTTGCGTGCGTTGACCTTGTGCGGCATCGCCGACGAGCCGACCTGGCCTTCCTGGAAACCTTCGGTGAGCAGGCCCTGGCCGGCCATGAGGCGCAGCGTCGTGGCAAAGCTCGCGGCGGCCGCGCCGATTTGGTGCAGCGCGGTGACGACTTCGAAGTCGAGACTTCTTGGATACACTTGGCCGACGGCGAAGAGCGCCTGTTTGAAACCGAGGTGCTTCAATACGCGGGCTTCGAGCTTCGCGACTTTGTCGGCCTTGCCGCCCATGAGGGTGAACTGGTCGAGTTGCGTGCCGACCGCGCCCTTCAATCCGCGCACCGGGTAGCGTTCAATGAGTTCGTCGAGACGCGTGTAAGCTTGGAGCAACTCCTGGCCGAACATCGCGAAACGTTTTCCTAGCGTGGTGGGTTGCGCCGGCACGTTGTGCGTGCGGCCCGTGAGCATAAGATCGCGGTACGCGACGGCGCGTTTCGAGAGCGCGAGCAGTGACGCGGCGGCCTTCATGCGCACGACGTCGAGCGAACGGAGCACCTGGAGCTGTTCGACGTTTTCCGTGAGATCGCGGCTGGTGAGCCCGAGGTGGATGAACTGGCGGCCGGCGAGCTCGGAAAACTCCTCGATGCGCGCCTTCACGTCATGCAGCGTTTTGCGTTCGCGCGCGGCGATGGAGACGACGTCGATCTTATCCTTCACGCGCTCGTAGTCGGCGATGGCTTCGACCGGGATGGCCACGCCGAGATCGCGCTGCGACTTCATAACAGCGATCCAAAAATCGCGCTCGATGGCGATGCGGCCCGCGGGCGACCAGATATCTTTCAACGCAGCGGAGGCGTAGCGTTCAGCGAGGACGTTGGGAATGGCGGTGGCGGCGAGTTCGTTGGTCATGACGGAAGGAAAGAAAAACGGAGGGACGGACAAAGTTGAAACAGAGCAGTTGGCCAACCAAATCAAATCCAAACGATGCGGCGGCGGGTTCAGGTCAGGCAGCGCACGGCCATCTCGCGCAGGACCTCGTCGGGGTCGCCAGGACGTTGGATAATTTCCTCGAAGGCGACGATGAACTCCTGCTGGTTGTCGATCAGGCGGCGCAGCGGCGGCAGTTTCGCGCTGCTGGCGAGCTTGCCGAGGTACCACGGATTCTGCGTGAACAAATTATACGAACTCTTCTCGGGCGCGCCGACGAAGTGCCTGCCATGGTTCGCCGCGGCGCGTTCAAAGCCGCTCTTGTCGATGCCGCGCGGCCCGAGCTTGATCTCCCCGGCGTCGAGCAGCGCACGGATTTGGAGCAGGATGCGGTTTCGGTTTTGCAGCGCCGAGATAATCGGCCGCGCGTCACCGCCCGTGTAGAAATGCCGGTCCAGCGCCTTGAGTGTCCACTTGAGATCGCCGCTGAAAAACGCCTCGGCCGCCTCGAAAAAATCGCCCTCGGCGACATTCGGCGTGAGCTCAGCGACGTGCGCCTCCTCGATAGTTTTCTCGTCGCCAAGGTAGGCGGCGAGCTTGTGCGTCTCCTCGATGAGCAGGCGCGTGTTGGCACCGATGCGCGCGAGCAAGAGCTCCAACGCGCCCTCACCAAACGCCACGCCCAAAGTGTCAGCCTCGCTGAGCACGATGCCGGCGAGAGCTTGCGCCGCACCGTCGCCATCGCCGCCGACTATGGCAAAATCCGCGTTTTTCTCACACCACTTCGGAAAGGCCCGACGGCGGTCGACCGGCGCAGCCGTCACGACAACATCGACCTCGGCAGGATTCACGCTCGCGAGAATCGCCTGCAGGTCCTCGACGAGTTTCAGTGTGCTCTCGGCGCGGCCTGTGACGGTGTCGGCGAGGAAGTTGATATCCTTCAGCCACACGACGCGTTTGCCGCCAAACATCGCGACCGTCTGCACACTCTCGCGGAAGCGGTTGATCGCCGCCTCCACCTCGCCGACGTTGTTGGCGAAACCACTCAAGATTTCCCGCGCAAACTCGTCGGTCACGTCGCGGGTCAACGCATCAAAACGCTCCTTGCCCAGCCGGTTGACGAGAAAATCGTCCGGTCCGCAGACAAAGATGAACGGTTTTGTTTCGGGCACGTCCATGACCATGCAACCCGCAAACCTTTGAACAAGATTTAATCTTTGCCCTTTCCGCGGCGTTCTCCCACCTCCATCACCTTCACTTACCCGCATGTTCCTTCGCATCAACTCCTGGCCCCGATCCCTCCTCGAAAAACGTCACGGCGGCATCGCCATCTTCCTTTTTCTCTTCGTGGCCGTCGCGCTCGCGACCCGCCTCGCACTGCTGATCAAATCCCTCCCCTCGCTCACGGCGGACGCCAGCCTAGCCGCCACGTTCGGCTGGGGCCTGCTCTTCGACGCGGGCGCCGCGCTGCTCTTCGCCACGCCCGGCGTGCTGCTGCTAGCCGCGCTGCCCACGCGTTTTTTTGAACGTATCTGGACACGCGCGCTCGCCCACCTCGTGCTGTTTTTCTCGCTCGGCCTTTGCCTGTTTGGGGCGGTTTCGGAATGGGTCTTCTGGGACGAATTCAGCGCACGCTTCAACTTCATCGCGGTGGACTACCTCGTCTACACCCACGAGGTAATCGACAATATCCGCGAATCCTACCCGATGCCATGGATCTTCGCCGGGATTTTTGCCCTCACCACCGTCGTTTACACGCTGGTGCTCCGCACCGGCTGGGTCGTCCGCTGGCTCGACAACGCCAGCGACACAGCCCGCTCACGCTGGCCAGCCGCTTTATGCTGGTTCGGCGCCGCCACACTCGCGGTTGGCGCGCTCGACCTCGACCGCCTCCCGCCCTTCGCCAACAACTACCACCGCGAGCTCGCCAAAAACGGCGTTTGGTCGCTCTTCGCCGCCTTTCGCAACAACGAGCTCGATTACGACCAGTTCTACGCGACCCTGCCGGTCAGCGACGCCTTCAAAAACCTCGGCGCCGAGCTCGCCGCCGACGGCGGCACGCGGCTCGCCAAAGATCCCTACGACATCCTTCGCCAGATCCATAACCCAGGACCAGAGCTGCGCCTGAACGTCATCCAAATCACCGTTGAAAGCTTAAGCGCGAATTTCCTCAGCCTCTTTAACCACGCCTCACGCCTCACGCCCGAACTCGAAGCCATCGCCCAAAAGAGCCTCGTCTTCGACAACTTCTACGCCACCGGCACCCGCACCGATCGCGGCATGGAGGCACTCACGCTCTCGATCCCGCCCACCCCTGGCCGTTCGCTCGTCAAACGCCCGGCCAACGGACACCTCTTCACGCTCGGCTCCGTCTTCCGTAGTCGCGGTTATGATACGGCCTTCGTCTACGGCGGCTACGGCTACTTCGATAACATGAACGCCTTTTTCGGCAACAACGGCTACCGCGTCGTCGACCGCGCCAAAGTAGAAAAAAGCGACATCACTTTCGCCAACGCTTGGGGTGCCTGCGACGAAGATCTCTTCCGCTGGTCGCTGCGCGAAGCCGACCGCGCCCACGCCGAGCACAAGCCGTTTTTCCAATTTGTGATGACCACGTCGAACCACCGTCCCTACACCTATCCGGAAGGGCGGATCGATCTGCCATCTAAGGTATCCGGCCGCTCCGGCGCCGTAAAATACACCGACTACGCCATCGGCAAAATGATCCGCGACGCCTCCACGCACCCTTGGTTTAAGGACACAATTTTTGTCATCGTCGCCGACCACTGCGCGTCCTCCGCCGGCAAGACCGAGCTGCCTGTCCAAAACTATCATATCCCGCTCATCATCTATGCACCCGGCGGCCAAATCGCGCCCGGCCACATTGCCGACCTCACCAGCCAAGTCGACTACGCGCCCACCCTGCTCGGCCTTTTAAACTGGAGCTACCCGAGCCGCTTCTTCGGCTGGGATGTGCGCAAAACCACCGGCAGCCGCCGCGCCTTTATCGGCAACTACCAACGCCTCGGCCTTTACCAGTCCGGCGAACTCTCCGTACTTAAACCGGTGCGCGGCAAAACCGCCTACCACTACGACCCCACCACTTTCGCCCTCACACCCAATCCCGACGGCCAGGCTCAGATCGACAAAACGATCTCCTATTACCAAACCGCGAGCTATCTCTACAAAAACCACCTCTTCCAAGAACTCACCGCCGAGGAACTCGCCAAATATCCTCCAGCCGCTATTCGCCCCTGACCACGCCGGGCAGGCCGACACGCGAGACCCGACGCAGCCTGCGGCTCACGCGGTGTTACCGCTTGCCTATTTCGCTTCACCCAAGTTCTTCGATAGCCATGCCCGTCGCCCCGAAAACAACCGGAAAGCTCTGCTCAAAAGACTACCAGTTGCTCGCGGAATTCCGTTACACCTTGCGCCGATTCTTCGGTTTCAGCGAAACCGCAGCCCGTGAACAAGGCGTGACCACACAGCAGTACCAAGTCCTGCTCGCCATCGAAGGATTCCCCAAACGCAACTGGGCTACGATCGGTGAACTCGCCGAACAAATGCAAATCGCTCATCACAGCGCAGTGGGCCTCATCGACCGCATGGAAACCGCGCGGCTCCTGCGGCGCACCGCGTCAAAGGAGGACCGGCGAAGCGTACAAGTGGCGCTGACACCTAAAGGCCTGACCGTACTGGAAAAGCTCTATCGCGCGCATCGAGCAGAATTGCAATCCGTCGGCCCCCACTTGATTGGCCTCTTGCGCCAAGCGACTGACACCGCTGCTCCTCCGCAGTGAAAAATGCGCTTCACTCGCGCCGCCAGACATCCGCTCGCAGCAAACCCCACTCAAACTCGCGCCGTCCCGCCAGAACAAAATTATGCCGGGACAACAACATATCCGGCGCTGTCCAACGACGCGCCGGCAATGCCACGCCTGCACGAAAAAAAGCATACATAAGCGCGTGAATCAGCTGGGCCCGCACCCGTCTCGATCCCGCCGCAGGCACGGCAAAATCACTCACCAACCAAACCGCTTTCGGCGCCGCTGCCTCGGCCAGCCTCGCCACCACCCCGGCCAATGTCTCCGGAGGAAAACAATCGAGGAAAAAACAGGTCACAACCGCGTCGTAACGTTTCCGCGGCTGCCATTGACGAACATCGGCACACACCCAATCAACCGCGCCCGGCTGCTCGCGCGTCCGACTCCGCGCCACCGCCAGCATGCCGGAACTGACTTCCACACAAGTCAGTTCCGCCTGAGGATGTCGCGCCAAGCAGGCAGCGGCAAAACGCCCATGCCCCTCGCCCACACTCAAGATGCGGCGGCAACCTGTAAGCGTGTCGAGCCATTGCGTTCGAACACGCTGCAACCGATGGCCAGCCAGCACCTTTTCCATCCAATCGTAGTGAGGCGCCAACCTGTCGAAATTCATGACACACGCCAATACGCCGCGGACAATAGCGCACCGGCGCCATACGCTACCACAGCCCATGCATCCCCGGTTGCGCGGGCGAAAAGGCGCGGTCCGATTACCTCTGCCGCCACCGACCACACCGCCCAGAGCAGCAGCACTTCGCCAGCGGCGGGCGGTGTGTCTGACTTACGCAACCCCAGCCGCCGATGCAACCCAAGCAGCAGCGGCAACGCCGCGGGAACAAGTAATAGATCATTAAAATGGTTTCGCAAAAATGTCCCTTTCCACGCAAGGGGAAGACACCAACGGTTGACCGCATACAAGAAGCAGGAGCCCAAACACAACGGATCGAACGCGTAACGGTATGGCTTCATAAGAGTGCGCACATCACAAGACCGGCCCCGAAGGCCAGCAGAATTTTGACAACAAGATAATAGGCAGCTGATGAATCGTAGGACATAGTAAATAGAGTAAATGGTTCGGCTGACCTTGCCGGCCTAGACGCACGGCCCGGCCACCACGCGAGAGCGCAACAGCCCCTTCCCTCGCTGCCTTTCCTCGACTTGGCGCATTCGATGCGCCGTCAGAATTTCAGCTCGTCCCAGATAACCAACAATTCGCCTCGGCTCCGACCGCGACACGACTGGCAGCCGGCTTACGGTGTGGTGCAGCATTTTCTCCACTGCGTCGCTAAGCGTCTCGTCGGCAAAAACCGTCACCAGAGAAGCCGTCCCCACACGGCTCACCGGTGTTGAATCCGCGTCTCCCGCCAGTTGCGCTCGCAGAAGATCGCCCCGTGTGACGATACCGACCAGTTTGCCGTTTTCCGCAATAAACGTGGCCATCCGTCGAGCCAGCGCCGAGCCCGGTTGCGCGATCTGCACCGCGAGCGCAGCCACGGTGGTCTCCGCCGCTACGACTGGCAGCTCACGATCCATCACCTCGTCAACGCGCATAACTTCAAAAATATTCACGCTGTATTCGCGGGTAACATGCTGCCCACGCCGCGCGTGTTTTTCCGTCAAAATCGAACGCATCAAGATCAGCACCGTCACGCATAACGCTCCCACACTACCAGCCAACAACGCAGGCAGCACCTGGAAATCATGCGTGAGCTCCAGCAAGAAAACCACCGCCGTCAAAGGCGCGCCCATCGTGCCTCCCATCATCGCCGCCATGCCGACCATGGCCCACAGCCCCGCCTCACCGACACTGGCCAGCGTACCCAGCAGCGCGCCCACCGCACCGCCGATCATGAGCAGCGGCGCCAGCACTCCGCCAGATGTGCCTGAACCAAGCGCC
>Ga0105048_10000258_pt1 | contig 78577 bp, 69 predicted proteins | sample MAT05_FD_78382 | JGI IMG/M metagenome (GOLD analysis project Ga0105048, IMG submission 78382) | Freshwater microbial communities from Lake Fryxell liftoff mats and glacier meltwater in Antarctica - MAT-05 | ecosystem: Environmental > Aquatic > Freshwater > Ice > Liftoff microbial mat | place...
CCTGTTCGTGCGGCTGACCACCGACACCGGCCTCACTGGTATCGGCGAGGCGACCCTGGAGTGGCAGGAGATGGCGGTCCATACGCTGCTGCACGAGTGGGCCGAGGAGCGCATCCTGGGCGTCTGCCCGTTCGACTTCGAGCAGGTTTTCGGTAATCTGATCCGCGACCAGTACCAGGGCGGCGCCACTGTGATGACGGTCATCAGCGCGCTGGAGATCGCCTGCTGGGACATCGTGGGAAAGGCCTGCGGGCAACCGGTGTACCGGCTGCTCGGTGGGCGCGCGCGGGAGCAGCTTCCAGCCTATGCCAACGGCTGGTATGGTGGTGCTGTAACGCCGCAAGACTATGCCGACAAGGCCCGCGCGGTGGTGGCGTGCGGATACAACGCGATGAAATTCGACCCGTTCGAGCAGGCCTGGAAAGACATGGACGAGCCGCAGATGCGTTCGGCGCAAGACATCGTGCAAGCTGTGCGCGAGGCGGTCGGTGACGATGTCGACCTGATGATCGAGGTGCACGGCCGGCTTTCCGCAGGCTGCGCCATCGAGATGGGCCATCGACTGGCGCATTGCCGCCCCGCCTGGTACGAGGAGCCGGTGACGCCCCACAGCCTGGATCTTCTGGCCCAGGTCCGGCATGCGCTGCCGTTTCCGATTGCCGCCGGCGAACGGCTGTACATGCTCGAGGAGTTTGCCCGGCTCGCATCGATGCGGGCCTGCGACATCGCGCAGCCCGACCTGGCCCACTGCGGCGGCCTTTGGATCGGCAAGAAGATCGCTGCCTTGTGCCAGCCGCAGGACCTGCGCCTGGCACCCCACTGCTCGATCGGTCCGGTGGCATTGTGCGCGGCGATCCACTTCGGCTGGGCTACGCCGCAGGTGATGGTGCAGGAAAACTTCGGCGATTTCGATGCGCCCTGGCGGGACGAACTGGTCTGCGGCTGGAATCCGATGCGCGATGGACGCTACCTGCTGCCGGATGCGCCGGGTCTGGGCATTTCGCTCGACGACGCGGCCTGCGCACGCCACCCGTTTGTCAAACATGCGTTTCCCTCGCTGTGGGATCGGCGCTGGGTGGCCGAATTCACAAAGGCCAAGCCGCCAGGGCAGCGGCCCGCGCATGAGGACCGCACATGAAACTGCTTGCAGTCAGGCTCAATACCGAGACCTATCCGGTGGAGCCTGTGGAGGGGCAAGAGATGCGTGACGCCGGAGCAACGTTTGTCTGCATCGAGGGGCAAAGCGAGGAAACACAACTGGCCGCTGCCCGCGACTGTGACGCGTTGCTCGTGGTCTCGGCCTACGTCACGGCTAACGTCATCGAGCAGCTGCGCCGGTGCCGGACCATCGCCCGGCTTGGTGCCGGGACGGACCGCATCGACGTCGATGCTGCAACGCGTTGCGGCATCGTCGTCAGCAACGTGCCGGACTTTTGTCTGGGTGAACAGGCCGACCACACGATGGCATTGTTATTGTCATTGGCCCGTCGCCTGCCGACGATGCAAAAGGCCATGCGCGATGCTGCCTGGACTGCCCGGCAAGACCTCGGCGTGCGGCGCATCGCCGGACGCACACTGGGGCTGGTCGGTTTCGGTGCCAGTGCCCAGGCAGTGGCCAAACGCGCGGCTGGCTTCGGATTGCAATTGCTGGCGTGGACGCGCTCGCCGGACCGGTACCGGGAACCGGCAGCGCGGCTGGGCGTGGAACTGGTCGATCTGGACCCGCTGCTGCGCGCCAGCCATTTCGTCTCCATCCACCTGCCGCTCACAGCCGAAACACGCAGCCTGATCGGTGCTGCGCAGCTGGCAAACATGCAGCCGGACGCGGTACTGATCAATACCGCGCGCGGCGCCATCGTCGACGAAGGCGCGCTGGCAGATTGCCTGCGACGGCGGGCCATTGCCGGCGCTGCTCTCGACGTGTTTTCCGGCATCGACGTATTCGCGATGCCCGGCGTGCCGCAACATCATGCATTGCTGGAGTTTGACAACGTGATTACCACGCCGCACTGCGCGGGAAGCTCGGTCGAGTCATCGCTGGAGTCCAAACAACGTGGCGCCCACCATGCGGCCCAGGTACTGCGCGGCCAGTGGCCGTCGCACATCGTCAATCCGCAGGTACGCCCGAGAGTGCCACTTGCCTGAGGAGACTCATTCCCACGGATTGATCAGCGCCAGACCCAAGCCTTCGAAGTCCTTCGTATTGCGCGTCACCAGCGTCGCCACTTGGGCCATGCAACACGCGGCGATCATGGCATCCTGCACCTGCAAAGGGCGCCCCGCTTTGGCTCGCATCGCCATGCTCTGCGCATAGTAGACGCTGGCTGCACTGTCGAACGCCAGAATGCGCCCCGCGAAGTCCTGCATCAGCAATGCCTGCATGGCCGCGTCGAGGCGCTGCTTCTTTTTGCGGGCCGGCAGCAAGGCAAGCCCATGGCGCAACTCCGCTTCGGTCATGGAAGTGATGCACCACGCGCTGTCATCGAGCGCGGACAAGCGTTCCAATACCCTGGCATCGGCGCTGGGACGCATCAGTTCCGACACCACGTTGGTGTCCAGCACGTAGGTGGTCGCCATGGTGCGGTAGCTCTCAGCGGATCAAAGCTTGATCGGCGGGCGCGGCAGATGGCGGGCCACCTCGGGCATGTCGACTGTGCCTGCCGCGACAAAACGGGCCCGGATGCGGTGCGCCAGGTGTTCATGCACCAGCGCCGTCGCCGCCTTGTTGGTCGTCGAGGCGAGTCCGGCACGCAGGATGCGGCGCGCGTGCTCTTCCATCGAGCAGCCTTCGCGCGCAGCGTCCCGGCGAAGGCGGCGCTTGAGCGCGTCATCGATCTGACGAATCGCAATACTGTGCATGGTGGTGTTGGTCACACGGGTTTCCCTCACAATGGCGAAATGATATCACTGATATCACTTTGGTGAAACCTGCAACCGTTGGTCCTGACGCACCTCAATCGGTGACGCGCTGCACGACCAGTGGCGCAAGGGGGGCCGTTTGGTGCGAGTCGATCTGCACGCAATGTGCCATGGCAGCCACGGCCATTTGCGCCGCCGCTTCGTCGGCCGCATGCACGATAGCCAGCGCATCACCTGCACGCACCTGAACACCGACGCCCAGCACCTCGCTCAGCCCGACCCGGTGGTCGATCCGGTCCGCCGCCTGGCGTCGTCCGCCCCCGAGTTCGATCACCAGCAGGCCGATGTCGCGCGTGGCAACCTGACCTATCCAGCCGTCACGCGGGGCCGGCACCGGGCGGGATACCGGCGCAGCGACCAGGTACTGACCGGGACGTTCGACAAAATCGGCCGGACCGCCCAGCGCAGCGACCACGCGTGCGAATCGCTCCATCGCCGAACCATCGTCCAGCACACGGGTCACGCGGGTAATGGCGTCGTCATGGTCGGTAGCCAGTTGCCCCAATACCAGCAGTTCGGCGCACAAGGCCTGTGTCACGGCCAGCAGCCGAGGTTCGCGCCGTTTGCCATTCAAAAAATCCAGCGCCTCCCACACCTCGACCGCGTTACCGCAACTGTGCCCCAGCACCTGATTCATGTCGGTGATCAAGGCCCGCGTCGGCAACCCGGCGCCGCTGGCCACCGACACCAGCGACTGCGCCAGTGCCTGCGCCATCTGCGCCGTGGCAGCAAACGCGCCGTTGCCCACCTTGACGTCGAGCACCAGCGCCTGCAGACCGGCCGCGAGTTTCTTGGACAGGATGCTGGCGGTGATCAGCGGGATCGACTCGACGGTGGCCGTCACGTCGCGGATCGCATACAGGCGGCGATCGGCCGGCGCCAGGTCGGCAGTCTGGCCAACGATGGCACACCCCGCGCCGCGCAATGCCTGGCGCAAGGTGTCAGTGGCAGGCGCCGTCTGGTAGCCGGGAATACTGTCCATCTTGTCCAGCGTGCCGCCGGTGTGGCCCAGACCACGGCCGGAGATCATCGGCACGTAAGCGCCGCAGGCCGCCAGCATCGGCGCCAGCATCAGGCTGATCTTGTCGCCGACGCCACCAGTCGAATGTTTGTCCAGGATGGGGCCACCGAGGTTCTGCGCTGCCCAGTCCATCACGCTGCCCGAATGTGTCATGGCCTGCGTCAGCGCCACGGTCTCGTCTGTAGAAAAGCCATTGAGAAAGATCGCCATGGCCAGCGCCGCCGCCTGGCCTTCGCTCCAGCCGCCGTCGACCAAACCGGTCACGAACGCGTCAATCTGCGCCGCATCGAGCCGGCCGCCATCGCGTTTGATGCGAATGATCTCCTGGGCCAGCATCAGGCGACCCCCATGCAAAGCTCGACGCGACTTCCGTGCGCCAAACTCCTGCGCGAGCGCCTCGGATCGGCTGGGCAGGCCCTCATGCCTGCGCCAGGTGCTCCGGCCCGAAACTTTGTGGCAAAAGTTGCTCCAATGTGAAGCTCGCGCGCACCCCACCCTCACCTGCAATCAGCACCGGCGTATCGGGTGCGGCAAACTCGCGGATCTTCTGGCGGCAACCACCACACGGTGTGACAAGGGCACCACCAGGGCCCATGACCAGCACCGCCCGCGCACGGCGACCACCGGCAAGCACCATGGCGCTCAACGCCCCGGCCTCGGCGCAGACGCCCTGGGGATAGGCGGCATTCTCGACATTGCAACCAGCATGGATATGGCCGTTTTCGTCGAGCACGGCAGCGCCGACATGGAATCTGGAGTACGGCGCATACGCCTTGTCCATCGCCGCACGTGCGGCCGCCAGCAGGGCGGCCTGCTCGCGCATTGTCAGGGCAACATCGGTTGTCATGGGAATCAGCGCTCCTTCAGATACGGCTTGCCCAACGCTTGCGGCGCGACCGTGCGGCCGATGAAGCCGGCCAGCAGGATCACAGTCAGCAGATAAGGCAAAGCCTGGATCAGTTGCACCGGCACCAGGCCGATACCGGGAATTGCAACACCTTGCAGGCGGATCGCCACCGCATCGAGAAAACCGAACAGCAGGCAGGCCCAGAACGCCTTCACCGGATGCCACTTGCCAAAAATCAATGCCGCCAGCGCCATGAAGCCGCGCCCCGCCGTCATGTTGGGGACGAAGGCCGCGTTCTGCGCCAGCACCAGATAACTCCCGGCCAGGCCACACAGCAAGCCGTTGAGCGTGAGGGCTGCATATCGCATGCGCGAGACGGACACACCCGCGGCGTCGACCATATGCGCGTTTTCGCCGACCGCGCGCAGGCGAAGGCCGAATCGGGTGCGGAACATCAGCCACCACACCGCCGGCACCAGCGCCAGCGTGACATACACCATGATGTTGTGGCTCAGCAGGCCCTGGCCTATAACGACACCCACCACAGGCACATTCTGCAGTGCCGCGACTACCCCCGGCATCACTGCCTGAAGTCGTACGTCGTTGGTCACCGACGGAGTCTGGCCACCTTGCGCAAACCAGGCGATGCCCAGCACGGCTGTCATCCCCACCGCGATGATGTTGATGGCCACACCCGAGACCACCTGGTCGCCGCGGTGGCTGACACAGGCAAAGCCGTGCAGCCACGACAGCATCACGGTGGTGGCCATTGCAATCAGCAAGGCGATCGTGGTGGAGCCGAAGGTCACACCCGCCGCGCCAGCCGCAAACGCGGCGAACAACATCTTGCCCTCGAGCCCAATGTCGATGACACCGGAGCGTTCGGACAACAGGCCCGCCAGCGCACACAGGATCAATGGCGTGGATACGCGCAGCGTCGACCCGATGAGTGAACCGATCATGGCTTCATCCATGGGCCGCTCCCTTGTCTGAGGGCGCGGTGGCCGCGCTCCGCCGCATCATGTTGACGATCCGCGCGACGGCCGGGGCCATCACGTAGGCCATGGCGCCCGAGAACAACACGATAAAACCCTGCAGCATCACCACCATGTCGCGGCTGAAACCGCGCACCTCGAAACTCACCTCGGCGCCACCCTGGAACAAGGCGCCGAACAGCACACTGGCCAGCACGATGCCGAACGGGTGGCTGCGCCCCATCAGGGAGACCGCAATGCCGGTGAATCCCGCGCCGCTCACATACTCGAGCATCAACCGACCATTGACGCCGGCGATCTCGTTCATGCCGACCATGCCGGCCAAGGCACCCGACACCCCCATCGCCATGATGACCTGACGATTCGGGTGAATGCCGGCATAGGCCGCCGCCCGCGCACTGGAGCCGGTGGCGCGCAATTCATAACCAAAACGCGTGTGCCAAAGCAGGTAATACACCGCCACGGCCGCCATTACCGCGAGGAACACGCTGGTATTGAGCGGCGACTTCGGCCATTCGATACCCAGCCAACCCATGAAGGTATGCATGCCGGGCAAATTCGCCGATTTGGCGAACGGCGCACTCTCGACCGACATGTTGCCAGGCACCTTGAGGTGATTGACCAACAGGTAGACCAGCAGGCTGCTGGCCAGGAAGTTGAACATGATGGTGGTGATCACCACGTGGCTGCCGCGATAGGCCTGCAGGTAACCCGGTATTGCCGCCCAGACCATGCCGAACAAGGCGCCCACCAGCAGCATCAGTGGCAACATCAGCCAGGCCGGCAAACTGGCGGACAACCACAAGGCCACAAGGCCGGTGCCCAGGCCGCCCATGATGGCCTGGCCTTCACCACCGATATTGAACAGCCCGCCGTGAAACGCCACCGCCACCGCCAGCCCGGTGAACACAAAGGTCGTTGCGTAATACAGCGTGTAACTCAGGCCACGTGGGGTGCCGAAAGCACCATGCACCAGCACCGTGATCACCTCCAGCGGATTCTGCCCGACCAGCCAGACCATCACGCCGGCCGCCAGCAAGGCCACGGCCAGATTCACCACCGGCAGCAAAACCAGGTCGGCCCAACGCGGCAGCGGCTGAATGGTCACGCTGGCGCTCCCTTCGAAACGATCGCGGCCTTGCCACGACCGCCGCCGATCATCAGCATGCCCAATGTTTTTTCGTTGCACTCGGCGATCGGCAACTCACCGGCGACATGACCCTGGTTCATGACGATCACCCGGTCCGACAAGGCCAGGATTTCGTCCAGTTCGCTGGACACCACCAGCACCGCACAACCGGCATCGCGCATGGCGCGCAGCTGACCGTAGATGAATTCGATCGCGCCGATGTCGACGCCGCGCGTCGGCTGGCCGACCAGCAGCACCCGGGGGGCCTGGCCGAGTTCGCGTGCCAGCACCAGCTTTTGCTGGTTGCCACCGGAAAAACTCGCGCACAACAATTGCGCGTCACGCGGGCGCACATCGAAGCGTTCCATCATGTTGGTGGTCGCCTCCTGCATCTGCGCATGTTGCATCCAGCCGGCACGGCAATATTTCGGCAGTGACTGGTACCCAAGTACCGCCGACTCCCAGGCCGCAAAATTCATCACCATGGCCCGTTCGTGGCGATCTTCAGGCACATGTGCGATACCGATCTTGCGTGCGGTGCGCGGATCGATCCAGGAGCCGGCATCGAACCGGCTCTCACCTACGATCAAGTGGCCCTGCCCCGGTGCGAGCAGGCCGGACAGCACCTCGAGCAATTCACTTTGTCCATTGCCGGAAACGCCAGCGACACCGACGATTTCACCGGCCTTGAGTTCCAGAGCCAGATCGTGCAGGCGCACCACACCCATCACATCCCGAACATGGATGCCATGGGCCTGCAGCAACACCGCGCCGGCAGGCTGCTCGCTGTCATCGACGCGGCCCATGTGCACCTTGCGTCCCACCATGGCCTCGGCCAGACCTTCGATCGTGGCCGAGGCGATCGCCACTTCTTCCACCACGCGCCCGCCACGCATCACCGTGACATGGTCACAAAGGCGCATGACTTCCTTGAGCTTGTGCGTGATCAGCAGAATTGTCGTGCCCTGCTCACGCAACAGCGTCAGCACACCGAACAGCTGCTCGGTCTCCTGTGGCGTCAATACAGCCGTGGGTTCGTCCAGGATCAGTATCTTCGCGCCGCGGTACAAAGCCTTGAGAATTTCCAGCCGCTGGCGGTCTCCGACCGACAAATCGCCGACCAGCGCATCCAGGGAAACCTTCAGGCCGGTCGACTCCATCAGCTCGGTCAGCCGGCTTCGCACCTGGGCTTCGGCCTTGTGCAACAACACATGCGGCTCGGCGCCGAGCATCACGTTCTCGAGTGCGCTCAGCGTCTCTACCAGCATGAAATGCTGGTGCACCATGCCGATGCCCAGCGCAATCGCCTCATGCGCGTTGCGGATCGTGGCGTCCTCGCCAAAAACCTTGATCGAGCCGCTGTCGCTGGTGTAAAAGCCGTACAGCACCGACATCAGCGTACTCTTGCCGGCACCGTTTTCACCGACGATGCCATGCACCGTGCCGCGGGCAACCGTCAGGCTCACATCGGCATTGGCCTGCACCGGGCCAAAACGTTTGCTGATGCCGATCATCTCGACCGCAAGGGCGTCGGACAAAGCGGTCGACCCTCAGTGAATGGAACAGCTACCAAAGCCTTGAGATGGTTCAGATTCCGTAGCGAGCGGGTCGAGGTAGTGCCGAGGAGCGAAGCCGTACATTCGTACGGTAAGCACCGCAGGCGCCAGATCGGCCCGCGCAGTAGGAAGATGGACTATCTCAATACTTGCAGGCGTTGGCGGCCATATAGTCTGCTACCTTGATCTTGCCGGAAATGATGTCGGCCTTGGCGGCGTCGACCTTCTTCTTCATGTCGGCGCTGACCAGCTTCTCGTTGTTCTTGTCGAGCGCGTAATCAACTCCGCCTTCCTTCAAACCCAGCACCGACATGCCAGGTTTGTGGTTCTTGGACACGTTGTAGACGGCCACGTCGACGCGCTTGAGCATGGACGTGAGCATGGTTCCAGGCTGCAGGTGGTTCTGGTTGCTATCTACGCCAATCGCCAGCTTGCCGCCGTCCTTGGCCGCCTGGTAGACACCCATGCCAGTTCCGCCAGCGGCAGCGAAGATGACGTCGGCGCCCTTGGCGAACTGGGCTTTGGCCAACTCGCCGCCGCGCGCCGGGTCGTTCCAGGCGGCTCCGGTGGTGCCGGTCATGTTCTGAAACACTTCGGCCTTGGGATTGGCAAATTTGGCGCCCTGCTCATAGCCACACTCGAATTTGCGGATCAACGGAATGTCCATGCCGCCGACAAATCCGACCTTGCCGGTCTTGCTGGCCATGGCGGCCATCATGCCGACCAGGAAGCTGCCCTCCTGCTCCTTGAACACCACCGACTGCACGTTAGGCAAGTCGACCACCATGTCGATGATGGCGAACTTGAGCTTGGGGAAATCCTTGGCCACTTTCTCGATTGCGGACGCCTGGCTGAAACTCATCGCGATGATCGGGCTGGCGCCTTTTTCGGCCATGCGCCGGATCGCCTGCTCGCGTTGTGCCTCGTTGGTCACCTCGAACTCGAGGTAATTCTTGCCAGTTTCCTTCTTCCAGCGCTCCATGCCGTTGTAGGCGGCCTCGTTGAAGGACTTGTCGAATTTGCCGCCCATGTCGTACACGATGGCGGGGTCGGCCATCGCCTGCAGGCTCGCGGCCAATGCAACAGCCAGAATGCCGAGTTGGGTGTGAAGTTTCATGATGCCGTTCTTTCAATCAAGGTTGAGATGCGAAAACATACCTCACGAGCCTAAACCCGTGCCCGCGCAACCACCATCCGGACTTTCCCGGTAGGCGTCTCGCCGCCTCACCGGTCGGCCGGGGTTGCCTTGAACGGATCATAACCATCCTGATGAGCCATCTGGACTGCAATCTCGCTGGCCAGACGGGCATTGTTCAGCACCAGTTCGATATTGGTGGCCAGACTGTCGCCGCCGGTCAGCTCGGACACCCGCCCCAGCAGGAAGGGGGTGACCTCCTTGCCGCTGATGTGCCGAGACGCGGCTTCCTGCAAAGCCTGTTCGATCGCGGCATCGATGCGCGCGCGCGGCATCGAGAATGCCTGCGGCACCGGGTTGGCCACCACAGCGCCGCCCTGCAGGCCCATCGTCCATTTGGCGATCAAGGCCTGCGCGATGTCCTGCGCCGAATCAAGCCGGTAGTCGACCCAACAATCGCTGTCGACGGTGTAGAACGCCGGTAGACGGTCAGTCTGGTAGCCGATGACCGGAACCCCGTGTGTCTCCAGATACTCCAGCGTCAACGGCAGGTCCAGAATGGATTTGGCACCGGCGCACACCACAGCCACCGAGGTTCGGGCCAGTTCCTGCAGATCGGCGGACACGTCAAAGCTTTGCTGCGCACCCCGGTGCACACCGCCGATGCCGCCAGTGGCAAACACCCGGATACCGGCCATCGCCGCAATGATCATGGTCGAGGCCACGGTGGTGGCGCCGATACCGCCGCTGCGCACGATGAACGGAAGGTCGCGCCGGCTGACCTTGGCCACGGCCGCGCCCTGGCGCCCGAGGTCCTCGATCTGCGCGGGATCCAGGCCGGCCTTGAGGCGGCCTCCCAGCACGGCGATGGTGGCCGGAACTGCTCCGTGATCGCGGATTTCCTGCTCGACGCGCAAGGCGGTCGCCACGTTCTGCGGATACGGCATGCCGTGCGAAATGATGGTGGACTCCAGGGCCACCACCGGTTGTCCGGCGGCCTGGGCCTGGGCCACTTCGGGATGGATATCGAGATACGGGTTCATGGTCATGGCCGCGGAGGCTCCTGGAACGAAGAAGAGAAAAGGTCGATGGTGGCTTTCGCCTGCACCAGCTGCTGCACGGCTGCCACCGACAGGCTGACATGGTTGGCCTGTGGCGCGCCCAGCGTCATGGCGGCGCAGCCGCTGGCAAAGGCAATGGTCCGTGCCAACGCATCGCCACGCAGATGGCCATGCAGCAATCCGGCCATCATGGCGTCGCCGGCGCCAGTGACATTGACCATGGTCGCTGGCAGCGCAGCCTGCCAGCCGCTGTCGCCTGCGCGCGAACTCCAGTACACACCACGCTCGCCCAGACTGAGCACGACATGTCGCACACCCTGTTCGTGCAGCCAGCGCGCCGCCTGCACCAGGCCGGCATCGTCGGCCACCGGCAGGCCGGTCAGCGCCTGCGCCTCCAGCCGGTTCGCCTTGAGTGTGTGCACCTGGCCCAGCCAGGGCAGCAGGCGTCGGCACTTGAAAGCCGAGACCGGCTCTGCAAAAACCACTTCGGCATGGGCATGTCCGAAGACCCAACCCAGTGCCGCCTCCGACAGATTGCAGTCCACCAGCACGGCCCGGGCATGGCGCACGCGCGCCGCACCATGGGCCAGCCGCTCGGGCGTGATCTGTTCCAGGATCGCCATGTCGTTGAGCGCCAAGGCCATGTCGCCATCCGGCCCATGCAGCGACAGATAGGTCGAGGTGGCATGGTCGTCCAGCACAAGGCAACCCTGCACATCAACGCCGGCGCGGCGCGTGCTCTCGAGTAAACGGGCGCCAAAAAGGTCATCGCCGACCGCACTGATCAGGCGCACATCGTGGCCCAGCCGCGCCAGGTTTTCCGCCACATTGCGCGCCACCCCGCCGGGCGCACAACGGATCTGGCCGGGCGTCGAGTCATGTTGCACCAGTGCGTGTGGGCTGCAGCCGGTGATGTCCATGTTGGCCGCACCGATGGCCAGCACAAAGCCCTGCTCGGCCAGCACATAACCGCGCCCCAGCACCAGCCCCTTGCGCACCAGTTGCATGATGTGGCCCGCCGCCGCAGCCCGGCTGATGCCCAGCCGCTCGGCCAGCGCCAGCTGGGCGATCAGCGGTTCATCACGCAAGATGTCCAGGATTTCCTGTTCGCGGCTGGTCATTGCAACAAATGTTTGGCGGCTTGATGAATGTTTGATTTTAGGGCGCTTCAAATAGTCGGCAGACACAGGCCGATGAATACTTTCCCATTCACGTTTCCGTTGTCGGTACGTGGTCTGCCGCCGATCCGACCCGGTATGCCGCACGCTCACGGTGCAGAAACGAAGACAATTCGCAAATGTCGGCTTATCCCCTTTGGCACCCGGTAGCAGCGGCGCAGAACCTGCACGCCGGTGATAACACCATCGCGACCCTGCTGTACGACCAGCCGCTGGCCTTGTGGCGCAGCGCAAGCGGCAGCGTGCAGGCCTGGGAGGACCGCTGCCCGCATCGCGGCGTGCCACTGAGCCTGGGTCGGGTCCAGGGCGACCGGCTGGCCTGTGCCTACCACGGCTGGCAATATGCGGCGCAGGACGGACGCTGCGTCGCCATACCGGCGATGCCCGACCAGAGCGTTCCCGGCAAGGTCTGCGTCAAGAGCTATCCGGTGCAGGAGTGCCAGGGACTGGTCTGGGTTCAGCTGGCGCAAGCCGCGGACGACGCGCCGCCTCCCGGACCGCAGTCGCAAAGCGGATGCTTCCTGCGCTCGCTCATCGCGGACCGCCCGATTGCACAGATTGACGCGGCGCTGGTCAATGCCGGCTTCGCGCAGCAGGCGCCCTATGTTTGGCACGGTGCACTGGACAACTCGCCGGTGCGTCTTTACGCGCAGACCGCGTCGGCGAAGTGGTGTGTGCTGCATCTGTTCGGTGCGCAGGTGCCAACCGACGCGCAGCGTCCGCCTCTGTTCGCCGCAATGCGCGGCTTGCGCGCCGTGATCGAGGCCACGCACGAGGTCTGAGGTCATGCCGTTTTGCACCGAAGACCCGAATGTTCGCAACGACTGGCTGACCATCGGCGCAGCGCGCGCGCTGGACGGCCATACACCGCAGCATCCGTGGCACACCCGGCTGCTCGACAACAACTTGGTGGCATGGCGGGATGCAAAGTTCCAGCCCGTGGTGCACGCCGACGGACTGCGCCTGCCGACGTTGGAGCAGTATGGCTACGTCTGGGTGTTTACCGGAGACGGGCCGCAGCGCCCCTTGTTCGAACTGCCGGAATTCGCCGAATCGGGCCGGCGCATCGTCGACTGCGGCGGCATCGGTGTGGCCACGTCGGGGTTGCGCGTGATCGAAAACTTTCTCGACATGGGCCACTTTCCGTACATCCATACCGGAACCCTGGGTCGGGTGCCCCATACCGAGGTTGCCCCGTACCGCACGCAGGTCGACGCCACAACAGGCGAGATCTGGGCACTGGACTGCCACTTCTTCCAGCCGCAGGCCTCGGCCTCGGCAGCGGGCGGCATCGACGCGTTGTACCGCTATCGGGTGATGCAGCCATTCACCGCGGCGCTGTACAAGTCCTCGCCGAACCGCGCGCAAGTGCAGGACGTGATCGGCCTGTTCGTGCAACCGCTCGATGACGAACACGTGATTGCCCACGTGCTGCTGGTGTACTACGAAGAACAGCTCAGCGACGCCGCGATGATCGCGTTTCAGCACATGATCTTCGGCCAGGACAAGCCCGTCCTGGAAAGCCAGCGCCCGCGCCGGCTGCCGCTGCAAGGGACGCTGGAAGCCCATATGCGCTGCGACCTGACCTCGGCCACCTACCGGCGCTGGTTGCGCCAGCGCGACTTGCGCTTTGGCGTGCACCTTGAGACGACGCCATGATCCGGCTGTACGATTACGAGCTCTCGGGCAACTGCTACAAATTGCGCCTGTTGTTGCACTGGCTTGGACTCGAATACGAACGGATACCGGTGGACTTTCACCCGGGGCGCGCGCACCGGTCTGCGTTTTTCCTGCAGCACATCAACCCGCTGGGTCAGTTGCCGGTGCTGGCGGATGGCGACTTCCTGCTGCGCGATGCCCAGGCCTGCCTGGTCTACCTGGCGAGCCGCTACGACACGAGCCGCCAGTGGTATCCCGACGACGCAAAAACCCGCGGACGCATCACGTCGTGGCTGGCCAGCGCCGACGACCTCACGCGCAGCGTTGCCGCGGCGCGCCAGCACTACAGTTTCGCACTGGACGCCGACATACCGCGCTGCGAAGCCCTGGCCCAAACCACGCTGCGCCTGATGGACGACGCGCTGGCCGAACAGCAAGCCAGCACGTTGCCGTGGCTCGCGGGCACCTCGCTGCCATCCATCGCCGACATCGCCTGCTTCCCATATGCCGCATTGGCGAGCGAAGCCCGCATCGACCTGCGCCGCTACCCTGCCCTGCAGCGCTGGATCCACGCCATGCGCCACCGGAGCGGATTCATCGCGATGCCCGGCATCCTCGACCCGGCGCTTTAGTCCCCCGTCACACACTGGCGCCGGCGTCGAGCGGCAACACGGTCGTGCTCTTGATCTGCTCCATCGAGAACGCCGACGACACGCCCGACAGGCCGACCTGGCGGATCAGCTTCTTGTAAAAGCGGTCGTAGCCGTCGATGCTGCTGGTCACCACCTTGAGCATGTAGTCGACATCGCCGCTCATGCGGTGAAACTCCATCACTTCGGGCATGGCCGTGACAGTGGCGGCGAACCGCGCCAACCATTGCTCGTCGTGCTGCGTCGTACGCACGCTGACAAACACCGTCACCGGCAGGCCCAGCTTCTTGCGATCGAGCATGGCCATACGTGCGGTGATGTAGCCCTCGTCCTGCAGCCGCTTGATGCGCTTCCAGCACGGCGTTGGCGACAAGCCCACCACTTCGCCCAGTTGCGCCATGGACAGCGTCGCATCGCGCTGCAGCGCATCGAGCAGCTGGATATCGGTCTTGTCGAGCACGTAAATCCCCAAAAATCTCAATCAAGAGAATACCATTCCAAAATTTACCCGCTGATGAGAAATTTAGCGATGTTCTTGCTGCGCCAAGTTCCTAGACTAATGATCATTGCCAGCCCCCCGCCGCTCATCCGGCCAAGACGACCACCATGCCTACCGAGATCTACCTTGACTCCAACGCCACCACCTGCATCCTGCCGGCGGCAATGGCCGCCGCCTGCCGCACCATGCAGCAGCAGTTCGGCAATCCAAGCAGCACCCACAGCAGCGGACTGCAGGCGCAGGCACTACGCGAGTCGGTGCGGCGCAACGCGGCTGAACTGGTGGGAGCCGGCGCGGGTCAGATCATCTTCGTCAGCGGCGCCACCGAAGGCATACAGACGGCCGTTCTGTCAGGTCTGTGTGCACTGCGCCAGCGACGCAGGCAAGGGGATTTGCGCGCACCGCTGCTGGTATACGGTGCCACGGAGCACAAGGCCGTGCCCGAGAGCCTCGCATACTGGAACCAGCTACTGGAGCTGCACCTGGAGATCCGCGCTTTGCCGGTTGACAGCGAAGGGCAGCATGACCTGCAGGCGCTGGCAGGTTGGGCGCCCGAGATCGGCTTTTTGTGCATCATGGCGGCCAACAACGAGACCGGCGTGGTGTCTGACCTTGCCGGCATCGCTCGCGTGCTCGACGCCAGTGGCAGCGACGCGCTGTGGCTGGCAGACTGCGTTCAGGCCCTGGGCAAGCTGCCGCTGGACCTGCAAACCACCCGCATCGACTACGCCCCGTTCTCCGGCCACAAGCTGTATGCGCCCAAGGGCATCGGCATGTTGTACGTGCGCGCAGGCAGCCCGTTCACGCCGCTGATGGTCGGCGGTGGCCAGGAGTCCGGCGCGCGCTCAGGCACCGAGAACATGCCGGGCATCGCCGCGCTGGGCGCCGTGCTCGACGCCTACCGCCGTGGGGACACATTCCATACGGTCGGCATGCTGCACGGGTACCGCGACCGCTTGGTGACGGCACTGCGCGACGCGTTTCCCGGCATCGTGTTCAACGCGCCATTGGCACAAACCCTGCCCACGACGCTCAACTTTTCGGTGCCCGACATCAGCAGCAACCTGCTGCTCAACCTGTTCGATGCGGCCGGCATGCGTGTCAGCGCCGGCAGCGCCTGCTCTGCGGCCAAGGCGGCACCCAGTTTCGTACTGCAGGCGATGGCCCTGCCGCTGTGGCGCACCACATCGGCGGTGCGCCTGTCATTTGGCGCATTGACGGACGAGGCCTGCATCGACCAGGCCTGCACGGCCATCCGCCAGTGCGGCCAGGTTTTACGCTCCAACCGCACTGGAGCACACCCGGAGGAGGCACCCGCCGGCGACTCGACAGACGCGGACAACACAACCAACCTGGACGCGAACGCCGACACCCAGGCCGGGCTTGACTGGAACGAACTGGAACAGGTGCTGACCGCGCACCCGCAGGCGCTGCTGGTCGACGTTCGCGAGGCTTACGAATACGCGGCCGCGCCGCCACTGTGCAGCGCAGGCAAGACCGCGGTCAACCTGCCGTTGACCGAGCTTGAACGGGAGGTTCCGCGCTGGCTGGCCGAGCATGGCGAGCCCGTCGTATTTTTCTGCCGCAGCGGCAACCGCAGCCGGCAGGCGCTATATGCCTTGCAACGCAAGGGGAGCCGCTTCGGCCGCCATCTGGCAGGCGGTCTGGCCCTGGGTCAGCAACGCACCTGAGCCCGCGCCTTGGCGCCGGGCAGCGACGCTCGCGCAGGCAGCAAAACTGCCGGTCATGCACCTGCCGCCGAGCGCGGCTTACACTGCGAGTCCTGCCTATCCACCAAGGGACTTGAAGTCATGAAACTGTTGATCACCGGCGGCGGCGGCTTTGTCGGCGCACGCCTTGCCCGTACCCTGCTCCAGCGCGGCCAGCTCGATGGCAAGAAAATTGACACGCTGGTGCTGACCGACCAGGTGGCATCGCCTGCCGATCTACGCGGCGACCCCCGCGTGCAAGACCGCACCGGTCCCTTGATGGATCAGTGCAAAGCGCTGCTCGACGAGCCGTTCGACGGAGTGTTTCACCTTGCCTCGGCCGTGTCTGGCGAATGCGAACTCGATTTCGATCTGGGCATGCGCTCGAACCTGGACAGCACCCGGGCACTGCTTGACGCCTTGCGTGCGGCCGGCCAGGCCAGCGGCAAGCCGTCCAAACTGGTGTTCTCCAGTTCGGTCGCCGTGTTTGGTCCGGACGCCGCGCTGCCGATGCCCTCGCCCGTGGCCGACGACACCTTGCCGGCACCGCAGTCGTCGTACGGCATCCAGAAGCTGATCTGCGAACACCTGATCTCCGACTTCACGCGCAAGGGCTTCATCGACGGCCGCGCCGCGCGCCTGATGACGGTGTCGGTGCGCCCGGGTCGACCCAATGGCGCCGCATCCTCGTTCTTCTCGGGCATCATCCGCGAACCGCTGGCGGGTGTGGAGTCGGTCTGCCCAGTCGACGCGAGCGTGTCGCATCCGCTCGCCTCACCGGGCAAGACCGTCGAGGGATTGATCGCCGTTTATGAAGCCAGCCGAGAGAACTTCCTCGGCCGTCTGGGCATGAACCTGCCATCGATCAACGTGCGTGTCTCCGACATGCTCGACGCATTGGAAGAAGTCGCCGGCAAGACCGTGCGCGATCGGGTTACGTTCGTGCGCGACGACCGCATCGCCGGCATGGTGGCGAACTGGCCGGCCGGTGCCACGGCCAAACGCGCCGCGCGGCTCGGGCTCAAGCCCGATACCAGCTTTGCCGAGATCATCCGGCAGTACATCGAGGACAACAGGAAGATGCCAGGCGGGGAGTCGGCAATCCAGGGGATGGGCTAAAAGGGCACACACCTGCGACCAGCCATCGAGCTGCACCTTACTTTCATCGCACGGCTGGAAAGGGCCCGCAGCCACGCCCTAGGTTTTGAGTGCGTCGAGCTGGTTTGCAAAATTGTGGTTGACGTCGCGGTGATCCGCCTCGTCGTCTCGTACCACCAGGATCACATCGCGCAAGCGCGCATCGGGGGCCAGCTTCCAGTAATCAATTGCAATCTGCGGCGCCGCCACGTTCTCGTAGCGACCTGCATCTATGCCCTCGAGATACTCGGTGTAGCTGTAAACCGCTTCCTCCTCGAAGTAGCCGACCAGCCGGTGCGCGGTGCGGGCCGACACGAGATAAAGCAAAAAAAACAGGTTGTAGAAAACACCTTGCGCTAGCATCACCATCCAGCGCTCGAGTCGACTCGGTTTGGCAATGTGCACAAAAGTCATCAAGTGCATACGTTCGTTTTCGGCTTCGTCGAGCAACTGGCGTATCCAGCCCTCGTCGTCCTTCATGCTGCGCAGCGACTTCAAATGGATCAAGGCACCGCCCACCATGCCGGGCACGGCCGCTACCGTCTCCAGCACCACTGCGCGGTTGCCGTAGCGCCCGGCAAAAAAGGTGTCTGCCAGAAAACGGAGGAAGCGGGTGGCGCGCCAGGCGAAGCGGTCCGAAAAATCGGATTGCGGGTGATGCGGGGCTGTCGGGGACTCGGAACGCATGCGCTCATGCGTTTCCGGCGTCACGTGCGCTGGCTTCATGGCAGGCGTTGTGACGCCCCAGGGCCAGCGGTGGCGAACGGCCGCGACGGCGCCGGGGTGCCAGCTGCACCGTTTTCGGATTTCCCCTTGCGTTTCTCCTCGCTCGGAATGGTGTGCTCTGCCTCGGCATCGATGACGTAGCCGCCATGCTCATCGCCTTGGCCACGCGGCAAAGGGTTGGGCGTATTCTGAACGCCGCCCTCGTGGGACCGGCCTTCGGGTATCTGCGCCTTTTCGTCACTGCTCTTTCTGGATCGTGCCATGGTGGCCTCCGGTATCGCGCCTGCGGCGCCTGGATGGTGATGGGGGTCTGCGGCTCGTTCTCATGTAGCTGGGTCAACCATATGTGGGCCCTTGCGTGGCCACTATCGGACTACGTCAACATGGCGTGTCGGCTAACACCGGTTCCAACCGGGTGTGCGCCGGGCGTGCCTGCGATGAGGTCCCGGTTGCGCTCGGCAACGTACAACCTGAATGGTGGGCTGGAATTTTTCACGGGAAAACTCCATCATCGAGAGCATTCATATCCAACGCGCAAAGTGACAAAACACCGAAATCTGAACTTGAACCGTACGCCGATTCGACAGGCAATATTGCCATCTGGCGCCGCAAGCCACTGTAGGACGATGGCGCGCGGACCCCAAGTTTCGCGGCAACTCAAGAGCGAAGTGTCATGCGCGATCGTCGTTGTTTACCCCAGTCAAGCCCGAACCGTCACTTCTTGCAGCAGGTTTCCAGTGCCCGCAACACGTGTTGGGACTTCGTGTCGCTGATGCCGGAATCGACCATATGTTCAAGTGATCCATGCGCGACTGGGCCATCCTGCATAGCCAGACCGCGACGGAGCAGCGCAATCTCTGCGCATTGCGCGCGAACAAGTGGAGCAGGAGCCGTACGAACCGGCATCGTCCTACAACGCGACATCAGTGCATTTGCCGATACTGAAGTATTGACACACGTAGCAGGAGGAGCAGCGATCATGGGGAAACCAAAGGATCCTCGCGAGGCGCCTGCGCGCGCGACGGCCACCGCAGCCGGCAAGCAGCGCGCCATTCAGCGCACACAGGACAAGGCCGATCAGACCCACCCATCAGACAAGTCTCGCAAAGGCAAACCTGGCGTGCAGGCTGGCCACCGCGAACAACCGGTGCAACTCCCTGCGCAACACATTGCAAAGCCAGGCACGGAAGCCGAGCTGGATCTGGCCCCGAGATTCCAGGCTCCCGACTACAAGGGCAGCGGCAAACTCGACGGCATGGTGGCACTGATCACAGGCGGCGACTCCGGCATTGGCCGCGCCGTGGCAGTGTTGTTTGCGCGTGAAGGCGCGGATGTCGCAATCGTTTATCTCGAAGAGCACATCGACGCAAAGGAAACGCGGCGCTGCGTGCAAGCGGAAGGGCGTAAATGCCTTCTGATTTCGGGTGACGTGAAGGACGCCAAGTTCTGCAGCCAGGCCGTGCGGCAGACGATGCGCAAATTTGGCCAACTCGATCTGCTGGTCAACAACGCGGCGTTTCAGGAGCATGCGGATTCGTTGGAACAGCTGACCGTGGCGCGGCTGGAAGAAACTTTTCGCACCAACATTTTTGCCTATTTCCATATGGCCACAGCTGCATTGCCTTATCTGCACACCGGCGCGTCCATCATCAATACGGGTTCGGTGGTGGGTTTGCGCGGCAGCGCGCACCTGATGGACTACGCAGCGACAAAAGGAGCGATCCACGCGTTCACCAAGTCGCTGGCGCAAAACCTGATGGACCGAGGCATCCGCGTCAATGCGGTAGCGCCCGGCCCGGTCTGGACACCACTGAATCCGGCGGACGGCCCGACCAGCAAGGTGTCGAAATTCGGCCGTGATACGGACATGCGCCGCGCCGCGCAGCCAGAGGAGATCGCTCCGGCATTCGTGTTTCTGGCCGCGCCCTGCTGCGCTTCGTACATCTCGGGCATCGTGCTGCCGATCACTGGCAGCGTCGGAGCGATCTGAAGCAGACGCGAGCCGCCAACCGTCACTGAAGGGAGGCCACGAGGACAAGATGCGACAAACCGGCCTCACGAAGCCCCGGGCAATTCACTAGCCAGCGGGCTATATCTGCTTGAAACGCATTCAGGCCACCGGCGCCTGTGCCAGTTGCCAGGCGGGCGCGGTCGTGATGCCGATCGAGCGGCCCTTGCCCTGACGCGCCGTGGTTGGCCAAACGGTCGCATATAGCAACACAGCCGCCATGGCCAGGCTATCGGTCGCCCATCACCAGTTCAGTATCGTCCCGGTAACGCGCAGCGATCGTCTGGATCTCCGGTTCGATGCTGACGAAGGCGTCGAACACCGCCGGGTCGAACATGGTGCCGCGCGACTTGCGCATGATGTCCATCGATACCGCGTGCGAAAACGGTGGCTTGTAGCAACGCCGGCTGATCAGCGCGTCGTAGACGTCTGCCACGGACATGATGCGCCCCGACAAAGGGATATCCTCCCCGGCCAGGCCGAGCGGGTAACCGGTGCCGTCCCATTTTTCGTGATGGGTCGACGCAATTTCGCCGGCAATCACCAGGAAGTTGTCGCCCTCGATCTTCTGCGCAGTGCTGTGGATGATGTTCTTGCCGTATTCGGCATGTTTCTTCATCAGCACGAATTCCTCGTCGGTCAGCTTGCCGGGTTTGAGCAGGATGTGGTCGGGTACACCCACCTTGCCGATATCGTGCAGCGGCGCCGACACGAACAGCAGGTCGATGTATTCCTGCGACAAGGTTTGTCGATACTGACCAGTGGCGCGAAGGCGCTCGGCGACGGCCTTCACATAGTATTGGGTGCGTTTGATGTGGGCGCCGGTTTCCGGGTCGCGTGTCTCGGCGATTGCGGCCATCGACTCCATCGTGACCTGGCGTGCATTGGCCAATTTTCTGTACCAGAGATACGACTGCCTTTTTTCGTCGATGTATCGCGTCACCGTCAGCAGCGTGAATAGCAGCGCTGTCAATGTGACGGGCGCTGCCGGCGACAGGAATATTCCGGTCGCATGAAACAGATACGTGCAAGCAGTTACGGTCAGTCCGACCATGGCGGCCGCTGCAAGCGCCAGAAAGAACGTGTCCGCGTACTGAATGAACATCAGCGTGAGGACGGCGCCCACGACGATACACAGCAGCAGGATGGCGTTGTTCGCCCACGGCAATTCACGCGCGAAATGCCCGGCCTGAATGTTGTCGGCAATGACCGACTGCACCTTGAGCCCGGGAAACTGGATATCGAACACTGTGCCATGCAGGTCGTTCAACGCAGCGGCGGACGAGCCGACAAACACGATCTTGTCCGCGAGTGCCGCCGGATCGACGGTGCCATTGAGTACGTCGACGGCCGAAATGGCCGGGTAGAGTTCCGGTGGTCCGTTGAAGCGCAGCAAAACGTATCCATGCCTGTCGATCGGGATGGCATGGCTTCCTGCCTGGATCACCGGCCCGAAACGGTCTTGTGCGATCGTGGCGGAATCCAGCCCTTGCGACCGCAGGAAGGTGGCCAAGGACAAATGGGGATACACCACGCCGTCATGCTGGATCAGCAGAGGAACCCGGCGCAGCATACCGTCTCGGTCACGCTGCGTATTGAGGAACCCGTTAAACCGCAGTTGCGTTGCAATGGGCGCGGTGTTGTTCAACACGCCCGGTGCGTCTTTCAGTGACAGCAGGTCAAGGCGACCATCGAAACGAAACTCCGGCTTCTGCGGTTTGTCGCTTTTGCTGACGTGATCGAAATAGAAATAACGCGCGCCGACGACGCCGTTGTCCGCCAGCACCCGACCAAGGAACCCATCGTTGTCCGTGACGCCGCTCGGCACGCCACCAAAAGTAATGTCGAGACCGAGATCCTGTTTGAAAGCCTTCTGGATATTTTCCAGCGAGGTTCGGTCCGGCTCGGCAAAAAGGATGTCCAGGCCGATGCTGGCGGGTCGGGCGTCGGCCACCTTTTGTACCAATGACGCCATTCGGTAGCGCGGCCACGGCCATTGACCGGTGGCCGACAGGCTGACATCGTCGACATCGACCACCACGACACCACGCGCCGTTTGCCTGTTGGCCGAAGTTTTCAGGAACGCATCCAGGAACAGGTTGTCCAGTTGGGCGGGCAGTCCCCAATCGAGTCGGCTTGTCAGGCCCCAGCCGACTGACAGCAGCAGGCCAAGCACCCACATCCAGCGAACCCACTGGCCCGATGGCTTATGCGACAGCTCGGGAGGCCCCACGCTCTGGGACTCAAAGAACCACGACTTCGACGCGTCGGTTGCGGGGTTCGGTGACGTTGGGCCCGGTCGGTACCAGCAGGTCCCTGGAACCAAACCCGCGCACGGTCACACGGTCGAGTGAGGGCATCCTGCCTTTCAACAACTTTTCGACGGTGCTGGCTCTCTCTTGGGCCAGTCTGCCATTGATGTCGTCCGTACCCGTGGTATCGGTATGCCCTATCACGATGACCTCGGTGGGAGCGCGCGAACGAATCGTGCTGACGATCTTGGCAATAGCCGTATGGGATTCCGGCAGCAGGTCCGCGCCAACGGTGAAATACAGCATGAAACGGACGGGGTGGGTCGGTACAGCCTTGAGCAACTCGGCGTAAGAGCGGTTGACCTGCGTCACGTCGAGCTGACGTGTTTCAGTTAGATCGGTTCTGTCCTTCAGGACCGAGACCGACTGAAATGCCTGCTTGACCAGGCGGGAGTCGCCCGCGGTCGTCTTGACGACAACGGCGCCCACGACGCCATCTTCATCGGGCAGCAGCACGACCGTGGTGGCCGGCTTCGATTCAACAGCGGGTGGTGGCGCGGCGCAGCCGACGCATGTGATCAACGCGACGATACAAGACCAGCCTGCAGCGGGTTGGCATGCAGGCAACTTCATTCAATCTGCACTCACGATAAAACGGGTTCCGCGTACCCCGATGGCGGCTCTGGGAGTGGACACCTCCACGGATTCAGGAGACAACTTGCCGAGCTTTCCCGAGGAATAGATCGCCGTTCCCTTTTTCAGATACAGCGCGAAATCGTACTGTTTCGCCTCCGGCTGAAACACGTAACGCCGGATCTCGACCTCGGTGGACGCATCCACAGCCAGTGTCGTACCGTCGACAAAAACGATCCCGCCGCTGGAACCCGGCCCGGATACCACTACATCCGAGCGTTGGATCGGTGTGCCCGCTACTGGTACGAGGGTCGAGCCGCCGCGTACGAGCTTGATGTCACCCGTGACATTCTTGAAGAGCGCCACATGGGTGTCTTGCGCCATTGCCAGGCTGGCGCAGGCCACAGTCGCTGCCGCCAAGAAAACTGCAACTCGTTTCATGCTGGACCCCTTTTAGTCTGTTTCACGCTGGTTCCGTTGACACATCGCCAGAAGCTGGCGAATGAGGGGCAGCATATACGTCAAACCCAGCGTCGACACACTTGTGTGGTCAGTCTTGTTCCTGTTATCGGTAAAAGCGCCAAAAACTTGACGGTCCGGGCATCAAAGCAACGCTCAGGCGCAGCTCATCGCACCGGCACTTCGGCCCCGCCTCCATGCACCAGCGGGATCGCTTCATGCCGAAGAATCGCGCGAATGCGGTTGGTCAGTTCATCGATCACGAACGGCTTGGTGATCATCTGCATGTTTTCACCGAGGAACTCGCTTTGCGCGACCGCCTGCTCGGCAAAGCCGGTCACGAACAGCACTTTGAGTCCGGGGCGCTTGTCGATGGCGATTTCCGCGAGTTGCCGGCCGTTCATGCCGGGCAGTCCGACGTCCGATACCAGCAGGTCGAAATGTCGCTTGCTGTCGAGCAGGGCCAGCGCGGCTTCGGCGTCGCTGGCTTCGGCGTAGGCATACCCCAGGTCGGCCAGCACCGTGATGATGACTTCGCGCACACTGGGCTCGTCCTCAACCACCAGGATGCTTGCGCCCGAGTGGGCGTCCTCGTCCGGTTCACGGGGCGGCACCACCTCTACCGCACCATCCGAGACATCCCGCGGAAGATACAGGGTGATGGTGGTCCCCAGCCCAACCTCACTGTGGATCCGCGCATGACCATTGGCCTGCTTGACAAAGCCATAGACCATCGACAGGCCCAGTCCGGTTCCTTGGCCGATGGGCTTGGTGGTGAAGAAGGGCTCGAAGACGCGTGTCACGACCGTGGGCGGCATTCCGGTACCGTTGTCGCTGACACTCAGGGCCACATACTCACCAGGGACGAGTTCGGCCTGGGTCGCGGCATAGGCGGCATCGAGCTGGCAATGGGTCACCTCGATGCTGAGGTTCCCGCCAGAGGGCATCGCATCGCGCGCGTTGATCACCAGATTGAGCAGCGCACTTTCGAGCTGGGCGCTGTCGATCCTGGCCGGCCACGGGTCTTCGGGATAGCGCACCTGCAGTGTGATGCGGGGCCCCAGGGTCCGCGCCAACAAGTCTTCCAGAGAGTCGATCAGCGCGCAAATGTCCACGCGGCGCGTCTCGAGGGCCTGGCGGCGGGCGAACGCGAGCAGCCGCTGTGTCAGCGCGGCAGCGCGTTGTGAGCTGGTGGAGGCGCGGTCCAGCAGTTTTTCGAATCCGTCCTGTCTGCCCGCCGCGAGCCTGCGCTGCATCAGCTGGATCGAGCCGTAAATGCTGGCCAGCATGTTGTTGAAATCGTGCGCAATGCCGCCCGTGAGTTGGCCGATGGCTTCCATTTTCTGAGCCTGGCGCAGTTGCTCTTCGGTCTTGGCCAGCGCTTCGGCGCGTTCACGGTCTGCGGTGATGTCGCGCCCGAAGGCAAAGATGGTCTGCCCGTCTGGCGCCGCGGTCCAGGCCACGATCCGAAGGCTGCGATCCGCGTGCAGTATGCGGCACTCGAAGGTGGGCATGACACCCACTGTGGCGCGAGCCAGTGCGTCCCGGGCACTGGCCTGGTCCTGCGGATGGATGAATTCGTCGATCGGTTTGCCTACGACCCGTTCCCGCTCCCAACCCAGTGCGCTGGTCCAGACCGGGTTGATGTCGAGGAAGAAGCCGTGGAGGTCGATCATCGCGATCAGGTCGGGCGAGCTGTTCCACATACGCTCGCGCTCACGCGTGCGCTCATCCACCCGGCGCTCCAGCGTGACATTGATCGCCCGCAACTTGTCGCGGTCGACATGCTGGTCCTCGATGTCGGTGTTGGTACCGACCCAGCGTACGATGTCGCCGCGGGCATTGCGCACAGGCAGCGCACGCACCAGGTGCCAGCGGTATACACCGTCGGCGCGGCGGATACGGAATTCCACTTCATAGTTTGCACCGCTTTGCAACGCTGCGGACCAGGTCGATGCGGCACGGGTCACGTCGTCGGGGTGCACCAGCTTGGCCCATCCTGCGCTGGAGAGTGCAGTGATGTCCATGCCGCTGTAGCGCAGCGTCTGGTCGTTGAACCAGTCCAATTTCCCGTCCGCGGGCGAGGCCCACATATGGTTCGGGGCCAGCTGCGAAAAGGATCGGAATTTCTCTTCGCTCTCGCGCAGGACCTGGGCCTGGGTAACGACGTCGGTCACGTCCACGCCTTCGACGAAGATGCCATTCACCCGCCCATCGGCAGCACGCATCGGCTGATAGACAAAATCCAATATCCGCTGCTCCGGTTCGACACCCACCTCGGGAATCAGGTTGACAGGCGCCGCACGACCGGAATGGGCCTCTCCTGAGCGGTAGACCTTATCTAACAGTTCGTAAAAGCCCTGCCCCTGCAGTTCCGGCAAGGCTGCGCGTACCGGCATGCCGATCACATCGCGATGCCCAATGAGCTGCAGGTAGGCCGGGTTGGTGAGATCGAAGTGATGCTCCGGCCCGCGCAGCACCGCAACAAAGCTGGGTGACAATGCAAACATCTCGCGCAGGCGATCGAGTTCAGCGGCGTGTTCGCGCTTCGCCTGGACTTCCTCGGTGATCTCGGTGCAGGCGCAGAACACCCCCAGCACTTTGCCGAGATCGCCGCGCACCGGAGCATAGAAGAAGGAGAAGTGGGTTTCCTCGATGTGGCCGTGACGCTGCATCATCAGCTCGATGTCGTCCATGTAGATCGGCTCGCCGGCGTACGCACGGGCCATGATCGACTCGACGTCGTCGCGGATCTCGCTCCAGACCTCCAGAAAAGGCCTTCCCAGCGCAGGATGGTGTCCGCCCAGGATTTCGGCATAGGGGTCGTTGTAGAACATGCACTGCTTCGGCCCCCAGACCGCAAACATCGGCTGCGGAGCATTGAGCATGATGCTGATGAGCGTTTTCAGCTGCGCAGGCCATTGCGCCAATGGACCCAGCGGCGACTCGGCCCAGGGGTGGGCCCGCATCATCGTACCCATGGCGCCGCCGCCATGCATGAATTGCAGTGTCATGGTGCGCGATCCTGCGACAAGTGGATCTCGCCCATCAGGCGTTCCAGATCTTCCAGTTCGAAGGGTTTGGAGAGCGAACGTACGCGTGGCCCCAAAACACGGATGGCGTCGCCGTATTCGTAGCCCGAGCACAGCACGATCCAGCGTTCAGGTTGCAGGGCAAGAATGCGGCGGGCCAGATCGGTGCCGGACATGCCGGGCAGGCCGATGTCGGTCACCAGCACATCGAAATCATTGGCGCCCCACAACACCAGCGCTTCCTCTGCGCTGGCGCAGGATACCACCTCGCGCTGATCGCCCTCAAGCATTTCCTGGAAGGTTTCACGGAGTTCAGCGTTGTCCTCCACGTACAACATGCGCAGTCGTTTCATGCTTGGCCTTGTCATAGGGACACCGGCAATTCTAGGTTGGTGCTGGGTGAGTCCGGTCCGTCCGGTCCGTCCCGACTGTGAAGCTGCTTTGTCCTACACCGAAACTTCCCTATGTCCGCTGCCAATTAAGTGGGGTGGCCCGTAGCATGACCACTTCAGAAACCCAAGGAGCATTTTCATGAACTCGATTTTCTACATCATCGGCGTGGTCGTCGTCATCGTCGCGATCCTCGGATTCTTCGGGCTACGTTGACTTTTGTGCGCTCGCTGGCGGCATCGGGTTGGCGCCCGATCTAGACCCGCTTCCAGCGCATCCACGCCGCCGAGTTGAAGAAACTCGCTACCACCCCACCGGGCGGAACCAACGCATCGCAGGCGATGCGAATGTCGTCTGGCAGCGCCATGTCGGCCACTGGCAGGGCCTGTTGCAGCTGCGCCAGCGTGCGCGGCCCGATGATGGGTGCGGTGACGCCCGGCTGATCCTTGACCCACAGATAGGCCAGCTGAGCCGGATCGCAGCCCCGGGCGCGGGCCAGTGCCGCAAACTGCGCACCCACCGCAATGCCGCGTTCGGTCACACGCTCCGCATAGATTCCCCCGCGCAATGCGGCGCGACTGTCCTGCGCCAGCCCATCGCCAGGAGCATAACGACCCGCCAACATGCCCATGGCCATCGGCGACCAGGTTAACAGTGCCAGTTCGTAGCGCTGGCAGGCAGGTACCAGTTCGTTCTCGATGCGCCGCTCCAGCAGGTTATAGGGCGACTGCTCCGATACGAAATGGGCCAGTCCAAGCTGGGTACTGAGGTGCTGTGCCTGCACCACTTGCCAGGCCGGTGAGGTACTGGTGCCGATATAGCGCACCTTCCCCTGGCGCAGCAGCAGGTCGAGTGCGGCCAGTGTTTCGTCGATCGGAGTGTCCGGATCGGGACGATGTGTCTGGTACAGGTCGATGCTGTCCGTGCCGAGGCGGCGCAAGGAATCTTCGCAGGCCTTCACGAGATGGTTGCGGCTCAGCCCTCGCTCATTGATGCCGGGACCTGTCGGATAGAACACCTTGGTCGCGATCAGCACATCGTCGCGCCGCCCGCGCGCCCGCAGCCAGCGACCGATCAGACGCTCGGCCTCGCCGCCGGCATAACTGTTGCTGGTGTCGATGAGGTTGATGCCACCGTCCACTGCCGCATCGAGTATCGCCAGACTCTCGGCTTCGGGCGTCGGATTGGCCAGGTTGTCGGTCCCCAGCACCAGTGACGACACCTTCAGACCGGTACGGCCCAGCGGACGGTATTGCATGGAATCGGGCCTTCAGTGGGTTGAGGCAGCTTGCTGCGCCACGGCGCGCGCCGCCTATTGCGTGCTGTAGCCGCCGTCGACGTAGACCATGGCGCCGGTCATGTAGCTGGCCGCGTCGCTGCACAGAAACACGGCCACGCGCGCAATCTCTTCAGGGTGGGCGAGCCGGCCCATGGGTACGACGCGTTCGGCGATGTCCTGCATCTGCGCGTCGGTCAACGGCTCGGCACGCCCGGCAGCACGCAGCATCGGCGTGTCGACCTCGCCGGGACATACGCAATTGAAACGCACCGCATCGCGCGCCAGCTCCAACGCGAAGCAGCGGGTGACCTGCTGCACCGCACCCTTGCTGGCCGCATAGGCGAGTGCGCCCTTGCCGCCAAGTTCACCCCAGATGCTGCCGAAATTCACCACCGACCCGCCACCATGCCCCCGCATGTGGCGCGCCGCCGCCCGGCTGAGATGGAACACGCCGCCGGCATTCACGCCCATTGCCCGCTGCCACTCATCGTCCGTCGTATCGATGCCCGTCTTGCGCGCAATGATGCCCGCGGCATTGACCACGGCGTTCAGGCGCCCGGTTCTGTCGACAGTCTGTGCTACCGCCGCATCGCAAAAGGCAGAATCGCTGACATCACCCACCAGCGCCGTGGCACCGATATCCAGCGCGACCTGATTCGCCAGCGCGGCATTGGCGTCGACGATCACCACATCCGCACCGGACGCAGCAAACAGACGCGCCACCTGAGCACCCATGCCGCTGGCGCCGCCGCTGACCAGGGCCGTGAATTCCTTGAAAACAAACTGCACCTGTTCCATGGGACTTTCCAAGAAAAAAAAGGCCTCAAGCGGCCAGCGCCTGTGCCGCGCTCCAACGCTGGCACCAGGAGAAAAATTCATCGGCGGCCATGGGCCTGGCCATGTGGTAGCCCTGCGCTTCGTCGCATGCAAGGGAGCGCAACTGTTCCAGGATCATGCCGTTCTCGACACCTTCGGCCACCACGGTCAGGCCCAGGTTGTGCGCCAGGTCAATTGTCGAACGCACGATCTTGGCATCGTCGTCTTCCTCCTGCATGTTCATGACAAAGGACTTGTCGATCTTGAGCTCATCCACCGGCAGCCGCTTGAGATAGGCCAGCGACGAATAACCGGTGCCGAAATCGTCGATCGACAAGGTAAAGCCGCGCTGCGACAGGGTGTTGAGCGTGGCCAGCGCGCGCTGTGGCTCGTCCATGATCGCGCTTTCGGTGATCTCCAGGCAAAAGGCCTCGGCCGGCGCACCATGCCGCTGCAGAATCTGCTCCAGTCGCGCCGGCAGATCAACATCCAGCATGTCGCGGGTGGACAGGTTGACGGACAGGCGCAGCGACAAACCCTGCGCGCGCAATTGGCCACTCAGGGCCGCCGCCTGGTCGAACATCCACAAGGTCAACTGGCGCACAAATCCGGTCTGCTCGGCGAACGGGACGAATTCCAGTGGCGGCACCAGGCCGCGCACCGGATGCTGCCAGCGTACCAGCGCTTCAGCCGCGACCACGCGGTTGTCGCTCAGACGGATCTTGGGCTGCAGGAACAGCCGCAGTTCGTCATGGTCAATCGCATGGCGCAGTTCGGTCAACAGCGACAAGGTCTGTGCGCTGGACGAGTCAAGCGCCGGGTCATAGAGCTGGATTCCAGTGGTCCGGCTCTTGGCCGCATACATCGCGACCTCGGCACGCGACAGCAAGGTATCGGCGTCGTCCGCATGCAAGGGCCAGCACGCAACGCCAATACCGGCGCTCAGGTCGACGGTCTGGTCGTCGAACGCCAGCGGCAGTTCGAACGACTTGGCAATACGCTGTGCCACTGCCAATGCACCGGCCGCATCGCTGAGCGTCAGCAGCACGGCAAACTCGTCGCCGCCCAGGCGTGCCACCATGTCTCCGGTACGCAGATCCTGCTGGGTCAGCCGCTTGGCCACGGCGTCCAGCAGCAGGTCACCGAAAGAATAACCCAGCACGTCGTTGACATGCTTGAACCTGTCGATGTCCAGCATCACCACCGCAAGCGTGCCGTGACCAAATTCGGCCACCGCGCCCATGCTGTCGATTTCGTGCTGCAGCGCCTCGCGAAAGCGTGCGCGATTGGGCAGACCGGTCAACCGGTCCCAGTAGGCCAGCTTGCGGATTTCGATCTGCTGCGCGCCGATGTCGATGCGCATCTGATCAAACGCCTTGGCAAGGCCGCCGATCTCGTCCTGGCGGTCCATGTGCTCCATCGGCACGTCGTACCGGCCCAACCCCAGCCGGCGCGTGGCGGAAACCAGCGACCGCAGTGGTGTGGTCACGCGCCGGGCCACAAATACGCTCCCGATGCCGAACAGCAATACGCCCAAGGTGGTGATCCACACCAGTGCCACCTGCGCCTGGTGAAAAGGCGCCAGCACGTCGTTGAGCGAACGCAGCAGCAAGGTCCGCACGCCGCCGAGCATGGCGCCGGTGTCAAGCTTGACACTGCGCGCGATCAGCACGTCTCCATGATCGGGTAACTCAACGACATCGCCCTGGCGCTGCTGCAAGGCCTGCACCGCCTCAGGCGGCAGGGTGCTGGCAACGATGCGCCCCTTGACGCCGTCGCCGTCGCTGATCAACGCCAGATGCATGTCGGAGATCGCCCGCATGTCGTCGACCAGCTTCTGATTGATCGGAAACCCCATCAACACATAACCCACCAGAACCGGCGCCTTCATTGGAACCATCACGAACTGGTGCGGAACACTGTCGACCACGGCAACCTGGCTGCCCTGCGCATCGCGCGACAGCGGGCCCACCAGTTCGCCCAATACCGGCGCCAGGCCGTTCGCGTCACCAGTCTCTCCGACTGCGCGCAGCGCCATCGATGTATCCACCAGCGCGGTAATGGTGGCGCCGATCCGCGCGCCGTTGTTCTCCAGAGCCGACGCAATGGTCGCGATGTCGCCGGAATTGACGGCGGCACGAAAACCGAAGTCCGCCGCCAGCAGGCCGGCACCCTGACGAAGTTGCTGGGCATTCTGGTCCAGCAGGCGGCGCCAGACGCGTTCGCCGACTTGCAGTTCCTGCGCCACCTGACGTCGCGCACTTTGCTCGACACTGATACGCACCACGCTGAACACCGCCGCCTGCACCAGCAGCAACAGCAGCAGAGACAGCGCAACGATGCGCGACGACAAGCCCCAGCGCGTGGGTTGCCACTGAATTTTCACCACAGTCGCTTGCTACTGATCACTGGACGATCCTTCGCGCTGCGCACTGCGGAGGGTTGACGCAGGGTGTCTCATGGCCCGCTGACGCCGACAAGGCGATATTGGACGACCTGGTCGGCCGCGGTCACGACCAGCGCCTGGTCGGCGGCTGGTGCGCCTGCCGGCAATGCCGGATGCCAGACCCGCAGCCGGTAGGTGCCGGGCGGGACCTGGCCCAATGACACGCTGCCGCTGGCGCTGCTGCGAGCGAAATACGGGGTGTCGACCACGACAACCCAGGCCGTCATGGCGTCATGAATATTGCAGCCCAGCACCGCAATGCCGGTCTTGTCGAAAACCACGGGGTTGGCTGGGGCGCCGCTGTACAGTTTTAGCTCGAAAGTCTTGTTGGGCGAGAACGAGTAGACATGGTGGCGCACCGTATCGCGGTTGGGGAAGGTCACTGCAGTGCCAGCTGTCACGACCAACACGGTGGGGTCGAACTGCTTGGCCTTCTGCGCCATTTCCGCGCCTTGCAGCGGCTTGGCCAGCACACGCGCTTCGCGTGATTCGAGAAATACGACTGCATCCGTCAAAGGCTTGCCGGCGCCATCCTGCACCTGCAGCTGCACCGTGCCGGCGCCAGCCAGCCGCAACGCCATCAGCAGGCACAAGAAAGCCGTCAAGCCGCGCGCGCGCCCGGGAGATGCCCCATGAGCGCAAAAATTATCGACAACGTTGGACAAGGTCATAGGCAATGGGCCGCAGGCGCCATCAGCGCCCGGTTATACACGAGCGGGCGAATGCATGATCGGCAATGGGCATACTCGCGGCCATGCAATCTGCATCCGTTGACCTGCGTCGCCGCCAGTCGCCGGCCCGTCTGCTGCTGGTTTCAGCACTGTTGTGTCTGCATGGGATCTGCGCGCAAGCGGATACCGGCAAATTGCGCCTGACCGGTGGCGTCAGCACGATCGAAGGTGCAGCCGGTGGCGGGCTCAGCCCCTGGGCATTGATCGGAAGCAATGCGACCGCTGGCAAGATCGGTGCATCGGCCTACGTGACGCGCACCCGCACCCACGACTACGGACTGACCAGCTACGGTGTCGCCGTGGGCTGGAACGAACGTGTCGAAGTGTCGCTGGCACACCAGGACTTTGATGCCGCTGCGGCAGTCTTACTCAACGGCATTGCCCCGTTCGGCGTACGTCCCGGCCAACACATCCGGATGGACGTGGTCGGACTGAAACTGCGCCTGCGCCCATGCACCGGGACATCATCACTCGCTGATCCGCGCCAAACCGCCCGGCCACGGGCGCGGCGGAAACGGAGACTGCCGCCGTCGATAATGACCCTGCGCCCCGTGACGGCGCACTGTTCCTGCCCGATGGAGAAACCCCATGCTGCTCGATGCCGATGAATGCCAACTGGTCCTGGTCGACTACCAGACCCGCCTGATGCCGGCCATCGCCGACTCCGCGCAGGTGCTTGCCAATGCCATGCGTCTGGCGCAGATGGCACAGGCCATGGGCGTGCCGATGGTAGCCACCGAACAGAACCCGGAAAAACTCGGTGCCAGCGTGCCGGAACTCGGCGAGATCCTGACACGGGCCCGGGCCAGGGTTTTTCCGAAGATGGCATTCAGTGCCTGTGCCGACGGTCTGACCGAACTGTTGCGCCCGGCCGAGCACAAGGCACCAGCGGGCAATGCGCGCAGTTTGCCCAAACATCTGCAAAAGGTGGCGCCGCCACCCGAGCCGACGCGTGGAACCGTGGTCATTGCCGGTTGCGAGACCCATGTCTGCCTGCTGCAAACCGCACTGGACTTGCTTGAGGAGGAGTTCGAGGTCTGGGTCGTCACCGATGCCTGCGGCTCGCGCACCGAGCGCAACCGCGACGCGGCCTATGACCGGTTGGCCGGTAACGGCGCCGAACTGGTGACCACCGAGATGGTAGCTTTCGAATGGCTGCGTTCGGCGCAGCATCCGCAGTTCAAGAGTCTCCAGGCGCTGATCAAATAGGGCAGCACCGGCCGGCGACTACCTGGCCATCGAGCAGTGCCCGCCGCTCACAAGCTGCCCGGACCCGGCCGCGATCAGCGGCGGCTCCTGACGCAAATCGACCGGCGGCGATGCCGACCAATGCCAGGCCAGGAAAGTCAGTGAATCCCGGGCTTTGCACCGCCTTCATTCAAAGGAAAACCATCTTTCTAGAATGCATATATCGAAACAGGTATGAACCGTGCCCATTGCGCGCCCATGGCGCGGCCTGTTGTCGTGCGCCAGGCCGGGGTTCTATCCGGCGTCACCCATAAGGGGTAACAGGGTGTTGGTACAGTGGGGGGCTAAGCGGCAGGAAGTCAGATTCGGGATACGCGCGTGAGGTCGCAATCGACCAGGCCCGATCGTCATATGAAACCAGCCCGGTACACGCGCGAAATTGTCGCAACCGCAACTGGCACTCCGATCCCCATGCGAACTTCTGAAAATCTGACTCTCGCCTGTATGCTGGCCGCTCTGGCCGGCTGTGCCACTGCACCAGCAGACCCACCGGCATTGCCCGAGGTGACAACGCCCCTCACATGGCAGGCGCCGCTGCCTCACAAAGGCGAGCTCACCGACCTTTCCCGCTGGTGGCAGGCCCTGGGCGACCCCCTGCTGGTGGATTTGATAGACGCCGCCCAGCGGGCCAGCCCATCGCTGGCCAGCGCACGGGCGCGGGTGATCGAGGGCCGAAGCGCATTGCGCCAGTCGCAGGCGCGGCTGGGGCCGACGCTCGATGGCACGGCCAGTGCCAGCCGCGGCGTCACCCCACCCGCCACGCCGGTGGCCAGCACCTTGCAGGCTGGGATGATGGCCTCGTGGGAGATCGACTTGTTTGGCGCGAATCGCCTGACAAGCGACGCAGCGCAGGCCCGACTCGACGGGGCGCAGGCCTTGTGGCATGACGCGCGGGTGCTGCTGGCAGCCGAAGTCGCCAACCGGTACTTCAGCCAGCGCGCCTGCGAACAACAAACCCGGATCGCCCGCGCCGATGCACAATCCCGCCAGGAAACCGCGCGCCTGTCCGAACTGAGCCAGCAGGCCGGATTCACGGCCAGCGCAACCGCCGCATTGGCCCGGGCGAGCGCGGCCGACGCACTAGGACGCGCCACCCGCCAGCAAACCTTGTGCACCCTGGACGTCAAGGCGCTCGTCGCCTTGACGGGGATGGACGAACCGGCTCTGATCCGACGCCTGGACGGGGCGTCTGCCGACCTGGCCGCGAATGCAAGCTTGAACGTCGCCAGCGTGCCGGCCCAGACGCTGGCCCAGCGGCCCGATGTTTTTGCGGCACAACGCGATGTGGTGGCCGCCAGCGCCGATACCGGCGCGGCGCAGGCGCAACGTTATCCGCAACTGCGCCTGTCGGGATCCATTGGTGCCTTGCACTACCGGGCATCCAGCGCTGACGACGGCATGGCAACCTGGTCGCTCGGCCCGCTCGCGCTCAGTGTGCCGCTGTACGACGGGGGCCGACGTGCGGCGGCGGTGACAGCAGCCCAGGGACGTTATGACGAGGCAATCGCGATCTATCAGGGCAAGGTGCGCCAGGCCGTGCGCGAAACCGAGGAGGCGTTGGTGGCACTGCAAAGCACGGCCGCTCGGGCTGACGACGCACAGACGGCCGAGACTGGATACCGCGAATGGTTCCTTGCAACCGAAAGCCGCTACAAGGGTGGACTGGCCAGTCTGGTCGAACTCGAGGACGCGCGCCGGACACGCCTTGCATCGGCCAACACCACCGTGGGCCTGCAGCTCGACCGCATCCAGGCCTGGGTCGCCTTGTACCGTGCCGCCGGTGGTGGCTGGACAACACAAGCGCGCATGGAACCACAACCCTGATCCGGCCACAAGCCACGGGTGCCCCCACAGCAGGAACATTGCAGATGACTTTTACACTGAACAACCCCGCAAAAGCCATCGCCGCCGCGGTACTCATACTGTGCGCAGGCGCACTGGTCGGCCTGTGGGCCACGCGCGGCAACGCCGCCGACACGCCTGGCGCAACCGCTCCAGCAGTCCAGGCCAAACCGGCTCTGTCCGTCACCACGACGCGACCGGTGCTGGGCCGGCTACCCGTGCAGCTGATCGCCAACGGCAACATTGCCGCCTGGCAGGAGGCCAGCATTGGGGCCGAGGCCAACGGGTTGCGCCTGCAGGACATTCGCGCAGCCATCGGCGACACGGTGCGAGCCGGTCAGGTGCTGGCCACTTTTTCCGACGCCCCCATCCAGGCTGACCTGGCACTGGCGCGCGCCAACCTGCTCGAAGCCCAGGCCAATGCCCTGGAGGCCAGTGGCAATGCCACGCGCGCACGCAGCCTGAAAGACACCGGCGCCTTGAGCGCGCAGCAGATCAACCAGTACCTCACGCAGGAGCAGACCGCGCAGGCCCGGGTACAGGCGGCCCGGGCGGCGCTTGACGTGCAGCAGTTGCGGCTGCGCCAGACCCAGGTGCTGGCACCGGACCGCGGTGTGATTTCCGCACGCAGCGCGACCGTGGGCGCGGTGGTGGCAAGCGGCACCGAGCTGTTTCGCATGGTGCGCCAGGGCCGGCTCGAGTGGCGCGCCGAGGTCACGGCAAGCGAACTCGGTCTCATCCGCGCCGGCACCGTTGCGCAGGTCACGCTGCCTGGCGGCGTGCAGATCAAGGGCCGGGTGCGCATGGTCGCGCCCACCGTCGATAGCCAGTCCCGTGTCGCTCTGGTTTATGTCGACCTGGTGGCCTCTGCCGACCTGGCTGCGCCCCCGCGTGCCGGCATGTTCGCCAGCGGAAGCTTTTTGTTGGGCGACACCAGTTCGCTCACCGTGCCGCAATCGGCGCTGGTGATGCGCGACGGGTTTACCTACGTCTACCGGCTCGACGACAACAACCGGGTGGCACGCCTGAAGGTGCAGACCGGTCGCCAGGCCGGCGAGCAGACCGAGATCACCAGTGCACTCGATGCCAACACCCGACTGGTGGCCACTGGCGCCGGCTTCCTGAACGACGGTGACCTGGTACGCGTGGTCGACAGAAACACCGCGTCGCCAGCACCTGCCAAGCCGCAAGCCGCAGCGTCGGCCAGCCGCTGAGGCCAGCACCATGATCAATGTATCCTCCTGGTCGATCCGCAACCCGATACCGGCAGTGATGCTGTTCGTGCTGCTGTGTTTCGCTGGCCTGTTGTCGTTCAACGCGATGAAGGTGCAGCAGTTCCCCGACATCGAGTTGCCCACGGTGAGTGTCAGCGCCTCGCTGCCCGGTGCCGCGCCGGCGCAGCTCGAGACCGAAGTGGCGCGCAAGCTCGAAAACTCGATCGCGTCAGTGCAGGGCCTCAAGCACATCTACACCAAGGTGCAGGATGGCGGCGTCACCCTCACGGCCGAGTTCCGGCTGGAGAAGCCGGTGCAGGAAGCGGTGGACGACGTGCGCTCGGCGGTGAGCAAGGTGCGCAGCGACCTGCCTGCCGACCTGCGCGACCCGATCGTCAACAAGCTGGACATGGCGGCCCAGCCGGTGCTGGCGTTCACGGTGCGCTCGGTGGCACGGCTCGGCAGCGTCGGCATGGATGACGAAGCCTTGTCGTGGTTTGTCGACAACGACATCACAAGGCGCCTGCTCGCCGTGCGCGGTGTCGGCGGCGTGACGCGGGTCGGCGGCGTGAGCCGCGAGGTGCGGGTGGCGCTTGACCCCTTGCGCCTGCAGGCACTGGGCATCACCGCGGCGGATATCTCGCGCCAGCTGCGCCAGACGCAGCAGGAAAACACGGGCGGTCGGGTCGACGTGGGCGGCGGCGAACAACCCGTGCGTACGCTGGCCACGGTGCAGACCGCGCAGCAACTCGGCGCACTCCAGCTCGGTCTGTCGAATGGACGCATGATCCGTCTGGATCAGGTCGCCACGGTGTCCGACACCATTGCCGAACCGCGCTCGGCGGCATTGCTCAACGGCCAGCCAGTGGTCGGTTTCGAAGTCTCACGCAGCAAGGGCGAAAGCGAGGTCACCGTGGGCGCGGCGGTGCAGCAGGCGCTGGTCGAGCTCAAGGCTGCGCATCCGGACATCGAGTTCACCGAGTCGTTCAATTTTGTCGCTCCGGTGCAGGAGGAATACACCGGATCGATGCACCTGCTCTACGAAGGCGCCGCGCTGGCGGTGCTGGTGGTCTGGCTGTTTCTGCGCAATCTGCGCGCGACTTTCGTATCGGCGGTGGCCCTGCCGCTTTCGGTAATACCGGCCTTCATCGGCATGTACCTGCTCGGCTTCACCGTCAACACCGTCACGCTGCTGGCGCTGTCGCTGGTGGTGGGCATTCTGGTGGACGATGCGATTGTCGAGGTCGAGAACATCGTGCGCCACCTGCGCATGGGCAAGTCACCCTACCAGGCGGCCATGGAAGCGGCCGACGAGATCGGCCTGGCCGTGATCGCCACCACCTTCACACTGGTCGCAGTGTTTCTGCCAACCGCATTCATGAGCGGCGTGGCCGGAAAGTTCTTCAAGCAGTTCGGCTGGACCGCGGCATTGGCCGTGGTGGCGTCGCTGCTGGTCGCGCGGGTGCTGACGCCGATGATGGCGGCCTACATGCTCAAACCGATCCGTGGCGAACACAAGGACGCGGCCTGGATGAAGGTCTATATGCGCATGGCCACCTGGAGCCTGAAGCACCGTCTTTTGACCATGCTCGGCGCAACCGCATTTTTCATCGGCTCGGTCATGCTGATCCCGCTGCTGCCCACCGGCTTCATTCCGCCGGACGACAACTCGCAGACCCAGGTCTACCTGGAACTACCGCCCGGCTCTACATTGCGCCAGACGCTGGCGTCAGCCGAACACGCGCGCAGACTGGTGGCCGGGGTCGACCATGTCCGCAGTGTCTACACCACCATCGGCGGCGGCAGCGCCGGCGGCGATCCGTTCGCACCCCAGGGCACGGCCGAGGTGCGCAAGGCGACGTTGACCGTGCAGCTGACCGAACGCGGCGAACGTCCGCGCAAACAGGGCATCGAGAACGCCATGCGCACCGCACTCGAACAGCTGCCCGGGACCCGCAGCAAGGTCGGTCTGGGCGGCTCGGGCGAGAAGTACATTCTGGTGCTGACCGGCGACGACCCGGTGGCGCTGCAAAAGGCCGCGTTGGGAATCGAGAACGAGTTGCGCACCATTCCCGGTCTGGGCAGCGTCGCGTCCAGCGCCAGCCTGATCCGGCCCGAGATCGCGGTGCGCCCGAACTTTGCGCGAGCAGCTGACCTGGGAGTGACCAGTGCGGCCATCGGCGACACACTGCGCATTGCAACGCTGGGCGACTACGACATGGCGCTGGCCAAACTCAACCTGTCGCAGCGCCAGGTGCCGATCGTCGTGCGGCTGGAAGATTCCGCGCGGTCCAACCTGCCGTTGCTCGAACGCCTGACCGTACCCGGCGCTCGCGGTCCGGTGATGCTCGGCCAGGTGGCGACGCTGGAGATGACCGGCGGCCCGGCCGTGATCGACCGCTACGACCGGGCGCGCAACGTGAACTTCGAAATCGAGTTGTCCGGATTGCCGCTGGGTGACGTCAAGGCGGCGGTCGAAAAGTTGCCTACCGTGAAGCAGCTGCCACCCGGGGTCAAGATCATCGAGATCGGCGACGCCGAGGTGATGGGCGAACTGTTTGCAAGTTTCGGCCTGGCGATGCTCACTGGCGTGCTGTGCATATACCTGGTGCTGGTGTTGCTGTTCAAGGACTTTCTGCATCCGGTCACCATCCTGTGTGCCTTGCCGCTGTCGCTGGGCGGTGCCTTCGTGGGGCTGCTCATTGCCGACAAAAGTTTTTCGATGCCCTCCTTGATCGGCCTGATCATGCTCATGGGCATTGCCACCAAGAACTCGATCCTGCTGGTCGAATATGCCATCGTGGCGCGGCGCGACCACGGCATGGGCCGCATCGAGGCCCTGCTCGACGCCTGCCACAAGCGCGCGCGGCCGATCGTCATGACAACACTGGCCATGGGCGCGGGCATGATGCCGATCGCTCTTGGCCTGGGCGTGGCAGACCCCAGCTTCCGTTCGCCGATGGCGATCGCGGTGATCGGCGGGCTGATCACGTCCACGGTGCTCAGCCTGTTGGTGGTTCCGGCGGTATTCACCTATATCGACGATGTCGGCAACGGCTCACGTCGGCTCCTGGCCTGGGTGCGTCGCCAGCCGGCAACCGTCGCGCAGGCCGGTGGCCCTGTCGCGCCGCCGGCCGACACGCCACCCGCCCGTGCCTGAATCCCGCAAGCTGGCCTGGCCGGGCCTGTGCCTGGCGTTGGGTCTGGGTGGCGTGTATGCCTGGTATGGCGGCCGCCAGTTATTGCTGGTCTGGCATGCCGGTGCCTGGTCGTACCACCCCTGGCAGTTATGGACCGCCAGCCTGGCCCATCTGACGACAGCGCACCTGCTGATCAATCTCGCTTCTCTGCTGGCGCTGGGGATACTGGGCGGGTTCATGCATGCCGGCCGACTGGCAGTTGCGGCCTGTCTGCTGGCCTGGCCACTGAGCACGCTGGGCCTGGTTTTGTGGCCCGAGATCCGCTATTACAGTGGCATGTCCGGCCTGTTGATGGCCATGCTGGCGGTGTTGGCCGTGCATGCCACCACCTCGTCCGAGACCCGCGTGTCCGGGGTGCTGCTGCTGTGCGTACTGGGTTTCAAGCTGCTCACCGAACACGCGTGGACCCAACCGATGGCGTTCGATCCGCGCTGGGGCTTCAATGTCGTGTACGGCGCCCACCTGACCGGTGCCGTAGCGGGTGCCATGAGCGCTGCGGCGTTGATGGGCGTGCAATTCCTGCGCCGGCGCCGGGGCTCTTGAGTCAGCGCAATACCGCAGGCGCCAGAGCGCGCTATGCTGGGATTTTGCTCCGCAAGGAACTTGCCGTGCGCCTTCGTCCCGCCTTCGCCATGTACTCCACCGCGCTTCGACATTCGGGCATCCAGGCATGAACTGGCTGCGCAAACTCCCCGGCTACCAGCGCACCCCGGCCGGTTTCGAGCTGCGGCTGCTACGCTTGATACCCACCATTTGGCTGGCCGGCACCTTGTTGCCCGCCCTGATGGCATTTGCCGCGCGCTACCTGTTGACCGGCGACACCGCGGCCGAGCTGGCGCGCAATATCCAGATGTTCGATTACGCGATGATCGGCCTGGTGATCCTGATCTGGACGCTGGTGCTGACCGTCACCATCGGCTGCATCATCGTGTGGCTGATGAAAGGCCCGGCCTATGTGGCCGACGGCTACGAGGTGTCGCACAGCGACAAGCCCCGGCGCTGAACCGCCTGTCGATATCGGGGCTTGTGCACGCTCAGCGCTGAACGCGCGGTGCTCTGCCCAACGCCACCTCGATCTCCTGCACCTCCTGTGTTGTCTTGAGCACCCGGTCCGGCGTCAGGCTGATGCTGTCGATGCCCAGTTCCACCAGGTAACGCGCCACCTCGATATGGTCTGACGGCGCCTGACCGCAGATGCCGCTGTGGCGCTTGTTGCGCCTGGCGCCCTCGACCGCCATCTTCAGGATGCGGAGCATGCCCTCGTCCTGCTCATCGAACGAATCGGCGACGATGGCGCTGTCACGGTCCACGCCCAGCGTGAGCTGGGTCAGGTCGTTCGAGCCGATCGAGAAGCCGTCGAACAGTTGGGCGAACTCGTCGATCAACAGCACATTGTTCGGAATCTCGCACATGACATACACCTCGAGCCCGTTCTTGCCGCGCTCCAGCCCGTGCTCGGCCATCGAGGCCAGCACCTTGCGCGCTTCGTCCAGGCGACGGCAGAACGGCACCATCAGCTTGAGGTTGGTCAGCCCCATGGTTTCGCGCACACGCAGCATCGCCTCGCATTCGAGCGCAAAACCTTCGGCGTAGGCCGGATGGATGTAACGCGCCGCGCCGCGGAAACCCAGCATAGGGTTTTCCTCGTGAGGCTCAAAATCGCGCCCACCCATCAGCGCGGCGTATTCGTTGCTCTTGAAGTCGGACAGACGCACGATCACCGGGCGTGGAAAGAAGGCTGCGGCAATCGTGCCCACACCCTCGGCCAGGCGCTCGACAAAATAGCTGCGCCCATCCTGGTACCCCGCCGACAGCGCCAGCACCTTGTTGCGCTCGGCCACATCCACAATGCGCTCCGGATGCAACACCGCCATCGGGTGTACCTTGATGTGTTCATTGATGATGAACTCCATGCGTGCCAGGCCGACACCATCACACGGCATCTGGCTGACCTGGAAGGCGAGCTCCGGATTGCCCAGGTTGACCATGATCCCGGTTGCCGGACGCTTGAGCCCGGTCAGGTCCGTAACGTTCTTGTGAAAGGCAAGCGCGCCATCGTAGACCTTGCCGGTCGCACCCTCGGCGCAGGACACGGTGACCAGTTCACCGTCCTTGAGCAGCTCACTCGCATGCTCGGCGCCGACCACCGCCGGGATGCCGAGTTCGCGCGCGACGATGGCCGCGTGGCAGGTGCGCCCGCCGCGGTTGGTGACGATGGCGGCCGCTGTCTTCATGACCGGCTCCCAGTCCGGCGTGGTGGTATCGGCCACCAGTACCTCACCGGGCCGGAAGGCGGACAGATGGCGCCCGTCGTTGACGATGCGCACCGCGCCGCTGGCAATCTTGGCTCCGACCGCACGGCCCTGGGCGCGTACCGCGGCGCTGCCATCGAGCACGTACTCCTCCAGCAGCATGGCGTTGCGCTGCGAGATTGCAGTCTCCGGGCGTGCCTGCACGATATAAAGTTCACCGTCCGGGCCGTCCTTTGCCCACTCGATGTCCATCGCGCGCCGCTGACCGGCGCGCTGGCTGTAGTGGTCCTCGATCTTGATCGCTGCGCCGGCAAGCTCAAGCACGTCGTCGTCGCTGAGGCAATACCGCTTGCGATCGGCGCGTGGCGTGGGCTTGTTGATGACAGGCTCGCGGGTGCGCCCGGGCGCGTAGACCATGTGCACCTGCTTGTCGCCCAGCGTCTTGCGCAAGACGCCGCGAAAACCCTGTGCGTAGGTCGGCTTGTGCACATAGAACTCGTCCGGGTCGACCGCGCCCTGCACCACGTTCTCGCCCAGGCCCCAGGCGCCGGTGATGAAGACCACGTCGGGGTGGCCCGACTCGGTGTCGATCGTGAACATCACGCCGGCCGAGGCCAGATCGCTGCGCACCATCTGCATCACGGCCACCGACAGGAACACCTTGAAATGATCAAAACCGTTGTCGATGCGGTAAGAAATCGCGCGGTCGGTGAACAGCGAAGCCTGGCAGCGCTTGACCGCGTCGATCAGCATCTCCTCGCCGTGCACGTTCAGGTAGGTATCGTGTTGCCCCGCGAAGCTGGCGTTGGGCAGGTCTTCGGCGGTCGCCGAACTGCGCACCGCAACGCTCAGCGTATCGCCGGTGGCGGTCTTGAGTTCACGCCAGGCTTTGCGCAATTGCTGTTCCACCGCTGGCGGCATGGCGGCGCCATAAACGATCTCGCGCGCGCGTGCTCCAGCGCGCGCCAAGGCATCGGTGTCGGTCTTGTCGATTGTGTCAAGCAAGAGGTGCAGTTCGGGCCAGGCACCGGCTGCGTCCAGCGCGTCACGGTAAGCCGGCGCGGTCACGGCAAACCCGTCGGGAATACGCACACCCAGCGGCGTGAGCTGCTGGAACATCTCGCCCAGCGACGCGTTCTTGCCGCCGACGAGGCCCAGGTCCTCAAGCGAAAGCTCCTTGAACCAGCGGATGTAAGAGGTGTCGGACATGGATGCTTCCTTGTGTCTCAGATGAACATCCATGGTGGCCCATGCGTCTTCGCCCGACATTGACCTCGGTCAACACCGACGGAAGCAGCGTCACATGCTCATGGGAGACGGAACCAGTTCTGGTTGACGAAAGGCTGACCAAACTCGTATGGCTCACCCACCCGCGGCGTGACGACCAACACATCCGTCCCTTTGGCGGCCGCCAGCGCGCGCTCGATCGGCTCGGCCCAGGCGTGATAGGACATATTGAACGTGGCCCAGTGCACCGGCAGCATCACCGTGCTGCCCAGATCGCGCTGGGCCTGCAGCGCCGACTCCGGGTCCATATGGATGTCGAGCCAGCTGTTGCCGTAGGCGCCCACCTTCATCAACACGAGGTCTGGCACGCCCAGGCGCTTGCGGATCTCACCAAAATGCGGGCCATATCCGGTGTCGCCGCTGTAATACACCGAGTAGCTCACGCTCTTGATCATCCAGGACGACCACAAGGTGGAATCGTCCATGCTCTTGCGTCCGGAGTAATGGCGCGCCGGTGTGCTGTGGATCTCCAACCCCCGGAACTCGACCTTCTCCCACCAGTCCATGTCATGGATCTGCGCCACCGGCACGCCCCAGCGCTGCAGATAGGCACCAATGCCCAGGCCGACAAAGAAATGGGTGCCGCCGCGCGCGAGTTGCCGCACCGTGTCCATGTCCAGGTGATCGTAGTGATCATGCGAGATCACCACGGCGTCGATCCCCTCCAACTGTGCCAGCGGAACAGGCGGCGGGTGCAAACGTTCAGGGCCGAGGAACTGGAACGGCGAGGCACGCTGCGACAACACCGGATCGGTCATGATGCGCAACCCATCGATCTCGATCAGCACCGTGGAATGGCCGAACCAAATCGCGCGCAGTCCGGCCACCGGCGGCGCCTGCAGGGCACCGGGGGGCAATGACACCACCGGTATCGTGAACGGCGGCTCGCGCACCTGCCGACCGGAATAATCCTGGATGTTCTGCCACAGGGCCAGCGAACTCTTGTAGGGCGGCGAATTCTCGAACTTGCCATCGGCATACGCGCTCGATCGCCGCATGCGCTCGAGTCTTTCGCCCCCGATCTCGCTGCCGAAGGTCGGCAACTGCAACACCAGCACAGCCGACATGCCCAGAAACACGGCAATGATCAGCACGACCAGCAGGACATTGGCTCGGCGCGACATGGACTCCTTGCGTTGGCTCGGAATCCATTCTTGCACGTTGTTTGGCACACACAACCCCGCGACATGTCACGCGCCTGTCATCGGACGGACCGATGCTCGACATCTGACTTTCAATTGACCATGGACACCATGAAAACCGATTCCTCGACGCACCGTGACAGTTTCAACGATGACAACGCCAATCCCGGCACCAACCCCCATTTCGACGACGTGCTGTCGGCGCGCCTGAGCCGGCGCGCGCTGCTGCGTGGCGGCACCGGCGTTGCCGCTGGCGTGGCTATGGGCAGCCTGGCGTTGGCCGGGTGTGCGACCAGCGTTGGCTCGCAGGCGCCATTGGTTCAACTCGGCTTCGACCCGGTCGCCAAGAGCCTGGACGACGCTGTTCAGGTTCCGGTGGGTTATCGCGCTGACGTCATTGTGGCGCTGGGCGATCCGATCCTGGCCGGTGTGGCTGCATTTCGAAACGACGGAACGGACCTTGACTTCGACAAACGCTCGGGCGATCACCACGATGGCATGGAATGGTTCAGCCTGGACGCCAACGACCGGCCGTCGAACAAATACGCCAGCCGCGGCCTCATTGCGATGAACCATGAAGCGACAACCGACGAAAAGTTGTCATCGTTCTTCCTGCACGCCGATGGGGGTGGCGCGACATTGCCGCGCAAGCCATCCGAGGTGGACAAGGAGTTGATGATCCATGGTCTGGCGGTGGTCGAGGTCCAGGCCCGCGCCGGCAAATGGGCGTACATGCCGGCTTCGTCTTTCAACCGGCGAGTCACGACGATGACACCCGCCGACATCCACGGCCCGGCGCGAGGCAGCCGGCATCTGGTCACCCGCTACAGCGCCGACGCCACCCGTACCCGCGGCACGCTGAACAACTGCGGCACCGGCAAGACGCCATGGGGTACCTATGTGTCGGGCGAGGAAAACTGGTTCGGCTACTTTCACCGTGACGCCAAGGACGACGAGCGCCGCGGCAAGAAAGATCCGTCCGTTGTGGCGCTTGATCGTTATGGCCGCAAGGCTGGCGCACCGAGCCGCCATGGTTGGGAAAGCGCCGGAGCGCAGGACATGTATGCGCGCTGGAACAACGGCGCCATCGCCGCGAGCGCACGTGACGACTATCGCAACGAGATGAATGCGTTCGGTTACATCGTCGAACTCGATCCGTATGACGGCAGCAAGGCGCTGCGCAAGCGCACGGCGCTCGGACGCATGGGCCACGAGAACGCGACCTTCGCCACTCCGGTGATCGGACAGCCGGTGGTGGCCTACATGGGCGACGATTCGCGCGGTGAATACATCTACAAGTTCGTCTCCAGCGCGAGTTGGGACGCGCGCGACGCGATGCCGGAAAACCTGCTGGCCGTGGGCGACAAATACCTGGACAAGGGCACCTTGTTCGTGGCCAAGTTCAAGGATGACGGCACCGGACAGTGGCTGGAACTGTCGATGAACAATCCGATTGTTGCCGCCAACCCCGACTTCCCTTTCACGTCCGACGCCGATATCGCCATCTTCACCCGCCTGGCTGCCGACGCAGTCGGTGCCACCCGCATGGACCGCCCGGAGTGGGGTGGTGTGAATCCGCGCAATGGCGAGGTCTACTTCACGCTGACCAACAACAGCAACCGCAGTGTCGACGGCGAGATGGGCGTCGATGCGGTCAACCCGCGTGTCTATTCGGACATGAAGGGCAGCAGGAAAAACAATGGCAACGTCAACGGCCACATCGTGCGCATGGCCGAGAGCCGCCCCTGGGAAGCAGGCTTTCGCTGGGACATCTACCTGTTCGCGTCTGAAGCGGGCGCCGACAAGAGCAGTATCAACCTGTCCAACCTGAGCGACGCCAATGACCTGTCTTCACCGGACGGCCTGGTGTTCAGCAATGCCACCGGCATTTGCTGGATCCAGACCGACGACGGCGCATACACCGATGTCACCAACTGCATGCTGATGGCCGCGATTCCCGGCCAGGTGGGCGACGGCGGCCGCAAATCGCTCAGCTACCAGCGCGGGGACGGCAGCGAAAAGCGGGTCGACACCTTTGTCGGCAAGGCGCAGACGCAGGCCTCGTTCAAGCGCTTCCTGGTTGGACCCAAGGGTGCCGAGATCACCGGCTGGTGCGAGAGCCCGGATGGACGGGCCATGTTCATCAACATTCAGCATCCGGGTGAGAACACCAAGATGGCCGACGTCAACGATCCGGCGAAATACGAGAGCCAGTGGCCGTCCAACGCCGGCTACGGCGCCGGCAAACGTCCGCGTTCAGCCACCATCGTGATCACCAAAATCGACGGCGGGCGCATCGGCAGTTGAGGCGAAGCAGCCGCCGCGATAGGTATCGGTGTACCGTGTGCCGGCCTTAAGGCTCCAGCCCCAGGCCGATGCGCGCGATACGCCCAGCGTCAAGTTCGCGTACGACAAAAGTCGCTGAACCCCAGGTGACACTGTCGCCAGCCACTGGCGGGCGACGCAACTCGGACGCCATCCAGTCGCCCAGCGGCTGCTGCGGATCCGTCGCAGCAGGCAGGTTGTAGAAATCGCAGATCGAACCGATAGGCGTGGAGGCGTCGAGCGCAAAGTCACGAAACACCGCCCGCGTCTGCACGGCGTCGTCCACATCCGGCATTGCGACGCCAAGCCGGCGTGCGACCAGGCCGATGGTGGTGCCCTGCAGCAGCAACGAGGTCACCACCGCCAGGAACGCGATGTTGAACACCACCCCGGCCTGCGGCGTTCCGGCCAGCAGCGGGAACAGGGCCAGCACCACCGGCACCGCACCGCGCAGGCCAACCCAGGCGATGAACCAGGTCTCGCGTGCGCTGAACCGGAAAGGCAGCAGGCAGATCCATACCGCTACCGGCCGGGCCACAAAGATCAGCGTCAGGGCCACGGCCAGGCCGGAGCCGACATAGCCTTGCATCGACGAGGGCGTGACCAGCAAGCCGAGCAACAGGAACATGCCGGCCTGGGCCAGCCAGGCATATCCGTCCATCGCGCCCAGGATGGGTTGTACCGCGGCACTGGCGCGGTTGGCCACAATCAGCCCGAACAGGTAGACCGCCAGGAAACCCGAGCCCCCGATCAAACCGGCAGCGGCAAAAGTCGCCAATCCGCCGGCGCCGACCAGCAGCGCCAGTACGCCACCGCCGGCATCGCGCGCGGCGACCTTGGACAACAGGCCTGCCATGGCCAAGCCGCCGATACCACCGAACAGCGCACCCCAGCCGAACTGCTGCACAAAGGCCAGCGCCATCGTCAGGCCCGGCGATTCGGCCGACGTACCGGCTGCAATCAACGCGATGAAAGCGAGCGTCAGATAAACCGCCATCGGATCGTTGACACCGGATTCGATTTCCAGTGTGGTGGCCACACGCTCGTTGAGCACGACACCCGAGCGGGTGAGCAAGGCGAACACCGCCGCCGCGTCGGTGGACCCCACAATGGCGCCGAGCAACAATGCGGTATGCCAGTCCAGATCGACAAACAGCACGCCGGCCACCGCAGTGATGCCAGCGCAGATGACAACCCCCAGTGACGCGAGCAGCGACGCCGGCTTGAGCCCGGTGCGAAAGGTCGCAAAGGCGGTGCGCAGGCCGCCATCGAGCAGGATGATGGCCAGCGCGATATTGCCGACCCAGAAGCTGAGCACGTAGTCGTCAAAACGGTACCCGACCACGCCGTCCTCTCCCGTGAGTACGCCGGCGAGCAGGAAGACCAGCAGAAAGGAGAAACCGACACGCGTCGAGAACAGGCCGATCAGCACGCTGATGAATACCAGGGCTGACACAGCCAGCAAGGGGATGTTGACGAACTGCATCGGGAAAGTATCCCAGAGCCTGCTCAAGCGCCGGCCGTGTACCGGGAAATGACGCTGCGTCGCGGTGGCTTTTCGTTGACGGGCAGCGCCATAGAATCCCGACAGGTCATCAAGGTCGACAGGCGACTCAATGGCAAGGTGATTGCCTCGCGTGAATGTCGCGACCTTGTGCCAGCAACGCATCGACCATCACAACAGGAGCCCTGCATGTCCAACGATTCTGCGCAAGAACTGCTTGAAGACCGGCGAGGCCCGGTGTTGTGGCTGACGATCAACCGCGAAGAGCGGCGCAATGCCATCAGCCCGGGTGTGCTCACCAGCCTGGGGCAAGCCTTGATACGTGCCAACCAGGACCGTTCAGTGCGAGCCGTCGTCATCACCGGCGCGGGTGACCGCGCCTTCTGCGCCGGCGCCGACCTGCAGACCGGCACCTCGTTCCAGTTCGACTACTCCGAACCGCATGCCGGATTCGCCAACCTGTTCCGCGTTGCGCGCCAGTCCACCGTGCCACTGATCGCCCGCGTCAATGGCGCCTGCATGGCCGGGGGCATGGGTGTGATGGCGATGTGCGACATGGCGGTGGCGACACCGAAGGCCATTTTCGGCCTGCCCGAGGTCAAGGTCGGGCTGTTCCCGGCGCAGGTGCTCAGTGTGCTCGACAAGCTGCTGCCCCGGCGCATACTTTCCGAGATGTGCATCACCGGCGAACCGATCACAGCGGCGCAGGCGCTTGAATACGGACTCATCAACCATGTGCGCGAAGACCTCGACGCCGGTATCGACTGGCTGCTGGGCCGTGTGCTCGACAAGTCTCCGGCAGCGATCCGCCGCGGCCTGTACACGATGAAAAAGATCGAGACGATGGCGTTCGAGGAGTCGATGTCGTTTACCGAAAGCCAGATCGCGCTGTTTGCGCTGACCGAAGACGCGGTGGAAGGGCAGCTCGCCTTTCGCGAGAAGCGCAAGCCGAACTGGACCGGAAAATAGCCATGGCCATGACCGCCGCGCGCGCACGACGCGTCCGCATCGGCGGCGCCTCGGGCTTCTGGGGTGACAGCAGCGTAGGTGCGCCGCAGCTGGTGGCCAGCGGACAGATCGACTTCCTGGTGTTCGACTACCTGGCCGAATTGACGATGGCGATCCTGGCAGGCGCGCGGCTCAAGAATCCTGCACACGGTTACGCCACCGACTTCGTCACGGTTGCCATGCAGGCCGTGCTCAAGGATGTGGTGGCGCGCGGTATCCGCGTGGTCAGCAATGCCGGTGGCGTGAATCCGCAGGCTTGTGCAGACGCACTGGCGGCGCTGGCGCTGGCGCAGGGAATCGACCTGAAGATTGCCGTTGTCATCGGCGACGACGTGCTGCCACTGATTCCGGCGCTGCGCGCCCAAACGGAGCCGCCGCGCGAGATGCAAAGCGGCGCGTCCTTGCCCGCGCAGCTGCTGACGGCCAACGCCTACCTGGGCGCCGCGCCGATCAAGGCCGCGCTGGACGCGGGCGCGCAGGTGGTGATCACCGGGCGCTGCGTCGACTCTGCGGTGACACTGGGTGTGTTGCTGCACGCCTTCGACTGGGACCTGTCCGATCACGACCGGCTGGCCGCCGGCAGCCTGGCCGGCCACATCATCGAGTGCGGCTGCCAGGCCACCGGCGGGCTTTTCACCGACTGGGACACCGTGCCCGACTGGGCCCATATCGGGTACCCGATCGTCGACGTGGGCATGGACGGCGACTTCATCTGCAGCAAACCCGCCGGCACCGGCGGCCTGGTGACACCGGCGGTGGTGTCCGAGCAGATGCTCTACGAGATCGGCGATCCGTCGCGCTACATCCTGCCCGATGTGGTGTGCGACTTCACCCAGGTCACGATGCGCCAGATCGGACCCGACCAGGTCGAGGTCTGTGGCGCCAAGGGCCTGCCGCCGACCGACAGTTACAAGGTCAGCGCCACATGGATGGACGGCTACCGCATCGCCTGTCAGCTGACCATCGTCGGTTCTGACGCGGCCGCCAAGGCTCGACGCACCGGCGAAGCGATCGTGACGCGCACCTCGGAATTGCTGGCGACCGCCGACCTGGGGCCGTACACGGCTACCCACATGGAAGTGCTGGGCGCCGAGTCCTGTTACGGCCCGCACGCCCATGCGGGCGATGGGCGCGAGGTGATCCTGCGGTTTAGCGCCAGCCATCCGCGCAAGGAGGCGCTGGCCCTGCTGGCGCGCGAGATTGCGCCGGCCGGCACATCCTGGGCGCCGGGTACTACAGGCGCGGGTGGCGGCCGCGCATCGCCGTCACCGTTGATCCGCCAATTCGCATTCTTGCTGCCCAAGGATCGCGTTCAGGCGAAGGTGCAGATGATTGGCGGGGCGATGCTCGCCATCGCAGCGCCCATCAACGCAACGGTGCACGGCTCGGCCAAGGAGCAGCGTGCCCGCTCCACAGTCGGTTCTGCAACCCCATCCACGGCAGCATCCTCGGCCGCGCCGTCCCCTGTGCCGGCGGCCAGTCGGCCCGGCGACACCACCACACTGCCACTGGTCCGTCTGGCCTGGGCGCGCAGCGGCGACAAGGGCGACACCTCGAATATCGGCGTGATCGCGCGTCGCCCGGAGCTGCTGCCGCTGTTGCGCGCGCAGCTTACCGAAAGGGCAGTGGCGTCTTACCTGGCCCATCTGGTCAAGGGGCGCGTCACGCGGTTTGACGTGCCAGGCATTCACGCGTTGAACTTTGTCTGCGAGCAGGCGCTCGATGGTGGCGGCATGACGTCGATGCGCAACGACGCCTTGGGCAAGGCCATGGCGCAAATCCTGCTGTCGATGCCCATCGTCGTGCCGGCCGATCTCCAGCCTGGAGTCGAAAACCCGTCATGACCATCGCGTCGTGGCTCCGCAGCCGGCTTGAGCCGCTGTTCGTTGCGCGTGTCGATGTCAAACCCTGAACCCGCGCTGCTGCAACGCCACAACCTGGCGTCACTGGTGCTGGTCAATCTGGGGGTGGGCACACACGCCATTGTCTGGTTCATGGTCGTGACCGCGATGCCAAACGTGGTCGAGGACCTGAACGCCGCGCCCTACCTGAGCTGGGCCACCAGCCTCTACCTGGTATCGACCATCCTGGGTGGTGCATCGATGGCCTTGCTCAAGGCGCGGCTCGGAGCCCGGCCGGCGCTGGTGCTGGCCGGCATCGTGGTGACGGCCGGCGGCTTGCTGGCAGCCAGTGCACCGGGCATCGCACTGGTCCTGGTCGGGCGCGTATTGCAGGGCGTCGGCGAAGGGGTGCTGGTGGCCCTGAGTTATGCGCTGGTGCGCGAGCTGTTCGACATCCGGCTGCTGCCACGGGTGTTCGGCATCCAGGCCGTGACCTGGGCATTCGCGATCTTCCTGGGGCCGCTGGCCGGTGGCTGGCTGACGGAGGCCTGGTCATGGCGTGCTGCGTTCATCGGTACCGCGCTGCTGCCACTGCCGATGCTGCTGCTGGTGCGCCGGGTGCTGCCCGGTGCGCCGGTGCGTTCCAACGTCCCGGTCGCTGTGCCTGCGCTGCGGCTGTTTCTGCTGGTGGGGGGCGTGATGGCGATCGCTGTGGCCAACCGCATGCAACCCGTGGCGTGGGGCGTGTTACTGGTACTGCTGGGCTTCGGACTGATCACATGGATGCTGCGGCTGGACCGCGCCAGCACGCGGCATATTTTTCCCACCACGTTCCCGGGCCTGACGCACCCCGTCTCGCTGGGCCTGTGGGTGCTGCTGCTGATGCCGCTGTCGCATATGTGCATCTCGGTTTACACCCCGTTCCTGCTGCAGTTTCACCGTGGCATGAGCCCGACGATGGCCGGATACCTGGGCGCCGTACACGCGGTCGCCTGGTCGCTCACAGCGGTACTGGTCGCGCCACTGGCCATCCGGGGGCAGAACCGGGCTATCCAGGCCGGCCCGCTGCTGCTCGGATCCGGACTGGTTGGCCTGGCATGGTCGCTGCCGGCGCAACCCTTGTTCTGGGTCGTGTTGTCGCTGCTGTTGATCGGTAGCGGCTTCGGCATTTCGTATGCGTTCCTGAACCAGCGTGTCATGGCTGCCGCGCAACAGGGCCAGGAGGATTTGACGGCCGGGTCGGCGCCCACGTTGGGCGCACTGGGCGGTGCGGTCGGCGCAGCGATTGCGGGCCTGGTCGGCCAGACGGTCGGGGTTGACCTGCCTTTGCAGCCTTTGCAGGTGACGTTGGCGGTCGGATTGCTGGCTGGCGGCGGCGCGGCGCTGGCCATTGCGGCATCGCTGCTGGCCTGGCGCTTGATCCGGCGAACATCCACAAACCAAATGGGCGGAGATTCCGGATTTGATGCAGCCGATCGCTGAGGCGGTCGTCGGCCTGACCATCATCCTATTGATCCGCGGCGAGACCACCGCTTTCCTGAGCGCAAGCTGGGCGATTGCCGGATTCCGGGGCGGAATCTGCTGTTTTCTGCTGGTGCTGGTGTGCTTCATGGCCGAAACCGTGATCGCGACCCGCTTGCTGAACTTCGACTTGCTCCAGCGTCGAGCGCTGGAGCAGCGTCAGCCTTCGGGGCGGCGACGCACGCGATGCGCCAGTAATGCCAGGGAACCCAACCACATCCATGCCGGCGCCGGCTCGGGAACCGGCGAGGCAGCGACGAAGCTGAAATCATCGGCCACCCAATGCCCGTTCTGGCTGCCCAGTGCACGGCGATCGATGCGATACCCGGTGACGCCACCCAAGGTTGAAAAAACACTGGTGTTCGCGAACTGCAGTCGTGCCGGATTGCCAGGATCGGTATCGGGCAAATCGAACACCACCGACGCCATCACCTGGGTTCCCGCAAGCGCATGGATCGTGACCTGATCGGCGCCCGCCCCGAATCCATAGTACGCATTGCGTCCGAACCAGGCGCCGGTGAGCCGCATGGTCGTCGTGATCTGCAGGCCGTCATTGAGCGGATCGTCAAACTCACTGGTAACAAAATACGCGCCGGAATGGGCCTGGCCATACAGTGGCCCGGGTGTGAATGGATCGACGCGATAGGCATCACCCACCACCTTGAATCGTGAGTCCCAGGTGATGCCCTGGTAGTCCAGACTGCCACCATTGGAAAAGAAGAGCGACTGACTCGTGTCGTTGGCAGGTGGGGATGAAAGATCATCAAAGCTGGCGGTAAGGGTCTGCGCAAGCGCGATAGGGCCTGTCACGAGGGCAACGGCGACAATGACGCAACGCAGGGCAGCATGCATGGTGTAACCCCTTTTGAGCGCACCGCGGCGCCAAGCTGCAGTCTAGTGCGCAGCGCCCGCAGAGGCAACCGTCAGCTACCGTCATCTACCGACTGGCCGGTTTCAGCACGCCACTGTCGCTGGCAAGCCTTCGCAGACCATGAAAACATCAAGACCTCGCCTGTGAACAAGCGAAGACTTGGCGGCAGAAACCGGCACAAGAGTTGTTGCGCAACCTGTATGCGCGCCGCGATTCAGGCGCGCATCGCTACCCGCTCCTGCGCCAATCGATCAAGGCGAGCGATGCAGGCGCGGCGCGGAAAGTGCGTCGAGGTTGTCGGCGATGGCGTTATCGACCGTGGGCCAACGGCCCTGGAACCGATGTACGATCATTGCCGCCTGCAGGGCACGCAAATCCTTGACGCTGGGAGCGACCTTGATCTGCGCAACGGCCGCGGACGTGTTGCCGGAGCGGATCAGTGCCAGCACCTTTTCCGACCAGATGTTGCTGCTGCTGCGTGCCATTGCGAAATTCCTGGGGGAACAAAGGAGACCACTGTAGCGCGCTACCATCACCCATGAAGAAAACTTTCTCCCTGACACTGGCTGGCCGGCATCCGGACCGGGTGCTCGATGCCCTCAAACACGAAATTCGCCAGTATTTCAAGCGCGAACGGCGTAAACCCTTGCCCGAAGGCGTCGATTTTCAGGACTTCGCTTGCCGCTTCGGCTTGACCGAAGACAGCGCCGGAGCCACGACCGAGCAGGAGCTGGCACGGCAGATCGATACGGCTGCGGCGCAGGGCGCGACCCATGTCTATATCGAGATCCTGGTCAAGCCGGGTCATCGAAAGCCCCGGCCGGTAACCCACGACGCAGCCGCGCCGGCCGACGCCAGTGATACGGCACAAGCGCCCGGCGAGGCCGCGGCGAAATGATCAGCCGGCGTCGGTGTCCGATGCCGGCGACCCACCCTGCTGGCGCGCCGCCTCTGCGCGCAGCTTGTCCTTCTTGCTCGGGCGCTTGCCCTTGATGCCGCCGGTGCCCGGCACGGGCGCCAGATCAGGCACCTGCGCCTGCGTCGGCTCGTAGCCGGCCACCACCTCGCGCTCAAGCTGCAAACCCTGACGTTTTTCAATCAGCTGCATATGCGCCTCGGTCGTGGCGCTGACGAAACTCAGCGCCAGACCGCTGGCGCCGGCGCGCCCGGTGCGACCGATGCGGTGCACATAGTCGACCGCAGAACGCGGAAGATCGTAATTCACCACCACCGGTAACTGCGCGATATCGAGTCCCCGTGCGGCCAGGTCGGTGGTGACGACCACGTCCCACTGCCCATCGCGCATTTCCTGCAGCACCTGGGTACGGCCGCCCTGGCTGAGCCCACCGTGAAACGGCGTGGCATAAACACCGTTGGCATACAGCTTGGCAGCGACCGTCTCGGCGGCATGTTGGGTCGCCACGAACACCAGCACGCGTTTCCAGGCATGGTCCTTGATCAGCTGGCGCAACAGCTGCGTACGTCGCGCCGGATCGACCGCAATAACCCGCTGCACGATATCGGGCACGGTCAGCGCATCGTCGGCGATCTGTACACGCAGCGGGTCACGCATCAACGCCTGCGCCAGCTTTTCCACTGCCGGCGGCATCGTGGCCGAAAACAGCAAGGTCTGGCGCCGCTGGGGCAACAAGGCCAGCACACGCGCGAGTTCATCGGCAAACCCGGCGTCGAGCATGCGGTCGGCCTCATCGAGCACCAGCGTATTGATCTGACCCAGCGCCACTGCGTTCTTGTCAACCAGATCGAGCAGCCGGCCCGGCGTGGCGATCACGATATCGGCGCCGCCGCGCAAACGCATCATCTGCGGATTGACCGAAACCCCGCCAAACAATGCCGCCAGCTTGGGTGCCTCGGGCAAAAACCGCGCCAGTGAGCGCACGGTTTCCGCCACCTGGGTCGCCAATTCGCGGGTGGGGACCAGCACCAGGGCCAGCACCCGGCGCGGCGACGTTGCTGGCCTGCGCAGCATCGACTGCAGCAGCGGGAGCACATACGCAGCGGTTTTTCCGGAGCCGGTCTGGGCAATACCCAGCACATCGTTACCAGCGAGTGCGGCCGCAATCACCGCCTGCTGAACCGGTGTGGCCACCAGAAACCCCGAGCCCGTTGCCGCACGCAAAAGCTCAGAGGCAAGGGGGAACGTGTTGAAGGACATAGGTGAGCCTGGGCGGCGCGCCAGTGTAACGGCCATGCACCCGTAGCGGGCACCCACAACAGCGGCTGCCGCTAGAATCGCCGGCTTGGTTCGCCAATCTGGCGTCCGGCGCCTTCTCCCATGCATGTCGGCGCGCACGCACCTTCGTCTCTCCATATCCACATGTCCTGCGTCTGCGCCATCGACTTTGGCACTTCCAATTCCGCGATTGCGCTGGTGCAAGCCGATGGAACTCGACTGGTGGAACTGGAGCCCGGCCATGCCACCATGCCCACGGCCGTTTTTTATGCGGTCGAAGGCTTGTCCGGTGCGCAGGAGCCGGAGCGCAGTTACGGTCGCGCCGCTGTTGCCGCGTATGTCGACGGCGTCGAAGGGCGCCTGATGCGCTCCATGAAAAGCATTCTGGGTTCGACCCTGGCCGAGCAGGCGACCGAGGTCGGCGGTGGATTTTCCGTGCGCTATCTGGATGTGATCTCGACCTATCTGCGTCACTTGCGCAGTTGTGCGGAACAGGCCGCAGGCCAGGCGCCCGATCGACTGGTGCTCGGTCGACCCGTTTTTTTTGTCGACGACGATCCGCAGCGCGACGCCACGGCACAGTCAGCGTTGGAGGCAGCCGCGCGACAGGTGGGCTTCAAGCAGGTGCAATTCCAGTTCGAGCCGATCGCTGCGGCTTTGGATTTTGAGGCCACCGTCAACGCCGAGCACCTGGTATTGGTCGCCGATATCGGCGGCGGCACTTCCGACTTTTCGCTGGTGCGGGTCGGCCCCGACCGGCGCCAGCGTCCGGACCGGCGCGACGACATCCTGGCCAACCACGGCGTACACGTGGCCGGCACCGATTTTGACCGCCTGATAGAACTGGCGCACCTGTTGCCCAGCTGCGGCTATCGCGGCCTCGGCCCGACCGGCCGCGAGGTGCCAAGTCGCGTCTACTTCGACCTGGCCACGTGGCACCTGATCAACACGGTGTATGCGCCGGCCAGGATGGCCGAACTGCGGTCGATGAAGCCTTTTTATGCCGACCCGAAACACCATGCCCGGCTGATGACGGTACTGGAGCTGCGTTTGGGCCATGCTTTGACGGCATTGGCCGAAGAGGCCAAGATCACGGTTGCCCACTCGGCCAGTGCCCGTATCGAACTCGATCAACTGGACAAGGGCTTGCACGTCTTGCTGGACGATGCGGCGGTGAAGGCCAGCATCGACACCGGCCTGCAACGCATCACAGAGGCCGCACGCGCCACCGCCGACATGGCCGGGATCACAGCTGCGCAGGTTGACGCAGTCTATTTCACCGGTGGATCAACCGGCCTGAGTGCGCTGTCCGAGCGCATTGCGGCGCAGTTTCCGCAGGCCCGCGCGGTGCATGGCAATCGTTTTGCCAGCGTGGCCCAGGGACTGGGCCAGCATGCTGCGAACCTGTTCCTTCGCTGACCGGCCGCCAGCCAAGCGGCAACGGCCGCGGCGTCGGCCTAGAAGAGCCGCAGATTCCGCTCGCGCGAGAACGACAGATCGATGGTCGTGACGCGCAGCCGGCCGGCCAGAAAATGGGCCAGGGCGCGATAGAACTTCACGGCCGTGGCCGGATGCTTGTCCAGATGCGCCTGCAGAACGTCGTAGCCGATTTCCAGCAGTTCGGAACGCTCGAGCGCGATGGCCGACGCGGAGCGTGGTTCGTCATTGACAAAGGGCATCTCACCCAGATGCGCACCGGTGCCCAGTTGCACCACATCGACGTCGTCCTTCTTGCCGGAACGGCGGATGTGCACCGTGCCGTGGCGGATGACAAAAAGTGACGAAGCCTTGTCGCCCTCCGAGAATATTTCCTCGTCGGCCTTGAATGTCTTGACCACGCCCTTGGCGCTGAGTTCTTCCAATTCCTTGGGCTGGAATTGCTTGAACAGATAGATATCCTGAAGCAGTTGAACGCCCATGGGACCTCCGAAGTTGATTGAATAATGGGTGCTTACCCGCACGCGTTCCTGATGCCACTCTAACCGATTGCTGAAGTGCGCCAACCGCTCTTCACGATCAGGGAGCCCGAGATGTGTTCACAGGTTAGCCGGCACGCGTCGCCACACCACGACGCGCTCGGGCGGTATATAAACCGTGGCACCACAACCCTTAAACCGACCCAGCCATGATCCCATCGACCTGCGCCAAGGTTTTCTACTGGCGCGCCAAGCCAGGCCAATTCGACGCCTACACCGACTATCTGCGCGCCGAGGTCGAGCCGATCGACCATGTCGCGCTGGAGCGCGGTGTGCTGACCCGTTTTGCCACGCTGATGGACGTGCGACCCGACGCGCCATGGTCCCACATGCGCATTTTCGAATTTGCTGACGCAGCACAGCGCGTGCGCCTGCCGCAGGCTCTGGGCGCCATCATGCAGGAGAGGGTGCCCGATGTGCAGGCCCGCGCTGATCGTGCGCAGCGGGCGGCCAGCCTGCGCGACAAGGTGGGCGAAGATGATCTGGACCTGCTTGTCTGAGCGTACCGGCGAGATCCTCCATCCTGGGCCAAAGGTGTTCACATGCCAGGATCTGCAAAGAGTTGGCCAGGGCCTCGCACACTGTGGCCTAATAGCGGGTTGAACTGAATTTTCTGGAGTGATTCATCATGGCCAAAGCCATCCGTACCGAAGCTGACCGTCTGGCGAGCCCCCGCCCTGTACCTGCAAAGGGCTTCTCGATGCCCGTGACCCACGGCCAGAAGATCAGCCTGGAGCGTGGCACTGCCACGCGCAGCAAGAAAAATCCGGGCAAACGTCCCCACAAGGGCGGCTGAAGCCGGTCCGGGCTCATCGCCCGGCTTTTGTCACGCATCACCGGCCGGCGCCGGACTTTCGCATCAAGGTACTCTTGCCGAACAGGCTCTCGATCAGATCGACGGCCAGTTCAGCGGTCTGGTTTCGGATGTCCAGCGCCGGATTGAGTTCGACCACATCCAGCGATGCCAGGCGCCCGGTATCGGCAATCATTTCCATGCACAGCTGGGCTTCGCGGTAGGTCGGACCGCCCCGGACCGTGGTGCCCACGCCTGGCGCGATGTCCGGGTCGAGAAAATCAACGTCCAGACTGACGTGCAAGTGCGTGTTCGCATCAACCAGGGCCAGCGCCAGCTCCATGGTGTGGCGCATGCCCATCTCGTCGATGTAGCGCATGTCGAACACCTCGATGCCCATATCGTGCACCAGGCGCTTTTCGCCTTCGTCCACGCTGCGGATGCCGATCTGGCGCAACTCGCGTGGATGCAGCGCGGGTACATGTCCACCGATTTCCACCAGTTCGCGCGGACCCTGGCCGCACAGGCAGGCCACCGGCATGCCGTGGATATTGCCGCTGGGCGTCAGCGTGGCGGTATTGAAGTCGGCATGGGCGTCGAACCACAACACACGCAGCTTCTTGCGGCGCTCGCGGCAATGGCGCGCGACCGCACTGATCGAGCCGATGCCCAGGCAATGGTCGCCTCCGAGCACGATCGGCAATCTGGCGGCAGACAGCTCTGCAAATACCGCGTCATGCAGGAGTTGATTCCAGGCCACGACCTCGGGCAGGTGGCGGAAACCATCGACGGCGTCCAGCCATGGATTGATCGGACCATCCAGATTGCCGCAGTCGCGCACGTCGATGCCAAACTGGGTCACCGCCTCGGCAATGCCGGCAACCCGCAATGCGGCCGGCCCCATGCGGGCACCCCGCATACCGGCACCCACGTCGGTGGGCGCGCCAATCAGGCTCACGCCTTTCATGGCCTGCGCAAGCGGGTGTGGATCGGTCAAACCAGCGCCTCGTCCAGCACCCGTATCCGCGCCGACACCGTGTCGGCCGGCGTGCGCGCCATCACGTCGATCAGCCCGAACAAGTCCTTGGCGTCATTGAACGCTGGAATCAGCGCCAGATCCTGACCAACACCGAGCGCCCTGGCGCTGTCGCGCATATAGCGCAGCGCCGAAAAATCCTCCAGTGCGAAGCCGACCGAGTCGAAGATCGTGACCTGATCGGAGTGGGTGCGACCTGCCTGATGGCCTTGCAGTACTTTCCAGAGTTCGGTAACGGCAAAGTCCGCTGGCATCTGCTGCAACTCCCCTTCAATCCGGGTCTGCGGCTCGTATTCGACAAAAACCTTGGCGCCATGGAGAACGTCAGCATGCAGCTCGGTCTTGCCCGGGCAGTCTCCGCCCACCGCATTGAAAAACATGCCGGGCTCGACCATGTCGGGCGTGATGATGGTGGCGTTGGTTTTGTCAGCGGTCACAGTGGTCACTATATCGGCACCGCGAACGGCTTCCGCCACACTGGCACAACGCACCAATCGAATGTCGGCGTGTTGCAGGTTGCGCATCAGCTTGTCGGTCGCCTGTCGGTCGGTGTCGTACAGCCTTATCTCCCGGATACCCAGAAGATGATGGAACGCCAGCGCCTGAAAGTCGCTTTGCGCACCATTGCCGATCAGCGCCATCGAACGGCTGTCAGGCCGGGCCAGTGCGTGCGCTGCCAGAGCCGACATGGCCGCCGTGCGCACCGCCGTAGTCAAAGTCAGTTCGCTGAACAACTCCGGAACACCGTTGTCGACCCTGGCCATGACGCCGAAGGCCATCACGGTGGGCAAGCCGAACCGGGTGTTGCCCGGATGCCCGTTGACACATTTGAAGGTATAGGTCTTGTCATCGGCAATTGGCATCAACTCGATCACACCCAAAGGTGAATGATTGCCGACACGGGCATTCTTGTCGAAGTCCTGCCAGCGCAGATAGTCGGCGTGGATGGCGTCGTGCATGCCGCGCAGCGCCTGTGCCATGCCCTGATGGCGCAGGATGAGGGCGATGTCGACAGGACTCAGATAGCGGGTGCGGATGGGGGCGTGGGTGGTTTTCATGGTACGGGCCTGGGGATCAGGACAATGGGTGGCTTGAGGAAACAGAACCAGTGTCTCCCGAGGTCATGCCAATGTAAATCGTCAACTTTGCAAGCAATTCGCCATAAATATGCCGATACGCCACCTATTTCTGACAAAATGACAATCCATGGACGCTGTCGACCGTGAACTGATTTCGCTGCTGCGCAAGGACGCACGCACCAGCGTGGCCATATTGGCGCGCAAACTGGGCGTGTCGCGTGGCACGGTCACGAACCGCGTGACCAAACTCGAGGACGCCGGCATCATCGTCGGCTACACCGTACGGCTGCGGCCGGACGCACAGCCCAACGAGATACGGGCCTGGATGGGGGTGGCGGTCGAAGGCAACGAAACCCGCTCGGTCATCGCCAGCCTGCTGGGCGAGCCGGCGGTAGCCACGCTGCACGACACCAACGGCCGCTGGGACCTGCTGGCCGAGTTGCGCGCCGGCAATCTGTCAGAACTTTCCCAGGCGCTCGAGCGCATCCGGCTGATCCGTGGCATCAGCAGTTCCGAGACCAGCATCCACCTCGAGACCTACCGGCTGTCATGACCCTCGCTTCACCCCACCCGGAGCTCGACCGCATCGACATGAAGATCCTGCAGCAGCTGCAGGCCGACGGACGGATCTCCAACCTCAAGCTGGCGGAGTGCGTGGCCTTGTCACCCACGGCCGTGCTCGCACGGGTACAGCGCCTGACGCGCGAAGGTTACATCCTGGGTTACGAGGCACGGCTGAACCCGCACAAACTTGGCCGTGGCATGCTGGTGTTCGTTGAAGTCCTGCTCGACCGCACCACACCCAATGTATTCGACGCCTTCAAGGCGGCGGTCCAGGTGCGCAGCGAAATCATGGAGTGCCATATGGTGGCCGGCGGATTCGACTACCTGCTCAAGACGCGCATGGCCGATATGGACGCCTATCGCGCATTCGCCGGCACGGTTTTGTGGCAGCTGCCTGGCGTGCGTGAAACCCGCACCTACGCCGTCATGGAGGAGGTCGTCAACTCGACCCAGCTGCGCCTGATATGACATACGACGAAGTTACCAATAGCGCCACAAATGCACACCGCCGGCCCCCGTTCCTTTGCGAGAATTCCATCTTTTGGGGACACCACATGAAAATGATCGTCACGACCGCCATCTGGCTGCTGGGTGTTTTTGCAACGGGCGCGTATGCGCAAACGATGAAACCCGGCCTGTGGGAGATGCAGACCAAAATGCAAAGCGGCTCGGGCGAGATGGAGAAGGCGATGGCGGAGATGCAGCAGCAGATGGCGTCGATGACGCCGGAGCAGCGCAAGATGATGCAGGAGATGATGGGTAAACAGGGCGTGGGCATGGGCTCTGGCGGGCCGGGCGCCATGAGCGTCAAGATCTGCATGACCCAGCAGATGATCGAGCGCAACGAACTGCCAGCCCAGCAAGGCGACTGCAAGAACACGGTTTCGCCGCGCAGCGGCAACAAGATGAAGTTTGCGTTCAGTTGCACCAAGCCGGTATCCAGCGGCGAAGGTGAGGTCACGTTCATCAGCCCCCAGGCCTACACCACCAAGATCACGGTGAACACCACCAAGGCCGGCAAGACCGAGCGCATGACCATGGACAGCCAGGGAAAATGGCTATCCGCCGAATGCGGCGCGATACGCCCGATCGACACCAATAAATCCTGACCCCAGCGCGAGGGCATCGGGTCGGCGCCTGGCGGCATGCCACGGGTTGCCAGCAAGCGAAGCTGGTGCCTCAGGTGCCCATCGGCGCGCGTCCGCCAAAGATTGCCGTTCCAACGCGCACCATGGTGCTGCCGGCATGAATCGCTGCCTCCAGATCGGCACTCATGCCCATCGACAAGGTGTCCAGCGACAGCCCTTGCATCTTGAGCTGCTCGAATAACAAGCGGGCAGGTGCATGCAGGGCACAAGCCGATTCGAAATCGGGCGCTGGCTCCGGAATCGTCATCAAACCACGCAGGCGCAGTCGCGGCAGTTCCGAGATGGCGTGCGCCAGTTCCGCCAGCGCATCGGGCGCGACCCCGGCTTTGGTGGGGCCGCCATCGGTATTGACCTGGATGCACACCTGCAGCGGCGCCAGCTGCGCCGGTCGCTGGTCGTTCAGGCGCTGCGCAATCTTCAACCGATCAACTGACTGCGCCCAATCGAAATGTTCGGCCACCAGGCGCGTCTTGTTGCTCTGGATGGGGCCGATGCAATGCCAGATCGCCGGCGTGCCGGCCAGTTCATTCACCTTGCCCACCGCCTCCTGAATGTAGTTCTCGCCGAATTCGCGCTGGCCTGCACCCAGCGCCTGCGCCACCGCAGCAGCCGCAAAAGTCTTGGACACTGCCAGCAAGCGCACCTGCGACGGATCTCGCCCCGCGGCCTTGCAGGCTGAGGCGATGCGCTGGTGCACAGCTTGGAGATTGTTCGCAATCGTGGTCATAATTGGCCTGTAGCCTAACAAACCATCGAGGACTTCGTGGATATTACCCAGTTACTCGCGTTCAGCGTCAAGAACAAGGCATCCGACCTTCACCTGTCTGCCGAATTGCCACCCATGATCCGGGTCCATGGCGATGTGCGCCGTATCAACGTAGAACCGCTCGATCACAAGGCCGTGCACGCCATGGTGTACGACATCATGAACGACACGCAGCGCAAGCACTACGAGGAGTTCCTGGAGATCGACTTCTCGTTCGAGATCGAAGGCCTGGCGCGTTTTCGCGTCAATGCCTTCAACCACAACCGGGGTGCCGGCGCGGTGTTCCGAACCATTCCCTCGAAGATTCTCTCGCTCGAGCAACTCAACGCACCCAAGATCTTCGCCGATCTCGCACTCAAACCGCGCGGCATGGTGCTGGTGACCGGCCCCACTGGTTCGGGCAAATCGACCACGCTGGCGGCGATGGTCAATTACCTCAACGAGACCGAGTTCGGCCATATCCTGACCGTCGAGGACCCGATCGAATTCGTCCACGAATCCAAGAAGTGTCTGGTGAACCAGCGCGAAGTCGGCCCGCAGACACTGAGTTTTGCCGCGGCGCTGCGCTCGGCCCTGCGCGAAGATCCGGACTGCATTCTGGTCGGCGAGATGCGCGATCTGGAAACCATCCGGCTGGCGATGACGGCGGCGGAGACCGGCCACCTGGTGTTCGGCACACTGCACACGTCGAGCGCAGCCAAGACCATCGACCGGATCATCGACGTGTTCCCGGCCGAAGAAAAGGAGATGGTGCGGGCCATGCTGTCGGAGTCGCTACAGGCGGTGATCTCGCAAACCCTTTGCAAAACCAAGGATGGGCTGGGCCGAGTCGCAGCGCATGAAATCATGCTCGGCACCAGCGCGATCCGCAACCTGATCCGCGAGGCCAAGGTGGCGCAGATGTACTCGTCGATCCAGACCGGCAACAGCGTGGGCATGCAGACGCTGGACCAGAACCTCACTGATCTCGTCAAGCGCAACATCATCAGCCCCTCTGAGGCGCGCAGCAAGGCGAAGATACCGGAAAATTTCCCGGGATGAAACGCGACCGCCACCAAACCAGGTGAACTGAGCGATGGGAATTTTCGACATACTCAAATCCAAGGAGTCGGCCGAGCCGAACGAGGACCGACAAGACTCGATCCTGTTCAGCACCGCGTTCTCCAACCTGGGTGTCGACGCTTCCCTGCTGGTTCCCTGGGAGGCACGGGCGGCAGAAATCGACGCCAAGCGCCTGGCTGCATCACGCGGCATCAAGCTGATGCAGACCTTGTGGGCCAGGGATCGCTACATGCAGCACCTGGAGCCGCAGGCCATCCAGGAGCTCGAGCACCATGTTGACTTCGCGACGGTGCCGGCCAACCGCGATCTGATACGTCAGGATGAATACGGCAACTTCATGATCGTGCTGCTGACGGGCGCAGTGGCGGTGGACCGGGTCCAGCCCTGGGGCGAGCGCCTGCGTCTGGCTGAAACACGACCGGGCGAGATCCTGGGCGAGATGTCGCTGCTCGACAGTGGCATCCGGTTTTCAGCCTGCAGCACAATGTGTGACTGCGAGATCGCCGTCCTGACGGCCGAAGGCATGGACGACATGATGTCCGCCCGGCCAAAGCTCGCGGCGTATCTCATCGCCTTGCTGGCGCGCAAGTTGTCATTGCGATTGCGCGTGGTCAGCGCGCGATTGAGCGAAAAGAAATAAACCGACGGGAGCCCTCACCTCATGGAACGCGATCAGGCCACCAAATTCATCACCGACCTTCTGCGCTTGATGGTCAATCGCAATGGCAGTGATCTTTTCATCACCGGCGACTTTCCGCCTGCCATCAAGGTCGACGGCAAGGTGACCAAGGTGTCACCCCAGCCGCTCAACGCCGACCATACCCGTGCGCTGGCCCGCTCGGTGATGAACGACAAACAGATCGCCGAGTTCGAGCGCACCAAGGAGTGCAATTTCGCCATCTCGCCGCCCGGCGTGGGCCGTTTTCGGGTGAACGCCTTCATCCAGCAGGGCAAGGTCGGCATGGTGATGCGGACAATTCCGGCTGTGTTGCCCACCATCGACGGCCTCGGTGTACCGCAGGTGCTCAAGGAAATCGTCACTTCCAAACGCGGTCTGTGCATCGTGGTGGGCGCCACCGGATCGGGCAAGTCGACCACGTTGGCGGCCATGGTGGACTGGCGCAACGAGAACAGTTTCGGGCACATCATCACGATCGAGGACCCGGTCGAATTCGTGCATGCGCACAAGAACTGCGTGGTCACCCAGCGCGAGGTCGGGCTGGACACCGACAGCTGGGAAATTGCCCTGAAGAACACGCTGCGTCAGGCACCCGACGTGATCCTGATGGGCGAGATCCGCGACCGCGAGACCATGGAACACGCGGTGGCATTTGCCGAAACCGGCCACCTGTGCCTGGCCACATTGCACGCCAACAGTGCCAATCAGGCGCTGGACCGCATCATCAACTTCTTCCCCGAAGAGCGCCGTTCGCAGCTGCTGATGGACCTCTCGCTCAATCTCAAGTCGCTGATATCGCAGCGGCTGATCCCCAAGCAGGACGGCAAGGGTCGCTCGGCAGCCGTCGAGGTCCTGCTCAATACGCCGCTGATATCCGACCTGATCTTCAAGGGCGACGTCTCCGAGATCAAGGAGATCATGAAGAAGAGCCGCAATCTGGGCATGCAGACCTTCGACCAGGCGCTGTTCGACGCCTATGAGAACAACATCATTTCCTACGAGGACGCGTTGCGCAACGCGGACTCGCTCAACGATCTGCGCCTGCAGATCAAACTCAACAGCCAGCGCGGCAAGTCGCAAGACCTGAGCGCGGGCACGGAAAACTTCGCCATCGTCTAACCCGGACTATTCCGTCCCGCCGTTTGACCTGTCGCCGGCGCGCAAGCGCCACGCGGGCCGTTCGGTGCCGTATTTGCCGCGTCCAGTGACCTGCACCATGTCCAATATCAACACCAAGACCTACAACGCCACGCCCGAGCGCAAGACTGCCTTCCTCGGTCTGGGCGTCATGGGTTATCCCATGGCCGGTCATCTGGCCCGCGCCGGCCACCAGGTCACCGTATACAACCGCAATGCCGCCAAGTCCGCCGCCTGGCTGAAGGAATTCGGCGATGCGTCGCCCTGTGCCACGGCCGCCACGCCGCAGGCAGCGGCACAAGGTGCCGACATTGTTTTTTGCTGCGTTGGCAATGACGACGACCTGCGTTCGGTCACGCTGGGCCTGGACCAGGGTGACGGCACGCGAGCAGGCGGTGGTGCGTTCTCGGGTATGGCCAAAGGCGCCATATTTGTCGACCACACGACAGCGTCGGCCCGCGTGGCGCGCGACTTGCACGCCACGGCACTGGCACAAGGCGTGCAGTTCATCGATGCACCGGTGTCGGGCGGCCAGGCGGGCGCCCAGAACGGCACGCTTACCGTGATGTGTGGCGGCGACCAGGCAGCGTTTGATGTATGCGCACCGGTGGCGCAGGCGTTCTCACGTGCTGTAACACTGCTCGGCGAGAGTGGCTCGGGTCAATTGGCCAAGATGGTCAACCAGATCTGCATCGCCGGCCTGGTGCAGGGCCTGAGCGAGGCGATCGCCTTTGGTCAGAAAGCCGGTCTCGACATGGCGCAAGTGCTCGATGTGATTGGCAAGGGGGCCGCGCAGAGCTGGCAGATGGACAACCGTGGCAAGACCATGGTGGCCGACCAGTTCGAATTCGGCTTTGCCGTCGACTGGATGCGCAAGGACCTCGGTCTGGTGCTCGACGAAGGCCGTCGCAACGGCGCCCGTCTTCCGGTGACAGCGCTGGTCGACCAGTTCTATGCCGACGTGCAGCAGATGGGGGGCACACGCTGGGACACGTCAAGTCTGATCAAGCGGCTGAAGTAATGCCCCACCGGGCCGCCTGCGGCACAGACGTTCAATGCCTGACCGGCGCGGCAGCGCCAGCCAACGCCACAAACCTACCAATCAGGATTTGGGAGGCGCCTGAGCCGGTAAGGTACGCTGCAGTTCGTCTTCGGAGATGATCTCGAGCAGTCGAACCACTTTTTGCACACCGCCGGTGCTGCGTGCGATGGCGGTTGCACGATCGGCCTCGCGCTGCGTGACACGACCCATCAGGTGGACCACGCCGCGCTCGGTAACAACCTTGAACGCATTGGCGAACAAATCCTTGCTGTCCACCATCGCCGCCTTCACCTTGCCGGTGATCAGCGCGTCGGACGAACGCTGTGTCAGCGACGACGAACCCAGCACGGCCAGTTCGTTGACCACCAGGCGCACATTGTCGACCCGCGAAACAATCTGCTCGACCAGTTGCTTGTCCTGTGCAGATGGCACTTCACCGGTGAGCAATACCTGGCGGTTGTAGCTGGTGACACTGACGTGGACCCGGCCTCCCAGGTTTTCGTTGATGCGCCCGATCGAGCGCAATTCGATGCCTTCGTCTTCGAGCTGTGCGCCCGAGGTGCGCCGGTCAGTGGCCACCAGGGCGCCCATCGCGGCGCCGCCCAGAATCAGCGGTGCGCAGGCACTGAGCACACTGCCCAGGCTCACCACGCACAGGGCCGTGGCAATAAGTTTGATAGCACCGGGTTTCATCTTCATCATGCAGTTTCCTCTTGTTCGCCCAGTAACTGGGCATCAACGGCGTCGCACATGCAATGCAACGCCAGCATCTGGATTTCCAGAATACGCGCGGACCGCTCATGGGGCACATGGATATGGATGTCGGTATCGCGCATCAGGTGCGCCATCTGACCGCCGTCACGGCCGGACAGGCCGACAACCACCATTTCCCGTTCATGGGCAGCCTCGATGGCCTGTTGCAGGTTCGCGCAGTTGCCAGTGATGGACATCACCAGCAAGACATCGCCGGAGTTGCCCAGCGCACGCACCTGGCGCGCGAACATTGTTGAAAAAGACTGCTCGGTCGGCTCGCCAGCCAGCATGGTGCTGTCAGCCGCCAGCGCCAGCGCCGCCAGCTCCGGTCGCTCGCGTTCAAAGCGACCGACAAAGCTGGTCGCGAAATGTTGCGCCAGCGCGGCGCAACCGCCATTGCCACAGGCCAGCACCTTGGCCCCTCCCGTGACACACGCGAGCAAAGCCTGCACTGCCGCTGCAATGGGCTTGCTCAGGATCTGCGCCACCTGATATTTCAGGTCCGCGCTGTCAATGAAATGCTGCTCGATGCGCTGCTCCAACATGCGACCGATGATACCTGCGCCACCTGCAAGTGGATGTAAGACTCAACCGCAGTCACCCCGCGTCGAATGCCGCCTTCAGCCAATGCAAGATCCCGGCGTCGAACGCCACGACGTCGAAACGGCACGGCGTCGGCGCACGGCGGGACGCCAGGTAATGTCGCGCCGCAAACACAATGCGCCGGCGCTTGACGGCCCCGATGCTGGCGGCCGCACCGCCATGACCACCCGCGGCGCGTGCCCGCACCTCGACAAACACCGTGGTACCGTCGATGTCCCGCATGATCAGGTCGATCTCGCCGCCACCGCGTCCGGGCGTCCGATAATTGCGCGCCAGCAGCCGCAATCCCGCTTGCTGCAGGTGGCGCAGCGCACGGTCCTCGGCGGCATCGCCCGACTGTTTGCTGCTGGGCTGGCCGACAAGTGCCATGAATCCGGAAAAACGCATCGATGACCACCTATGCTTCGGCCCTCGTGGCAGCGCAAGACGCAGCCGCCTCCCAGCATTATCCGAAGGGAGCGCTGTACCTGGTGGCCACGCCCATCGGCAATCTTGCGGATATCAGCCTGCGCGCTTTGCATGTGCTGCGTTTGGCGGACACCATTGCCTGCGAAGACACGCGCCACACCCAGTCCCTGCTGCGCGCCTATGGCATCGAGAAACCCGCTGCGCAACTGGTGGCACTGCACCAGCACAACGAATCGGAGGCCGCGCTGCAGGTCGTCGCGCGTATGGGCCAGGGCCAACGCGTGGCCTATGTCAGCGATGCCGGAACGCCCGCGATCAGCGACCCCGGCGCCCGCCTGGTCGCGGCAGTGGCTGCGGCGGCCCTGGTCGTTGTGCCAATTCCCGGGCCCAGCAGCGTCACCGCGGCGCTGAGTGTGGCGGGTCTGGACATGGCGCAAGGCGACAGTTTCGTGTTTGCCGGATTCCTGCCCACACGCAGCATGGAGCGGGCGGCCCGGATTGCAGCCCTTGCCAAAGAACCGCGCGCGGTCGTGCTGCTGGAGGCGCCCCACCGCATCGACGCGCTGGCGCTGGCACTGGCGCCGCTGGCTGCGCGCCGCCTGACGGTGGCACGTGAACTGACCAAGCAGTTCGAACAGGTCACGACACTGGCGGCGACCGATTTCGCAGGCTGGCTGGCGGCCGATGCCAACCGGTCACGCGGTGAGTTCGTGCTGGTGATCCATCCGGATGCCACCCCCCGTGAAGAGGGTGACGCGCTGCGTGTGCTGCAACTGCTGCTCGCGGAGTTGCCGCTCAAGAGCGCGGTCAAGCTGGCGGTCGAGATCACCGGCGCACCACGCAACCAGTTATACGAGGCGGCGCTGGCGCTGCGTGCCAACGGCGGCCCAACCACGCGGTGATGCGCAACCGGCTGCCGTCATCGACGATGCGGCCGCAGAAGGCGGAAACCTGCGCACGGGACATAATCCACCAATGGTTCTGGATCTGAAAAGCGACGTCACGGGCAGCGGCCCACCGGTGGTGGTATTGCATGGCCTGTTCGGCTCGGCAACCAACTGGCGCAGCGTGGCACGTCAGTTGTCAGGCGCGCACGAAGTCCATGCGCTGGACCTGCGCAACCACGGCGCCTCGCCGTGGGATGCGGTCATGGACTACGACGCGATGGCCGATGACGTGCGTCACTACATCGACAGGCACCAGCTGCAGAACGTCACCGTCATGGGCCACAGCATGGGTGGCAAGACCGCGATGGCTCTGGCGCTGGCGCATCCGGATCGGCTCGAGCGCCTGATCGTGGTCGACATCGCGCCACACTCCTACACCGATGCCCTGAGCAGTTATACGCAGGCCATGCGCAGCGTCGACCTGATGGCAGCGGCCAGTCGCACCGAGGTGCAGCGCCAGTTGCAGGGTCTGCTGCCCGACGCGTCGGTGGCGCCGTTTCTGGTGCAGAACCTGGTCCAGCGCAATGAACATTTCGATTGGCGCATCAATCTGGCGGCCATCGCCTCCTGCATGCCCTCACTGGTCGACTTCCCGGCAGCGCTTAAAAAACGTCGCTTCGACAAGACCACCACAGTGATCGCCGGCGCCTTGTCCGACTATGTAGCTGTCGGCGATGTCAGCAGCTTTGCGCCGATGTTCCCGAACCTGCAGGTCGAAGTCATAGCCGGTGCCGGCCACTGGGTGCATGCGGACAAGCCGCAGGAATTCATCGCCGCGGTTCAACGCGCGCTGGAGCGTTGAACCCTACTCACTCCTTTGGCACGAAGATCCATAGCAGCAGGTAGACGATCAAACCGATTCCGCCGAACAGTGTCAGCACCGCGATCAGTAGACGGAGAACCCAGGATTCCAGGCCCAGCGTCGGCGCAATGCCCCCACAGACGCCACCGATCCAGCGATCACTGGCGCTGCGCCGTAATGCATTGAAGCCGGCCACAAAGGGCAAATTCGATGGCGGCGCAGCTGATGAGAACGATGCAGAGCCGCCCTGTGACCCGATAAGCCGTGACTTGGCGCGCGCGAACTCATCGTCGGTCAACACACCCCGCTGATGCAGTTCACCCAGTTTTTCCAGTTCTTCGCTGATGCTCATGGCGCCCTCCTTCTGAATCGGTTGTGGCACCGATCCGGCTGCCAACTGGCACCATTATGCGCAGGCAGGTCAACTACACGTTCAGCCACACGCCCAAATGCACGCCCGAATCCAGGAATCTGGAGGTCCACAACGAGCAGCACCAGCGACGGTAGCCCCAGCACGCCGGCGCTTGGCGTGGGCACGCATTGCCATCATCAGGGCTGCACCGAGGTCTTGAGTTCGACCATGATGACGTGTGTCGGCGTCGTTCCGACGTTTTCGCCAATATGCACTTGCTCGGGCGAATACATCACGTCACCGGCCTTGAACTCGCGCATCAGCACCTTGCCGTCGGGCAGGTGAATCTTGCGCTTGAATGCACTGACGGCATACAGCACGAACGCCGGATGCCGGTGCTCGTGGGTCTTTTCACCCGGCAGGTCCTTGTATTCGAGCACCCGCACCTGCGTGTTCTCCATCACCACCTTGTATTTGTCGCCGTCGGTCTCGACCGGGCTCTGCGCAAAGGCGGACCACGGAAGCAGCACCAGCGCCATGCAGCAAGCAGTTTTCTTCCACATCGTCTTTTCCTCCAATCGTCCGGCCAGGGCACGAAGCCGCGCGATGGAGGCCGCTACCCGTGCCGGGAGGCGGCGGACCCCTGCGATTGTCGTCTAGCGGCTGGCGCACCCCGCGGCGCGTCCATGGAGTCAAGCGTAAGACCGGGGGTCGTAGAAATCGCTTAGAGATTGCGAAGTTCGCCAGCCAGTGCCTCGGTCTCGGTGGCCGGTCGCACGCCGAGCACGACCGACAACTGTTGCCGGCAGCGTCGGTAGACCGCCAGTGCCTCGGCACGCTGGCCGAGCACGAGCAGGCAGCCCATTAATCGGCGTGCCAGGTCTTCGGCCAGCGGCTGGTGCTCGACCAGGCGCTGGTACAGTCGTGCCGCAGCGCCATGTTGGCCAGCGCTTTCGAGGCGCGTTCCTTGTGCGACGACCTGCCGGGTGATCCGGGACTCGATGCGCTCGCGCGCCACGAGCACATCGGGCAGATCGTCGTCTCCGGCAAGAAAGGCCCCCTGGTACAGCGCCAGTACGGCATCGATCCAGTCATCGGGCGCCGCTGCATCGGCGCTGGCCCATTGCGCTTGCGGCGCAGCCAGCCGGGCGTCGAGCGCGGCGACGTCGGTCCAGCAGGTTTTTGCATCCAGGCTCAGGCTGCCGGCGCGCAGCAACAGGTGACGCTCCGCACCGAGCAGCTTGCGCAGCCGGTGCAAGGTGTTGTCAAACGAGTTGCGCGCCGCGTCGCCCGCTGCATCGGGCCACAGACTGGCGCACAGCCGCGTCACCGGCACGTTGTGGCCGCCGAGCGCGATCAGCAATTTGAGCAGGTCCAGTGGTTTGCGGCTTTCCTTGCGAGACAGACCCGTTTGTCCGCCGTCGCGCTCGAAGGCAAATCCGCCCAGCGTGCGGATACGCACCGGCCAAGGCCAGTTGGCGGGCGCATCCGCCGGAGCGGGCAGGGCGTAACGCCGCACCATCTGTTGCACGAGCGGCGGGTCGATATCGTGCGCCAGCGCGAGCGCCGCGAGCCGCGGCATCATGTCGCCGCAGCAATACGGCATCGGCCCGAAATCGAAACCACAGGCGCGGCCCGTGGCAAACGCACGGCGTAATGCATCGAGCGCGCGCGGCCCCTGGCCGCGCCGGTCGGCTAGCCGGGCTTCGACCAGCGCCAGGATCCAGTGATGCCAGCGACAGACGGCGTAAAACGGGTGGTCGAGCGCGGCCTGCAGCGCTGTTTCAGCCTCTTCAAAGCCGTCGACCTGGGTCGCGGCAAGCGCCTGGCCGATGAGTGCGATGTGCTCGCGCAACGGCCAGCCGCTGGCGCGCCCACTGGCAACCGCCGCGCGCATCAGCTGCGCTGCGGCGCGCCAGTCTTCGTCCAGCAGCATCAGCATGCCGCGCTGGAATTCGTAGCTGGTGACATCCACCGGGCTGCCGGCTGCCAGCAGCCCGGCGGCCTCGGCCAGGTGGTGGCGCGCCAGCTCGGCGTCACGCGCCGACTCGGCGGCGAGCACCATCAGCAGGTGCGCCTTGACGCGCACCTGCGGGGCGCCGGCCCGCGCCAGCGCCAACGCGCGAGTCGCCTGTTCCAGGGCTTCGTCGATCCGGCCGAGCAAGGAGCGCACCAGCACGCCGACACCGCACCAGCGCAACAAGGTCGCCGGCGCTGCGTCCTGTGCGGCGCCGAGCAGATCGATCTTCACCAGGATGCGGTCCAGGCGTGGTGTCTGACCGGTCCACAGCAGGTAAAACGCAAGGCTGCCGACAAGGATGCGCTGGCTGGCACCCAGGGGCTGATCGAGCATCTGCTCAGCCGCATCGGCCAGGGTCGCGGTCAGCGCATGCCCCGGTTCGCGGTGTACGAAGGCCGCCAGCAAGCCCGGCAACACGCGCAGATCGCGCTCCGGGCTGCGGCGTTGCAGATATTGCGCCGCCTGCGACTCCAACAGCGACATCCAAGGAGCCAGCGCGTCATAGTTCGCTCCCTGGAAAATGATCGCGTCTGCCGATGCCGCGGCGGCTTCAAACGCGCCTTCGGCGTCGCCGATGGCCAAGAAACCGGTATGGGCTTGTTGCAGCAGCACCAACGCAAACGTGGCATCGATGGCGAGTTCACAGAACCCTTGCCAGTAACACGCCTGTGGCAGCTTGCGCCAGTCGTCGGGTAGCGCCGCCAGTGCCTGGCCGATGAGCGCAGTACGCCCCTGGGCGATGAAACTTCCGGCATGCGCCTGCAGCATCGCAAACGCTTCGGGCCAGGCCTGGGCGCCCAGCAGTTCGGCCAAAGCGGCGTCGGCATGGCCGTTGTCGGCCAACAGCCGTGCGGCATCGACACGCAGCGCGTGCAACGCATCGGCGTCGAGTTCAGCGCAGGCGCGCGAACGCAGAAACGCACTGAACAACGCGTGGAAGGCATACACCACGACCGTGCCACCTCGCCGGTCGGTAAACAGGCCCCGGCGCGCCAGCTCGTCGAGCAGCGTGCCGGCACGTGGTTCACCTGCGAGGCGCACGGCCATGGCCGCGGTCATGCTGGGCAGGAAGGCGATGCGCTGCAGCACCTGGCGTTGCCAGGATTGCATCGCCTCGAGTACTTCGCCGGCAAACAGCTCAAACACCCGCTGTGGCGCGACATCTTCGCGCCCGACCTGTGGTGCGCCCAGCTCTGTGCGCGAAGCGAGCATCAGGATCATCGCCGCGGCCCAACCGTCCGTCGCAATGCACAAGGCGTCAGGCGACCAGTTGCGCTCGTGCAACTGCAGCAGCGCACCGGTTTCCTCAGGCCGGAACCGCAAGGCGCTGGCGTCGATGACGGCCATCTGCTGGCCTGCAAGCGCACGGGCGTAAGGCGCCGATGGTGGCTCGCGGCTGATGACCACCAGCCGCGCGCCCTCGGGGATTTCGTCCAGCGCCACCGCAATGGCGGCATGCAGCGCCGGCGCGCGATCGAGTTCCTGCGCGTTGTCGAGCACCAGGACCCACGGAGCACCGAGTACCTGTGCGAGGTGCCGGAAACACCGACGGATGAAACCCGTCACGTCGCGCAAATCGTCAGCACTGGGCAACGGCATCCGTAACCGCTTGCGTGGCGCGAGCACCGCTGCCGCTTGCCCGAGAAAGTGGGCGAACGTGGCCGGATCAGCGTCGCCAGCATCGAGTTGCAGCCACAACGACGGCAGTTCGCGTGTTTCCAGGTAAGTTGCCACCAGCGTCGACTTGCCAAAACCGGCCGGCCCGCAGATCCACAACGCGGGTACCGATGCGCTGTCATCTATGTTGAAGAACAGGCGCTCGCGCGCAATGGCACGGCCCAGGCGAGGCCTACGCAACTTGCCAAGCGTCGGTGTCGAACGGGGGTGGGACGAGGGCATCGGGCCGATCATAGGGGAGGCGTAACGTCCTCATGGATCGCCCTCCATCAGCATTGCATCAGAGGTCCACCACCAGCTGACCGCCCGCCTCCCTTGGCCGTGAGCAGCACAGGATGATCTTGTGCTCGCGTTCCTTGCGCCCGAGCACGAAATCGCGATGCTCGACCTCGCCGGACGCGGACGCGTCGTAGGCTGTGGCACACACGCCGCACAGTCCGTCGCTGCATTTGGTGTCGATCTTGATGCCGGCCTGCGCCAGCACGTCGGTGGCGCTGCGCTCGGCAGGTACTTCAAGCGTACGGCCAGTCCTGGTCAGGCGCAATGTGAACGCATGATTGACCCAGGCGTCGGCTTCGGGCACGCTGAAATATTCGCGGTGCAAGGCCTCCTCGGGCCAGGCCTTCGCGGTGCCAGCTTCAAACACACCATCCATGAATCGCGGCGCACCGCAGGTGTAGATATGTTTGCCCGGCGCATAGTCGGGTGTGAGCCGGGCCAGGTCGGCGCGCGCGCCCTCGTCCTTGAAATGGAAGAACACCTTGTCCTGCCACGGCACCTGCGCCAGATCATTCAGGAATCCGGCGGTCTTGCGACTGGCGGCGCTGTAATGCAGCGCAAATGGCTTGCCCAGCGCATGCAGCCGGTGTGCCATCGCGATCATCGGCGTGACCCCGATGCCGCCGGCAAACAACAAGCTCAGCGTTGCATCCTCGTACAACGGGAAATGGTTGGTCGGCTTGGTGATGAACACCCGGCGCCCCTCGCGAAACGCCCGGTGCATCAACAGCGAACCACCACGTCCGCCGCTTTCCATCGGTTCGCGCAGCACACCGAGCACATACTTGCTGCGGTCGGCCGGATCCCCGGCCAGGCTGTACTGGCGCTGGTATTCGGGCGCGATGACGATGTCGATATGTGCGCCGGCATCGAACGCCGGCAAGGGTGAGCCATCGATCGACGCAAACTCATACTTGGCCACGCCGTCTGCCATCTCCTGGCGCCGCTGCAGCACCACCGGGAACACCGGCGGCTCGCCCTCGGGCAGCTTGCACTGCGGCACCAGGTTCTCGGTGTCGCCGGCGGCCAGACGGGCCTGGTACTGCGCCGGCGTCAGCATCGACTTGTAGCGCTCGATACCCTCCTCGCGATTGGCCACGAACGTCACCGGGTACGGCGGCGGCATCTTGTCGGCCGGATACACCGCCAGGCTCTGCTCCTCATACTTCAGCTTCAAGTCTTTCTGCAGGCCGCGCTGATTGACCTGTTTCGCCTGCACATATCGCCCGGTCATGCGGTCAAGCTCGATGTCCCACCACCACTTTTTCACCGGGTTGATGGAGCCGTTGTCCATCCGGTCGTCGAGTTCCGCCAGCAAACGCGCGCTTTGGGGCACGTTCATCGCCAGCCAGCGAAATCCGCTCTCGGCAAACAGGCCTTCCAGGTTCCACGGGCAAGTCTTCATGCAGCGCCCGCACATGGCGCCGGCCGCATTGGTGATGCGGTAGCGCGTGCATTTTTCGGCATCACTTTTCCAGATTTCGTAGCCGTTGTACATCAGCTTGGGGCCGGCACTGATCGCACCCGACGGGCATTCGCGTGCGCATTTGTTGCAGTTCTGGCAAAAGGTCTGCAGGCCAAAATCGATCGGCTTGTCAAAGGCCATCGGCATGTCGGTGGTCACGGTGCCGCTTTTCAGGCGCGGCCCGAGATAGGGGTTGAGGATCACCTCGCCGATACGGCTCACCTCGCCCAGGCCGGACAACAACAGCAGCGGCGGTTGCAACACGTCGCCGTCCAGGACCGAATGCACCCGGGCCGAATAACCCAGGCGCCGGATCTGTTCACCCAGGATACCGCCGAGCATCGAAAACCGCAGATAGGCGCGCATGCTCTGCGCCACCGCGATCCAGTCGTCGCCGCTCGCGCCTTCCATGGTCTCGTGGCCCTGATCGAGCAGCAGGTTCACGCCGTTGGCATGGTAGGCCGGCATCGGGTTGCCACCCGCATCGTGCGAGTAGTAGGCCCATGCAGGAACCGCGCACAGACCCACGGCATCCACGCCCATGTAGTAGGACGCTGCCTTCAGGTTGTCGGCGTTGCGCTTGGGATCCCGGGTGCTTGCGGCAACCGGCCCCCGCGCTTCGCCGAACTGCAACAACAGCAAGGCACCCAGCGCACGCCGAGCGCACGCCCCGATCGGGCTCTTGAGCACGTAGTTGCCACCTTTGGCGGCATCCTGCACCGTCTTGCCCAGATCGCCGAACAGGCTGCGGGCGAAGAAGTCGGCCCGCTTCGGAAACCGCGGCACGCGTTCGTGGTCGATGAAGGTGGTCGGCGTGTCGACCCGCTTGAGGTCTTCGAACGGATACGCGCCCAGGCGAAATTCCCGGTCCTTGAAGGCTTCGCGGTTGAGCGCACTCTTGAGCGTGCCCTTGCCCAGCCACCAGGCCGGCCCGTGCGACTGCCAGCGCTGTTGGGCTTCTGGCGGCGCCAGCGGTCGGTCCACGGCCATCGCAAATGTCGTGGTGACCGCCGCCAGCCCGTAGCGCCGTCCCACATAGGGGTTCGTGCCATCGGCATGGGCGAGACCGCAGGCCATCGCCACACAGCCCAGGTCGATGTCGCTGCAGGTGGCGCTGTGCGCGCGCGCCGGATGGCCCAGCATGCGCAGATAGGTCGACAACAACACGGCCGTCTGTGCCGACAACACGGCAGCACGCTGCGCCTGGGTTCCGGCGATCCAGTCGCAACCGGCTTCTCCCGCTTTCGGGTCGCGCGGGTACTCGACCAGGATGGCAATGGCGTGCGTATGCTTGTCGATCGGCCCGAGCACGGTACGCGCCGAATCCATCACGTCGGCCAGGATCATGTCCATGCCGGCAGCGAAACTCCTGGGCTGGCTATGGGCCAGTTCCTCGCCGATCGACGCCACCATCGGGTTGCGGATCGCCTCGCTCAAGATGGCCGCCCCCGGCAGGCGACCCACGGCCATCATCGTGGCATCGAAATAGTAGCCGGCCGCTTTCAGATGGTCGGCCCGCTCCTGCGGATCGGCGCTGAGTTCGCCGGGCAGCGGATTAACCGTGCCGTCGCGCACCAGGTCGAACATGCCGATATAACGTGCCATTGCATGCTTGAGCGACTCCGGGTCCGGGTCGTCGAATGACAACGCCTGCATCGGCGCAACCGCTGCCAGATCGGGGGCGTTGTCACTGCGTGTCAGGCGTTCGAGCGGATAAGGGCCGAGGTGAACGGGTCGGTCACGGTAGGAAAAAAAACGCATGTAAACCTTGTCTTTGTCACAGTGAAAATGGGTGTGTCGCTCAGGACTTCGCGCGGTTCTTGCGCGGGCCTTGCGCGGCTCGAGGCGTCGGGCCTGCGGCGGCTCGCGCGTCCACCGTCGGCAGCGTGCGGCCCTGCATCTGTTCGCAGTGCTGCACCAGCAACTCAACCAGCACCGCACGTTGGCCGGTGCACAGTTGCGCCGGGGGGCGGAACATCTCCTGCACACCCATGCCGCGCAGCGCCGAGAAGATGAGATTGGCGAAGCTCTCCTGCTCCGGGGCAGCGGCCAGTTCGGGAAAGGCCCGCAGAAAGCCACTGGCCATGCGCAAGCGCAAGGTTTCGCGCTCTGCGGCCATGTGGTGCAGCAACTCGGGGTCGGTACGACAGGCCATGAAGATGCTCCACATGGTGACGTAGTTCGGCCGACCGTAGGTCAGGTTCCATGCGGTGGTGATCGCGTCGTGCGCGCGCTGGCGCAAAGGCAGCTTTGGGTCGGGCCAGACCGCCAGA